>Ga0172382_10004248_pt1 | contig 22051 bp, 19 predicted proteins | sample Leawel138RmetaG_FD_122245 | JGI IMG/M metagenome (GOLD analysis project Ga0172382, IMG submission 122245) | Leachate microbial communities from a municipal landfill in Southern Ontario, Canada - Leachate well 138R metaG | ecosystem: Engineered > Solid waste > Landfill > Unclassified | place... | reverse complement strand
TGGCCTATCTCGTGGCCATTGGCGATTCGGAAGACAAGGCCGCCTTGTTTGCGGAACGCCAGATCCAGCTTCCCACCACGGTTGAAACGCAGAACTGGTATTTCGGATTCAACTGGCTGGATCCCGTGGTGGGCGGGTCGATTGATCCGCAACAGAACGAACGCAATCGCAAGCTGCGCCAGGCCATCAGCATCGCCATGGACTGGGAGGAGTATGTAGCCATCTTTGAAAACAGCCAGGCCCAGGTGGCGCATGGTCCGCTGCCGCCCGGCTTGCTCGGTTACGTCGAGGGGCCGGAAGGCGTCAATCCGGTGGTTTATGACCTGGAGCAGGGCGTGGCACGGCGCAAGCCGCTGGAAACGGCCCGGCAATTGCTGGCGGAGGCGGGCTATCCTGAAGGGCGCCATGCGCAGACCGGCCAGCCGCTGGTGTTGAACTTTGACGCCATGAGCGGCGCCTCGCCCGCCGCCCGGTCCCGCTTCGACTGGATGCAGCGCCAGTTCGCCAAGCTCGGCATTCAGCTGGAAATCCGCGCCACGGACTACAACCGCTTCCAGGACAAAATGCGGCGGGGCGTGGCGCAGCTCTATATGTGGGGCTGGAACGCGGACTATCCCGATGCTGAAAACTTCCTGTTCTTGCTGTATGGGCCGAATGCCAAGGCGGACCAGGGCGGGGAGAATGCCTCCAATTACCGGAGCGACCGCTTCGATGCGCGTTTTGAGCGCATGAAGTTCCTGGACGACGGACCGGAAAAGGCGCGGCTGATTGCCGAGATGGTTGATATTGTTCGCGAGGATGCACCGTGGATGTTCGGCTTTTTTCCGAAGTCCGGCGGCGCCTATCACCAGTGGGTGGGCAACGGCAAGCCCACCCAGATGATCCGCAATGAGTTGCAGTATTTGAAAGTGGACCCGGAGCGCCGGGAAGCACGGATCGCGCAATGGAACCAGCCGGTCTGGTGGCCCATCCCCGTGTTGATCGGCGCGGTACTGATCCTGGCGTGGCCGGCCTGGCGGTTGGCGCGCCGCCGTGACAGCGCGCCCGCCGTGCCGACCGTGCAGGCACGCGCTGTGGAAGAAGGAAACGCATGACCGCATATTTGATCCGCCGCATTGTCTATGGCGTGTTGATTCTGATTGGCGTGAATCTGTTCACTTTCCTGCTGTTTTTCGCCGTGACCACGCCGGACGATATGGCCCGCCTGTCGATTGGCGGACGCCGGGTCACGACGGAAGCCATTGAAAAATGGAAGGTGGAGCGTGGTTATGACAAGCCGATGTTGATCAATCAGCAGGCGCAAGGAACGGACAAGTTGACGGACACGCTGTTTTTCGAGCGCTCGGTGCGTTTGTTTGCGCTGGACTTCGGCAGTTCCGACGCAGGCCGCAACATCGGACAGGAACTCTCGGAGCGCATCGGACCGAGTCTGGCGCTGGCGGTGCCAACCTTCTTGCTGGGCTTGTTCGCGAGCATTGTCTTTTCATTGATCCTGGTGTTTTTCAGGGGAACGTATCTGGACTTCTGGGGCGTGGTGCTGTGCGTGATCATGCTCTCCATCTCCACCTTGTTCTACATCATTGCGGGCCAGTTCCTGTTCTCCAAAACCTTGCGGCTGGTGCCGCTGTCCGGTTTTGCACCCGGTTGGGACGCCATCCGCTTCCTGATCCTGCCGGTGGCCATTGCGATCATTGCCAAGCTGGGTCCGGAAGCGCGTTTTTACCGGGCTGTCTTTCTTGAAGAGGTGGGCAAGGATTATGTGCGGACCGCCCGCTCCAAAGGCCTGTCGGAGCGCGTCGTGCTGTTCAAGCACGTGCTGCGCAATGCCATGCTGCCGATCCTGACCAGCACGGTGTCCGCCATTCCGCTGCTGTTCCTGGGCAGCCTGATTGCCGAAGCCTTCTTCGGCATTCCGGGCCTGGGCAGCTACACCATGGATGCCATTGCGGCGCAGGACTTCGCCATTGTGCGCGCAATGGTCTTTCTGGGATCGTTGATGACCATCATCGGCCTGATCCTGGCGGATATTTCCTACACCCTGGCGGATCCTCGCGTGCGTTTCGAGTAAGAGCCCACCATGCCTAAAATCGTATTCCTGTGGACCGATATTGCGCTGTACCTGCTGATGCTGGCTTTGATCCTGTACGGGCTGCATGTGCGGCGCACGCCGTCGTTGCGCCAGACCTGGGCGCGTGTGGCGCAGAGCGCATCGGCGATGAGCGCGGCGGTCGTGCTGATGGTGTTCGGCCTGATCGCAGTGCTGGATTCCATCCACTACCGCCCATTGCTGGAGGCGGTGCAGCTGGAAGCGGGCGTGTCATCGCGCGCTTATTCGCCGGTGACGCGCTCGCTGCTTGATGACGTGCTGGCCAAGCCCTTGAGCGGCCGCGAGAAAACCTATTCCGCGCCCTTGGCCTACCAGCAGTTCAGCAAGGAGACCGTGCTGCACAACGGCGAAGCCGTGCGAGACTTCCCGCGGCTGGTGCACGGCGGCGCCCACTTGACCGATCCCGCCTCGGAGCGCTGGCCGGATGTGGCAAAGCGGGTCTGGCGGGGCGTGGTCTGGGGCGCCCTGGTCGCCTGGGTCAGCGGGTTGGCGCTGGCCGCCGTGCTGGCCGCCCGGTCGCAGCAGTCCCTGTCCTGGGGGTGGCGGCAGTTGTTGAGTACGGAGAGGGACGCGCCGCATGGCGATGAAATGGCGGCTGCGCCGCGATCTCCGATCCCCTGGTTCGCCATTTATCTGAGCTGGTGCGCGGTCTGCGTGGTGGCGGCGGTGCTGGTGGTGCTGTCCCAGACGTATCACGTCCTCGGCACGGACAGCACCGGCAACGACGTGCTGGCCCAGAGTTTGAAAAGCGTGCGCACGGCCGTCATCATTGGCAGCATCACCACCCTGGCCACGCTGCCGCTGGCGGTTGGCCTGGGCCTGATGGCCGGTTATTTCAAAGGCTGGATCGATGACCTGATTCAGTATCTCTACACCACGCTGTCCTCCATCCCCGGCGTATTGTTGATTGCCGCCTGCGTACTGATGATCCAGGTTTTCATTGACTCCAATCCGAACGCCTTCGAAACGGGCGCGGAGCGCGCCGACATCCGCCTCTTCCTGTTGTGCCTGATCCTTGGGCTGACCGGATGGGCGGGCTTGTGCCGCCTGCTGCGCGCCGAAGTGCTGCGCCTGCGCGAGCTGGACTATGTGGCGGCGGCGCGGGCATTCGGCGTGCCTTCCTTCACCATCATGCGGCGGCACCTGTTGCCGAACGTGATGCATATCGTGCTGATTACCGCCGTGCTGGAGTTTTCCGCGCTGGTGCTGTTTGAAGCGGTGCTGTCTTACCTTGGCGTGGGCGTGGACCCGGTCATGAACTCCTTTGGGTCGATGATCAACCTGGCGCGCCTGGAAATGTCGCGAGATCCGATGGTCTGGTGGAGCTTGCTGTCGGCCTTTGCCTTCATGCTGGCCCTGGTGCTGTCCGCCAACTTGTTCGCCGACGCGGTGCGCGATGCGTTTGATCCCCGCGCCCGGGTTTTCCGTCCGCGCTGGGCGCGTTTCAAACAGGAGCGGGCATGAGTCAAATGAAGGAATCCGCACCGTTGCTTGAGATCGACGGGCTCAGCGTGGTGCTGGACAGTGATGAAGGATGGGTCCGTGCGGTGGATGCGCTGAGCCTGACCATCCGGACGCGGCAGACCTTTGCCCTGGTGGGCGAATCCGGCAGCGGAAAAAGCATGAGCGCGTTGGCCATGCTGCGCCTGTTGCCGGAAGCGGGCCAGATCGTGGCGGGCAGCACCCGCTTGTCGGGACAAGATTTGAACGCGTTGCCGGAGCGGCAGATGCGCAAGATCCGTGGCCGACGCATCAGCATGATCTTTCAGGAGCCAGCCAGTTGCCTGAACCCGGTGATGCGGGTCGGCGATCAGATTCTTGAGAACGTGCTGGCGCATACGGCGCTTCGCGGGCAGCAGGCGCGAGAGCGGGTGGTGTACTGGCTGGATCGGGTCGGGATTCCTGATGCCGCTCGGCGCATTGACGATTATCCCTTCCAGCTATCAGGCGGGCAGAAGCAGCGCGTCATGATTGCAATGGCGCTGGCCGCCGAGCCGGATCTGTTGATTGCCGATGAGCCCACCACCGCGCTTGACGTCACGATCCAGGCGCAGATTCTCCAGTTGCTGAAATCATTGCAGCAGGAGTTGGGCATGGCCATGCTGTTGATCACGCATGATTTGGGCGTGGTCAAGCAGATGGCGCAACACGTGGCGCTGATGTATGCGGGCCAGATTGTTGAAGTGGCGCCGGCGGCGCAATTCTTCAAGACACCGCAACACCCATATGCGCAACTGCTGTTCAACGCCTTGCCCGGCAGAGGGCGGCGCGGCCAGCCCCTGCGGGCTATCGCGGGCACCGTGCCCGCGCTGACCCAGCGTTTCTCGTCGTGCCGCTTTGCCGATCGCTGTCCGAAAAAACAGCCGGTTTGCGAGCAGACCGCGCCGGAGATGGACGTTCTCCATGACGAGCACAGCGTGCGCTGCTTCTTTCCCGGGGCGCTGGACCTCAATACGGGCTCAACGCCACGGCCGAATAAAATCACGCTGACCGAAGCGCAGTTGAACCCGGATGTGTTGTTGAGCGTTGAGAACCTCAGCGTCCACTTTCCGATCAAAAAAGGCCTGCTGCGCCGCACGGTCGGCTGGGTCAAGGCGGTTGACCTAGTCAACTTCAGCATTGGCAAAGGCCGCACGCTGGCGCTGGTCGGTGAGTCGGGCTGTGGCAAGACCACCACCGGCAAGGCCTTGATCCGCTTGCTTGATGGCCAGGCCAATATTGGCGGGCAAGCCCATTTGCTAGGCGAGAACCTGCTCGGCGCCAAAGGCGCGGCGCTGCAACGCTTGCGCCAATCGATCCAGATCGTGTTCCAGGATCCTTTTTCGTCGTTGAACCCGCGCATGCGCATCGGCGATATCCTTGAAGAAGGCGTCGAGGCGCTGGCGCCGCATCTGGATGCTGCCGCCCGCAAGCAGCGCGTCCGCAATCTGCTGGATCAGGTCGGCCTGCGCGCCGCCGTGCTGGACCGTTACCCGCATGAGTTCTCGGGCGGTCAGCGCCAGCGGATCGCCATTGCCCGCGCGCTTGCGGTGGAGCCTAAGCTGCTGATCTGCGATGAGCCGACCTCCGCCCTGGATGTTTCGGTGCAGGCGCAAATCCTGAATCTGCTGAAGAATCTGCAAAAGGAACTGGGCATTGCCTATTTGTTCATTACGCACAACTTCGGCGTGGTGGAGTACCTGGCCGATGACATCGTGGTGATGCGCTCGGGACATGTGGTCGAGTCGGGTCTGGCCGATGATGTGCTGCATTACCCGGTTCAGTCGTATACCCGACAATTATTGGCCGCAGTCCCGCCAAATCCCTGATTTTCAGCCTGAATTTAGGTATAATTTTCAGCTCAGCGCGTTTGCCATACTGCACGCGCTGGTGTGAAGCTTTAGGGAAAACTGAAGCTTTATAGGAGACTTGGGTGAGTGGTTTAAACCAGCAGTCTTGAAAACTGCCGACGGGCAACCGTCCGTGAGTTCGAATCTCACAGTCTCCGCCAGTATCTGAAGCCCTTGATCGTACAGAATGTTGCGGTCAAGGGCTTTTTTATTAGGTGCTGGCGCGGGTATGCTTGCGCAAACGGGAGGCATCCATGAAGAAAAGTCTGGTTCCAGCGCTGCTTGTCATGGCCGCTGCGTTCGGCTGCGCTACAGCAAGTCAACCGCTGCCCACCCATCCCAGCGTCAATCTTGAGCGCTATGTTGGCACTTGGTATGAACAAGCTCGCTTGCCGAATCGCTTCCAGAAAGCGTGCAGCGGCGAGGTGAGGGCGGATTATGCGCTGCAACCTGGCGGCGGACTGGGCGTCACCAATCAATGCCGTACCGCCACGGGCGAGACCCGGTCGGCCCGGGGCGAGGGCAGGCTGGCGCGTTTTGAGCCGCAAGATCCGGCAAAGCTGGAAGTCAGGTTTGCGCCAGCATGGACCGCCTGGCTGCCGATGGTCTGGGGCGATTACTGGATCATCCGCGTTGAAGGCGATTATCAATACGCGCTGGTCGGCACGCCTAACCGAAAATACCTATGGGTTCTGTCCAGGGACAAGCAGGCGGACCCGGCAACCGTGGCCGCGTTGCTGCGCTATGCGGATAGCCTTGGGTTTCCTGTCGACCAAGTTCAAAAAACACAACCCTAAGGCGTGCCCGAGAATGCGAGCGCTTTACGGCTTAAGCTGGGTGTATAGACTGTCATCCAGAAAGTCATGGAAATGCGTCACCACCGCGTCCTCGTTCAGCAAGACCACGGCATAGGCGGGCGGTTCATGACTCTTTGGTACCGGTTTGACGGTTGCCAGGTCAAAAGGCACCTGATGGTTGAGTCCGCGTTGGGTTGAGTAAGAGATGCCGCGCCATTGGCCGCACACGGGGCGGTGCACGTGGCCGAAGAATAAATGCTCGATCCGGTGGCGGCCCAGCAGCGCCGCCAGCGCCTCGGGTTCAAACAAGGAAATGCGGTCAAGGCAGGGAATGCCGATCGGGAAGGGCGGGTGGTGCATGAACAGCAGCACTTTCTGGCCCGCCGCCCGCTCGCGCTCCAGGGACTGGGCCAGCCAGTCCAGGCGCGCCGCGTCGAACCGGCCGCCGGATTCGCCTTCGGAAAGGGTGTCCAGCATTACCAGGCTATGGCCTGCAAGCCGTTGGACGCCCTGTACATAGCCGTTGCCGTCATCGAGTGATTGCGCGAACACGGACCGGAAAACGGCGCGGACGTCGTGGTTGCCCATCAGCGGATAGACCGGCATTGGCAGGCGTTGCAGTTGATCGTGCAAGGCTTGATAGGCGGCTCGTTCGCCGCGATGGGTGAGGTCGCCGGTGATGATGCAGGCGCGGGCATCGGTGTGGTGCGCCAGGATATCATCCACGCAGGCTTGCAGGCGCTGGCTGGGATCAAGCCCGTGTAGCGATTCGCCCTTCGGAACGAGGTGCGGATCGGTGAGGTGAAGGAGTTTCATGCAAAGCAGTCCTGCTTGAGAAAAGAAGAATGTCCGAATCCGTGCTGGCGGCGGGTTTGGCGCGGTTGCCGTGTCCGGACGAAAAAACGGGGGCCGCCGAGGCTTCCAGCAAGAGCCGGGTGTAGTCGTTCGGCGGATGGCGGAAGATATCCTCGGTCCGGCCATAGGCCTGGACAGCGCCGTGGCGCAAGACCAGGACGCTCTGCGCCATTTGCTGCACGACGCCGAGGTCATGGCTGATGAAAAGCAGGGTGACGCCGGTTGACGCTTGCAGTTCGCGCAGCGTGCGCAGGACTTGCGCCTGCACCGAGGCATCCAGCGCGGAGGTGATTTCGTCGCAGATGATCAACTCGGGTTCGGCGGCAAAGGCGCGTGCAATGGCAACCCGCTGCTGTTGGCCGCCAGACAATTGCCGTGGGTAGCGCTCCAATAACGCCGGGTCAAGATGCAGCGCTTCCATCAGTTCCAGTACCCGGCGGCGCGCAAGCGTGTTGTTCAGGCCGAAGAACAGCGTCAGCGGCCGGATCAGGATGTCCGCGACGCGGTGACGGGGATTCAGCGAAGACAAGGGATCCTGGAAGACCACCTGGATGCGTCGCCGCTGCGCTTGGCTTCGGGCTTTCAAGCCTGCTGGCAGCGTGACGCCATCAAAGCGCAGCTCGCCGCCATCCGGTGCGTACAAGCCTGCCACCAGGGCGGCCACGGTGCTTTTGCCGCTGCCGGACTCACCGACCAGCCCGAGGGTTTCGCCGCGCGGAATGCGGAAGGACAGGGATTGCACGGCGGGTCTGGCGGCTTGGCCAGCCAGGCCGAGGCGGCTCATCCACGAAGCCGGGCGCTGATAGCTGAAACGCAGCGCCTCCACTTGAAGCAGGCTGTCGGATGCGGGCCGCGGAGAGGCCGGTGCCGCGCAACGCGAAGGGTCCACAGCGGGCATGGCCGCCAGCAATGCGCGGGTATAGGCATGGCGCGGCGATTGATACAGTTGCGTGGTGGGGCCCTGTTCAACAATGCGGCCATGGCGCATGACCAGCACGTCGTCGCACATCCTGGCAATGACGTTCAGGTCATGACTGACGTAAATAAGCGCGGTGTTGAAGCGGTCACGAAGTTGCTGGATCAACTCAAGGACCTGCTTTTCCGTGGTCTTGTCGAGCGCCGTGGTTGGCTCATCCAGAATCAGCAGGCGGGGCTGCGCGGCCAGCGCCGCCGCAATGACGACGCGTTGCCGCTGGCCGCCGGACAGTTGATGCGGATAGCGTTGATAGAGTTGTTCCGGGGCGGGCAGGCCGGTGGCCTTGAACAGCTCCAGCGTGTGAGCCTTGGCCGCGGCCCGCGAGACGCGCTGGTTGCAGCGCACCGCTTCGCTGACCTGATCGCCAACGCGGCAATGCGGGGTCAGTGAACTGAGCGGGTTCTGCGGGACGTAGGCCATGCCGAGGCCGCGAAACGGATTGCGGGCATCGGGCGCGGCCGGGACGATGGTTTGCGTATCCAGCCGGACAGTGCCGCCAAGAATGCTGCCGCCATTGCGGCAGTAGCCCATCAGCGCCCGGGCCAGCGTGGATTTGCCGCTGCCGCTTTCCCCCACAATGCCAAGGCAGGCGCCCGGCCGCAGTTGAAAGCTGGCCTGCTTGACGGTCTCAAGCCAGCCACCGTCCGCCTGTTGGTAGGCCACGGTCAGTTGATCAACATTCAGAAGTGTCATGGTTCAGCCCACCTTGCCGCGAGAGGCGTCAACACCCAGCGCCGCCGCCAGCGCTTCGGCGCCGAAGTTCAAGCCGAGCACCAAGGTGCTGATGAACAGCGCGGGCGCAAGCACCAGCCACGGCGCAAAGCTCATCTGGCCTACGCCTTCGGACACCATCAGGCCCCAGTCGGGCGTGGGCGGGGAAATGCCCAGGCCCAGGAAAGACATCGAACTCAGCAGCAGCACGGCATGGGACATGCGGATCGCGAACTCGACAAAAATAATGTCGAGCGTGTTTGGATAGACTTCGCGCCAGATGATGGCGGCCGCGGATTCGCCGCGCAGTTGGGCGGCCCGCACGTAATCCAGCGAGATCTGCGTGATGGCCTGGGCGCGAACGATGCGGATGACGCCGGGCATGTACACCAGGCCGATCAGCGCCACGAGTACCGGGGCCGATTCGCCCAAACCGGTGACGAACAGGGCGATGAATAAAATGCCCGGCAAGGCGAGCTTGACGTCAACCAGGCGCATGATGGCGTGATCGAAGGGGCCGCGCAGATAGGCGCAGGCAATGCCGGTCAGGCTGCCAAGAAAGACCGAAATCAGCACGCCGGTGAAGGCGACCAGCAGCGCCATCCGCCCGCCATGCAGCAGGCGGGAGAAATAGTCCCGGCCAAGCACGTCGGTGCCGAGCCAGAAGTTGGCGCTGGGCGCCTCGGTGCGTGCGCCGATCAGCTCGATTGGATCAAAGGGGGAAATCAGCGGCGCGCCGATGGCGATCAGCAGGTGCAGCGCAACCAGCGCCAGACCCAGGGTATAAAGCGGATGGCGCAGCACGCGCCAGTCGAAGTTGAGCGTCATGGGGAGCGAAGAAAAGAGTGAGCGTGGCGGACCCGGGGGTCGAGCAGCGCGATGGCCAGATCGGCAAGCAGGTTGAAGACCACGACGGTGACGGCGCTGAGCAGCGCAATGGCCTGGACAACGGCCACTTCCCGAGCATTAACCGCGTCGATCAGCACCAGGCCGAGGCCGGGGTAGCCGAAGACTTTTTCCACCACCACGATGCCTTGCAGCAGGCCCGCCACATACAGGGCCGCGTAACTGAGCGCGGGAATGACCGACGCGGGCAGCGCATGCCGCAGCACCAGCCGCCACTCGGGCACGCCGGTCAGCCGGGCGCGCTCAACATAGTCGCTGTTCAGCGCTTCCAGGAAGCCGCCGCGCACCAAGCGCAGCAAATGGGCGACGGAACCGAACACCACGGTGATGACGGGAAGAAAGGACAGGGCCAGCAATTCGTTCGGCGGCGCGTCCGTGAACGCGGAAATGACCGCCGGGAAAACCGGAACCCAGATTGCCAGGCAGAGGATGAGGAAGTTGCCGCTGGCGAACTCGGGAATGGAGTAGCCGAGGATGGAGGCGCCGGATGCGATTTTGTCCGGCCAGCGGCGCTGCCAATACGCGGCCGCCATGCCCAGCAGCAGGGCGAGGGGAATCGCCACCGCGGCCACCACCGCGCCGAGCAGCAAGGAGTTCCGGATCGGGTAGGCGATCAAGGACGCCACCGGCGTGTTGGCCATGATGGTGTGTCCCAGATCGCCGCCCAGCACGCCAAGCAGCCATTCTCCATAGCGCTGGACCGCGGGCTTGTCCAGACCGTACTCGGCGCGCAGCGCCTGAACTTCCTCTTCGGACATCAGGGAGAAGTCATCCGAGCTCAGGGAGTTCAGGACGGCGTCGCCGGGCAGGACTTCGGTGGCGACAAACACGAGGGCCGTCAGCAGGAGCAGGACGCCAGCCGAGCTGCCCACGCGTCTGAGAATGGCTGTCAACATGCGCGATGCCTCATGCTTTCCAGACGTCGTCGAAGCGGATCGACCAGGCCTGGGAATGGTTGCGCAGCCCCCGGACCTGGGTGGTGGCAATCAACACATTCTTGCGCCCGACCGGGTGGATGGCGGGGACTTCCTCGTGCAGGATTTCCTGCATGCGCGCGTAGATGCCGCGCCGTTGCGCGGGGTCTTTTTCGGCAATCGCACGGTTGTACAGCGCCATGTATTCATCGCTGGCGGGGCCGCTCCAATAGCCGCTTTCATTATTGTCCGGCCGCATCCTGTACAGGCTGACAGCGGGGTTGCGGACGCCGGAAGGGCCGTAGGCGAATTTGTGCTTGAGCTGGCCATCGGCGGTTTTTTCGCCAACGCGCCAGTCGCGGTAGCCGTCGGACGGGCGCTGTTCGATCGGCAGCGTGATGCCTGCTTCCTTGACGGTTTGTGAAACGACCTGGAACACGCGCGGAATTTCCGGCCAGGAAGCCGTAAAGTAAAACGTTGGCAGCTCAATGCCGTTTGGATAGCCCGCCTCGGCCAGCAAACGCTTGGCCCGGGCCACGTCGCGCTTGACCGGCGCGAGGAACTCGGCGTTGGGCGGGGCCAGGTGCGAGTCGTTGCCGACCCAGCCCATGTCCTGGCCATACACGACTTGCATGACTTTTTCGCGGTCAATGGCCAAGGCCAGGGCTTGCCGGATCCGCTTGTCATTGAAGACCGATCCTTCGTACTTCGGCAGAATCATCAGCGCCTGGTCTCCCGCGCTGGAGTGGTTGATCTGGATGTTCTTCAGGCGCTCCAGGTCGGGCCGCAGGCCGGGATCCACGCCCAGCACCGCGTCGTACATGCCCGAGCGGAAACCGTTCAGCGCCACTTCCATGCGGCCAGGCAGGCTGACGATTTCCAAGGTATCGAAATGAGGCAGGCCGGGACGCCAGTAATGCGGATTGCGCTCGGTGCGCATGCGCCGCTTCGGGTCCAGGTCAACGATGCGGTAGGGACCGGTGCCGATGCCGCTCAGGCCAATGGTGTCGATCGGCGCGGCGGGCATGATCATCAGTTGATATTCGCCCAGCGTGTACGGGAACTCGCTGTTGCTCTGCTTCAAGTGCATGCGCACCTGCAGCGGTCCGGTTTTTTCCACGCGCTCGATCTGGCGCGCATACGACGTCTTGGCCTGGTGAAAGGCAAACGAAGCCAGCACGTCGTCGGCATCCATGCTGGAGCCATCGTGGAACTTCACGCCGCTGCGCAGATTGATGGTCCAGGTTTTCTGATCGTCGCTGGCCGACCAGGACTCGGCCAGTTCAGGTTGAACCGTCAAGCTATCGTCCACGTAGGTCAGGCCGTTGTAGATGGAACGGGTGTTGAGGTCGAGCAGGTAGTAGGGGTGGCGTCCATTGTGCGCGTCGCCCATCCGGTTGTTCGGATAAACGTTGGCATAAACGAACTTGCCGCCCCGGCGCGGCGCGTCACCGTCCGGTCCGTTGGCGGGTTGTGCGAAAGCGGCGGCGGGCCACAGCAGGTGGGCAAGGCCGAGGCCGCCCGCGCCCATCAGGAGTTGGCGGCGCTGCGTATCATGGGAGCTGAGAGGTGAGTTAGGCATGAGTCATCGCAATGAAGGGACTGGCGTTGGCGCTGCGCCAGTCCGGGTTGTGGTTCAGAAGTTGTGGCGCAGGCCGAAATCGATGCCGGTGGCCGAACGGTTGGCCAGCCCGGACGGACCGCCGGTCACGAAGGCCGCGCCGTTGTCGTTATCGATATAGGCCAGCGTCGAGTACAGGGCGGTGCGCTTGGACAGGTTGTAGACATAGCCGAGCGCCACTTTCTGCGCCTTGGACTGGTCTGTGGCATGGTCAAACTTGATGCGTCCGTAGCTGGCGCGGACCGTGCCTGAGCCCAGCGGAACGGCTAGGCCGATTGAAAGGCCGGTCAACTTCTTGTCCCCGCCGGGCATTTCCACGCGGTCGTTGATGTAGAGCGCGGTCAGCTTGCCAAAAGGCAGCTGGTAGGCGGCGCCCAAAGCGAGGTTCTGCATGTCGCGCGGCCGCGTGGCGGGCGCGTTCGGGCCGCCCGCCACGGTGTTGTAGGACACGCCCACATCCAAGTCGCCCGCCTTGTAGCCCAGGCGGCCGCCGATGAAGCGTCCAGGATGGCCGTCAACGGCTTCGTCGAAGGCGTACATGAACTGGCCGTATACGCCGCCCAGATTCTTCGGCAGGAAATAGTTGATGGCGTTGCTGGCGCGGACGTTGGTGCTTTGGCCACCGTTGCTGCTGCCGTGGCTGGTGGCGCGGGCCCGATACAACAGGTTTTCACCCACGCCGTTGGTGACCCAGGGGCCGCCAAACGCCGACATGTGGTTGTAGGACGGGGTGTAGTCCCGGCCCAGGCGGACTTCGCCAAAGGCGCCGGACAGGCCGATAGCCGAGCGGCGGGTGAACGCAAAGGAGCCTGGCGCGCTGGGGTCGATGCCGCCTTCCAGCCAGAACAGCGCGGTCATGCCGTTGCCGAGGTTTTCCCGGCCCCGGATGCCAAGACGGCTGCTGCTGTTGCCATGTTCAGACAGCGCTGTCATGGAGTCGCCGCCGCTGACCCGGTAATGACTGAGGCCGACGTCCAGTACGCCGTGCATCGTCACGGATGACTGGGCCCAGGCTGTGCCGGCCAGTGCCATCAAACCCAGTCCCAGGGTTAGTTTCTTCATCGAAGTTCTCTCAAATGGTCAATCGAGGAGTCCAGTCCTCGTGGTCGTATCTGGAGCCCGTTCTCTCCCGGGGGAAAGAAGGAGCCGTTGAGTGCGGGGCGCCGCTGCACGATGAAGTGTCACAAATAGACGTGACAATTCGACTATGACTTCAATAACCGATTCTTCGATGAACCATAACCATGAGGTATGAGCGTTGATTTCCCAGCATCTCAGAACGTTTCTGGCGGTGGCGCAAACCAACAGCTTTTCCGCCGCCGCCAAGCAATTGGGGGTTTCGCAGCCCTATGTCTCCCGCCAGATCAAGCACCTGGAGACGCTGAGCGCCAGCGTGCTGTTCGAACGGATGGGCCGGACCATCCGCATTACGGACCTGGGCCGGGACCTGATGGGGATTGCGCGCCGGATGCTGGACTCCGAGCTGGACGCCTACGAACTGCTGAACAATGCGCGGTACATGCAAGCGGGCTATTTGCGGATTGCCGCAGTGGGGCCGTATCACCTGAACCAGTTGCTGGCCCACTTCAAACAACGCTATCCAAAGGTGCATGTCAGCGTGCGTTTCGGGGATTCGGCCAAGGTGGAGCAGGCGGTGATAGAGATGGATGCGGACATCGGGATTCTTGCCGTCAATCGCAGGCTGCCGCACTGCGGACAGCGCACGATCCGCCGCTGTCCGATCGTGCTGCAAGTGCCGCGTTCGCACCCGCTGGCCTTGCAGGCGTCGGTGTCGATCAAGGCGCTGGCCGGAGAACCCTTCATTTTCCGGGAGCCGACCTCCACCACGCGGCGCCTGTTCGATGCGCTGTTGCTGGAGTATGACGTGCAGGTGAACAGCACCCTGGAGCTGGGCAGCCGCGAAGCCATCCGGCTGGCGGTAGCCAGCCGCTTCGGGCTGGGCTATGTGTCGGAGGACGAGTGCGATCCGCATCCGGATCTCAGCTATGTCCGGATCGAGGAAAGCCAGGCCATGACCAATGCGACGCTGGTGTGGCGGACAGGGCGGGAAAACAGCGGCCCGACGGCGGCTTTTCTGGCTGCGGTGGAGACGGATTGAGGCGCGGCGGGTGAACGGAAAACGGTGGCCGACTGCTGTGGCCGCCGTTAGGGCGTCTCGCCGCGCGCGCGCCGGGCGGCAATCGCTTCGATCACCGGCGGCAGGTCCGCAATCGTGTCGATCACGTAATGGGCGCCCGCTTTGCGCAGCTTGTCTTCCGCCAAGGCTTTGCGCTGGGCGAGCACGGCTGGATCCACGGCGGCAAGTGCATCGAGCGGGTAGCCGACTTCGTTGCCGGACAGGGACAGGCCCACGCTCCACATGCCCGCATTGCGCCCTTCTTCAATACCTGGCGCGGTGTCGTCGACCTTGACGCAGCTGCGCACGTCTTCGACCTTCAGCGCCAGCACATTGGCCAGGGCCATGAAACCGCCGGGCCGGGCGCCCGCGTCCAGTTCATCGCCGGCCACCACGTGATCGGGCGCGATGCCCGCCTGCCGGGCAAGCGGCCGCAGCACCGCCATGACCGCGCCTGGATAGCCGGAGCAGGAGCCGATCTTGATGCCTTGCCCGCGCAGCCAGGCCAGCGTGTCGACCGCGCCGGGGATGGGCTGCGAATACTCGCCGACCTTGGCGATCTGCATCGGCATGAAGCGCTCGTACAGCGCGTCCACGTCATGCTCGTCCGGCTGGCGGGCAAAGTGGTTGTGCCACTGCCGCCGGACCTCGGTATCGGCAAACAGCTGGCAGATGTGCTCGCGCTTGGACAGGCCCATCGGGCCGCGTGCCTGTTCCAGGCTGATATGAACCCCGAAGGACTCGAAGGCCTCGACAAAGATCTGGGTCGGCGCCAGTGAGCCAAAGTCGACCAGGGTGCCGGCCCAATCGAAGATGACGGCCTGGACGGCGGAGGCGGGGGAGCTAGGAGATAGAGACATGGCGGTTAATCCGGAAAAAGTCATGGGAAGGGCGGTTGGCCGGGGCGGCTGCGCCGCGTGTCGATTCCAGGGCAGGCCGGGCATCAGGCTTGCTGGGCGATGAAGTTGCGTCCGCGCGGCCCGTCCAGGCTTTGCGCGATCTGCCGGGCCCAGTCGGACGGTGCAATGCCGTAGTCCTCAGGCTGCGTGCTGATACCGACCTGGGCAAGAAAACGGTCCAGCTTGTGGGCGGCGTCTTCAACCGTGCGGCTGTGGAAGGCGGTGCACAGCAGATGATCGACGTCGGCGGCGCGGCCCTGCGCCAGCCGCATGATGTGGCCCAAGGAAAACGAGCAGGCGATGCCGTGCGGCACCTGCTGTTCGAGCGTGATGCGATAGGACAGGGAGTGCGCCAGCGCGGTCCGCGTGTTGGAGAAGGCCAGGCCCGCTTTCAAGGCGGCGGTCGCCAGGCGGGCGCGCAGCGCGGTATTGCCCAGGTCCTTGAGCAGGGCGGGCAGGGTGAGCAGGATTTCTTGAATGGCCGCCACGGCAAACGTGCTGGACACCGGGTTGCGGTGAATGTTCCAGATAGATTCGAGCGCATGGGACAGCGCATCCAGCGCACTGGCGCGCGTGGGTGCCAGCGGCAGGCTGGTCATCAGCGCCGGGTCAATGAAGGCGGCTTCCGGCCAGGTCCAGGGCAGATGAAGCGAGTGTTTCTGGCCTTGCTCCGCATCCCACAGCGTGGCCCACGGTGTGACTTCGCTGCCGGTGCCCGCCGTGGTCGGCAGCGCGATCAGGGCTTTGGCGCGCTCAGCGGACAGTTCGCTGTGGCCGCGCAAGTGATCGAGAATCTCTGTGAACGTGCCGGAAGAGGTGGCGGTCAACAACGCTTTGCCGCAATCGATCGCGCTGCCGCCGCCCAGGGCAATGACGCATTCCGCGTCCGGATGCCGCTGCCAGAGGCGGGCGTAAAGCGGAGCCAGCCAGCGCAGGTCCGGATTCGGCTGGACGCAGGCCTCAATGCCCGCCAGGCGCTCGCCGAGCGCGGCGCCGAGCGCCTGGGTCCAGCCCAATTCGTCGGCTTCGGGAATCGTAATGAGCACGGCGCGGCGCGAGCCAACGGCATCGCTCAAGCCGTGCAGGGCGTCAAGTCCGCAATGGACTTGAACCGGATTGTGATAACGCCACATCGGGAACTCTTTGATCAGTGATTGAAGCAAGGAGTTTGCGCAAGCAAGATGACAAGCAATCCATGACTTCAATAACCCTTGATCGGCATACTCATTACACTGGGTTATTGATGCGGCTGCTTCCGCCCAAGAAGGCGCAGCGATGCCCGGTCCGCCCGGGTTCCATTGGCAACGGCCGCGTTGCCTGTCATGATGGTTGCGGCGGCAGGGCCCGGGGTTGCTGGGGTGCCATCAGTGTAATCCCCTAGGCGCTGTCAGGAAATACCCATTGCTAAAAGATGTATTTGATATAAATCTTATATATCCGCCCCATCCAGAAGAGAGCCGCATGCCCGACATCGCCCTGTGTACAGAAGAAGAAATCACCAAGCTGGTCCATGATTTTTACGCCGAGGTCCGGCGCGACGAAGTCTTGGGTCCCATCTTCAATGAACACGTTGAGGACTGGGACCACCATTTGGCCAAGCTGGTGGACTTCTGGTCAGCCATTCTGCTGAAAACCCGGCGCTTTTCGGGCTCTCCCATGGTCAAGCATGCCGCCTTGCCCGTATTGAGCGAAGCCTTGTTCCAGCGCTGGCTGGCGCTGTTCAAGCAAACCGCTGATCGGCAGGCCAATCAGCCCATGGCCGAGCGCGCCTGCATGATGGCGGCGCGCATTGCGCAGAGTCTCTGGCTCGGCTATCAGATCCAGCGCAATCCCGACGACGTGCCGAAGGAGTTATTCAATGCTTGAACCTTCCTCACCCCCGAAGGCGCGGACGAATGCGGATTTACCGCCGCAATGGCGCGCGTTTCTCGACATGGGCTTTCGCCCGCTGTACATGGCGGGCTGTTTTTGGGCGGCATTGTCCGTGGCATTGTGGGTCTTTGCGCCCACCGTGCTTCGCGGTTCGCTGAACGGCGTGATCTGGCATGCGCATGAGATGCTGTGGGGCTTCATCGCCACCATTGCCCTGGGGTTTCTGTTGACGGCCAGTGCAACCTGGACCGGTGTGAACCCCTTGAAAGGCCGGGCACTGGGATGGCTGTGCGCGTTGTGGCTGCTGGCCCGGCTCGCCTACCTGATTCCGGGCGGTTTCTTCTTCTGGTTCGCTTTTGTTTCTGAATCGCTGGTCTATCTGATTGGCGCGGTGGCGCTGGGGCAGGTGATCTACAAAACGAAAAGCAAGCGCAACTATGGCGTGCCGCCGCTGGTACTGGCCTTGGGCGTGGCCAATGGCCTGTTCCTATGGGCGGTCTGGCAGGGCGACTACCCGCTGCTGATGCAGTATTTTTATACCGGGATGCTGTGCATGGCCGTGGTTGCGCTGCTGGTTGCGCGGCGTGTGATTCCGTTCTTCGCGATGCGCGCGGTGCCCGGGTTGACGATTCCGATGCACACCGGCAGCGGCCAGGTGCAGCTGGCGGTGGGCTGTCTGGCAATCCTGTTCAGTTTATTTGCTTGGTCAACCGGACTGGTGCCGGCTTTGGCGGCGGCGGGCGGCCTGGCCCTGTGGCAGGTGCTGGCCTGGAAGCCGCTGGCGGTCCGGCGTGTGCCGCTGCTATGGATTCTTTATATCGGCTATGCGGGCTTGAGCGCGGGTCTGCTGCTGGCCGCCGCGCAGATCTCAGGCAAGGAGTTCAATTGGCTGATGCGTGACGCTTGGCCGATGCATACGCTTGGCGTGGCGGGTTTCTCTGTGCTGATCATTGGCATGGTCACGCGCACGGCCATGGGCCATTTGGGCCTGACGCTGAAAGCAGACCGCTTGATCATGACCTGCTACGTGCTGCTGCTGATCTCGGCGGCTTGCCGCTTGTTGGCGCTGGTCCCCAGCTCGGTGGCGGTCAGCACCAGTTTGCTACATACCTCGGCCACGGCCTGGGTGCTGACTTTCCTGGTTTATCTCTGGCGCTTTTTTCCGCTGCTGATCCGGCCCAGACCGGATCAGCCGGGTTTGGTTTCCGGCAGTCCCGGACGCGGCGTGCCGATCAAGATCTCAGGAAAATAGTCTTTCCTTCATGGCTGGGAAGCAGACGGAAAAGCAGGGGATGCATCCCCTGCTTTTTTTGTGCCGAAAAAATCCTAAAAATTGATGAATCAATGAATTTTTGGGTGTGTTGATTCAGCCTGTTGATGCGTCGCTGGTGCTTTTTATTAATGAGGAAAATTGCTTGAACCCTTGATAGGTGTTAAGATCTGCTTCTTGAGAGTTGAGTGCCCTTGGTTTTTGCACGCAAATGTTGTACTTGCTACAACGCCCGCGAGACATTTCATGTCACTGCAAAACAGGCGTCTTGTGCCACTCGCTCTCGGACCACAATGTGGTGTCTTCGCGTCCCCAGCCCAGTTGGCTGTCAGTGTTGAAGCTTCTTCAACCCGGACATTTTCACAATTTATTGTTTTTCGTTGTACGGATCATGCTGCTTGGCAAAGCGTGATCTACCCGGATCGGGCTTGTTGCGTTCTTCATGCGTAAGAGGCTTTTTCAAATGCTTGTCCGGTGTACATAGACAACCCGGAGCTTGCATGCATCAATTATCGCTGACAACAGTCCTGCTTTTGTTGTTTGGTTTTTATGCCCTTTCTTTTTTGATGACCTTGAAGATCGGCCAGAAAAAAGAAAGTGCAGATGGCTACATGACTTCCAACGGGGCGATCGGCTTTGGCATGTCCGCTTCCAGCATGACGGCCACCTGGGTCTGGGCCGCGTCCATCTACGCCGCAGCCAGTTCGGGTTACAAATACGGCCTGTCCGGCGCCATCCATTACGGATTCTGGGGCGCGTTGATGATTTTGTTCATCTATCCGTTTGGCCGCCGTTTTCGTGAGGTGGCGCCCAATGCGCACACGCTGGCTGAGATCATGCATGCGCGCCATGGCCGTTGCAGCCAGATGATGCTGGCGCTGTCCAACGTGCTGGGCAGCATCATCAGCCTGATGGTGAACTTCACCGCCGCGGGCGCGCTGGTCTCCATGCTGTCTCCGTTGAGTTTCCTGCAAGGCGTGCTGGTGGCCGCCGTTGGTGTGCTCTCGTATACGCTGTGGTCCGGCTTTCGCGCCTCGGTGCTGACGGACTCGGTGCAACTGCTGGCCATGATCCTGGCCGCCGTCATCATCATTCCCTTCATGTTCTTCGCCTTGGGCGGCCCGAGCCTGTTTGTCGAGGGGTGGCACCGCCTTGACGTTGAGCAGGCCAACTTTTTCTCGAAGAATGCCTTGCTTGAACAAGGCGCGCCTTTCTTCATTGCCGTGCTGGCCTATGCGATTGGCAACCAGACGATTGCCCAGCGTTTGTTCGCCGTGCGCGAGGATCTGATCAAGCGCACGTTCATTACCGCCACGATCGGGTATGGCTCGATCGTGATCGGCTTGGGCATGTTGGGCTTTCTGGCCTTGCTGGGCGGGATTTCCCCCTCGGACGGCGATTTGAACAATCTGGTGCCGCAAATGGCGGCCACCTATCTGCCGCCCGCCTTGCTGTGCCTGTTCTTCATTCTGATCATCGGTTCGCTGTCGTCTACCGCGGACTCGGATCTGTCCGCGCTGTCGTCGATCATGATGACGGACATCTACGGCAAGAACCTGGCGCGCGGCAAACCCAATCCTACCCTGATGATCTGGATCGGACGCATCACGATGATTGTGGTGACCGCCTTGGGCGTGGCGTTCGCTTATCTCCGGCTGGACATCCTCTCAATGCTGGTGTTTGTGGGCGCCTTGTGGGGAGCCATCGTCTTTCCGGTGATCGTCAGCTTGTATTGGGACCGTGTCAGCAATCTGGCCTTTACCACGTCGGTGCTGGCGGCCTTTCTGGTGTTCCTGCTGGTGCGCTTTGATGTCGTTCCGCTTACCGGATGGCTGGGCGGTGTGCTGGAGATCTTTGGCAGTGTGGGCGCGGGCGTCGTGTTCGGTTTGATGGCTTTCGGTTTTTTTGGCAAGCGCGTTGGGCTGCTGGTCGGTCTGATCGGCACGGTGGCCGTGCTGCCGTGGGCGTGGCAGCAAATGCGGGACTACCAGGTCCTGCTGAGTTCATTGCTGGCCTATGGCGTCAGCGCGGTGGTGTGCGCCGGCGTCAGCCTGTTCAACCGTGAGCGTTTTGATTTCGATGTGATTGGAGAGCGGGTGACCAATTTCCAATCCGCAACCCTGTAAAGGAGAAAGCAGTATGAGTTCCTTCCTATTGAGTGCGTATATTCTGGTCTGGCCGATTCTGGCGGCGGGTGTGTTGCTGGTCCTCACCCATGGTGTCTGGAAAGATGTGGTTGATGCCAGAAGAGAAGGTGAGTCGCTGGTGTAAGCGGGCCTGGGGGCGGCCCGGCGACAAAAAATGACCCCCACGCTAGCCGCTGACGCGGCGGCGCTGCCCCCCAAGGGGGCGCTTTTTTGCCTTGGGGGCGGCCCGGCGACAAAAAACCAGCCTAGGCTGGTTTTTTGTCGTCCAAGCAAGAACAAGAGGATTATTTGTTCTCGTTGGACTTCAAGCCTTCAAACGCATCGCGGGCTTTCTGTTCGGCGGAGGCGGCGCTGTCTTTCAGCGCATCAACGGCCTCAGCGGCTTTTTCACGGGCTTCAGCCGCTTTTTCCTGGGCAGCTTCAGCCAGATCGCTGGCGGCTTGTTTGGTGGACTCGGCGGCTTCTGCCGACTCTTCCTTGACCACTTCAGCGGAGGCTTTTGCCGCTTCGCCCGCCGCTTCAGCGGCTTCTTCCGCTTTCTCTACCGCCGTGTTGACGGCTTCGCTGGCCTGTTCTTGCAGGGTGTCAGCAGTGCTGGGGGCTTCGCTTTTGCCGCAAGCAGCCAGAGCAGCGGCAAGCAGGGTGGCAAGAAGAACGTTTTTCATGGTGGATCCTTAAGGTTGAAGGAAAATACTAGGGTTAACGCGAATAGTTCTGATGCGTCGGAGTCTAGCATGTAACCTTGGCCCGAAGGTCAAGCTTGCCGGGCTTTCAAATGTGAACGATTGTTTACAGAAAGACGGCATCGCTTCATCAACGCCATGCCGCAGGCGCTCGAGCGGACAAGTGTCGGGCTGTAAGATTTGAAACGTTTAGGATTGCCGTTGGCAAACTTTGGTATTGTCAGTGTTGTTCTTGCCGCTCACTTTAAGGAAAGGAATAACTCCATGAGTATTTTCAAAAACATCCTTAGCAAAATTTTCCCGTCCAGCCATCCCGCCAATAAACCGGCTGCTGAACCCACGGCCCCGGCTGCCGGGGCCAGCGCGCCGGGCGCTGCACCGCAGGCTGCCGAGCCCGTGGATGTGGCGGCTATCCTGACCCAGAAAGCCGCCAACCATCCCGAGAAGCTGAATTGGCAGACGTCCATTGTCGATTTGATGAAGCTGCTGGGGCTGGACAGCAGCCTGACCGCCCGCAAAGAGCTGGCCAAGGAGCTGAACTATACCGGTGACACTAATGATTCGGCCTCAATGAATATTTGGCTGCACAAGCAAGTCATGCAAAAACTGGCTGCCAACGGCGGCGTGGTGCCTGACGATCTGAAGTAAGTCGGTTCGCGTCAAAAACAAAAGCCCTTGTTGTTTGGACAAGGGCTTTTTCTATAGGTGCGCCGGAAACGGCCTTGCGATGAAAACCGCTTCAGTCGTGATGCGGGCTGTCTGTATATTCGGACTCCGCCAGACGGCGGCGCAATGCTGAAACGTCCAGCGCCTGCGAAGCAAAGAGG
>Ga0172382_10004247_pt1 | contig 22052 bp, 25 predicted proteins | sample Leawel138RmetaG_FD_122245 | JGI IMG/M metagenome (GOLD analysis project Ga0172382, IMG submission 122245) | Leachate microbial communities from a municipal landfill in Southern Ontario, Canada - Leachate well 138R metaG | ecosystem: Engineered > Solid waste > Landfill > Unclassified | place... | reverse complement strand
TTTTGGGCTCCGAAGCCGCGAACATATATGACTCTCCACGGAGGAGAACTTTCATGCATCCGATCATCGACTGGAACGAGCTCTGGAAGGCGCTCCACGCGGGATCGCCCGAGCGCGCCGAGAAGGATCGCGACCCTGCCGCCCACTGGGATAAGCGCGCCGCCGCCTACCGCCGGGTCACCCGTGACGAACGATCGGCAACCCGACAGGAACTCGCGATCCTCGGGGTACAGCCCGGCGAGACCGTGCTTGATGTGGGTGCCGGGACGGGGAGGCTTGCCGTGCCGGTTGCCCGGACCGCCGCCCACGTCACCGCCCTCGATCCCTCTCCCGGCATGCTCTCCATCCTCCGGGAGCGGATGGCCGCAGAAGGGCTCACGAACTACTCCACAATCACGATGCGCTGGGAGGATACGGTGATCGGAAAGGACATCGAACCCCACGACGTCGTCGTCGCAGCGTTCTCGATCGGGTTCTACGATCTCGCCGCAGCCCTCGAAAAACTCGACGCCGCCGCACGCCGGGCCGCCTACATCTTCTGGCACGCGGGTGAGTGGCGGAATCCGGATGAGATGGCGCTCTATCGGGCGGTCTTTGGTGATGCAGCGCCCGTCCAGAAGGGTTACCCCGACTACATCTTCCCGGTCAACATCCTCCACGACGCCGGGATTCACCCGAACGTCCGGATATACCATGCCGTCTGGGATGCGGTCTACGACTCGGTCGAGGATGCCTCCCAGACCTGGGCGTCGATGCACAACCCCGGGATGGAAGACCTCGCCCCCGTCAGGGAGTACTTCGCCCGGACGCGCCGAAGCGACGGGTCGGGGAAGTATATCGAGACGACGGTGAGGCCGACCGCGGCGGTCTGGTGGGAGAAAGAAAGGAGGTAAGGGGATACCCCTTCACCGGTCGATACCTTCTTCGCCGAAATGGGCGTAGACGACCAGATCAAGGGTGGTGCCGTTCTTTGTCGCGGCCATCCGGTGGACTGCTTCGCGGGTAAAGCCGCATTTTTCAAGGACGCGTATTGAGGCCGGGTTGTTCGAGAAGACGCCCGCCTCGAGCCGGATGATATCGAACCGCTCGAAGGCGATCGGGACGATCGAACGGACCGCGTCGGTGACGATACCCCTGCCCCAGAACGGCTCCGAGAGCCAGTAGCCGATCTCTGCCGTCCTGTGGTTGATGTCATCCAGCGGTTGAACACCGATACCGCCTACGGCTTCGCTGCAGACGTCGATCGCGAGGTAGAGGTGCGACACCGTATCCATGGCCACCCCGATGAACCGGTGGGCGTCCGCAGGCGTATAGGGAGAGGGGAACCTGTCGCGCATCATGGCTGCGATCCGGGGATTATTTGCGTGCTGTGCGAGGGAACCGGCATCTCGGAGCATCCAGTTGCGGAGCACGGAACCCGGTGTGACGATCCGCATATTTGGATATGGGTTCACGCCGGGGATGTTAACCATACCGGCAGACTCGCGAGAACCCCGGACGCTTTCAGGCAGTTTTTATACCCACAAACGAACCTCTCCAGCAGATGCAGAACCAGCCATACGTCGACCTTGAGGCCATCGCGTGGGCGGCGATGGAGCAGTACGGATTCATCCCGGCGTTCCCCTCGTCCGTCGTCCGGGAAGTCGGAGCTCTCACCACGAACACCCCATCAAAGCCCTTTGAAGACCTCCGTTCGCTCCTCTGGTCATCGATCGACAACTACGACTCACAGGATCTCGACCAGATCGAGTACTGCAAACGGGGAAAGAACGACGAGATCCGCATCCGGGTCGCCATTGCTGATGTCGATGCACTCGTTCCGAAAGGGTCATGGACGGACCGGCATGCCGCCCACAATGGGACGTCGGTCTACACCGGTGTCGTGACGTTTCCGATGCTCCCCGACCGCCTCTCGGCGGGCGCGACCTCGCTCCTGCCCGGCAAAGACCGTGCTGCAGTCGTCATCGAGTACACCGTCCTGAGAGACGGGAGCACGCGGCCCGGCAAGATTTACCGCGCGCTCGTCAGGAACCACGCGAAACTCATCTACGAAGAGGTCGGTGACTGGCTTGAGGGGGCGGCCCCCGTCCCGGAGACAGTTGCAGAGACGCCGGGGATTGCGGAGCAGGTTCTCCTTCAGCACGAGGCTGCGATGCGGATGAAGAAGCGTCGGACCGAGAGGGGCGCACTCGCCCTTGAGACGATAGAGGCCGAGCCGGTCGTTGCCGGCGGCCGGGTCCTGGAGCTTGCCGTCCAGGAACAGAACCTTGCCCGGTGCCTCATCGAGGAGTTCATGGTCGCGGCAAACGGGACGTTGACGGCGTTCCTCGCCGCTGCCCGCCTCCCCATGATCCACCGGATCGTCCGCACCCCGAAGAACTGGGAGGGGATCGTGAGAGAGGCCGCAGAACACGGTGAAAAACTGCCCGCGCGGCCGGATGCCGAGGCGCTCACCCGGTTCCTCATCCGGCGGAAGGCGGCCGATCCCGACCGTTTCCCCGACCTCTCCCTCACGATCGTGAAACTGATGGGGGCGGGCGAGTACGTGGCGTTCCAGCCGGGCGAGATCCCCGTAGGCCACTTCGCTCTTGCCGTCACCGACTACACCCACGGCACCGCCCCGAACCGACGCTACGTCGATGTGATCATCCAGCGCCTGGTGAAGTCAGTCCTCGGCGGGGAGCGTTATCCCCCCTACACGCCCGAAGAACTCGACGACCTCGCCCTCCACCTCACCGACCGCGAGAAGGCTTCGCAGAAGGTCGAGCGCTTCATGCGAAAGGCCGCGGCCGCGGTCCTCCTCCGGGACCGGATGGGCGAGACGTTTGAGGCGTTCGTCACCGGCGCCTCGGAGAAGGGAACGTATGTCAGACTGATCGAGCCGCCGGCCGAGGGGAAGGTGGTCTTCGGCGAGGAGGGGCTCAGGGTCGGCCAGAGGGTGCAGGTCCGCCTGGTAGCGGCGGACCCCTACCGGGGGTTCATCGACTTCGAGCATACCGGGTGAGGGAGAGAGTTCCTCCCCGGATCAGTACCCGAGCGGCTCCTTGATCAGGACCAGGGTTATCCTCCCGTCGACGTCTTCGCGGTCGATGATCACATGCTTGCCGATATAACTCCGGACACCCTGGGTGCGCTGAACACGCTGGTCCTCAAGCGGCAGGCAGTACTCCCGGCATCGCCTGAGCCCGTCGTCAACGGTCGGTACGATCTTGTTCGTTCCGGAGACGAGGATGAGGTGGGCCGCCGCGTGAGGCCACGCCCCCATCCGGCTTCCGAGCTTGTCGCATCCGACGATCTCCCCCGACTCAGGGAGCGCCTGGACGCTGGAGATGAAGTAGTCGGCGGCCACGCTCTTTCGGCGGAGCTCGTGCCGCTTCTCTGCATCGTTCTCGGCGGTGATAACCGCGTGGTAGTCCCGCCACCCCTTCCGGTTCTCCTTGAGCGCCTCATTATATCCTATCTCCGCGAGGGTTGTCGAGTGGCCGTTCATGATCTCCGCCCCCTCCGGGATCAGGTCGATGATTGTCTGGAGAGCCTCCTGTGCCGTGTTCACGAGGATAACCCGGATGTTCCGGCTCTCGATCGCCTCAACCGTCTTCGCGATCGTTGCATCGTCGGGCATCCGGTTCCACCGCTCTACATCCACCCCGGCATCTTTCATCAGGTCCGCTGCGGTGTATTCCGCCTCTTTCGCCATCTGCTGGGTAACATTCACCATTCAATCACCCCGGGGGTGGGTGGATGCACTCCCACATATACCTCTCTATGAGCGGGAGAGGTTCACCTTGCAGAGGAGGTTCAGTACCAGATATGTTCCATAAACGCCCGGCCGTCCTCACGGAACCGGATCCCCTCCATCTCAAGCAGCCTCCGTTTCATGGCAAGGCCGGCCTGGAACCCGCCCGGACTCCCGTCCGATCGGAGGACGCGATGGCAGGGGATGACGAGTGGGAACGGGTTTTTAGCGAGCGCATTCCCGACCGCCCGAGCGGCTCCGGGGGTATCGAGGTGTCGGGCGACGCGACCGTAGGTGCTGACATACCCCCGCGGGATGCCGTACTCGGCGAGGAGCACGCGCCGCTGGAAGGGCGGGCACCGGTCGAGATCGAGGAGATCGATATCGAACCGCACGTCGTTTCCCTGGAGGAATGATCGTATCCCGCCGACCAGAGCCTGGATACGATCATCCGGGGTTTCCCCGCCGGGAGGCGGGCCGTCATATGCTGCCGCACCGCCCGGCAGATCATGGGGGAGGATGATCCTCTGCACCTTCGGCCCTGATTGCAACCGGATCCAGGTGATGTGAACCGGGCCGAACGCCGTCATGATATTGATGGCCGCCGGCATCGCATCGGGTTGACCGCCCGGGAAGTGATCCATGATCTGGATGGGGGGGCCGCTCCTATCTAATGTACGGCCCGGCCCATCTCACGGGCAGGCGCAGGTAGTTGCTGTCTCCGCAGTTTTTCTGCCGGTACGGACGAAAAAAGATTCAGGGGGCCGGTGTGGCCTCCACCGCCTCCTCTTCCTCGGCGGCCTCGCTATCCCAGACAAGGGATGTCTTCATCTCGGTCATGATCACCCGTGAGCCGGCAGGTACCCGGATCGCCTCACCGATATCCTCGGGCGCACGCGCCCAGACGATCTGGTGCCTGACATCCCCGTCAGGCAGCAGCGCCACGATGCTGTAGGTGTTCATACCCTCTTCGGGGACATCTTCACCCGGCGTCACCCGGTAGCAGGTAAACGTGACCGGATCCCCCTCTCCTGCCGCGCTCTCTTCAGTTCTCGCTCCCATACGTGTTTCCTCCATTACCGGGCATGCCGCCGATCGCATGTAGTCTCCAGGGCCGCCTCTGGAGGCAACCCCCTCCTCACCCCCATGGGCCCGGCGCCACCCCGGAGAGCCATCTCCTCTGAACCCCCGGTTAATAATACCTTGCCCCTCGTTGTTCCGGTGATGGGGTGATATGTATCCGGCCCGGAGCCCTGCGCTGTGCGCTGCCGGCCGCCAAAAAAAGTATTTGCGGGAAGACGGCAAGATCGCCTCTCACGCCACGTGGATATACCGCCTGACCCGCTCACAAATCCCGTCGTTGTCGCCGTAGAACTTCTCGCTCAATCCCCTGTCCTGAAATGCCTCCAGAGCGGCGATCCGGCTGTCGATCACACCCGCCGGGAAGACCCCGTTCTCCTCAAGCGCCTCGGTCGATTCGACATGGGAGGCAGGGGATTGTCGGAACTCCGTGAGGTGCTCCCTGAACTCCGGGCGAAATATGTTCCCGCTGACATAGAGCCTCTCGGCCATATCGAGAGCGTCAGGCATCTCGATCCCCCGGAGCGCAGCCACGATGAGGCCGGCGACGATCAGGTAGGGATCGGCCGAACCGTCGGCGACCCGGTACTCGAACGTCTGCTTCGACGTGCGATCCTGCCGACGGTTGTTCTCGCAGGGGTTGGCATCACGGGTCATGCCGTCCGCGCCGACCCAGCCGAGAGGGACGCGGATCACGACTGAGCGGTTGCGGTCGCCCCAGCAGATCGTCGTCGGCGCCTCCTGGTGGGGGACGAGACGAAGGTAGGAGGTCGGGATGGTGTTTCCGAAAGCCGTCAGGGCATCGGCGGCGTCGAGGATGCCGGCGATCATCTTTCGTGCGAGCGGGCTCAGCCTGCCCTCCTCGACCATGAGGTTATCCCCGTCTCTCTCGACGAGCATGTGGAAGTGCATCCCGCTCTCGGCCTTCCCGACGGTGATCTTCGGGGCGAAGCTGATCTCGACACCGTACCGGTAGCCGAGCATCCGGAGAACCCACTTTGCGAGGATGAGCTGCTCGACCGCCTGCTCCGCCGGCATCGGCAGGAACTCGATCTCGTGCTGCTCGTAGTAAGTGTCGCCGTTATAGAAGCACCCGACCTCGGAGTGGCCGTACTTGATCCTGCCCCCGGCGCGGGCGACAAGAAGCATCGCCTCATCCCGGAGATCTGCAAACCTGACAAAGGGTTCGGCCGAGTGGTAGCCCTTCTGGTCACGGCCAGGGTAGAGGTTGTCCCGTGGGCTGATGACGTAGTACTTGAGTTCGCCGAGCGCTTTGAATGTACACCCGGTCTGGCGGGTGAACTCCGCGTCCGCCTTGCGGAGCACATACTCCGGCGAACTCTCGAGGGGCCTTCCATCGCAGTCGTAGAACGAGCAGAGGAACTCAAGTGTCGGGACTGCAGCAAAAGGGTTCATGACGCCGTGTGATACCGGGGGATGACGTAGAGATCGCTGCTCCCCGCCTCGATGAACGAGAAGAGGTTGCTGCCGTCGACGCGCTCGCCGTCCGAGAGTATGGTATCGAGGTGTTCTTTTGAGGCGATGACGAAGTTGAGGGTCTTGAGTTTGCCGTCCTCGGCGGCGTAGCGGAAGTTGACCATCTCGATCCCGTTCGCCTCGCAGAACTGTATGATATCTTCTCTTGTAAATTCCGCTGGATCTTTCTTTAAAAAACGTACCAGCTCGTTTGGGTTTATCAGGATCTCAGAATCATTCATATTTTTTTTTACATTGTCCTCGACCGTATAAAAGCGTGCTCTTCGCTCCGTATCCGGCGAGAGAGAGGGAACCGGCCGGGGGCTGCAGAAGAGGTTTCCTTCCGCCTCAAGGGGAGGGACCAAACCCGGTTGTCCTGCAGGATGGCGAACCGGACGAGATGGTCTGCATTTCTCCCCCTGCGGGATAGATAACGGCGCTGTTTCAGTGACCTGACCCTCCGAGGAGGCTCGTTCATGCGCCCCCCACAGAACGTGGCTCCCACTTAAGGCAGGCGCGGTGCACCTGGTGCCTGAGCACCAGCCCGTTGCCATCCTCGATGAGACGGGCGGCAAGATACCCCCTGAGGAACTCCTCCTGCTCCGGGGTCTCGATGAGGAGGCGATCCCTGAGCGCATCCACCCCGGCATCAACGTCAGGGATGCGGAGCCTGTGCTCATACGAGGAGACCGAGACGTCAGGGAAGATACCCATCTGGTAGAGGAGGTTGAAGATGACATCGGCCTTTGGCCCCGGCTGGTACGCCACCCCATGGAGGTCCGGCCAGGTATCGAACATGAACTGCTCCCAATAGGGCAATCCGGCAAAATGGAAGACGGCGACAGTCCCTGAGCAGACCCGGTTCATCTTCTCTATCGCTGCTCTCAGGTCGAGCATCCCGAGCGAGAATGACGCAAAGACGATATCATAGGGTGGATCGAGGTCGCGCTCCGGGTCAATCTCCTCCCAATGCCTGCCTACGATCGTGGTGTTCTCGATCCCTGCTTCCCTGACGGCCTGTTCCAGGGTTTCACGCATCGCCCGTGCCGGTTCGACCGCCGTGACTGCTGCTACCCGCCGGGAGAGAGGGACCGCGACCGCGCCGGCACCGGCCCCGATATCGAGGATGCGGGCTCTGGGGGTGACTGGAAGAGAGGAGGTGACCCAGGCAACACGCTCACAGTCATCCCCGGTGGAAGAGGCGGCACGGCTTCTGGCCCTCTTGCGGTTGTTCCAGAAGTCTGAACATCCTTTATTTCGTTTCAGGGTGGTACTTATCTCCATTCTGGAGCGCCAGACCTTGTTCCAGTCTATCGTTATATCTCCACTCAAGGCGGTCATCCATCCTATAGTTAAGGACCTCGTTAACAAGAATGTGTTTATGTTAACAAAAATGTGTTAAAAAGATGTTTAAGTAGATCTACTTGTGAACTACCGCCTGCGCGACAGGTGGCAACAATGTTCCTGACATCCCCGCCCTGGAACTCCACCTCGGGCCCGGGGATGGCTGCAAGCCTCTCGAAGAGGTAGTCACCCGCCTCCCGGTTGGCGTCGGTGCCGTAGACCCGGGTCGAGAAGTTCTGCAGGTCGTAGGCCGCCTTCACCAACTCCGACTCGTCGATCTCGCTGAGCATCGCAGCGATCCCGGGATTGTAATCTCCCCCGGATATACCGGTGGCGGATGCCGGGGCGACTGCAAGGAGAACCGCTACGCCAGCGAGGAGCGGGAGAGAGAGCGGCGTCCCATGAGAGCGAGCACGCCGCCCGGTCTGCTTTCCGTGCACTGAATCCTGTTTCATGGATGATCACGCAGGAGACGTCGAAAGGGGAGGGGGAGATATATGCTTTCTCCCGGAGAAAAGAGGAGGGTACGATCGGAGAAGAGAGGTGTCTCTGACCGGAACAACCTGAAAACGCCCCGGACATCCCCGGGGGAGAGGCGGGTTCCGGGGCCAGATATATATTGCAGGCCATAGAGAAAGTTCATGACCGACCCGGCGAAGGATCGTCACAGGAGCAGATATGCCCGACCGACCATCAGCAAGCGACGAATCGACCCTCTTACGATGGATGCGGCTTGAGATCGGCAGGATCAACGACGGCATTGTCTCAGAGCGCAAACGTCTCTCCCACCTCCTCGCAGAAGAGCATCCATCATCCATCACGAAGAAGGGTGATCGCTACGATTTTGACCGGAACGTCCTCATCCGCCTTGAACAGGCGCTCCCGGCCGAACTCCAGAGACGGCTCCGGCTCCCGATCCTCTTCTACTTCGACTCGACGGTTCCGGATAGTTTCTTCCTCGCAGATGAAGCCGCGGTTCAGATGCTCCAGAGTCTCGGGGAGATCAGTACCCTCCGCGAGATGCAGGGCGGGAGGCTCTGGATAGCAAAACCCATCGTCTACGCTGTCATGAACAGGTACCCGACGGTCATGCAGATCGTGATGGGGTAAAAAAAGAAGAGAGTGGATCTCTCCCCGGTATTCGCCGGGATATCCGCCGTCTGATGATCAACGAGGGAGTATGCGGCCGGTGAACCGCTCACCAACCGGTCGCCCGCATGCCCGACCTCGGTGATCGGCGGGATCGTGGGAGACGGCCGGTCCTGTGTTCCAACAACGATACAGGCGATTAATCCGCCGAAAACCAGTGCCTGGATGACGAGGGTCAATACTGTGGCCACACTCTGTCGGGAGATTCTATCACCCGTGTGCTGGTGGCGGGGTGAATATTTGAATATTATGATTTTTATAAAAGTCAGGCTCTGTTTCCCGTATGATATATGTGGGATAGTAGAGGGGCAGCACCGGATGCCCGGCACTTCACCGGGACGGTATCTGCGAGAGTGGAGTTTTCATCGACCTGAACGGTCTTTCCTCGTGCCGGTCCCCCGGAGCCTCTCCAGCACCGGACGGGTGACCTCATCCATCTGGTGATCAAAGTAATCCACCCATTTTGCGACGAGGACAAGCTGCTCTTGCTGTGCGGCGATGCGTTCCTGCAGGCCGTCTACAATCTTCTGAAGACGGAGGGTCTCTTCAACCCTCAGTTCACGCTCCTGCTCAAGTTCTCCGGTCAGGCGTACGATCCGGCGCTCCTGCCGGGCCAGCGTATCCCGTATCATCCCGAGTTCGATCACGACCTCGGGCGGGAGCGAAACAGCAGTCCGATCTATCTTCTCAGCCGGTCCTTCTCCTGGTGCCCGATCCCTTCCCGACCTGATCTCCTCGGCGATCTCATCCGGGGTGAGTCCGCGCCCGGAGAGTTCTGCGAGTTCTCCGACGATCTTTGCTGCTTTCTGCGGGAAGAGCCTGGCCCGCCCGATCGTCCGGTAGGTAAAGAGGTTGTCATAGGTCTGGATGAGAGTCCGGACATCCTGCTCCGAGAGCCCTGTGAGGTGCGCGATATCACCGATCTTCAGTTCCTTCTCCTTCATTGCCATCCTCAGCACCCGCCCGCGCCCCCGGACGGGAATCTTATGTACCTCTTTGTCGCCACCAGGTATAGGTACGTGCCGGATCACGTTTTTTCTATCGGCGCCCTATAACTGGTTAATGGACCGGAGAGAGAGGGAGAGTACTGCGGGCGAGATAACCGTCGTTGTAAAAGAGGTGCGTTCCGCCCGTCTTCAGGTACGGTCGGACGGGACCCTGCGCGTGGTCGTCCCCCCATCATTCGACGTCGAGGGATTCTTGCAGCGTAACGCAGCCTGGATAAAGCTGCGGCGCCTGGAATTCGACCGAATGGCCGCTGAAGGGCGCGGTCGGGAAGAGATGCTTCTCCTGCACGGGCGGTTCTTTCACGTGGTGCCTGATGCGCGGTTCGAGATCGATGAGGCCGCGGCGACTGTCGCTTTTCCATCCTTCCCTGCTCTCAAACGCAGGCTCTCCGGGATGCTGAAGGAGGAGGTTCTCAACCGTCTGGATGCATGTCCGGAGCTTGCCGGGCGGCGGCGAGGGCGGATCGCGGTGAAGATGCAGAAGACACGGTGGGGGAGCTGCTCGATATCCGGCAACATAAACGTTAACCTGCGGGTCATAGCCCTCCCGGAGACGTTGCGGGAGTACGTCGTCATCCACGAGGCCGCCCACCTCCGCGAGCAGAACCACTCAAGGCGGTTCTGGAATCTTGTCGGCGAGCATTACGCCGATTACCGGACAGCAGAAGCCGAATTGCGCCGTTACTGGGTCGTCCTGGAGCGGAACCGGATGTGGAGGGCGATGCAGGATGCCGGACGGAGCAGCCCGGACTGACCTTTTTGCGCAGTTTTCTCCTTTTTTGCCCTGCAAAAGATCCTGGATCAGGCGCCCGTCCCGGCGCCTCGCGAGTAACTCAGATACGTTGCAAGAAGCGCGGCTCCGATCAGGAGGAAGATGCCGATCGAGACCCAGGTCCCGGCACCCGGCGGGATGAGGTTCACGGCGTAATCGACGCCGAGGGCGATGGCAAAACTGCCGATGAACCCGCCGATGGTGATGCAGGAGATCACCGCTATCTTTGTCATCCCGAGCATCCTCCCGACGATAGAGCTGACGATGCTCCCCGACCCGTCGAAGGGAAGAGCCACAAAAGCGACGAGGCCGGCGAAGTAGAATCGTTCAAGCCACGGCCGCCGGTCGAGGAACGTCCTGCCAGCCTCCATGAAGCGGCCGATCCAGGGGCCGGCATAGGGAATACGGAGAACCAGCGGAAAGTTCCAGGCCATAAACAGGCCGCCGGCGAAATCCAGGAACGCCAGGGTGAACGCGACAAGCCACCACGGGATCCCGCAGAGGATGCAGACCGGGATGATCGTCTCCCGACCGAGCGGCGGGACGATGTAGGCGACCATCATACCAAAGAGGAGGAGCCACTGTTCCGCCGGGAGGAAGAGCCATACGATGATCAGATAGAGGCCGCAAAGCAGGAATGGAACCGAGACCTTCAGCCAGTTCGTCGTGTCGTCGTCATCACCCCATATATCGATCTGCCGCATGACCTCCGCCTCCCGCGGGTGATTCCCGCGCCTTCCGGGATCGAGAGTCACTCCTCACCGGCAGGGGTGGTGGGACCCGGGGTGCTCCGGGTGTTCAGGATGTACTCGACGATCTTCGACGAACTGGCAAGCGAACCGGGATACCCGGGTATCCGGACGACGTCCGCGTCAAGACCGCGTTCCCTGAGCTTCTGCCGGAGATGCTCCTCGCCGAAGTGCTGGTTAAATCCGAGCGTTATGATATCAGGCCGGATCTCCGCTATCGGCCTGAACATATCATGAAGATCGCCGAGGAGCGCATGATCGACCGGTCTCAATGCCTGGACCATCCGGAGTCTCTGTTCTTCAGGAAGGATCGGTCTTGGTTTGTGCTTCACGTTCGCGTCCCGCGCCACGATCACGGAGAGTTCATCGCCGAGTTTCCGCGATTCTTCGAGGTAGTATATGTGGCCGGGATGGAGGATATCGAACGTCCCTGTTGCGACGACGCGGATCACCCGATCACCTCGAGCTGTACCGGGCTGCCGTCTGCCCGGTAGCACCGCCAGTCCCTCCGCCCGTAGGGGTAGCCGACGATGATATGGTAGCGCCCCATCGTGGGGAAAAACCGGAGATCAGCCAGCGATGGGGAGAGAACTCCGTTTGGGTGGCTGTGGGCGCTGCCGGCCTTGCGGACATCAAGTGGGAGCATATTGATCGAGAATGAGGCGCTCTCTTCCCCGACGATGGTGCCGGGTACCAGGTCAAGGTCCCGGATAACGCCGCCCTGTTCCCGCAGCACGGCAACGAATTCGTCCGGGTGGTGTTCCCGCCCGAGTTCAAAAAGCATCGAAAGCAGATCCCTGCTGATCCCGCGTATGGCCATTCTACCCAGAGGTGGGCGGGGAGGAGACATAAGCCCTCGTGTCGGGCGATGCGTCCGGTCGCATGCCCTCCCGATCCGCCCGGACACGAAGAGTACGTGGCGGGCGCTCAGAACTGCCCGTCTTGCTCGAAACTCCTCCCCAATCGGATGGCGAGTTCCGCCTTGAAGAGCTCCTTTCCAAGGTAGGCAGCGTGGTCAAGCCGGGAGAGGCACCCATCCTCAAGGAGTGTCGAGAAGACGTCCTCCCATCGCCTCCCCCGCACGGCGCGGCCCCCATGCACCGCGACGATGCAGTCTCCTTCGATGCCGATGCGGATGCACCCCAGGGGATCGTAGACGATCTCGTCCGGCATGGGGCGGGCGTCCTCGATGCACCGGTAATCCAGCGGCGGTTCCCGCCGCCGCCGCTTTTCCTTCAGGATCAGGAGATCGAGCCCGAGGTCTTTCGGGTACGGGCGGCCGGTGGTGAGAACCATCATCGCGGTCGCCTGCCGCATCTCCGCGACCGAACCTCGGGTTTTGTCGCTGTGCTCGCTCGTGAAGATGACGGCGGCACCGGCCTCGTACGCCATCCCGGCAAGCAGGGCGTTTACCCCGGGAGAGTCGGCATCGAGCAGTTCCACGACATTTCCCGCCCCAAAAAAGAGTGGTTGGGGGGTGCCGGAAAACCCGGCGAGCGACCTGACGAGACCTGAGCCCGCCGGCTGGAGGAGGGGATCGGCGATCAGGCAGCGGATCCCGATCTCTTTTGCTGCGGCAAGATTCTCCCGGAGCGTCCTCTCACGCGGCACCACGACCGCTGCCGCCCCGGCATCCGCGACTGCCCGGCCGACCTCGGGGATGTTTCCCTCGTGCAGGGAGAGAACCAGGTCGGCACGAAAGAGCGCTGCCGCGATGAGGTCGGGATCCTGGGTATCGACGGCGAGAGGACCTTCGATATCCATAAGGGCTGAAAAACATCGTTTGACATCTTCCGGTGTCGCATCGAATCCGAACCCGAGATCGACGATGTCCGCCCCGTCGGTGAAGAACCGCCGGACGTCGGAGAGGAGATCGTCGCGCCTGTGCGCATCCATGATCTCGGCGAGCACCTTCATCCGTGACCCGCCGCCGACTTTCACGCCCCGGATGATGAAATCTGCCTCTGCCTCCGCCTCGCGGAGCGCCACCCGCCGGTATGCCTCCTCGCGGCGCGTCTCTGCGAGGAATTCGTCGGCGGGGATGGTCTTTGAGAGCGGGGTGGTCTCAAGAACGGAGAAGACCAGTGCCAGGTCGGCCGCGTGCCGCGGGCCGCGGTAGACCGGGACGCCGGTCTCGCGCTCGACATCCGCAAACGATGCGGTGCACATCCCGGAGACGATCACCATATCGTAGCTGCTGCCGGCGATCAACCTCCTGAGTTCTCGGGGGGTAAGGAACGATGCAATCTCGCCGGTGACCACCACATCGATGTCATGGCGATCGCCGAACTGCCGGGCTGCCGACTTCACGATCCCGGCTGTTGCCGATCCGGTCGGGAGAAGGATGTGCATACACTTTACTTATTATTCAGGGGATGACAAATAATCTGATCTCATGTTGCGGTGCGATCTGCATGTCCACACCAGATTCTCAAAAGACGGTGAGAGCAGTGTGGAGGAAATTCTCCGGCGGGCGGAGGCGGTCGGTCTCGATGCCATCGCGATCACCGATCACGATACGGTAGAGGGTGCTCTCTACGCCCTTACGTGCAGCACTCCCCTGACCGTTATCCCGGGCATCGAGATCTCGACGAAGCAGGGCCACCTTCTCGCACTCGGCATCACGGACCCCCTCCCGGCCGGTCTCGACTTCTTTGAGACCGTTGCTCTGGCACGTGCCCGAGGCGCCCTCCTGATCCTCCCGCACCCCTACCACCGCTGGCGCCACGGCGTCGGGCGGAGGCTTGCGGCCGGTATCAGCGCAGTGGATGCCGTGGAGGTCTTCAACAGCCGGTACATCACCGGATCGGCGAACCGGAAAGCCGCGGTCATAGCGCGGAAGTTCGGAAAACCTGGTGTCGCCGGAAGTGATGCCCACAACGCCCGCTACGTCGGATTCGGGGTCACCTATGTCTCGGCCGAACCGGATGTGGCCTCCATCCTCACCGCGATCCGGGAAGGCCGGACGATGGCGGGCGGGAAGATGACACCGCTTCGAACCTATACCCGCCAGTCACTCAAGGGCGCTTTTCGGCGGATCCGGCGCACGGGACACCGATGAAACTGGCGTTCCGCTTCTCATACCTCGGCGACCGGTTCTCCGGTTCGCAGATGCAGCCCGATCTCCGCACCGTGGAGGGCGAATTCATCGAAGCCTGCGGGTATCTCGGGCTCTTCGCCGACTGGCGGGAGGCGAGGTTTGCCACCGCCGGCCGCACCGACCGCGGGGTGCATGCCCGGTGCCAGGTCTGTTCGTTCCTGACGGATAAGCCCGGACGGGCGATCGAGGCGCTGAACCAGGTTCTGGCGGAAGATATCTGGTGTACGGGGTGGGCAGAGGTGCCGGAGGGGTTCCACCCCCGGTACAGCGCCGTGTCAAGGACGTACCGTTACTACTTCGCCGACCCGGGTGATATCGCCGCCATGCACGAAGCGGCGCAGGCGTTTCTCGGGCAACACGACTTCTCGGCGTTCGCCCGTGCCGGTGACCGGAACCCTGAACGGAAGATCCTTGCGGCGCGGGTTTTTGTGGATGGGCGATTCGCCGTGTTTGAGGTCACGGGTGAGAGCTTCCTCTGGAACATGGTCCGGCGTATGGCAACGATGCTCGAGCGGGTGGGGAGAAATGAAGCGGAAACCGGTGAGATCGTGCGTCTCCTCACGGGGCCTGCGATGCAGGGGGTCGCTGCTGCTCCACCTGAAGGGCTGATCCTCTGGGAGATCGATCACAGGATCTCCTTCACGCCACTTTCTGTTGATGGAAAAAGCAAACGGCATCTGGCCACCCACCACCGTTACCACGCTCTTATGGCGGAGATCTCGGCACGTCTTGCAAAAGAGCCTCGGCAACCAGATCAATCCGGGATATAATACTTTCTAATGGAGCATCATGATCCAGAAGGGTTCAGGATGCTGACCCCCCGTATTGGCACTGTTTTAAAAGGAACAAACTGCAGACAATGAGTCTTCCCGTAGTGGTGCGGCAGGGGAAAAAACCGTTCCGGTCATCATCACGATCAGATTCCACTTAACCATTCCGAAGGTCGATGGTCGACAGGGCCGGCAGTCATGGGAATTACGCCGTGCAGGAACCCCATACACTCGGGGCAGGCAAGGAAACATACCCGTCCTGAATTCAGAATGTTTAACTAGGTTGACACTATTTTGGGGGTCGCACGGTAAATGATATATCATTTACTTTACGTGAAAGTAAATCTAAATCCATTAATGATAACCTATTAATATATGCCGGAACAGTCCCGTTCCAGTACGTCAAGAGGGGAAAGTGGATGTACGACAAGGATCCGGTTCGGGCGAGGCCACCCGCTCATTCTGAGGGGTGGTTCGTCGAAGAAACAGCTGTGCCGTTGCCGCAGTATCTAGATGTAGAACGAGAGCGATGGTTTGACCGCCATCCCCCACGGAGCATCGGGCAGGAGAGTGCGAGAAGCATCCCGCCCCTCCGGTGTGAGGTTCAGGAGATGATCAATCCCCTGAGGGTGCCAGCCGTTCCTGAAAATCAGCGTGTGGTGAGCGAGATCACTGAAACGATGGCCGTCACACTCCGGAGATCGGGCAGGATGCGGACACTCGCGGCGGTTCCCTGTCTCGACGAGGAGGTCGCGATCGGTTCCGTCGTCCTGCAGGCCCGGCAATATGTCGATGAAGTTCTGGTGATAGACGACGGGTGCACGGACAATACCGCAAAGGTCGCCCGGGATGCAGGGGCAACCGTCATCTCGCACAGGGCACAGATGGGGAAAGGGCAGGGGATCAAGAGTGCTCTACGGTATGCTGTCGATCATGACTACGACTGTCTGATTCTCATGGACGGCGACGGCCAGCACGATCCTGGAGAGATTCCCCTCCTGGTCGAACAGGTTCATGCGGGTACTGCTGATCTCGTCATCGGTTTTCGGACATTCGGCCAGATGCCGTTTTACCGGCGGATCGGCCGGGCGGTTCTCGATATCGTCTCCAGCAACGGAACCTCGATAACCGACTCGCAATGCGGTTTCCGAGCGTTGAACAGGAGAACCATGGAATCGATGCTTGGAGCACTTCGGATGAATGATTTTTCGACGGAGTCGGAGATGCTCCGGATAGCCCGGGAGAGAAACCTGCGCATCGGGGAGGCGCCTATAAACTGCAGGTATGGTGATTTCGATACATCCACGAAGAATCCTCTCTCTCACGGGATAGAGGTGCTTGGATCGTTATTCTGGCTCACTATAGAGAGAAAACCGCTCCTGCACATCGGCCTTCCCGGGCTCGCCGTGATGTTTGTCGGGATCTTCTTTTTCCTCCGGTTTCTCAGGGGATTCAGTGAGACCGGTCTCGTCCCGATCGGGCTTGGCATGCTTGCATCGCTCTGCCTGATCCCCGGGGCTGTTGCACTCATGCTGGGTCTGGTGCTTGCCCTCGTTGTAAGGATGCGAAGGTGAACGAGACGATGCAGAGGAGATGTGTGGAATGATTGGAGTGGTACTCGGCACACGGCCGGAGATCATCAAGATGTCCCCTGTCATCAGGGAGTGTGAACGCAGGGGTATTGACTATTTCATCCTTCATACCGGGCAGCACTATACCTACGAGATGGACCGGCTCTTCTTTGAGGAGCTCGAGCTGCCCGATCCCGACTACAGCCTCGATGTGGGTTCCGGCACCCATGCCGGGCAGACGGCAAAGATCATGACCGGCGTTGAGGATGTCCTCCTGAAAGAAGCGCCCGATATCATCCTGGTGCAGGGGGATACGAACACTGTCATGGCTACGGCTCTCGCAGCATCGAAACTGCAGGTAAGGGTCGGGCATATCGAGGCCGGTCTCCGGAGTTTCAATCGCCGGATGCCGGAGGAGATCAACCGGGTGCTCACCGATCACGTATCGGATCACCTCTTTGCCCCGACGGAGAACGCAAGAGAGAACCTCCTCCGCGAGGGGATCAGCGAACGGAAGATCTGCGTGACCGGTAACACCATCGTTGATGCGGTCTACCAGAATCTCGGGATAGCAAAGAAAAAAAGCGATATACTGGGGGAGCTCGATCTCGAGCCCCGGGAGTACTTCCTCGTCACCGCCCACCGGCCGGAGAACGTGGACAACCGTACAAGGCTCAAAGGGATCCTGAAAGGGCTTGAGAGAGTGCAGAAGGAGTTCTCCCTCCCGGTTATCTTCCCCGTCCACCCACGAACCGAGAAACGGATCAAGGAGCTCGGCATCGGCGTGAACGGATTGAACCTCACCAAACCCTTTGGGTTTCTGGAGTTCCTGCAGCTGGAGTCGCAGGCAAGACTTGTGTTGACCGACTCCGGCGGAGTCCAGGAAGAGACCTGTGTCCTCGGTGTCCCCTGCGCCACGATGCGGTACGACACGGAGCGGCCCGAGACGCTGGATGTCGGATCGAACATACTGGTCGGCGCCGACTCACAAAAGATACTCGAGGCGGTTCGTTCCACGGAATCCTGGAAACCCGACTGGAAGAACCCTTATGGCGACGGAATCGCGGGAAAGATGATTATCATGGTTTGTGCTGCCACGCGCCCCCAATGAGCGCTCGCGGAGGATGCACATGAAGATCTGTGTACTGGGATTGGGATACATAGGATTGCCGACTGCGTTGTTGCTTGCGGCTCATGGAGCGGATGTTGTGGGCGTCGACGTGAAACAGAGCGTGGTGGACTGCCTGAGCCTTGGAAACCTGCCGTTTTCAGAGCCTGGACTCGAAGATCTCTACGACGAGGCCAGATGCCGGTTCTGTGTCCGGACCGAGCCGGAGGGCGCGGATGTCTTCCTGATTGCCGTGCCGACGCCCCTTGATCCGGCAACGCGAGTATCCAACCTCACCTACGCCCGGAGCGCAGCAGACATGATCGCCCCTCACCTTCGCAGGGGGAACCTGGTCATCCTGGAATCGACCGTCCCCCCTGGAACCAGTGAACGGGTCATCATACCGCGGCTCGAGAAGAGCGGTGTTTCCATCGGCGATTTCCTCTACGCACACTGTCCTGAACGGGCGATACCCGGCCATACCCTCCCGGAGATGACGGGCAACAGCCGCATCATCGGCGGCTACGATCGGAGTTCCACCGACCGGGCGACCGCAGTCTACCGGACATTCGTCCATGGGCAGATATATCAGACCGACGCACGGACAGCGGAATTCGTCAAGTTGATGGAGAACACCTGCCGGGATGTGAACATCGCACTTGCAAACGAGTTCGCCCAGCTCGCGGAGGAGTGCGGGATCAACGTCTGGGAGGCCATCACCCTTGCAAACAAACATCCCCGGGTCAGCATCCTCAGTCCCGGCCCGGGTGTCGGAGGGCACTGTATCGCCATCGACCCCTGGTTCCTGGCCGAGAACTCGACCCGGTGCCGGATGGTCAGCACCGCACGGGACATCAATGACTCCATGCCGAACTATGTGCTGCGCATCGCACGCAACCTTCTCGCCGGTATTCGGAACCCGGCGATAAGCATCCTCGGCGTCGCCTACAAAGGCAACATCGGCGACACCAGGGAGAGCCCGGCATTCAAGTTCGCTCAGCTTGCTGAGAACGAGGGGTATGCCATCCGCTGCCACGATCCGTACGCTGTGGAGTTCGTTCACCCTCTCATGGATCTCCCGGAAGCGACCACCGGGAGCGACTGTATTGTCATCCTCACCGATCACGATCGTTTCAGGGAACTTGATCCGGCAATGTTCCAGGTGAGGACGAAACTCGTCATAGATGCCCGGAACATCCTCGACCACGAGAAGTGGACCAACCAGGGTTTTGCCGTCCGCGTGCTGGGTGACGGTTCGCCTGTGCAGCAGATTGTCCCGGGAGATATTGCGGTCCCGGGCGGGTTGTACCCTGCAGATACCCCGGGGTCGATTGTATCCTCATCGCCGCCGCCCATATCCCTGCTCTCTCAAAACGGGCGGGAAGGTTTCCTCTGATCCTCCTGTACACGGTCTCACAGGGGAAGGACCCCATCCCGCAATCTCAATCTGGATACCACGAGGAATTCCATGAAACGGATATGCATCGTATCACAACATTTCCCACCGGAAAAATCCGGAAATGCATCGCGCATCTACGACACCGCCGCACACCTTGCCGGACTGGGCGTCGACGTGACCGTGCTTGCCCCGCACCCGACGTTCCCCACCGGTTCGTTCCCACGCACCTGGAAGCGTTCGAGCGTGCAGGAGGTCGACGGGATCCGGGTCGTCCGCCTCTGGACGTGGCAACCGCGCTCCGGGGATCCGGGGTTTGCGAGCAGGATGGCATATTACCTCTCTTTTCCCATCCACGCTGCACTCTGGCTTTTCTTCACCCGGAGCCGGTTCGATGCGATCATGACGTCGGCGCCGCCGCTCTTCACCGGGATCCCGGGGTATGTCCTGAAACGGACATCACAGGTGAAGTGGATCCTTGATGTCCGCGACCTCTGGATCGATGCATCGATAGGTCTTGGTTTCCTCAGGGAAGGGAGCCTTTACGAGAGGTTGAGCCGGAGGTTCGAGCAGGCATGCCTCTCCCGGGCCGACCTCGTCGGGGTCACGACGGAGGAGCTCGGGCGCAGGATCTCAACGCGCTACCGGGTTACCGCCCCCATGGAACTGATGCCGAACGGCGTCAACACCGACTTCTTCCGCCCCACAAGCAATGGGAAGAAGAAGCAGATCATCTACGCCGGAAACGTCGGCCACGCTCAGGACCTTGACAAGGTGGCTCTCGCCGTCAAGTCGATGAACGGCACATACAACCTGAAGCTCATCATCGTCGGGGACGGCGATACGAGGAAAAATCTTGAAAGGCTGGTAGAGGCGGAGAGTCTTGCCGATTCCGTCGTTTTCATGGGCATCCTTCCGCGAGAGGAGATCCCGCGACTGCTCTCTGAATCTCTCGTGGGGGTGGCGCCCTTAAAGAGGCTCGAGAACCTTGAGTACGCCGCTCCCACCAAGGCCTATGAGTACATGGCTTGCGGGATACCCTTCGTCGGTTGCGGGAACGGCGAGATTGCTCATCTTGCGAAGGAGTCGGGCGCAGGAATCATCGCCGAGAATACGCCGGAAGCGATCGCCATGACGCTCTCGACACTCCTCGATGATCCGGGAAGGATGGAGGAGATGGGCCGCCGGGGCAGGGAGTACGTCGCGGAGCACTATGACCGGCGGTCGGTCGCCCTGAGACTGAAGTATTACATCGAGAGGGCTGCATGGACAGGCGTATGAGTTCGCTTCTCTCCCGGGTTGCCGGAGAGGCCCGGGAGCTCGCTGTCGTCGATGGCGAGACCGCGTACATCCGCGACCCGGTCTTTCCCGTCATCCGGAACCGGGTGCATGCCGAGGTTGCAAAGACGATGCTCCGGCTGGGCGGCGATCCGCTCGTTGCCCCGCTCCTCAACTACGCCGTGGGGTGCCAGAACCCTGACGGGTCATGGAACGAGGTTCACGTGAACTACAACGAGCCTTCAGCCCTGATCACGGCGTTCATCGGCGATGCGCTCCTGGAGGGAAAAGAGCAGTTTCTGCATGATGAGGCGCTCCTGAAGGCCCGGGACTGCGTCCTTGCGGCGGAGCTGAGGCCGGGGTATTTCCTGAAGTCCCGGGGGTACACCGCCGACCACCTGAACGTCGATGCTTCCTGCGGGGCGTTCCTCGCCCGGTACGCGGAGCGCTACGACGACAAGGATGCCCGTGCGGCCGCACTGCGGGCGGCGGAGAACGTCGTCCGCCACCAGCATCCCGACAGTGCCTACCCCTATGCTGTCGATAAGGGGACGTACCCCTACATCTTCAACCTCCCCTGTGTGCACTACCAGGGGGTGACGATCTACTATCTCGCAAAAGCGAACGAAGTTCTCTGTGACGATCGGATCGACGAGAGCATCATGAGGGGTGTGCAGTGGCTTGCGGCAGCCCAGCGGCCCGATGGGCGGTTTGACTGGTCAAAGAGCGGTCTCTCCTTTGCCTCCTACCTCTCCGGGGCATATGCGTTTGCCCTTGCCTCGTTCGTCTACGCTGCACGGATGGACGATCGTTACCGGGAACACGCCGCCCGCTGCCTTGCACGGCTTGAACAGGATGTGCAGGGGCTCGCCCTCCGGTGGGAATCCGGCTCGTGGGCGGGTCTCGCCCCATCCGTCGCCACGGCGGCGAAGGCGGCATCGCTCGGCGATTATCCACTGCAGCACCGGGCGTTCCGATTCGGTTACGGTATGTACCGCGAGATCGCCCGCCGGCGGTATGACGAGGCTGCAGGGACGCGGTCGTTTGAGGTGTTCTCCCGCCTGCTCGGGATCCGATCGTCGACTGTTGAGCCGTCGAACAACTTCCCCGACCTCTTCATGACCGCAGAGGTACTCGACTGCCTCAGTCAGTCGGGTGTATGGGAGAAACACGTATGAAACAGGTATTGCTCGATCTACAATCAGGGTCTATCCAGGTGGAGAACGTTCCCGTTCCCGCCGTAACGAGGGGGGTCATCGTCGAAAACGCCTGCTCCCTCATCAGTGCCGGCACAGAGTCATCGCTGATCAATCTTGCAGGGCAGTCGCTCGTCGGCAAGGCGAAAGCGCGCCCCGATGATGTGAAGAAAGTTATCCAGAAGATCGGGACGGATGGCCTCTTCCCGGCTTACCGGCAGGCGATGAGCCGTCTCGCGAAACCGGAGCCGCTCGGCTACAGCTCTTCCGGGACGGTGGTGACGACGACATCCGATGAGTTCGAGGTCGGCGATCGTGTC
>Ga0172382_10004246_pt1 | contig 22055 bp, 17 predicted proteins | sample Leawel138RmetaG_FD_122245 | JGI IMG/M metagenome (GOLD analysis project Ga0172382, IMG submission 122245) | Leachate microbial communities from a municipal landfill in Southern Ontario, Canada - Leachate well 138R metaG | ecosystem: Engineered > Solid waste > Landfill > Unclassified | place... | reverse complement strand
TCCAACACTATACGAAAAAACCTTTTAAGGGGTTTTTCCTATATTGAAATATTGAAAACTCTTTCTTGGGCAAAAATAACTATATTTACAAAACTAATGGTCTGACAAATGGGGAGTACTATCGTCAGATAGGATTTGGAATAAACAAATAGGAAATTTAAAAGATTCAATTTTGGTCAAAATCTTCGTCAAAAATGAAATTTATGACGAAGAATATTATTACGATGGGAAATAACATTCCAAATGTCAATGCACGGAATTAGCCAAGGGTTTATAACTGGCATAAGCGGAGGAGACTTAGGCCAAGGATTTCTAAGTGGTATGGTAAGTAGCGCTGTAAGCTCTATAGCAGGGGGGTTAAATGCAGCTGTAAAACTTAAAGGTATTGCTAGCGACATTTCTACGATGTTATTTGGTTCGGCTTCGGGAGGCTTGTCTTCAAAATTAATGGGTGGGAACTTTTGGCAGGGAGCTGCCACGGGATTGACGGTTAGTGCGCTGAATCATACGATGCATAAAATACAAGAAGTTAGATTTTTAACAAAATTAGAAAAAGAGCTTGAAAATAATAATCATCAAATGGATGGATCAGTTCCATTAAAGAATCGTGCTCAATATGCGTTGGAAATCATGAAAAGACTTGAAGATGGAAAGAACTTTCTATATTTTAAAGTTTAGCCAATTCTTTAGGAGTTTCAATCGCCTATTTCCTTATTGTTAATAAAAATAGATAAGTACCAACTTATATCATTTTGATAATCAAAAGTTTTTACTTAATTGGAATCCAAATTATTTTCATGAAGAAATTTATACTATTCCTCTTTACTCCTTTTATTTTATTTGCACAAATTCCGGATTATTATACCGGAATCGACTTTTCAAAAACCGGCCAAGAACTCGAAGAAGATTTGCAAGCTCTTGTCATTGCAACCCATCACACAAATTTAGTATACACACCCGGCGTTTGGAATGCGTTGAAAGAAATAGATCTCGATCCTGAAAATCCAAATAAAGTGTTATTAATTTATGGATTTGACGATTCTAGTAATGATATAACCGAAGCTCGAACGCGCGGTGTTAATGAAAGTTGTCACACCAGCAATTGCAACGGTTTATGGGTGAGAGAACATACCTATCCCAAATCTTTGGGTAATCCAAATTTAGGAACAACCGGTCCCGGAGCAGATGCACATCACCTTCGACCGATAGACAATCAAAGAAATAATACACGTTCAAACCGCGCATTTGCAGATGGTACAGGAATGTCTTCGTACGTTACGCCCACCGGTTTGTTTTATCCAGGTCAAGAATGGAAAGGAAGTATCGCTCGTATGATGATGTATATGCACATTCGGTATGGACAAAGAACGCCTGCAAATACTGTGGGAAGTGGACCCAACACCTACAGTGTAGAAATGCCTGATCTTTTCCTAAAGTGGAATGCTGAAAATCCGCCAACGGAACCAGAATGGGTTCGAAACACGGTTTTGCAAGATTTGCAAGGAAATAGAAATCCATTTATTGACAATCCGTATTTAGCCACCGTAGTTTGGGGCGGACCGGATGCCGATAATTATTGGATCGAAATGACGACGACCGAAGTGGAAGAATTAAATACCCAAGTTTATCCAAATCCAGCGCGATCAAAAGTTACAATTCAATCCAATAAAAACGTGGAGTCGATTTCACTCTATTCGATGACAGGTCAATCTGTGTTTAGCCAAAAAAGATATACGAACAATGAATTCGATGTTTCTGCCATTGAGAAAGGAACTTATTTGTTGCTAATTTATTACACAGACAAAACCAAAGAATCTAGAAAATTGATGATTCTGCATTAATTTTCTGAAAGTTATCAGGCTAATTTAAGCCTGATAACTTTTTTTTACCCTGCATTCGAAATTGTTTTATTCAGACAATTCCACTTAAATTAAATTCCTACCTATAAATTCATCCACTCCAGAACAGATTGGTTTTATTTTGTGTTTGGAATTTAGCATCTTTGCATTCCTAATAGTAAATTATGTCCGTTCAAAAACCTTCCCTTCCAAAAGGAACTCGTGATTTCTCATCAGAAGAAGTCAGCAAACGAAATTATATTTTTGACATCATTCGCCATCAATTCCAATTGCATGGCTATACTCCTATTGAAACTCCGTCCTTTGAAAATCTTTCTACATTGACTGGAAAATATGGTGAAGAAGGCGATCGATTGATTTTTAAAATCTTGAATTCAGGAGATTATTTATCCAAGGCAGACGAAAATTTACTACATACCAAAGACAGTCAAAAATTAATTCCTCAAATTTCAGACAAAGCCTTACGCTACGACTTAACCGTTCCTTTTGCACGGTATGTTGTCCAACACCAAAACGATATTACTTTCCCATTTAAAAGGTATCAGATGCAACCCGTTTGGCGAGCAGATCGTCCACAAAAAGGGCGTTTCAGAGAGTTTTATCAATGTGATGCCGATGTCGTGGGGAGTGATTCACTGATGCAAGAAGTAGAATTAATCGCTTTGTATGATTCGGTTTTTACGGAATTAAAAGTTCCTGTAGAAATTCATTTCAACAACCGCAAAATATTGAGTGGATTAGCCGAAGTTGCCGATATATCCAATCAGTTAATCGATTTTACAGTGGCTCTGGATAAATTGGATAAAATTGGCGAGGAAAAAGTCAAAGAAGAAATGATGCAAAAAGGAATTCCTTCTTCGTCCATAGCCATTCTTTCTCCGCTATTTTCGATGCAAGGTGATTTTGAATCTCAATTAAAATCATTGGAAGAAATACTGAAATCCTCTGAAATCGGTCGAAAAGGAATTGAAGAAATTGGATTTGTATTTCGTAAAATTGAAAGATTAGGTTTGAAATCTGCAGATTTGATTGTGAATTTAACCTTAGCTCGTGGTTTGGATTATTATACCGGCGCCATTTTCGAAGTCAAAGCAAAAGATGTTCAGATGGGATCCATCGGTGGTGGTGGTCGTTACGACGATTTAACCGGAATTTTCGGACTCAAAGGTATATCCGGTGTTGGAATTTCCTTTGGATTGGATCGAACGTATTTGGTTTTGGAAGAGTTAAATCTTTTTCCGGAATCCATTCAGAATTCTTTGGATGTATTATTTGTGAATTTCGGAGAAGCGGAAGCTGACAAAGCCATGGAATTAGCCAAATCTTTGCGCGAAAAAGAAATTCGATGCGAAGTCTATCCCGACAATGCGAAAATGAAAAAGCAAATGCAGTATGCCGATAAAAAGTCAGCGAAATTTGTGGTAATGATTGGTGAAGAAGAATTAAAATCCGGAAAACTCACTTTGAAAAACATGGAAACCGGAGATCAACAATCGATTTCTGAAATGGAATTGTTGAATTATTCGGAGTTTTAATTAGCCTAGTTAAATCACCTAACTCCTCCTCCCCCTTGTTGATCACCTCTAACGCCATCTCCTTCGCGTTCGATGTTGACTTGTCTTGGATTTCCGGTAAAGTCAAGTCTTGAGTTCTTACTCACATAGGCATTTATCATTCGTTGAACATGAATGGCAAGTTTGGATCTGTTCTTAAGTTCAGCGTCTACTTGCTGAACGACCAAGTTTTGAGCATCAATGGTACCGCCGGATGCCGTCACATTGATAAGTCCAGCTTGTCCAGCAATCCGTAGTTGAGAATTACATCGTGCATAAATAACGTCCGAATCAATTTGAAGAATATCGATGGTCGCCCCAGTATTGGAATCAATCGTAGTAGTATTGTTTTTTAACGGAGAATTAATTTCAATTTTTGAATGGGTCGATGCGGAAATCGAATGCAAATTCATATACGTCACATAAATATTTATCGGTTTATTCGAACTAATATGCCCGTTTACAATCAACGACAAAGTCCCATTCCGAACAGAAGTTTCGATGTATGGAAGAACTTTTGCTTCGGCTTGGACTTCTACCCTTTCCATCGGTCCATGAACCATATAAACATTGAATCCATTGTTCGCCGAAACAGCTGAAAAACTGCTATTCAAAGGCCGTGTTTCCATAACCAAATCTGAATTATCTCTTGGATTCGAATTGATATTTATTCCAACACAAGCTGAAAGCAAAAATGCCACACAAGCAAATAAGATGAGAAAAATTGTTTTCATACGTTTAAAAGTTTTAGAGTTAGCAATGTATGAAAATTTAAATTCTTTTGTGGAATGCTCAATACTTTCCACTACAAATCCTCTGCTCCAAATAATTCCTCATACAATGAAACATTCATAAACTGTGTTTTACCAACTTTTAAAACTCCAGTTCCCGAATGATTATGACCAAATGCATGATACGTTGGCTGAATTTCATCCACATATTCTTTCAATTCTTTGATTCCAAAACCATCATCCAGAATTCCATCGGGTGGATAATGGGAAAGGAGAATATCTACTTTTTCAGTCATGTCGATTTCTTGGTAAAAGAAAAAAGGACTGACTGCTTTTATTCGAATACCACGAAGAAGAATCGATTCATCATTTAACCACAGAACATTTCGTGGAATCAATTGCCGACTTACTTCCGGGTCCAATTCAAACGGTAAATCATGGTTTCCATGTACAAATAATTTGGAAGGAATAGGCAGTGCGGAATACCATTTAAAAAAATCAGAAATCTCCTCTAAATTTCCATCCTCACAAATATCTCCACAATGGATAACGATATCAATATTTTCTGGAATTTCGATTAATCGGTGTTTTCCGTGCGTGTCTGACAACAACCAAATCGTTTGATTTTTGATTTTAATTAGGAACATGGCTAAATCCAATCGAATTTGTTTTTGTGCTTATTAATTCCTCTCTGCAAAATGATTCAATGCTCGCAAAGTTAGTCAAAGTGCCGTTTACGATTTCTTGAATTTCATTTTTACGAACAATATTATCAATTTCTCCTCCTGAAAAGTTGAATTCCTCTGCCAATAGCTCACATTCTTTCTTTTTTAACAACGGCAATTTCAATTTCCAAATTTTCGCACGAATGGATACAGATGGTTTTTTAAATTCCACTTTAAACAAAAACCGACGTTCAAAAGCGGAATCCAAATTACTTGCTAAATTGGTAGTTGCCATTAAAATTCCTTCAAAGTTTTCTAATTCTTCCAAAATGATATTTTGAATAGCATTTTGGGTTTGTTGCGAATTGGAGTGGTCTAATCCCTGTCGAGTAGAAATAAGTGCATCGGCTTCGTTGAACAATAAAATCGGTGTTCGCTTACACTTTTTTGAATAAGAGGTGTAATCCGTAAATATACGTTTGATTAACTTCTCACTTTCCCCAAACCACATCGATTTGGATTCGCTGATATCCACTTTCATAATTTCTCTTTCGGTCCTTCTTGCCAATTGTTTGGCAAGCTCTGTTTTTCCCGTTCCCGGCGCACCGTGCAATAAAATAGTTACTCCTTTGGGCAATGCTTTTTTAGTTAAACGCTCTTGGGTTTCCTTGAATGCTTTTTCTTCCAATAAATTCTCAATTAAATCCAATTGTTGCATTTCTACAGGATCAAAAATCAATTCTCTAATGGGAATTTCGGATGGAGTGAGAATATTTCCTTTCTTCTTTTTGGTTAAAAACAGTTTAATCTCGCATTCATTCAACATTTCATGTGCAGTGTCGGTCAACTTTATTTCGGTATCACTAAAAAAAACTGCTTCGACCGTTTCCACAAGATTATTTTTGACCAAAATATGATTTCCATTTAATATATCCTGAATGCATTTTACGCGCTTTGATGAATGATCATAAATGTCTTCCAAAGTCGAATTCAAGCTCACGTATTCATTTCCTGCCACCGTTTTCCATACCAAATACAGAAACAAATAAGCATCTTCAACGCCTAAATGAAATTGATGTACTTTTTCTATCAGCGGAAAATGTGCATTTGAAACAATCAATTTTTTAGCATCTACAAATAATTCATGGCTCGTAATTCTCTCGGTATCTCGCTTAATTGCCAAGCTATTTAGGTTTTCTAAAAGTCCAATGATATCCTCAATCTTATTTTCAATAATCTCAGGCATCGGTAAATTTTGGAATATCGCTTCCGTCACTCTTTCGTTAATCGTAAATTGATCATTACTTCGTGTCAATTTCATGTACGAACGGATTTTTTCTCTTTTAAGAATTCCCTTCGAATGCAGAAAATCAAAATCCGAATTGAACTTCAATAGTCTCATGGGATTGCAACTTAAATATTCAGAGATATCACCAATATCTACAGTTGTACCCTTATAATTATGCGCAAAAACTATGGAAATAAAAAAGGATTGATTCTTTGTCGTTTTAAAATACTGAGAGAGAAATTCCAATTCTCCATCCAGCGATTCCAAAAAAGACGATTTGAATTTACAGTTCTTTGCCTTTTCATAAATTATCCCGATAGTTTCCAAAATCTTTTGATTGTCGATGATTTCCATAATTCTAGGTTTTTTACAAATCTAAAAATCATGAAAGCCAAGACGTGTCGTTCTAAATCTTACTAAAATAATAATTTCTTGCTAACTTTAACATTCACTCAAACCACTATCAATCAACGCTTAGAAAGCGAATTAACTTTTCTCCAACAAAACTTTAATAAAGGATTAATGAGTTTGGGATAGATTCTTGCGTTACTGTCAAACAACAACATTAAAAAATACACACTATGATCCCATTTAAGAAAATCGCAATTTCAATGTTTGTTTTCGGACTTGCGGGCGTTTTCGTTGCGTGTTCCAATGACGATGATTCGCCAGGAATCCCAGGCGGCGAAGGTCGATTGGCCATTTCCGCTAGAGCAACGTACAATCCCATGATGTCTGGACAAGGACAAAAGACTACAATTGTGGAACTTTCGAGCTTTCGAGTGAATTTCTCAGAAATTGAACTTGAATACGACGGCATTATCGACGAGGATAATATGTATGGCAGCGAAGATGATATTGAATTAAAAGGTCCTTTTGAAATCGAACTCTTATCTCCAACCCCCGTTACTTTTGCAAATATTCTTTTGCCCAACGGAAGATTGGAAGAGATTGAATTCGAATTTGAAAAGAATGCAAACCCACAAAGTACCCTATTTAATCAAAGTATGCGAATGGAAGGAACCATCAACGGTGCACCCTTTGTTTTTTGGCATGATTTCGAAGAAGAAATTGAAGTCGAATTTGAAGAAGGAGGTGAACACACCATTATTTTAAACGATGAAAACGGTATAACCATTGACTTTGATTTGACAGCTGTTCTTGACGCCACTCCTACAGTAGATCTTTCTTCCGCAGTGGATGGAAATGGCAACGGTATCATTGAAATCGGACCGAACGATACCGATGGAAATCAAGCCTTGGCTCAAGCTATGAAACAAGCTATCAAAGAACAGATTGATTTACTTGACGATTAATTTCGGCCCAAATTAAAAATAGAAATCCCCGATAAATTACGAACTATTTATCGGGGATCTCTATTTTCTAAGGCTAAGGTTTCTGATTGAAATAGAATTTGTTTTATTAATTTTGAGAAAACAATTCAACACTATGAAACAATCGAGTCTATTTTTTCTTCTCATCCTGCTAATTTCCTGTTCGGGTTCCAAACAAACCGATGGAGAGAAGAACACACCTCGATTTCAAATTACTCCATTAAGATCGAATGAAGTTGAATGACAAAGAGTTCCTAAAACTAAAAACAATTTCAATCTACCTCGATGGTGAAAAAGTTTTTCCAAGATAATTAATTAAAAAATAATCCATTCCCACATTTATTTTAGTAGATCGAAGTGAATTCAAACCAAGGTCTAATTATATTTTAATATTTTCTTAGTACTTTGCAGCTTCAAACTCAAAAAGCTATGCAAAATAAATCCCTAGAAGATTCCTTTTTTGGCAATCAGGTTTTAGGTCATCCTGCCGGATTATTTGTTTTATTCTTTACTGAAATGTGGGAACGGTTTTCATTCTACGGAATGCGTGCCCTCTTGGTATTATTCTTAATTAGCTCCGTAGGAATCGGCGGTTGGGATTGGCCCAGAGAAAATGCTTTGGCTTTGTATGGAACCTATTTAGCCTTACTTTATTTAACTCCGATCATTGGTGGTCAGTTAGCAGACCGTTATTTAGGCTATCGAAAAGCCATCATTATCGGTGCTGTAATTATGACGGCTGGTCATGCGAGTATGGCGATTGAATCTCCTTTTTTCCTCTACCTGGGATTGTTTCTTTTGGTTATTGGAACAGGATTCTTCAAGCCAAATATGACCTCCTTTATTTCCGTATTGTATAAAGATCATCCCGAAAAGAAAGACGGTGCCTACACCATTTTTTACATGGGTGTAAATGCAGGAGCTTTCTTAGGAATTATGCTTTGTGGGTATTTGGGAGAAATGGTTGGTTGGAGCTGGGGCTTCGGATTGGCAGGTATTTTCATGTTGTTGGGATTGCTTCAATTTACATTGGCACACGGTATTTTTGGAAATGTAGGATTGGCTCCAAAGAGAATGCTGGAGAATGAAACGCCCGAAGAAAAAGAATTATCGAAAAAAGAAATCGATGAAGCGAAACCCAATCCATTTACACTGGTTGATAAAATCATCATTGGAATTGTTGCCATTGGTGGACTAACATGGACGGTAAACGATCCTTTATCTAAAATCACGAATGTCAACTTACTAAAATTCGGTGATATGGATTTCTCAAGTGCAACAATTATTGTCTCCTTACTTTTGTTTGTATTTCTTTTGGTTTCAAGGGTTATGCGCTTTGACAGAGTCACACGTGATCGCATGTTGGCTATTATGATGATTGCTTTCTTCATTATATTCTTCTGGGCTTCTTTTGAGCAAGCCGGTGGATCGATGAGTATTTTCGCAAAAGATTATACCAGTCGCGTGCTTTCGGGCAATTACGCCTTGGCGTTTAATATTATTGATATTATTATCACGGTGGTCCCAGTAGCGATTATTTCTTATGTATTATTTCTCCTATTTAAGAAAACCTATAAAAATTACTTGGCCTCGAATCTTGTTCTGGGCTTCAGTTTCATTATAATTTGGGCCTTGATTTTCTGGAAAATTTACGCGAATTTCAATACCTATTCGTATGAACTTTCATATCCAACCTATGAATTAATCAAAACAGATGAAAACGGTGTTGAATCCAAAGAAACATTGATAGTAAGCGCCATCAATATTCCAGATGAAAATGCGCTTTTAACAGAGGAAACCACCGTAATTCGTGCATTGGAAGATTTCACAACGGCACAAACGGTTCACATCATCGATTTGGATAAAAAAGGAAATACCTTTAAACTAATTGACGAATCAAAAGCCGCAGCCATCCCGGAAAGCATTGAGGCAAAAGTTATTCGAAAGAAAGAAGGGGAAGTGGAAATTCCCGCTACTTGGTTTTTGATTTTGAACTCCTTATTTATTATCGCCTTGGCCCCCTTATTTTCGAAATGGTGGGAAAGCAGATTTAATCCATCCTTGGCAGGGAAATATGCAATCGGTTTGTTTTTATTGGGAATTGGATTTGCATTTTTGGCTTTTGGAGCGAAGAACATTCCACAAGGAGCAACAACCGCATCAGTTAGTTTGATATGGCTGGTTTTAGCGTATATGTTCCACACGATGGGTGAATTATGTGTTCAACCTGTGGGTCTGTCCTATGTAAGTAAATTGGTTCCTGCACGAATGATTGCATTCATGTTTGGGGTCTGGTATTTGGCCTTGGCAATTGGAAATAAAACATCGGGTGTATTGGGTCAACAAATCGATTCAATCACTGCAAAATACGATATATCGACTTTCTTTTTAATTTTCACTTTCATTCCATTTATCATTGGAATTATTGCACTTTTGATGGGTGGAACCTTGAAGAAGTTGATGCATGGGATTAAGTGATTTCAAGTATCAGATACTTGGTATCTAGTAGCTGGTATTAGGAAGTGAGGCTTCACTTAAAGTGAAACTCTCACTGAAACTTAACACAAGAACCAAAGATTTAGTAAATTTGCAATTAAGTATTTTATATATGAAAAAGACATTGATTTTGACTTTATTGTTTGCATTCGTTGGTTTATCCGCCCAAGAGATAAACTGGTTGTCATTGGAACAGGCGGAAGTTGAGATGAAGAAATCACCCGAAAAATCCTTGTTTATCGACTTTTATACCGATTGGTGTGGATGGTGTAAAAAGATGGATATGTCGACTTTCATCGAACCCGAAGTGGTAAATTACATCAATCAAAAATACCTTGCTGTAAAATTTGATGCAGAATCGAAAGAAGAAGTAAACTTCAGAGGAAAATCGTATAAATACGTGAAACCACAAGGAAGTTACAAAGGCGTTAATTCTTTTGCCTACTTCTCACTGAGAGGGAATTTATCTTATCCTGCATATGCAGTGATTAAAAACGATGGGAAACTGGATCGTTTACTTTTAGGTTTTATGCCGAAAGAGCAATTGATTCAAAAATTAGAAATGGAGAATTAATCCCTAATTTTTTTTTGTTTGGGTAGAGAAAAAACCCAAGCTCCATCCGTTTTTGTGTCCCAAATATTTAATCCTTCAAAATTATTTCGGTGATTTGGATAACTACTCCCATCCAAAACGATTTGCGATGTGGTGGAAATGGAATCAAGCTTGAAATTATTCTGAAGTAAGATGTAATCGGAATTTGAAATTAAACCCTCCTCTCTTTTCAAGTCATTCATGGGTCGTAACCGAAGCTTTTTTATGTTTTGTTGAATGGAATACGGTCGCAAAGTATATTTTTTGAATTTTATAGAATCATCTAATTCTTCCATAAAAACATCCATTTGATTTCCATTTCGAATACCGATCACGGAGTTTTTATAGTGATGAAATACAATCAATTCACGCTTTTGTTCCAATTGCTTATTTTGATACATTCGTTCCATTTGAAAAATAAAAATCAAAGTCAATAAACTAAGTACATATTTTGCTTTGGGTTGAATAAGTACAAACCGCAGAACAATCATTCCGACTAAAATTAGAAATCCTTCCAACAAATTTAATTTCACCGCATCAAAAACAAAAGTTTCAAAAGACGCCAACCAAGCGATGTAGCTATTGCAACTCGTTATGAAGAAATTGAAAAACTGGGTCCACAAATCAAAATTCAATCCTGTTAAAATCAAGAAAATCGTCAGCATTCCACCGGCGACCATCAAATAAGAAGCGGCAATCATCACTAAATTTCCTGCAAGAAACAATCCAGAGGTTTGGTTGAAATAATAAACCGAAAATGGAAGTGTTCCTGCTTGGGCCGAAACACAAGTTCCCACAAAATTATAGACGTGTTTTTTGATCTTAGACCTCGTCTTGATGTATTTCTGAAATGCTTTATGAAAGAAAACAATAAAGAATACAGCAGAAAAACTCAATTGAAATCCAGGTTCAAATAAATAATTGGGATTGATAAATAGCAAGATAAACGCAGCCACAGTTAAGGTGTGATATACATTCGGTTTCCTTTGAAATGCGACGGTGGTATGAAAAACGGCAATCATTATCGCCGAGCGTAAAACCGGCGGATGAAATCCAACCAAAACCACGAAACTCCAAATTAAAACTAAACTTAAAAAAATCCGATAGGTCTTTCCATCCTTCAAATACGACAAAGGAAAAAGCACTAAATAAAAAATACTGTAAACCATCATCACATGCAATCCCGAAATCGCAAGAATATGAACCACACCTGTTTTCCGATAACTATCTTCGACCTCTTCATCCATTTCCGTCCGATCGCCTAGCAACATGGCTCCCACTTGATCGGCCACTTGTTTGCTGTATCCATTTTCAAGAAGTTGATTGTAAATATTCCTTTTTAATTTAGAGCAAAAATGAACGATGGAAGTTTTTGTCTCTTCGGTAAAAAGCACAGATTCCGCGAAAATAGCCGATTGAATTTTCCGACGTTTTAAAAATTTCGAATAATCAAACTGATGCGGATTCAATGCTTTTTGTGGATGTTGAATTTTAGATCGAATCCAAACCACTTCATCCGCGGCCAATTCAGGCGCTTCCTTTCTCAAATACAATAAGGAGTAATTATTCGTGTACTTGAGCGAATCAATTCGTTGAATTTCCACTTTGTATTTTCGGTATTTTTCAGACGAGCGATAGGTTTCTTTTACTCTGAGTTTCAAAATGGATTCTTGATTGAGAACCGTTTCCGGAAGTGGATGGTGGAGATTGTATTGACTGGAATAAATCCATCCAAAACATACAAAAAACATGAAAATAAACGGTGAAAAATAACGTTTCAGTCCAAAGAGAAGAATGAGAAGAAAGAAAAACAGGAGCACAACCCATCTTGCCGTGTTTGTAAAACCTATAAACTGAAAGAGTTCTGTAAACACTATACCGAACATAAGTCCGGTCAAGGGCAGTATGAAAGGTTGATTTTTCATCGTCCGTTTTTCAGGAAGATGAAGGTATAAAAAAAGCACCTCCGAAAGAAGGTGCTTTTCCCTGTATTTTTATAAGGAAAAACCCTTATGGAATGATTACACCTGGATAGATATTTGGATTCACATTTCTTAAGGTTGAACCAAATTTCGTGTTGATTGCATTGATGAAATAATTAGCAACCACTGCATACCCTTTTCCTGTTAGGTGAACTGCATCCAAAGAGAATGCACCTCCGCTCACATAGGTAGTTGTGTAGGTATTACCGTAAAAGGTAAGTCCAGAATTACTACTTAAATCTTTCATTGCTTGATTCGCATCCACAAATGCCAAATTGTAATCCATCGCTAATTGTTTGATGGCTGCATTGTAAGCTGTGGTTGCAATAGCAACTGCTTCTTTTTCCGTTTTGGTCAAAACCCATTTGTCTTCCAATGGAAAAGTAACTCCACTTACAGATAGCTGAGCTGCTTGTTCTTGCGGAACGCCCATTTGCATTAAAGCAGCAACACGTGCCATATCCACCTGACCAATTACGGTTTGAGAGGTAAACACCATTAAATCCTGCGCATTTGCTTGACGAGATTGACCGTACGTCATTCCCATAATGGTTGCTGTTCCTTGATCCATTCCTTGTGCCATTAAAACACCGGTAATTTGTGCCGATAAATCAGCCAAACTATCATCAAAGATTACAACTGCACTTGCAGCATCCGTATTGAAAACTACTTTTCTTTCCGGTGCGCCTAAGTAATCAAAAACTGCATTCAACTGTCCGAACTGCGTATTCAATGCAGGAATCATCGGTCCAAATCCTGGATTCGCAGGACTTAAAGGAGCAAAAGGGACCGTTGTAAAATACGGAATATCGGTAACGCTAGGTATGTTTGCAATTGCACCTTTTGCGCCTCCTTGATTTACTAAAGTTTCTAAAACAGCCTGTATTGAACCTGCAACTACAGCTGGATGTGAAATATCAGTTCCACTGTAAGTAGTTGGATCCATATTTCCAGCCGCATTCTGATCTACACCTACTCCACCACCGGTTGCGTAAGACAAGATATCATTGTTCCCAATCCAAAGAGTAAAAAATGTAGGTTGTTGCGCAGCGGCATCAGCCAAAACACTTGTATTTGGCGAAGTTGCAAATCGTGCAAAATAAGGGTTTGCAGTTCCATTCGCAATTCCTCCTGGATTACCATAACCTGGTGCCAAAAGGTGGTACGATTTTGCACCCGGAACGCCCATGTTATTAAAAGGTCCGCCAGTCGCCATATTAAATGGAGATTGAGCTGGTGTTGGAACTGGTGCCAAAGCGCCGTTTACGATTTGTAAAGTTAACTTACCTGCAATTCCAAAATCAGCAAATCCTCCAATATCATCGGGCATCATGGGTTGAGTGAAAACTCCTCCTCCGGCCATTGCCATACGTTCTGCCATCATATTAGGATACGAACTGTTTTGCGCACTTATAAAAAGAGCATTGTCTGTAAAGCCCGAAGTCAAAGAGTTTCCTATGGCTACGTATTTACTGAAATCTGCATCGCCCGAAGTAGCAACAAAATCTTCTACCGGATTGTCGAAATCAGGATCACAACTTGCAAAAACTACTAAAGAAGTTGCAATAAATATTTTTGATAAATTTTTCATTTTTCTCATTAATTAAAGTTATAAGAAAGTCCTAAACCAAACGAAATAGCAGTAACGCTAATATCACCTGCAAAACCTGTTTCCACATTGTTCACATAACGCTCTACACCCATATTGTACTGACCAAATGTGTCAATATTGAATGCTCCAAACGTAAATCCAATCCCTCCTTGGAAGGCATGTCTTGTAATATCCGGCGTTTCAGGTGACCAATATGCAGCACTTGCTACATGTTCGTCGAAATAATACCCTAAACGAACAGCTAACATATCTGTTGCTTGGTATTCAGCTCCTACTTTCCATACTGCACGATCTATAAAGTTCTTAGTTGCTTTAGAATCGTACACATCTCCCGTTGCCGTGTTTTGTAGTGCAATGTCTAAGCTTCTGTATTTACCCCAACCGTGAACAGATACTTCAGCTGCTACCAATAATTTCGATGAAGCTTGGTAAGAAACTCCCGCTAAAAACTCAGAAACCAAAGGCAACATGGCGTTGAATTGATCTGCAGCAAAAGGCATAGATCCCGCTTGACTCGATGGAACATTGGTCCATGTAACCTCTCCATGATTTGCTTTCATATCGATCGGTGAACGATAAGCCAAACCAACATTTACTCTTTCACTCGGTCTAAAGTAAGCTCCAATATTGAAACCTAAACCATGTGCATCCTGATCATCGATTTCTAAATCAATATCATTCCCTCCAACCGTCATTGTACGGTTTAAAGTTACGCCCCCATGTGCATAAATAAATCCAGCACCCACACTGAACCAATCGTTAAATTTAAGTGCAACCGTAGGTTGAATGAAATAAGATTTCATTTCAATTTCTGTGATATTTGCTTTCCCTGCCCAATCTTTTGGCCATGTAACCGTACTTCCAAAAGGAGTTGTGAAACTTAAACCTAGCGTTAAGTCATCAATTGGTCGATATGAAGCCGCAAAATAAATAGGCGTTCCAAGTGGGCTATCCGTTTCTGCGGATTCTAACGTGCTTGGATTTTGCCATTTTACATTGTTAATAATTCCAAAACCACCTGCTGCAATACTTAGTTTGCTATCTACAAAAGCAAGTCCCGCAGGGTTATAAAACGCAATACTCGCATCACGTGCATGCATCACACTGGTAAGTCCCATCGATGCTTGTCTTACTCCTTGTAAGGCCACACGGTATCCACCTGCAAAGGTTGATACACCCAAGCCAAGCAAGAGAGCAGTTAAATAAATTTTTCTCATATACACTGTCAATTTAAATTGTTAATGAATTACTAACAAATGTAACAAAAAAATAATAGAATTGTTATGCTTACATAATAATTATCGGAAATATTATCAATTCTACATTGATTTATCAACGTTTTAAATAAGAATTACCTAGTTTTTGATTTTAAAAATTCCGAAATTAAAAAACCTTCACTCCAGCATGCTTGAAAATTAAACCCGCCTGTAATCGCATCGATATTCAAAATTTCACCCGCTATAAAAAGATTGGGAACGATTTTACTTTCCATCGTTTTGAAATTAATTTCTTTTAAATCCACGCCACCCGCAGTTACAAATTCTTCTTTAAATGTGCTTTTTCCGTTTACTTTATACACACCCTCGGTCAATTCCTCTGAAATTTGTTGAATTTGTTGTTTTGTCAAATGAGAAAAAACCATTTCTTCTGAAATGTTCAAAACTTCTAATATCCGATGCCAAAAACGTTTTGGAAATGAAAAAGGATTCATTTTATATACTGTTTTCTTAGCATGTTCAATTTTGAATTCATTCAAAAAATCAATGCACTCTTCTTTTTCTTTTTGGATGAAATTTATTTGAATTTCAAACATATAATTCAAACGATTTAATTCCAAAGCGCCCCATGCTGACAATCTTAAAATTCCTGGACCACTCATTCCCCAATGGGTAATTAACAAAGGTCCTTCGGAATCCATTTTTAATTCTGGAATGGAAATTTCTGCATGCTCAAAACTCACGCCCATCAAGTCCTTCAATCGATTATCCTTAATATTGAACGTAAATAGCGAAGGAACGGCACGAACAATCGAATGGCCTAAATTCCGTAAGATATCCATTGATTTTCCACTACTTCCCGGCGTGAAAATGATTGTATCAAAAGAATACACTTCCGATTTTGTGTGAACTAAAAAATGACTTTCTTTCTTTTCTATTTTATTAATTCCTTCACTTAGTCGAATTTCTACCTTGTTTTTTTCCACCTGATTGAGCAAACATTCAATAATGGTCATTGAAGAATTGGATATGGGAAAAATTCGGTTATCCTCCTCGATTTTCAAAGGAACTTTCCGATTTTCAAACCATTCCATAGTATCACCCGGCTGAAATTTATTGAAAACACTGAGCAATTCTTTTTTACCTCGCGGATAAAATTCAACCAATTCCCGCGGATCAAAACACGCATGCGTCACATTGCAACGACCGCCACCCGAAACCCGAACTTTCTGCAAAGGATTCGATGACTGTTCAAAAATAACCGTTTGATTTCCTAATTTTTCGCCCAAATTGGCAGCCGTAAAAAATCCGGCAGCTCCGCCTCCAATAATTGCAATTCTTTTCACCTTTTCTTATTATTTACTGAAAAATCAAGTATGATTTTAATCGTCAAATGTAAGAAAGATTCAAATGTCAGATTTGACCGTTTAAATCTTTCAATTAATATCTGATTCCTTACCTTTGCACAAAATAACGGGCATGCAACTTTTAGATGGAATCAAACTCGCAAGAGAAATAAAATTAGAAATCAAAGACATCGTCGCGGAATCGGTGAACCAAGGTAAAAGACCGCCTCATTTGGCTGCGGTTTTGGTGGGTAACGACGGTGCGAGTCAGACCTATGTGAAAAATAAAATCAAAGACTGCGAACAAGTTGGGTTTAAATCTTCGTTGGTCGTTTTGCCCAATACGGTTTCTCAAACTGAATTGTTGGAAGAAATCGAAAAGTTGAATAACACGAAAGACTTGGACGGATTCATCGTTCAGTTACCTCTACCCAAACAAATTGACCAAGAATTGGTGATTGAAGCCATCGACCCTAAAAAAGATGTGGACGGTTTCCATCCTGCGAATTTTGGAAAAATGGCCTTGGATATGAGTACTTTCCTTCCGGCTACACCTTTTGGAATTTTAGAAATGTTGGAACGTTATCAAATTCCAACCAAAGGAAAACATACCGTAATTATCGGCCGTAGTCGAATTGTTGGTCGACCGATGAGTATTTTGATGGGACGAAAAGATTTCCCCGGAAATAGTACTGTTACATTAACTCACAGTCACACCGAAAATTTAGCGGAATATACCCAACATGCAGACATTGTGATCACAGCATTGGGCGTTCCTGGATTTTTGAAAGCAGATATGATTAAAGAAGGAGCGGTAGTCATCGATGTGGGAATTACACGTGTGGATGATGATTCAGAAAAAGGATACAAATTGGTGGGCGATGTAGATTTTGATAACATCAAAGAAAAGGCATCTTGGCTAACACCTGTTCCCGGTGGAGTAGGTCCAATGACACGAGCTATGCTTTTAAAAAACACGCTTTTGGCCTATAAAAATAATTTAAAGTGATACCCATTCAATCTCTTACTTCGGAGCAATCCCAATTAGTGAAAGAAGGAAAACTTCTTCCCGTGATGGAGCATTTCTATACGCTGCAAGGCGAAGGTGCACATTCTGGAAAAGCGGCTTATTTCATTCGCTTAGGCGGTTGTGATGTAGGTTGTCACTGGTGCGATGTCAAAGACAGTTGGGATGCAGAAAAACATCCGTTGACCGATATCGAAGAGTTAGCCAAAACAGCGGCTGAGACCTGTAAAACCATTGTGATTACAGGTGGTGAACCTGCCATGTGGAATCTTGCGTTTTTAACGCAAAAATTAAAAGAATTCGGAGCGACGATTCATATCGAAACTTCGGGTGCGTATTCATTGAGTGGAACTTTGGATTGGGTGACCTTATCACCTAAAAAATTAGCCCTTCCGCAACCCGATGTTTTGGAAAAAGCCAGTGAACTGAAATGCATTATTTACAACAACGATGATTATAAATTCGCTGAGAAATATGCCGAATTAGTTCAACCCTCATGCAAACTCTATCTTCAAGTGGAATGGAGTCGAAGAGATACAAAAACGGCTGAAATGATTGAATATGTCAAACAAAATCCGAAATGGCAAGTTTCTGTTCAGACGCATAAATACCTAGACATTCGTTAGATTCTGAACGCATACATCAGAAATCGTTAACCATTTAATCTTCCGAAAACCAAATCCTGTTTTTGGTAAGCAAAGTCATTCCTCAAACCGTCCTAATTTTCTATATTTGTACATCAACTTTCAAAAGGAATACGATGTCAGATACAAAAACAGATATTAAAGTAACGATTATAGACCGAGAAGGCATAAGCCACGAAGTCGATGCACCGACGGATATGTCGATGAATATGATGGAGTTAGTCAAAGTCTATGAATTGGCCGAAGAAGGAACTTTTGGGATTTGTGGTGGAATGTGTATGTGTGCTTCGTGTCAATGCTATGTGGAATCCGAAGTGGAACTCAATGAATTGGGCGACGAGGAAGACGCCATGCTATCTGAAGCTTTTCATGTCAAAGACAACAGCCGTTTGAGTTGTCAAATTCCAATCAAACAAGAATTTGAAGGATTGATTTTAAAAATTGCGCCGGAACAGTAAACCGCTGAAAAACATCTGTTTATAATATTAAAATAATATAAAACCCAAAACCTGAATTTGAAAATCGTTTCGAGTTCGGGTTTTTGCTTACCTTTACTTTCTATGAATTCAGACGACAAACGATTATTTTTATTAGACGCCTATGCGCTAATTTTCAGAGGGTATTATGCCTTTATAAAAAACCCAAGAATCAATTCAAAAGGAATGAATACATCCGCCGTGATGGGTTTCACCAATTCCTTGCTCGATGTAATCAAACGTGAAAACCCGAGTCACATGGCTGTGGTTTTTGATGTGGGAAAAGCCACCATCCGAACCGATTATTTTCCGGAATACAAAGCCAATCGAGATGAAACACCGGAAGCGATTAAAATTGGCGTTCCTATCATTCAGGATATTATTCGTGCCATGGCTATTCCGGTTTTGTATGCAGAAGGGTATGAAGCCGATGATGTAATTGGAACTTTGGCGAAAAAAGCAGAAAAGGTAGGCTATACAACCTATATGGTTACACCCGATAAAGATTTTGCGCAGTTGGTTTCTCCGCATATTAAAATGTATCGTCCGCCCGCTTTTGGAAAAGGTATCGAGATTTGGGGTGTGGATGAGATCAAAGAAAAATTCGAAGTCGAAGATCCGATTCAAGTCATTGATTTCTTAGGTATGATGGGCGACAGCGTCGATAATATTCCGGGATTACCTGGAGTGGGCGAAAAAACCGCAAAAAAATTCTTGAAAGAATACGGTTCCATGGAAAATCTTTTGGCTAATACCCATGAGCTAAAAGGAAAAATGAAAGAGAATATAGAAGCAAATAAAGAATTGGGATTACTGTCTAAGCGGTTGGCGACCATTCATTTGGATGTTCCTGTGGAATTTGACGAAAGTAAATTGCTAATGAGCGAACCCGACTTTGAGAAAGTAACCGAAATTTTCAATGAGTTGGAATTCCGTCAAATGTTGGATAACTTTTACCGAACGTTTAATTTCGAAACTCAAGAAGCAGCAAAACCAAAAACCGTTTCTGAAAGAGCCATTCAGACTTCTTTATTTGGTGAAGAGGAAAGTGGAACGCTGGATTTTGATCCGAATTCGGGTTATTTGACTTTGGAAACCTACGATCATTTGTATCAATTGGTCGAAGGAAAAATGGGTCGAAAATTATTGATCGATAAATTACTTCAGCAAAAAGAAGTGTGTTTTGATACCGAAACCACCAGCTTGGATGCTTTGTCAGCAGAATTGGTTGGAATTTCATTTAGTTATGAAATCGGAAAAGGATATTATGTTTCCTTTCCCCAAGATTTTCAAGAAGCTAAAGAATTAGTGGAAGAATTTCGAGCGTTTTTTGAATCGGAAGACATTTTGAAAATTGGTCATAATTTAAAATACGATTACAAAGTTCTTCATAAATATGGAATTAGTCCCAAAGGGAACTCGTTTGACACCATGATTGCCCATTATCTTTTGAATCCAGATATGCGACACGGAATGGACATACTTTCTGAAACCTATTTGAATTACAAACCTTTGCCGATTGAAGATTTAATTGGTAAAAAAGGAAAAAATCAAAAGACGTTTGATCAAGTTGAATTGGAAAAACAAAAGGAATATGCGGTCGAAGATACCGATGTAACTTTGCAACTCAAACACCTCTTTACACCTCAGTTACCCGATGTAAACGCGGATAAATTAATGCATGAAATTGAAATGCCGTTAATGGAAGTTTTAACCGAAATGGAAATAGAAGGCATTCGATTGGATACTGTGGTTTTAAAAGAACAATCCGAAAAAATCAATGCCGAAATTGAAATTCTGGAAGGAAAAATAACCGAAGATGCCGGTGAATCTTTTAATTTAAACTCACCCAAACAGTTAGGAGAAATCTTATTCGACAAATTAAAAATCGATTCCAAAGCAAAGAAAACACGAACCGGACAATATGCGACCGGTGAGGAAATTTTGACTAAGCTTAGAGACAAACATTCCATCATCAACCATATTTTAGACTATCGTCAATTGCAAAAATTAAAATCAACCTATGTTGATGCGTTGCCTAAAGAAGTGCGTATGGATTCCCAACGAATTCATACCACATTCATCCAAACCACGGCTGCAACAGGAAGACTGGCATCCGTCAATCCGAATTTACAGAATATTCCAGTTCGTTCGGAACAAGGTCGTGAAATCCGAAAAGCCTTTGTCGCAAGAGATGAAAACCACGTTTTGATTGCTGCGGATTATTCGCAAATTGAATTGCGAATAATTGCCGAACTCAGCAAAGATCCTGTAATGTTGGAATCGTTTCAAAAAGGAGAAGACATTCACAAAGCCACAGCCGCACGTGTTTTCAACGTGAGTTTGGAAGAAGTAAATCGGGAACAACGAAGTCAAGCGAAAACCGTGAACTTTGGAATTATTTACGGTGTTTCTGCTTTTGGATTGGCCGAACAAACCGGACTTTCTCGAAAAGAAGCCAAAGAATTGATTGATGCCTATTATGAAACTTATCCGGTTTTGAAACAATATATGGAAGATCAAATTCAAAAAGCGAGGGAACAAGGTTTTGTAGAAACTATTTTTGGTCGAAGACGTTATTTAAAAGATATCAACTCGCGAAATCATGTCGTAAAAAGTCACGCGGAACGAAACGCCGTGAATGCACCAATTCAAGGGAGCGCGGCGGATATCATAAAAATTGCAATGATTAATTTACACAAAGAGTTGAAAAAGAGTCTCAGGACCAAAATGCTTTTGCAAATTCATGATGAATTGATTTTTGATGTTCCCAAAGATGAATTGGAAAAGGTAAAGCCGATGATAAAAAACACAATGGAATCTGCCGTTAAGTTGAGTGTTCCGTTGATTGTGGATATCGGCGTGGGTAACAATTGGTTGGAAGCACATTAATTAAAAAAAATCTTACAAAACTTAATTTGTAAGATTGAGAACGAAAGTCTTAGTTTTACTCCTATAAAAATGTTCTTGACTATGCAGATTCAATATCTTTTTGAAATTCTTGGAACCATTGTGTTTGCCATATCCGGTGCTTCAGCAGCGGATGAGAACTCAAAAAGCGACTGGTTTGGTGTAACCTTTGTCGGATTTATTACAGCGATTGGAGGCGGAAGTTTACGGGATATGCTCCTAGGAAGCTATCCTCTGGTTTGGGTAAACGACGTGAATTTCATCTATGCCATTATTTTTGGAATTGTAATTATGCGCGCTTTGCACCAATCCATTGACAAATA
>Ga0172382_10004245_pt1 | contig 22056 bp, 14 predicted proteins | sample Leawel138RmetaG_FD_122245 | JGI IMG/M metagenome (GOLD analysis project Ga0172382, IMG submission 122245) | Leachate microbial communities from a municipal landfill in Southern Ontario, Canada - Leachate well 138R metaG | ecosystem: Engineered > Solid waste > Landfill > Unclassified | place... | reverse complement strand
TTGGGGATACCTTTGAGCCCGATCCACACCGCCACAAAATCTACACCGACCTGTACGAACGGGTTTATCAGCACATGTACAAACGTTTACAGCCGCTCTACAATGAAATTCGGGAGATCGTCGCCTGACCCGGGATTCATTTACGTAATCCCGGAAAGGATCAGACCCTCATGCCTGCTTTGGAAATTAACCAACAAATCACCTTTTTACATGCCAGCAACCTGGAAGAAACCCGCCGGTTTTATACGGATGTTTTAGGGCTGCCCCTGGCGCGCGAACAGAGCACCTGCCTGATTTTCAAAGTCACCCGGGAGGCCTACCTGGGCTTTTGCGAACATATTGAACCGATTGAGCCGGGTCGCAAGGTGATCCTGACCCTGGTCAGTGACGATGTCGATGGCTGGTATGCAGCCCTGCAAGCCAGGGGAGAAAGCCTCGTCAATCCACCCATCCACAACCCAAAATATGGCATCTATCATTTCTTCATCATCGACCCGAACGGTTATTGGGTCGAAATTCAAAGATTTGACCAGCCGCTGTGAAATCGGCTCAGGCTTGAGCAATCGAAAGCCAACGCCTGACAGCGATCTGGCCAAAACAAACACATTCAACACACAATCGGAGTGACATCATGACCTCTTATACCCTGCCCTATGGGCATGAACACATCAGCATTGAAGTTCCGGCGACATGGCAGGTCGACCAGCTCGAACCCCAGCCTGGTGATCCCCTGCCCAATCCTGACCGGGCGATCATCGAAGCGCTGCATTCCCCCATGGGCGCAATCGGTTGGGAAAAATTCGTTGGGGCAAAATCTGTCGGCATCGCTATCAACGATAAGACCCGCCCCGTTCCCAAACCCAACCCGATTGTTCACCTGCTCAACCACCTGGAAGGCCTCGGGTTCGCACCCGACCAGATCACCCTGTTTGTTGGCAGCGGCACCCACACACCGATGACGCCCGATGAACTGCCGCAAGTTTTAGACCAATCCATCATCGAACGGTTCAAAATTCAAGCCCATGACTGCGACCACTCGCCGTTGATCGACCTGGGTAAAAGCAACTACGGCAACCCGATCCAAATCAACGCAGATTTTTACAACTGTGACCTGAAGTTTTCCGTGGGCAATATCGAACCCCATCATTTTATGGGCTTTTCCGGCGGCATCAAAACGGCCGCCATCGGCCTGGCAGGGCGCGCCACCATTGATGCCAACCACGCCGGGCTCACCCATCCCGATGCACGCACTGGTGAATACAACATCAACCCTTTACGCCAGGAAATTGAGGAGATCGGTCACAAATCCGGCGTCCAATTTTCTCTGGGTACGGTTTTGGATGAGCGCAAACGCGTCCTTAAAGTCTTTTTCGGATCGCCCCTTGCCGTCATGGATGCCGCGATTCCCTTTGTAAGGCAGTCCTTCGGCGTGGAGGTTTCTACGCCTTATGACCTGGTGATCGCCTCACCGGGCGGCGCACCCAAGGACATCAACCTCTACCAGAGTCAAAAAGGTCTCACCCATGCTGCCCGCATCACTCGCGATGGCGGCTGGGTGTTCTTGTTGGCCGCCTGCCCGGAGGGGTCCGGCAGTGCAAGCTATGAGGACTACATTCTCAACGCAGATTCACACCCGGCTGTCATCGATCATTTTCAATCCGGCTATTTTCAAGTCGGACCGCATAAAGCCCTGCAAATTGCCCGCGAAGCCGTGCGCATCAACATCGTGCTGGTATCAGATATCCCTCCGAAAACCGTCAAAACCTGGAAACTTACCCCCAGCAAGCCCGAATTGATCAACGATTTGATCTCCTGGATCGGCAACCAGCTCCCTGCAGACGCCCGGGTAGCCATCCTGCCCGCTGCAACCCGAACAATGACCGAGGTTAGAAAATGACGAACCCTGATTTCATAAAAATCCCCCACCTTGACGGCGACGATTTTTTCTGGCAAGGCAACCGAACCGGCATCCTGTTGATCCACGGGTTCACCGCCACCACCGCTGAAGTCAGGCCCCTGGCAATCAAGCTTCATGAGGAGGGATTCACCGTTGCCGCTCCGCTGCTGCCCGGGCACGGAACTCACCCCGATGACCTGAACCGCGCCACCTGGTCGATGTGGGTTGAAAAGGTCAAACAATTCTATGAGAAACTCATCCCATACTGCGACCGGATTTATGTCGGCGGTGAATCCATGGGCGGTTTGTTAGCGCTTGAGCTGGCGCGTCAGCACCCTGAGATCCACGCTTTATTCTTGTTTGCCCCAGCACTTAAAGTGAAAAATTTATGGCTTTCCAGAATTTTATGGCCGTTCATCAAATACCTGGTAAAAGAGGATAAGGATGATGGCCTGCCCTGGAAAGGCTATACGGTTCAGCCGCTCAGAGGGGCAGCCGAGCTGCATAAACTCCAAAACCACGTCCGGCGCAACCTACCGAAAATCGCCCAGCCCGTGGTGATCTTCACCGGTGAGCATGACAACACCATCGCGCCTCAGTCCGCCGGATTGATCCTGAATAAAATCGGCTCGAAGTTAAAATATCAAATCCACCTGGAGAACTCCGGGCATTGTGTGATTCTTGATTCCGAGCTGGATGAGATTTATGGCCATATGCTGCGCCTGATCAAAACCGATTTTGCACAGGACCCAACCTCGCCCACCTTCAAGCCACCATTACCGTAATCAACAACCTGTGGACCATGAGAAAAATAATGGTTTCCCGCCAGGCGCTGCCCGGGTAATTTTTTTTGGTTTATTCAACCAGGGGGAAATCACATCCCTCGCTTAATAAATTGACAACAGCAGTACAACGCGGTAAACTTCTCCCTCGGGAACAATTCCAAGTGCAAGCCTCACTGTTTTGTGAAAAACGGTCCTGCGGTCACTGTTTCTGCGGACCGAGATATCGTTATTCTCTCAAACACCAGTTACAGCGTCGTTACCTGGCTCTGACGGAAGAACCATTACTGGAGTGAATATTTTTATGTCTGCAAATACGTATTATGACGTTGATTTAAGTCAAAACTTAACCAAAAACCGCTTTATTGGCTTAATGCGGGTCATGAAGGGCTACCGAGTTTTGTATTTAGGCGCCATCATCGCCTTGGCAATCGCAGCCACCGCCCGCACGGGGATTTACCTGGTGCTGCGCCGCTTCATCGATGAGATCGTTGTCCCTCGTAATTTCGGTTCGGATATGATCCTCATCATCGGCTTATATATCGGGATGGCTCTGCTGCAGGGAACCTTCACCTTTATCTCGGGCTGGCTGGCTGCCAGAGTTGCTGAGGGGACCACGCGCCGTTTGCGCAATTTCCTGTATGACCACCTGCAGCGACTGCCCTATGCCTACCATGCAGAAGCCAAAACCGGAGACCTGATCTCGCGCGCCACCTCAGACATCGACGCCGTCAACCGATTTTTCGCCGATCAGGCGATCGGCATCGGGCGCATCATCCTGATATTTGTGATCAATTTTATCGCCATCATGCAATTACACCCCCGCCTGGCATGGACTTCTGTGATCGCCATCCCGGCCATCATTGCTGTCTCCCTGTTCTTTTTCTCACGCGTATCCAAAGCCTATGAAGCCTACCAGGAACAGGAAGCAACCCTCAGCAACCGCTTGCAAGAAAACCTGACCGGCGTTCGGGTGGTCAAAGCCTTTGCCCGCCAGGGCTACGAATCCTACAAATTTGACCAGGAAAACTGGCACAAATTCAGTCTTGGTCGGCGTTTGCTCTCAATCGAGTCATTGTTCTGGCCGATATCCGATATTATTTGCGGTGCACAACTGCTCGCCTCCTATTTCACTGGCGCCATCATGGCATTAAACGGTGAGATCACCGTTGGCACCTACATGGCGTTTATCGCCCTGGTCATCTGGATCATCTGGCCGATGCGCAACCTGGGACGCTTGATCGTTCAGACCTCTACAGGGATGGTTTCCTATAAGCGTGTGGCTGAACTGCTGGAAGAAAAACGCGAGCCCCTCCTGGAAGGCGATTACCAGCCCGATGGCGACCTGGGCGGAGAAATTGTTTTCAAAGACGTCAGCTTTGAATACGAACCAGGCCAACTCGTGCTCAACAAAGTGAGTTTTTCCTGCAGCCCGGGCGCTGTGATCGCCCTGTTAGGCTCCACCGGTTCGGGCAAGACCACCCTGGTTAACCTGCTGCCGCGGTTTTATGACCCCACCGCCGGCTTGATCACGCTGGATGGCGTTGATATCACCAGGTATCCGCGCAAGTATTTACGCTCGCAAATCGGCATCGTGGAGCAGGAACCGTTCTTATTCTCACGCTCGATTCGTGAAAACATCACCTACGGCGTCCATCGCCAGGTTTCGGAGGAAGAAATTGTCCAGGCAGCCCAATTTGCAGCCATCCACGACGTCATCCTGGAATTCCCCAAGGGTTACGACACCCTGGTCGGCGAGCGCGGCGTGACCCTTTCAGGCGGTCAGAAACAACGGCTGGCGATCGCCCGCGCGGTATTGAAAAATCCGCGTATCCTGATCCTGGATGATTCCACCTCCAGCGTGGACACAGAAACTGAAATGCACATCCGGGCAGCCCTGGAGCGGCTGATGCAAACCCGCACCACGTTCATCATTGCCCACCGCATCCAGAGCGTGATGGATGCTGACCTGATCCTGGTCTTTGACAGGGGAGAGATCGTGCAGCTGGGCACCCATCAACAGCTGATGCAGACCAGCGGCATGTACCAGGATATTTTCAATATTCAAACCAGGATCGAACTTGAATTAGAAAAGGAAATTTCAGGTGTCAACATTTGACGAATTTGAAGAAAAAGATTATGGCAAGTTGAGCACGCCCATCCTGCGGCGTTTGCTCCTCCTTTTAAAGCCTCACTGGCGCTGGGTAGCCGGGTTCTTGCTGAGCATCGCCCTGGTCTCTGTCATTGACGCGTATACCACCTATCTGAGCTCCCAAATCATCGATGAGGGCATTCGCGCCGGCAGCCGCGATGCGATTGTGCGCATTATTCTCATCTACGGCGGCGTCATGCTGTTCCAGGCTTTGCTGTCCTTTAGTTTTATTTACTTAACCGGCGTGTTAGGAGAGCGTGTGCGCTATGACATGCGCAAACAAATGTTCAACCACCTGCAGAGCCTTTCGCTATCGTATTTCAGCAAGACGCCGGTCGGCTGGATCATGGCGCGCCTGACCTCAGATACCGAACGCCTGGCTGAGTTGATCACCTGGGGCTTGCTGGATATCACCTGGGCGATCGTCAACATCGCCACTGCCGCCGTGTTCATGTTCATCATCAATGCCAATTTGGCAGTGATTGTGCTGGCGATGCTGCCGTTTTTAGCCATCGTCGCTTACCAGTTCCGCATTCGCATCCTCTACCACTACCGTCTTTCGCGCAAGATGAATTCAAAAATCACCGGCGCATTCAACGAAGGGATCACCGGCGTGCGTGTCATCAAAGCCCTCTCACGGGAAGATGCCAACCTGGCTGAATTCAGTGAGCTGACGGATGGCATGTACAACGCCAGCTACCGGGCAGCCTGGCTTTCAGCGCTGTTTTTGCCCACCGTTCAGTTGATCAGCGCCTTCGTGCTGGGCTTCGTCCTGTGGCGCGGCGGACTCCAGGTTGAAATCGGCATGATTACCGTCGGCGGCATTCAGGCTTTTGTCTCCTATGTCACCTTCATCATGTGGCCAATTCAGGATATGGCTCGGGTTTATGCCCAGATGCAAAATGCAGTCGCCTCCGCTGAACGCATCTTTCACCTGATTGATACCGAACCGGTCGTCAAAAATCGCGCCCGAACGATCACGGCTGAAACCCTCTCAGGCGACATCCGCTTTGAGGATGTTCACTTTCATTATGAATCCGATGACCCGGTGATCAAAGGATTGACCTTTCATGTTAACCAGGGCGACACCGTGGCGCTGGTTGGACCAACGGGCGGAGGAAAGACCACCATCGTCAACCTTTTATGCCGTTTTTACGAGCCCACCTCCGGCGCCATTTACCTCAACAATATCGATTATTTAGACATGAAACTTGAGGACATTCAATCGCGCATTGGCATGGTTTTGCAAACACCGCACCTTTTTTCCGGATCGATCAGCGAGAACATCCGTTATGGGCGCTTGAACGCCACCGATGAAGATATTGAAGCCGCCGCAAAAATGGCCGGTGCGCATGACTTCATCATGACCTTCGAAAAAGGCTACCAGCAGGACGTCGGCGAGGGCGGAAATTTGCTCTCGGTCGGTCAGAAGCAGCTCATCAGCATTGCACGCGCAATTTTGGCGCAGCCCGAGCTGTTCATCATGGATGAAGCCACCAGTTCTGTGGACACGCTGACCGAAACGCTGATTCAGCGCGGCATGGAACAATTGATGACCGGTCGCACCAGTTTTGTGATCGCCCACCGGCTTTCCACCATCAAACGCGCCAACAAGATCATCGTCATCGAAGATGGGCAGATCCACGAGATGGGCACCCACCGGGAATTGATCAACCTGAAGGGAAAGTATTACAACCTGTACACGCGCCAGTTCCGCCAGGAGCTTGAAGCCCAGTATGACGTTTTTACGCAATAGGGATTAGGTAAGGAATTAGGAATTAGGAATCAGGAACCAGGAATCGGTGTACTGCGGTTAATTTTATTTCTAAACTCTAAGCTCTATCACCTATCACCTACCACCTACCACCTACGAGCTACAAGCTACGACCTACGAGCTACAAGCTACCAACTATGCAATCCCTGAAGCGCAGCGGAACCCCTGTAGCGAAGCGAAAGGGGCTGAGCGAAGGCGCTCAAAGAGTGCTGCGCGAAGCGGGACAAGCTACCAACTACGAACTACCAGCTATGCAATCCCTGAAGCGCAGCGGAACCCCTGTAGCGAAGCGAAAGGGGCTGAAGCGCAGCGAGTGGGACCAACTACGAACTACCACCTTTCAACTTTGAGCTTTCAGCTTCATCGTCCCTGAAGCGCAGCGGAACCCCTGTAGCGAAGCGAAAGGGGCTGAAGCGCAGCGAGTGGGATCAGCTATCACCTACCACCCATTTGGATGAGCGGCAAGAACATTTGAACCATTGTGGATGCCTCTATCGGTCCGCTGACCAGCCAGGCGCGTTCGCTCAGGTCCATTACCTCCAGCCAGTAGAAATATCGCCTCCCGGTCTGTACAGAATCATCCAGGTAGGTATAGCTGGCGCCGTTCTGGCTCCCGGGCTGCTTACTGGGGATCAGCGCCTGGTTGAGCTTGACCCGCTCACCGGCCACAGATTCAGCCCGGTACAGGTTGAAACCGCTGTTGAACAGCTCGTTGGCGGTCTCCCAGGAAAGGGTAACTCCATCCCATCCGGTGACGGCGTCGAAAGACACCAGCACAGTCGCTGTCGGTTTTGCCACCGCCTCGCCGGCATTGACGATCCCGCTGCCGCAGATGGCCGTCGAGCAGGAGCTGCCCGCCGGGAAGGGGGTAGCCGTATCCTGCAGAACCTGCAAGACCTGCGCCGGTGTGATGCTGGGGCTCACCAAGTACAGCAGAGAAGCCACGCCGCTGATATGCGGCGCCGACATGCTGGTGCCCGTCATCCAGGCGTAAGCGGAGTCACCAGGCGTGGTGGTGCCGGTGTTATAAGTGGATAAAACCCAGTTGTTATAATCGGTGCCATCTCCACCGGGTGCGGTGATGTCGACCGTGGCGCCATAGTTGCTGTAAGACGCCCTGCCCCCCTCGCGGTTGGACGCGGCCACAGTGATCACTCCGCTGCAGTTGGCCGGAGAGAAGCTGGAAGCATCGGTGTTACTGTTGCCGGCGCTGACCACAACGGTCGCACCGGCGGTGATGACGGCGTTGACCGCATTTTGCAAGGTCGTGCCGCAGGCGCCCTCCCCGCCCAGGCTGAGGTTGAGCACCCTGGCCGGGTTGGAGTTACCAGGGACACCTGAAACGCTCAGGCCGGCGGACCAGCGCATACCCTCAGCAATGTCGGAGGTGTACCCGCCGCAGCGGCCCAGCACCCGCACGGGAAGGATCTTCGCGCTCCAGTTGATCCCCGCCACACCTTTGCCGTTGTTGCTGGCAGCGCCAATCGTGCCGGATGTATGCGTGCCGTGCCACGAGCTGTCCCTGGCCGGTGTGCCTGTACCGCAAGCGCCTTGAGCCACCCAGTCGCCGGGATCGCTCGGATCAGCGTCACGACCGTCGCCGTCATTCGCGGTCCAGGCATCCGAGATGAAATCGTAGCCCGGTACGGTTATTCCCACAAATTCAGCATGCGCAGTAATACCCGTATCCAGCACAGCCACCACCACCGGGGTCCAGTCGGTGATCACATCCCAGGCTTGGGGCAGGTTGATCCCGTAGGTATCGGACGTGGACGGGAAATAGTGCCACTGCAGGCTGTAATAAGGATCATTGGGGGTGCTGACGGGCTGCAGGATCAGGTCGGCTTCCACCGCGGCCACTTCAGGCAGGCTTGCCAGGCGCTCCAGCACGGACTGCAAGGCGGCTGGCGCCAGGCGCCCAGGCAGGCGCAGCACGTGGACCTCTGCCGACAGCGCGCGCAGGTAAGCCAGCTCAAGCCCGGCTGCCACGCCCAGGCGCTCCAGTTGAGCCTCTCCCTCCGGGTTAAACCCGCCCTGCCGCGACACAGCGGCGCTGTAGGTTAATATAATCTGGTCGGTGGGCAGGCTATCGCCCGCGGGACCTGTGCTGAGCAAGCCCACGCCGGGCTGGGGGTCAGCCGGTTGGGCAGCGGCTGGCGCCCAGTTTACAGCGACCAGGGATAAAATCAGCAGGCTGGCGGTGATCAGGGCTGGCAACGGACTGCCACGATAATGGGTATCGGATCGGCAAACGTTCATCGGGAACCTCCAGGATTCATGTATGGGTGATGTAGACCGAGATTTGAATAGTAATCTTGTGATACTTCAATAATAGCTCATAATTTGAAATTATTCAATATGGAAGTAGGGATTGGTTATTAGGAAATAGGAATTAGGAATTAGGTATTAGGACCTTGTGAATGGTGATCCCACTTCGCGCAGCGGAACCCCTCATCGTCCCCGAGCGCAGCGAGTGGGAGTAGCGAAGCGAAAGGGGCTGAAGCGCAGCGAGTGGGATCAGCTACGAACTACCACCTACCAACTACCAACTACAAACTACCCCCTACCACCTAAATTCCCCTTGACACGAACCCCGAACTCCATTAGAATATTCTTAGTGCCCATTGATGATTGGAAAATGGGTGGCACGATTTTTTATTGAGGCACATATCGGGGACCGCCAACCGGGGAAGATGCGGCTGGCGGAAAAGGATAAAGGACTTTTTTATGGGGCTTGCAGGGGACCGTCTTTATCACAGCACAACACACACCACAGCCAACGGAGACGGGGGAAAACCTGCACGCTCAGTCGATTGTTATCAGCTCGTAGCTGGTAGCTGGTAGCTCGTCCCACTTCGCGCAGCACTCCCTGTGCCCTGTAAGGGTATTGAGCGCCTTCGCTCAGCCCCTTTCGCTTCGCTGCTCCCACTCGCTGCGCTCGGGGACGATGAGGGGTTCCGCTGCGCTTCAGGGATTGCATAGCTAATAACTGACCGGAGAAGGAGGACCGAAGACAGAAGACAGAAGACCGGAGACAGAAGACCAAAGACGGAATACCAGAGACGGAAGACCGAAGACAGGAGACCGGAGACGGAAGACGGAAACAGAAAACCTGATCCCTACTCCCTAATTCCTAATCCCTACTCCCTAATTCCTACTCCCTACTCACCATCCATTACCACAAAAGGAGGTGTATTTATCAGGAGAAGCACACACAGAAGGGACAACGCTTAACTCAACTCAAATTCGTTATTTTTGGAGGATTAAAACATGTTTACGAGAAAAATTGTATTAAAAACCCTGGGCGTGCTGATTGCTGTGGCACTGCTATTCGTGCTGCTGCCAGCAGGTAACGTTCAGGCAGCGACAGAAGTCAGCACTGCACAGGGACTGGCCGATGCTTTGGCAGCTGGTGATACTGAGATCATTGTAATGGCGAATATTAATGCAGTAGATTTGGAGAGCGATGACGCCTTTACTGTTTCAACGGGCAAAACAATCAAGCTTGACCTGAACGGGCATACCATCTCAGCAGATACCAATACTGGTGCGATCATCAGCAACGCCGGAACGTTGACGATATTGGATAACAGTGCTTTAAAAGGCGGGCAGATTATCAACACTACCGACACTCAGCAGTTTAAGTACGAGCAGAGAGCAAAAAGTGCAATCACTAACACGGGTGTGTTGACGGTCAACAGTGGCGTGATCGTAACAGGGCCTGCCAGCGGACACGGCTCTTATCCTGTAGCAGAAGGTGATAGTTTCAATCCTGCATACGGTATTGATAACCTGGGCGGCGGAAAGGTTACCGTTAACGGCGCAACCATAAGCGGCGCTAACGGGATGCGCAACTTTGCGAATGTATCTGGAACCGCCATTACAATCAACGGCGGCATCATCACCGGAAAAACCGCCATATCGATGCAAAGTTTTGGCACCAGCAAAGGCACCCTGATTATTGACGGGGAACCAACCATTACCGCAGCAATCGGGAGCGCGATCTATGCTGGAGGGGTCACAGAACATAACGAAATTGTGATCAATGGCGGAACTTTTTCCGGTGAAGACCACAGTTATGGGGCGTTGTGTGTGCTCGATGGCACGCTTGAGATCAATGGCGGAACGTTTACCGGTCGCAATGGGTCAAACAGTCTGAACAACTATTACGGTGAAGCTACCATAACCGCCGGCACATTCAACGGCAATATATGGGGAGGTTTCTCCGAACATGGTGGATTGACTACCTTCACACCCCCTGAAGGCAACCACATTTGCGTCAACGGGGAGACTTTTGGCAACGTGACGGGAGAGGAGCATGTGAAAGCCTGTCCTGTTCACAATGTGACCAAGGATACATGGCATCCTACCATCCAGGGTGCGATCGATGCTGCCAGCGTTTACGACACGATTTATGTTGCCGCGGGAACCTACACTGACGGCGGCAAATATGGCTACGAAGTCAAAGGGCAGCACCTGGTCCTGGAAGACGGTGTAATCATCAACAACACAGGGTCCTGCTTCAAAATCAATGGATCACATTCGTACATCGTGGCTGAAAGCCCGGGCGGTGCCAAGTGTGTTGCTAACGGTGGTATAACCGGCATAGCTTTTGGACCCCTTGCCAAGGAAGACATTGTTATCAATGGAATGGAGATCACCGGCATCGACCTTGACGGCAAGCGGATGGCAGTACACCAAGGCGGCATTTATTCCGAGTTTCCGAGTGGTTGGCATAAGGACGTTTCGATCGCGAATAACTATATTCACGACATACAATACTCCTTTTATCCCGACGGCGGCTACCTTCTTCATCCCGCGGTAAATTTTGGAGGCTCTGTACTTGGCGATTTTATCGTCCAGGGCAACCGTTTCGTGGACACAGGTGGAATAGCATATTACGAAGGCACGGCGGATGTCACGCACAACTACTGGGGCACCGATGGGGTTACAGAAAAAATGGTTCGCCACAATTGGTCGCTTTCTTCAGCCGTAATTGACTTCAGCCCCTGGTACACCGACCCAGACTGCAACGGCCTTGGCTACACGCTGGAAGGTAAAATAACTTCCACAGTTGAGACCAACGGGCCGATCGTTTACATGCTGTTGGACGGCACGGAGATTGACCCGGAAGAAGGCCCCTGTTTTGCGATCACCGGCAGCAACGTTAAGATCATGACCGAAAGCCCCCTGGGCGCGGTGTGTTACCCCGGTTCCCCCGGCATTACTGTTGCTGACGGCGCGGAGAACATCATCATAGAAGGCCTGGAGATTGACGGCGGGGGTTCAGCCGTAGGCCACGGGATCGAATTCCTCGGCGGCGTCACCGATGTGATCATCCGCGATACCTTCATCCACGGCATGGCCGCTGCCGAGGGCGAAGGCGGCGATGGAGTTCACTTTAAGGAACAGCCCGCTAATTATGTTGAGATCAAGGGCAACCTGTTCATGGGCAATACCGGCTTTGGCGTCAATGCGCCTGCTGACCTGAACGTGACCTACAACGCCTGGGGCGCTTATGATGGGCCGACTGCTGCGGATTTACCAGCGGCCATTACCAGTTTCAGCCCCTGGACGCATGTCGACGTGTTCGTGGAATATGTGGAAGACAGCACCCGTTATGACGACGAGGTCGCGCTGGACGATGAAACCATTAAATACGAGGTGAAAGCCAACTTGCAGAACGCCCTTGGCGCTGTGTTTACATTGAAATTTAACAAGAACTATCTGCAGGTGCAGAGCGTGACCAATGGTTCCGTCTTTAACTGGCCGGGATCGCCTGACCTGAATCCGGTCACTTTCGATAATGACGCTGGCACGATCACCTTCCATGCTGCTTCAATCACGCAAAAGAGCGGTAAAGCACAGCTGCTCTACACCGTTGTATTTAAACCCGTAACCACCACGCCGGCAGCGCCGCTCAACCCCCTTGAATTCGCGGGCCAACAGGGCGTCAGCCTGTTCACGATGAACCCCGGCTACTACTCCTCACTGAACATCTACCCGACCGCATTGGTCGGCATCACTGATGTGAACGTCTATGACCTCCCGACCCTGACTGCAACCCCGCTGGATGAATACTACGTTAACAACCCCAAGGAATTCACCCTGACGGTCACCAACCCGGATGACGGCCGCGACTACGACAGCGCAGAAGTCTGCCTGGACTTGAGCAATCTGCCAGAAGGCACCGTGCTGGAAATCCATGACGGCACGAACTGGGCTGTAATCGACCTCGAAAGCCTTGTCGATGGCATCTATTGCATCTATATTGGCGAGCTGAACGCGGGTGATGTAAAAGAGTTTGAACTCCGCATCACCTTCCCCGAAGCAGGGTCCATCGGTATTCCTGTGAAGTTGTACGACGACGACATCTTCCTTGTGGAAGAGACCTTCGAATTCGAGGTGCTTGCCTACACGTGGACCGGCTCGGTGCAGATGCAGGGACGCACGGTGCGCTCGGGCGTTCTGGTGAAATTGGTCCACCAAGCACTCGAGTATGTCTACCAGATGTTCTCGACAGCGCCGATCACGAACAACTTCGGTTTTAGCAACGTAGCATATGGTGTGCACGAACTCACCATCACCCATGATCGCTACCTGGACCTGATCGATTATGAATTGACAATCGACGCGAATACCCTCAATTGGGGCCGCTTTGAGCTGAAGGGCGGCGACGTGAACAACGATAACGAGGTCGACCTTGGTGATGCTTCCATCGTCGGTTCCTATTACGGACAGGCAGGTTTCAAAATTGGCGACGCCAACTTTGACAACATTGTGAACATCTTCGACCTGGCGATGGTCGGCGGCAACTACGGTTTGCAGTCCCATACACCGGGTGGGACGGATTACGCTTATCCAAATGTACCAACCTGGGCACCGTAAGTAAAATTTAGTTTTCAGCAGGCTGGGTGAAAGCCCGGCCTGCCCGGTTTAATTTTTTTCAACAACACAAACCAGGCTCACCTGCTGAAAAATCAGCAGGTGAGCCGGACTGGACTTATTCGATGAAGCGTTTATTCTCGCTGCTTTTATCTTTATCGGTGTTACTGACGTTATCCACCGCAATCCCCCCACAGCAGGCTTTTTCCCGCGCGGAGACCTGGGTGCGCGTCGTCCCCCTGCAGGGCAAGCTCCTTCCCGGCGAAACGACCACGGTTGCGGTGCGGGTGGAATCTGTGGAGACCCTGCGCGCCTTTGATGTGTCCATCAATTTTGACCCGGAGCTGCTGTACATCGACCCCTCCTCTCTGCTGGATGGCGGCTTTTTGGGCTCGGGATTATTCCCCCCTGAAAACGGCGTGAACAACGACGCCGGCACGATCACCTTCGGTAAAGCCATTTCCGGGAATGCTGTCAGCTCGGGGGACGGAATTTTGTTCACCTTTGCCCTCACCGCCGGTCAGACGCCCGGCCAGGCGGCGTTGACCGTGACTCAATCCCACCTGGTTGATTTTGCTCACTTCCCGGTTGACCACGGGGTTGAGGACGGGCTGGTGAGGATTAATTTGATTCAAACGGGTCATCAACTCTACCTGCCGTTGATCCTGCGTTAGCCGGATATGGGCGGATGGAAGATCCTGGATGAGGACGGATAGCATCATGACGATCAAGCGGTTCCTGGTTTACTTTCTGCTGGCAGCAGTCCTGGTGCCGGGGTCCGGTTCGGCTCGCGCCGCAGGTGGGGCAACCGTCTCGGTAAGGCCGTCAGAAGTGGACCTGTTGGTAGGTCAAACCGTGGAAATCGAGCTGTACGTGACGGACGGGGTTGACATCAATGCCTTTGAAGTCACCCTGGCCTACGATAAAGATGTGGTCACGCTGCTTTGCCCTTACGGCGGCAGCTCGCCCTGCTGGCAGAGCGGTGGTTTTTTAAAAGACTTAATGGTTGTTATTGACGATATCAAACCGGGTTCATTTTCCCTGGCCATTACTCAGTTAGCTCAGCCGGATGTATCCGGGGAGGGCAGCTTGATCCGGTTGACCTTCCAGGCTTCCGCCTTTGGCGCATCGGATATCGAGATCCAAAAGGCAAAATTTTCAAATGGTGATGGTGTTCAAACCAGGCCGCTGACCGAGGATGGCATTCTGCAGGTGTTCCCGCCGCGCTTCAACCTGATCGGCGCGCTCTCACGCCAGGGGCAGGGCAACACCGGGGGCATCCCAGTCAGTCTGGGGTTTGGTCTGATTTATGGATATGGCCCCTATGAAATGATCAGCCGGGCTGGCAGCAAACTGAACCTGCCCTTCGGGAAGGTGGTGGGCGACACCTACACCTTCACCACAGTCCAGCCGGGCTACCTCAACCTGCAAAAATCCCTCACCCTCACCGCTGACCTGACCCTGCCGCCCCTGCGCCTGCTGGCCGGCGACGTGAACAGCGATGACCGGGTCAACACAACGGACCTGGACGCCATCCGCGCGGCTTTCGGCTCCCCGGGTGCAGGCCTCGCCGCGGATATCAATGCCGACGGCGTCGTCAACCTGCAGGACCTGGCGCTGGCCGCCGGCAATTTCGGCCTGACAGCCGATGAAGCCTATGCGGAGTGGATATTTGGTGAATAGTGATAGGAAAGGTATTAGGAATTAGGTATTAGGTATTAGGAATTAGGTATTAGGAATTTGTGAGTGGTGAATAGTGATCTCGTTAACTACGCGAAGTAGGTTGAACTACGAACTATGTACTACGAGCTACGAACTACCAGCTACGAGCTACCATGATTATGGATTATGATTATATTTATGCAAAGGACACCCACCTGGCAGCGCTGGATCATCGCCCTGAGTGTCAGCCTGCTGATTGCCGGCATGGCTTCGCCAGCGCGCGCCCAGGGCGGGACCCTGGTTACGGTCCAGCCGCCGGTCGCACAGGTGCCGGTGGGCAGCGACCTTGCCATCGAACTGGTTATCATCGGCGGTGTGAACTTGAACGCCTTTGACGTCACCCTGACCTACGATCCGGCTCTGCTGGCGCTCAAGCGCTGGGCGCACGGTAGCTATTTTAAAAACCTGGCCGTGGTCAGCGAGGTGAACCAGCCCGGCAGCCTGCGCCTGGCCGCCGCGCAACTGGCTTCTCCACCCGTCTCGGGGGATGGCGCGCTGGTCGTCCTCACCTTTACCGCCCTGGCAGCGGGCGTCACAGACGTGACGATCGCCCGCGCCGAGTTCGCCGACTCAGCCGGCAACAAGGTGATCCCCGAGGTGGCGCACGGGACGGTCACAGCGGTACCAGCGCCCACCTACACCCTGACGTCAACCCTCACCCGCACGCCCACCGTCACCCACACCCCAACCCCAACAGCGACCCGCACACCAACCCCGTCCGCAACCGCCACAACCGCCAGCAGCGCGCTGGCGCCCACGGTCACGCGCCCGCCTACCCGCACGGCGACATCGGTTGCCAGCCAGTTCGTCACTCAACCCGGGCAGGCGCTCACCCCCCCGGTTGCTGCGACGGCTGCCCCGGCGACGGAGGTCGCACCGACGGGCCTGGCGCCGCTGCCAGAGAGCGCTGTGCCGTCACCCCCGGGCGCTGATTCACCGGGCGAAGCGCTGCCCGCTCAGGCTCAGCCGCAGGACGGCTGGCTGGGGGGTCTGCTGTGGGGCGCCCTGATTGCCGCGGCAGTGGCGATCGGCGTGATGACCCTGATCCTGCTGCGACGCAACTCGCACCGCAAACACAATGAGGAGGATTTATTGTTATGAAAATAATTGAGTTAAGATCGGTGTTGCTCGTCATCATCCTGCTGGGACTGGCGTTCGCACCCCAGGCGCCTGTGTTTGCCCGGGCGGCGGAAGCCGGCGTATTTGAAGATATCGAAGTGCAGCCCGGGGCGCAGTTTGAGCTTCCCGTGGAAGTGCGCGGCGTTGAAAACCTGTACGCGGTCGATATCGAGATGCGCTTTGACCCCGCCATCCTGCAGGCTGAGGATGCCGACCCGGATACCGAGGGCGTGCAGGCCGGGCTGAGCACCTTTTTGGAAGCCGGCTTGCTGCTCTATAACGAGATCGACAACCAGGAAGGCGTGCTGCGCTTTGCCATGGCCCAGGTCAACCCGGCTGAGCCGGTATCGGGCGATGGGATCCTGCTGGTGGTGTACTTTGTAGCCCGGGCAGAGGGCAAAACCGACCTGGAGATCAGCTTTTTGGAAGCCTCCGACCGTTATGGCGTGGAGATTGTGCTGGAGCCTGAAGATGGGCTGGTGACGGTTTTCCAGGAGGCGCCGATCATCGACGCCACCCCGATCCCCACCCAGGACCCGGGTTCGGTCATCCTGATCCCCACCCTGGCGCCCACCGAGCTGCTGGATGTGGGCGAGGCGGGGATCTCCATGGCTTACCCCGAATCGGAGCCTGAAGCGGTCACGGCTTACCCCGAGCCACAGCCGGTCGAGGCGCCCACCGCCGTTGCTGCGGAGGTTGAGGACGAAACCGCGCAGGCAAGCCGCTCGATTCTGGACTACTGGTGGGTAGTGCTGATCGTGGTTCTGGCGGCAGGCGGGCTGGCGGTTTACCTGTGGCTGAGCAAGAAGCGAGCGGTAGGATGATGCGGGCTGTGACAATCAAAGTCGGGCTGGAAAAGCACGCTACCTTCTGTTATACTAAAATAAAGTGAGGATGGGAGGCATGATGAGGGAGAGCAAGACCGGTTGGTTGAAATGGGCTGGGATAGCCATCCTGCTGTTGGTTGTGGTGATCACAGCCGTCTTGGCGTCGGAGGGGCTGGCGGGGGTGGAGCGCGAAACACTCACATTACAGCAATCCGTAGATGGGGAAAACTGGGAAAACACCCTCGGTAACCTGCAACTGGGCTACTCCGTGACGTTAGACCCGGACAACGATTACTATTACCTGGATGTTGACATCCTGCTCGCCGAACCTCTGCTGGCGAATGGCATGCATGCATTTTTCTTTGACCACCTGCGCGTGCCGGATGATTACTTCGACCCCTACTGGTCTGCTCAGGGTGTGGTTCAGGGCGCGACCGGCTGGCAGGGAATCATGTGGGAGATCATCAACGGGGAAGAGCCGATGTTCTACCTGGAGGTGGACGGCACGTCATATCACCTGGTGGATGGTTTACAGTTCCAGCATACCGGCATTAAGAACCCTTTACGCGTCGGCGGGGATTATCCATTGGGTACCTACCACTTCGGCGGCTGGGTGAAAGATGTTGATGAAGAGGAGGAGTACCTGAACATCCAGATGACCTTCACCAGGGAAGCCGAGGTCTCGCTACGCATCGAAGAAACGGACACCTGGACGATCGACGGCTGCGGTTACCTGGATGTCTATATCCACCTGGCAAACATGCACGACCTGTACGCACTGAATATTGAGCTTAAATTCAATCCCGCCGTGCTCGAAGTGGTGGATTTGGATTTAGCCCCTGCGGCAGAAGGCATCAACCTTGCGCCCGTGCCGGGCTGGTTTGATGCCGGCTACTGGGCTGTCAACAAAGCAAATAACACAACCGGCACAATCCAGTACGCTACCACGCTGATGCGCCCGACTGAACCGGTCACCGGTGCTGGCGATGTGGCCAAAATCCGATTCCGGGCGAAGGCGCTGGCGGATGACACACCCGTCACGATCACCAAAGCCGAATTCTCCGACCGTGATGGCTTCCTCATCGGCCGGCCGGCAGCGTTCACAGACCCGGCGGCCGAGATCAAAACGACCTTCAGCGCGAACGCCGGTCTGGAGCTGGATATTATCCGTCTGAATGCGTCCACCGTGCAGCTCCAGTGGCCAAAACCTGCTCAGGGTTCGGGGATTAAGGATTATGTGCTTCATAAATCAAAATTGCCCTATTTTGAGCTTGGTCATGCAGATGAGGAAATCAAGACCGGGTTTGATAAGACGGGTGACCCGATCACCTTCGATGACGAGGTTCTGGGGAATGTGGTCGATAATTGGTTTTACTCCCTGCAGATCACCTGCGAAAATGATTACGAAAGTCCGCTGAGCTGGCAGGTCGGCAAGTTTGAGTTCGAGCTGTATGAGACCCCGACGACGGATTTTTCAATGATTGGGCTAATTTTTGATAACCCAAATCTAGTTAAAGCCCGGGATCTGGGCAATCACATCGAGAACAACCTGTTCGCAGGTTCAGTCGATGTATTAACATTAAGCACCTGGAACCCGGTGGCTCAGACTTTCACTTCATATTTGTATGGCACAGGTACCCCTGGCTTTGACGTCTTCAGCAAACAGGCCTATCGAGTGGAAATTGATATTACTGGGTTAACATCCGGGAGCGTGATCTGGGCTCAGGTGGGTAAAGTGCCGGAGGTCACCCCGGGCACCTACACACTCAATCAAACGGCGACAACTGATTTCAACTGGATCCTGCAGCCCCTGGATATGGTCGCCATTACCAATACCACCCAACTGGCTGAGGCGATCGAAGCCAGCGCCAGTGGTGAGGTTGATGTAATAACCATTGCGCGTTGGAACCCAATAGCTCAATCATTGACCAGTTATATCCGACCCGGATCTTCAACCACGCGCTTTGGGTACCCATACCGGGTGGAAGTTCAGGTTGAGGATGGGCGTTTCGTGATCTGGCCGGAAGATTAAGGTGATCGATGTTCAAACAATTTGGCAGGTTGTTAAGTAAAAAGGAGTATGATCCAATGAATAAGAAATTTTTCTTCTCGGTAATCTTGGCTGGTTTATTAACCACAGCAGTGGTCATACAGGTGATCGCAGGTGCTACTTTTGATTATGGCACGCTGGCAGGAAAGGCTGAAGACGATCCACCGCCGCCAGAAGGCTCAGTTAATTGGACAGCTTTCCATTGGTTTACTCCCAATGGCATACCAAGAGAAATATTAACCGAAGACAACACCAACTGCGAAGAAGGTGTCGATCTTGGATACTCAAAGGGTATCATCCCCCCAATGGATATTGTCAACTGGCAGATACAAATTGAAAATTTTCTCAATAAACCAAACTATTGTGATCCAATCTATGGTGACCACCAACCAATTTATATGATCTTTGGCGGCCTGGGCAAAGAATTTTCAGGCACAATATGGAAATACACCATTCCTTGCTGGAAAATAACTGAGTCCTGGTCAGATCATGGCGTTGTGCCTATCCACACAACCGATGGCGCAGCCTGTCCGAGTATTCAAGAACAACCGGTTTATGGAGAGGAAAGAACCGTAATGTTTTGGGGTGAACCCGGGTATTACCATGTTTACCGAAGCCAGAATGGTTCCGGGCATAATACCAATAATGCCAGCAACGGTCGATACTTATACCTGTTCTCAACAACAACGGATGAATCCGGCGTGGGTGTCTTTACAGATTCAGAACCATGGGATTACGAAAACTGGTACCTGGTCATCCAGGCTGATCCCGAAACAAACGCGATCATTGGCTGCCACAGCGAACACCCCAGCCCCACCGGCACCCGTATCCCCGATTTTAGGAGCGAGTTTGACTTCGCCAAGAAGGAAATTCGCCTATTCTGGGAAATGAACGCGAATGATCCTGATATCCTGGGCTTCCACCTGTATCGCAGCGCCAGTGACGGCATCCGCATCGAGCTCACCGAAGTGCCCATTGTGCCCGGTCAGACCGAGTACACCTTTCAGGATACGAACATCCAGCTGGGCGAAACCTACCATTACACGCTTGAGGTTGGGTTGTCTGATATGATCCGTGAAAACATTGGCACAATATTGCAGCGAGCGGGATACGTCTCATTTGTGCCGCTTATTCAAGAAGGCGATTGATTGATAGCTGATAGGTGATAGGACAGGAATTAGGAATAGGTGTACTGCGCTTATTTTTTCTTCTAAGCTCTAAGCTCTATCACCATTCACTATTCACTATTCACCATTAACAATCACCGTCCCTGAAGCGCAGCGGAACCCCTATAGCGAAGCGAAAGGGGCTGAGTGCAGCGCTCGATACCCTTACAGGGCACAGGGAGTGCTGCTCGAAGCGGGATCAGCTATGAGCTACCAGCTACCTACTACCTGCTACCTGCTACCTGCTACCTACTACCTACACAACAATGAAACCGATAAGAAACCACAATCATCCCCAACCCATCCACACCGCCAGCGGTGAAATCATCCAGGAATTGCTTGGGCTCGTAGCTGGTGGCGTCAACAGCCACAGCCTGGCGCGCGTCACCATCCCGCCCGGGAAATCTTGCCTACCCCACTTCCACAAAATTTCCGACGAATCCTACCTGATCCTTTCTGGCACAGCCACCATGCTAATCAACGGGGTTGAATTTATCCTCCACCCCTGGGAATCCGTCCTGATCGAACCCATGGACGTGCACCGGGTCTTCAATCACAGCGATGAAGACCTGGTCTTCCTGGCTGCGTGCGTGCCAGCCTGGCAACCAGGCGATTCCTTCGACGTTGAAACAAATCAACCTTAATGAAATTTGCGGTTAATTAATCCACTCCGCTGATCCGCTTGCTGAACGAAAATGCGGTGCAAATCGACCTGATCAAACCTCCGGATTGGGAGGGGATGATTGTTGCTTGATTTAGCCCATGCCAGGATCACAGCGAATAGCACGGCTGTGGATGTCAAAGACGATATCCGCGGCCCCGCTCGACCGCCTGATTGAAATGCATATCACCGGGATCAAAACCCACGGGGGTGTATTGACCGATCACTTTGAGCTGGGTGATGCAGATTGAAGCGTCTTCCGCTGGCCGCTTGATCAAATCCACGCCGGCTGTTGGCGCAAGCCCGAGATGGTGGCTTCTGAATACGGTGGTATCGGGCCGACCTTTGCATGGCGCAATGAATATTCCGTGCTGAAAGAACACATCCCTAATCTACACGAAATGGTCAGCGGCACCATTTGATCAGAGTTTTTCTTGTGGCTCTTCCACGTAAAGCTGTTCAGCCAGAACAAGACCAAGAATAACAGGATGGCGATCAATGTTGATCTGCATGGTCTCATTAAACGGCAGCACCTCCTCAACCTGGATCAAAACGCCGGGTTTCAAGCCGTTGTTTTCCAAAAAGAATAACTGTTCATAATCATTCTCCAGGTTTTCATGGATCCGACGTAAAATAACCTGGTTACCAGGCAAGAAATTTGTCAGGGGTTGCCAGTGGCGAGCTTCGTCTTCAAAACCTGGCAGCGGGTTTCCATGCGGGCAAAACATGGGGTCTTCCATCGCTGATTGCAGGCGCTCTTCAACTTCAGGAGATAGAGTATGCTCAATTTGATGGGCTTCACGGTGAATTTCCGAAAGCGGCAGCTTCAGCACCCTGGCAAGCATCCATTCCGTCAACATGTGCCTCCGGATGACGCTCATCGCTATGGACTTGCCAGTATCCGTCAACTTGATTTCTTTATCCTCTTCAAACACAATCCACCCATCACGCTCCATCCGTTTCAGTGTAGCCGTCACCGTCGGCGCCGAAACGTCCAGAGATTGAGCCAGGCGGGCGCCAA
>Ga0172382_10004243_pt1 | contig 22068 bp, 16 predicted proteins | sample Leawel138RmetaG_FD_122245 | JGI IMG/M metagenome (GOLD analysis project Ga0172382, IMG submission 122245) | Leachate microbial communities from a municipal landfill in Southern Ontario, Canada - Leachate well 138R metaG | ecosystem: Engineered > Solid waste > Landfill > Unclassified | place... | reverse complement strand
GTGCATAGACAACCCGATTTGCATCCGAAAACACAAATTAATGGACAGAAATATAAGCTATCTATCTGATAAACATACTGCTACAACTACAATTCCCCACTTTTTTGGGGGAATGCCTTAAAAGGATGGAAAAAACTGGAGAACGAGCCAGCGAAGAGCTGGCTTCAGGCTTGCAAGTGTTTATTTCTGATTGCGATAGGGTTTTTTAGCTTTGCGGTTTCCAGGTGCAGCGCAGGCTGAGACAGCGGTTTTTCGCGTCCAAAAAGGAGACTGTGCCTTGCGCGGAAAGCTTCCAAGCGCCACGTTTCCAAGCCAGATCCAGGTTCAAAACCCTGTCCTCCGCCGCGCAGAGGCTTTGCAGCCAGGGGTCGAATTCATCGCTTTGCCAGGATTGATGCAGGTTTTGCCAACTGAGGTATTCCAATGCCAGTTTCCAGTCTTTTTTTGTGTAGGCAAAACCCAGCTTGGCGCGATGGCTGTTTCGGGAGTAGTTTTGTCGGTCTTGCAGGGCGTAAACGAAATCGAAATTTTGCTGGAGTGTTCCAACAAGCGGGTAGCTTCCCCAAAGCCGGAAGCGATGGTTGCGCGGCTCGCTGGCAACGTAGCTGCTGTCGATTCTGCTGATGATTTCGCTGTCGTAGGATTGGAAAAGGAACCCAAATTGGCGTCCACCGTGGCTGTGGGAAAGGCTGCCAATGAAGCGGGAAAGCGGGCTGCCACCGGCATCGTTGTTGATGGCATAGCGCAGCTTCAGCCTGCTTTTCAGAGGCAGTGGGATAGCCCAATCGAAGTTCCATTCATTGCTATCGGTGTTTTTGGAGAGCAGAGCGGGTGTGAGCGCGAAGGGCAATCTGTTCTGTAACCCGTTGCGGGCGTAGCTGATGCTTTGCTCGAAGCCGCCTGTTTTATAGGAAAAATTCAGCAAAGCGGCGGGGTTTTCATCCAGCAAAACGCTTTCCGCGTCCAGATGGATTTTCTTGATTTTAAAAGAGCCGTAAACGCTTGTTGTCCAATGTGTTTTATCCAATTCAGAGCTGACAAATTCCCGGTCATATTCCAGCCTTTGGCAGAGGATTCCGGCTTGGAGGCGGGGGATTGAAATTCCCGCCGCGGCGGCCAAAATGCTCTCGTTGGCGGTGCTGAACTCTTCGCCCCGGCTTTTTTGAATGCTGCGGATGTTTCCCTGGGCATCCAGTTTGGCTTCGCGGTTTTGCATCGATGCGAACACCGTGGCGCGCAAGGCTTTATGGCGATATGCTGCCGCCGCGCCCTGAAGTCCGTAATTGCGTGGAGAGAGTGGATCCAAAAAAGAGAAGAGGCTGTCTGGCTGGGCGCGGGAGGAGCTTCCGGAAACCAAACCGCGTCCAAACCGCAGGCGGTAATTTCCCAAAACGGCATCCCAGTTCGCGGAACCGATGCCAAGCCTGAAGGAGAAGGCATCCAAGTTTTTGTTCAGATCGCGGTTATAGAGGGCTAAAAGCTCTGCGCGGGGCAGTTGCCAGCGGCCGTTGAGATGGATTTGCGGGTTTTTGGAAAAAAGATCGCTGCGCACAGCCAAGGATAGGGGCTGTTCGCGAAGTTCGTTGAAAAGCGAAGCCCAGGCTTCTTCAGCTTGGGCGGGGATTTCCAGTTCGGGCAGTTCCTCAGGAATTTGGGCAAAAACCGGGGTCAGGCACACACAGAGCCAGACCAGGGCCAGATATTTCACCAAATATAGCCAAGATCAAGGCTGTGAGAAAGCTTCAGGGCGGAATGGGTGCGGATGGAATACATCAAATCCCAATCCTTGAGTTTGAATTTGAGGCCGGCTCCAAAGCGGGAGGGGTTGTTTTGCCAGGAGCTTTGCAGAAGCAGGTTTTCGCCCAGATCGATGGAAGTGGCAAAGCGGTAACCTCCATCCCCATTTGATGAATAAACATAGCCAGCGCCGGCTTTCACCCCATCCAAGATTTTGGTGCTAACGTTCAGGTGCAGTTCCTGTTCCGGCTTCGCCAGGTTCAAAACTCTGGCTTCATAGCCATAACCGGCACCACGGTATGCCAATCCCAGGTCGCTGTTCCAGCTTTGATGGCTGGAAATATCGCCCGCCCGCTCCAAAAACAGGTGTTGAGAAAATCCGGCAACAAAATCGCCAAAACAGAGCGCCAGTCCCAAGCGGAAATCCTGGCTATTGTAATCGTAATCCCCGCTGTGGGTTGCGCCCACGCCGAGGTTGAAATAACCAAAGTTTTGCGCGGCTTCGAGGGAAACCGCGGTGGAATGACCATCCGAAAAGGGAACGCTGGCGGAGATTGCCAAGCCTGTGAAAGGCAGGGCGGGAGTGTGTTGGCGGTCTGCCACGGATTGCGAAAGCAGAGTGATGCCCGCCAAGGCGTTCGCGGAAGCTGTGTTTTGGGGCAGCAGCGCATTCAGGGGCAATGTGAGAAGCAGGAGGCAGCCCAGAATAAGATGTCGCAAGGCTTTCTTCCGCAGAGTGTTAAGCCAGGCGTTCTTCGCTTTCGGCGTCGAAGAAATGCGCCTTTGCCATGTTGAAGCTAACCGTGAGTGGCGCATCGATTTTGGGCAGTTCCTTGGGATCAAAACGTGCGGTGAATTCATGGGTTTTGGTGCTCAAAACAACGTGATATTCACTGCCCAGAGGCTCGACCAGTTCACATTTGGTCTGGACGGTTTGAGGAAAATCCGCCATCGAATCGTAGCGGGCGTCGTAAATATCCTCGGGGCGGATGCCCATGATAACTTCCTTGCCCTGCTGTGCTTTAAGCGCTTCGCGGTGTTCGGGGAAAATGGGCGCCACAAAATCACCGCAATCGAAGCTCAATTCGCCATTTATGTTTTCCACCCGACCTTTGACCATATTGATGGCGGGTGAGCCGATGAAACCTGCCACAAACACGTTTATGGGCTTGTTGTAGATGTTCAGCGGAGTGTCGATTTGTTGAATCCAGCCGTCTTTCATCACCACGATGCGGTCTGCCATGGTCATGGCTTCCACCTGGTCGTGAGTTACATAAATCATGGTGTTTTCCAGCTTGCGCTGCAGCTTTACAATCTCGGAGCGCATGGCCACGCGCAGTTTGGCATCCAGGTTCGAGAGCGGTTCGTCGAAGAGGAAAACCTTGGGGTTGCGCACGATTGCCCTGCCCAGTGCGACGCGCTGACGCTGTCCGCCGGAAAGCTGGGCTGGTTTGCGTTTCAGCATGTCTTCAATGCCCAAAAGCTCTGCCGAGTGCTGCACTTTTTCGCGGATGGTTTTTTTGTCTTCACGCCGCAATTTCAGCGCGAAAGCCATGTTGTCAAAAACCGTCATGTGCGGATAGAGCGCGTAGTTTTGAAAGACCATGGCGATGTCGCGGTCTTTGGGTGGAACGTTGTTTACCAGGGTGTCTCCAATCCAAATGTCACCGCTGGAGATTTCTTCCAAACCCGCAATCATGCGCAAAACCGTGCTTTTGCCGCAGCCCGAAGGCCCAACCAGCACCACAAATTCCTTGTCTTCCGCCTCAAAATTGGCATCTTTTACGGCATGAACGCCGTTGTCATAAAACTTATTAAGGTCTTTAACCACGATTTTGGCCATTTGTAAACTCCTTCTGGGCAGAAAAAAATGCAGGGCGCAAAGCTGTCAAGCAGGAAATGCCTCTTCCATAAGTGAAAACTGGATCTGAATATGTCAAAACCAGATGTGATGCCAAAAAAGGGTGGTTTCAACCAGTTTTTCCTTGACAAAAAAAAGAGAACTTAAAAACTTAGTTGAAGAGTGTATAAATAAATCCCGAAAGCGGCGAGGCGTTTTTGTGAATAGCGGGTATTGGCATCGCCGGTTCAGATATGGGATTCATATCCACTTCAAAAAAGGAGAAGAACATGAAAAGATGCTTGATTGTTTTGCTTATTTTGTTTCCCATCATGCTGATGGCTTTTGGCTTTCCCGGCCATAAAACCAACAGGCCAGCCCAAAATCCTCTGCGTTTACTGCAGTGGAAGCTGACGGATTATACAAGCTACACCTATGAAAATAACGACTGGTTTCCCGATATCAGGATGGAATACTATTATATCGCCAATAATTCTACCAAGCTGGATAAGGTAGTCGTTCAAGATTGGGATGAAGTCGAATGGTCACCCTATAAATCGCTTGTGCAATACAGCTACAATGTTAATGGCAGGGTTGTTGAACAACTTATTTCCATGGAATTTATGGGTGATATTTTCGACTATGGCAAGGCCAGCTATGAATACGACAGCCAAAACCGTCTGCTGAAAGCAACGATGAAGGTGTTTGACGAATGGGATCAGGTGTGGACTCCGATTTTTAGGTATGATATGGTTTATGGCTCCGGAACCAGCTTTACGGCATATCAGTGGAATCCCTATGACGATGATGAATACTATCGCGCCGAATATGAATTCGACAGTTTCGGCCGCATTATTCAGGAAAATATCTTCGCATCCGATGACTCTTTGAACTGGGAGAACAACTCCAGAACCTTTACCCAATATCACCCTCAGGACAGCCATACCGGCGCGGATCTGATTGAATATATCGCTGATATGTTTCATCTCATGCTGTTACTCGATTCTTACGAATTTCCCGGTATGAAAAGTGTTGTCACGCATGATTTTTGGGATGAAAATATGTGGCTATACGCGGGCATCATAGAGTGTGAATACGACACACAATTGCGCCTTGAATGGGTGAATGAAGACTTTTACCACGGCACGAACTGGCTCTCCAGCTATACTGATGACTATTTTTATGACAGTGATGGTCAAAACAATCTCGTCATTGGGAAAATCTTTCTCGACGGAATGGACGACTTTGAACTGGACGAAAAACATGAATATGGCTGGGAAAGCTTTGAAGTGGCAAACGACGATAACACGCTTCCGCCTGCCAGGCTTGCCATCGAAGCCTATCCCTCTCCCTTCACAGACAGACTGAATATAAAAACTGGTGCAGCTTCCAGCGCGCCGCTCACGGTCTCGGTTTACAATCTGAAGGGACAACTTTTACATAGCTTTGAAAGTTCCGATGGACGCGAGATTGTTTGGGATGGAAGTGACCAACCCTCAGGGATTTACTTCATCCGTGCCAGTCAGGGGACAGAATCCAGCGTCAAAAAGGTTCTAAAACTGAAATAAACAAAGCGTTTTATGAAAAATCAGGGCGGTACGCGCAAGACGTTCCGCCTTTTTTTTGCAATATATCTCTCAAGTCATTTTCAGCCTACAGGTTGGTTTTTTCTGGGAAGCAGGTGTTGATTTAGGAATCGGGTTCAGTGTCTTTGGCGCGCAGAACCAAATCCCGTCCGGCATCCTTGGCTTCGAAAAGCGCGTCGTCCACACGCTGGAAATAGGGTTCCAAGGAATCCTGATGCAGGTCGGCAAGTTTCACCGAAGTCCAGCCAATGCTCACGGTCACGCTGATGGGGGTATCTTTCCATTTGAAAACACTTTCTCGAATTTTCCGGCTCAAATTTTCCATTTTCACTGCCATTCTTTCTTCGTTCACATCAAAGAGGATGATGAGAAATTCCTCACCACCCCAGCGGATCACGATATCACTTTTGCGGAAAAAGCCCAACAGCAGGCGGGACAGGCGTTTAAGAACATAATCTCCAGCCAGGTGGCCAAATTGTTCGTTGACGCGCTTGAAGTGGTCGATATCCAGGATTGCCAGGCAGACCGGCACCCTTTGCCTGATGGCGAGTTGGAAGGCGTGATCCAATCCGGAAGCCATATAGCGTCGGTTTTTCAGGCCGGTGAGTTTGTCTGTTATGGAGAGTTCCTCCACCTGTTTCAGCAGGGATTTGATTGTTTCATAGTTTTCATGCAGGGTTTCCACATAGGCGTTGTTTTGCAGGCTAATCTGGCGCCCCAAATCCACCGCGTTTTGCTGCAAAAAGCTCATCGCGCGGGAATATTGGTTCACATCCAGGTTTTTACCCAGAAAATCGGAAAGATTGCTCAGCCAAGCCCAGCTTTTGTGGAGGTAATAGTTTGAATGCTTGAATTCACGGATGGATTGGCGAAAGCTGGCTTTCACGGCAGAGAGGTAATTTCCGGCAAAAAAGTGGAGGTATTGCAGTTGCTGCGCGGAAAGCAGGGAAGAGGGATGACGCCGCAACTGCATTACATACTGCATCTTTTCCGCGGGGCTGGCGTCGCGATTTTCCTGCATGAAAAGCTCGTGAAGCAGGGTGGCGGAAAGCAGGTCTCTCCGATCGCGAAGCTTGGCGCCAAATTTATGCAACACCATTTTGCGCAGGGCGGTGTCGCGTCCCCAATTCAGCATCCTTATCCATCTCAAAATCATATACAGCGCGGTTTCAGGTCCATCCAAACGATACATTTCGCAAACCAAATTCATCCACAGGGAGCTGAAACTGAGATGGCGTTCCCGGTGCTGTAAAATACGGGCCACAGAAATCATATAGGTGGCGTAAAGCCTTGGCCGCTGCAGGGATACCTGGTTTTCCAGTTCCTTGCGCAGGTGGCGGGCGCTGTCCAAATCGCCCATTATGGTCAACAGCCAAAAAAGTTCCAGCCGCAAAAACAGTTCCCGCTGCTCTTCGCTGGGGTCTTCCTTGTAAACCAATTTCAGTGCGGCGCGCATTTCCTGCTCTGGATTGAGGGGAAAGTGGTCCAAATATTTGAAAAACTCCAACATTTCGCCCCGTCCGCTGCCAACCCTGGCGCGTAAAAGTGGGACCAATTGCTCCAAAATGGTGGCGGTTAAAACCCGCAGACCACGCAAAGTTGGTTCACGCCCGCAATTCTGGGTGTCCAGGGTGAGAATCATGTTAATCAGGTATTGGCGTTGGTTTGGGTCGGATTCCAAAAGCAGCGCCAACATCTCACGCAGGTGTTTTTTTCGCCGCCAGCCAAATGTGGAGGGTTGTGGTTTTTTTTCGCTTGGAGCAGGCGGGTTTTCGTTGTCGGAGTTCATTTTCCTTTTTTGGTTTTTTTCAGGCTGTCTTCCTGAGCGGGCTTAAAAATATAAACCGTTTCGTCCTTCTCATAAATGCCGGTACGTTCCTTCAGATATAGCTTTCGCTCTTCCGGATCGGTGCGCAACCGGTGGATTTCCTGTTTGAGGCTGTCGTTTTGAGCGCTCAACAAATTATGTTCCGTTTCCTTGGTTTTGTTTTTTTGGCTCAACTGCCATTTTTTTAAATAGCTGTTATTGCCCCAAACCAAGATCCAGCTTATAACGAGCAGAAAGAGCAACAGATAAACGATATTGATGAGGATTTTGTTTTTTGGCTTTTGTGTTTTCATCGTTCTATAATTTTAACCAACAGGCTTTTATGGATATCAATGGCGTCGTGGGGACACATTTCGTGGCAGCAAAGACAGCGGATGCAGGCTTTGGGGTCAATCTCGGGAAAGTTGAATTTATCCGGTGGGGAAATCACCTGCACAGGACAGCTTTGCACGCAGATTCCGCATTTTAGGCAGCGGTTGCTGATGATGGGACGCTTGTAATAAAGCCGCTCCATCAGGTGTCTTGCGGATCGGGGCACCTTGCGCAGAAAGCGGTTGCTGAATTTCACCGCCCTGAGATCGGCATCCGGGATAACGTAGCCCCGGAAACTGGTTGGAACCTCGATGCGGGAGGGCAAAATTCCATCCATGCGCAGGGCTTCTTCCAGGTAGGGAACGTCGCCGGGCGCAAAACCCATCATTTTAGCTGCGACATAATCCAGAGCGGAAACCGAACGTGAACCAAAAAGAAGGCCAAAACTGCGGGTGCGACCACCGGAGGGACCCAGACCATCCATACCCTGGATGCCATCGATGATGTTGTAGCTGAGCCGCGAACGCACCAGAGCGTAGAGCGCCAGCAGTAATCTGGAAAAATCCAGCGAATTTGGGTAAAGACTGTGATAGTTCGATTTTGCCAAGCCCGGCACCAGGCCATAGAGGTTTTTCAGCGCTCCGGTGTAGCCCACCAAACCGTGAGTTTTATATTTGGCAACGTTCACCACGATGCCGCATTTCCAAAAAACTTCCGATATTTTCACCGAAAATTCACCATATTCCAGTTCCCGGAATCCGGCGGTGGAGAGATTTACCAGTTTAACAGGATATCGCTCCGCCAGGCTTGCCAAACCGCTTGTTTCCCACACTCTTTCAACGTTTGCCGTGCCGCCGGGGCTGTCTCCAATCCACACTTCCTTGCCCAAATCCAAAAAATGGCGGACCAAAGCCTCCATCACAACAGGATGGGTGGTCACAGCTCTTTCGGGCGGGAAATTGCCCAACAGATTTGGCTTTAACAACACCCTTTTGCTGCGTTTCAGGCGCTGGCGGGGGACATGACTCAGAAAATCGTCAACAGCCGCCTCCAAAAGGGGCAGCTCATAGTTTTCAACCCGACGAATCTGTACTTTTGGCATCAGTCGAAATAGAGGAACTCTTTGCGGTTGAAGGCGCTGAAATATAGATCCACAGAGAGGTTGACCTGCGCGACGGGCGCCTTGCCTGCCACATCAATCATGCCGGCAAGGTTCACGCGCACATCCGGATGGCTCCAGGTTCCGCCCAGCGTGATAATGTGTTGGCTATTTTTGCCAATGTGGCCGATGGGCATCACAGCGTCCCACCAGATGGAAACTGTATCCGCGGAGGCATAGCCCTGCGCGTCGGGAAGCCTGAAATTGCCATCCCAAACCTGGGGATTGTAGATATAACCCGCACGGTAGGTGTAGCGACGGATGGTTTTTTCCGCGCCCAGATGGATGCTGTGGCGGTCCTTGAAATCCGCGCTGATGGCGCTGTTTTGTTCAAAATCCAGTTCGGCGGTGAGATTGGTTCCATCCTTGTGATAAGCCACGCCCAGCCCCATCTGCAGGGGTAAAACGCTGTCATATTGAGCGAAGGTCAGATCCCAATCAAAATTTTGCGGCGGCGTCGCGGTCAAACCCGCGTTCACGGTTTCTCCCGTATAAAGGAAGCCTAATTGAGGTCGCAGCAAATACTTATAATCCCGAATACTGGCAAAAGTGCGCAAAATGGTGACGTCGTTCAAATAGTGGATTTGATTGTGCAGATTCAGCCCCAAGTGAAAATTGTCCATATGCCAGGCGGCGTTCGCGGTGAATTGGTTCAAAAAATAGCTGGGATAGCGCATGATGAGCCCGGCGCCCATATTGATTTCCACCCCAAAATAATCCACCTTCACAGTTTTGGGCAGGCTATAGAGCAGGCCGTAAGTGAAGTGATTGCCAATCTTTCCGCCACCTCCAACAATTCCCAGGGGCACCGGTGAAGACATCGTTTGCGGGGAAAGCTTATAATAGACAGCGGTATCCGCGATGGCATGGGTGTTCACATCCACCGGCACTTTAGCAAGCATTTCCAAATGCAGCGTGGGTTTATCGGGATCATAACCGGCGGGGTTGATTAAAACATTGTCTACCCCACCGGGCAGCGCGATACCTGTGGAACCGCGCCCCATCGCGCTGGTGGATATATAGTTGCGTGTGAAGCTATCAAAAAAAGGATTCATATATTGGGGTTGGGGCAGCTCGATTTCTAGGCTGTCCCTGTTCTGGGCGTGCAGCCCCAGCGCCAAAAGCGCCAGCAGTATCAAAATAATGTGTTTACGCATGGCAAACCTCTCAAAAATTATTTAACGGTTATGGTTTGTTCGCGATCCTTGCCCACGGAAACCACCTCGATGGGTACTTCCACCAGGTCTTGAATCGCTTCCAGATAGTCTTGCGCCTGTGGCGGCAGGTCTTCCAGTTTGCGACATTCGCCCAAATCCTCATCCCAACCCGGCAGCGTGAGATATTCCGGTTCCACGCGCGCCAGATCCAAATGATGAAAAGCGTATCCGGGCAGCTTTTGCCCGTCCAGCCAGTAAGCGGTGCAGATTTTCAGCTCTTCCATCCCGCTCAGAACGTCCAAAAGCGTGACCGCGATGGCAGCCAAGCCGTTCAGGGAAGCGGTGTAGCGGGCTGCCACGGCATCGAACCAGCCGATGCGTCGCGGTCTGCCCGTGGTGGCTCCAAATTCATTGCCCGCCTTGCGGATAGCCTCCGCGGTTGGGTCGAAAATTTCGGTGGGAAACGGACCTTCTCCCACACGCGTGACGTAAGCTTTGTAGATGCCCAGGGTTTTATCCAGCCAGCGGGGTGGAAAACCGATGCCCACACTGGTGGCGCCGGACAATGTATTTGACGATGTAACAAAAGGATAGGTGCCGAAACTGAGATCCAATAGCGTTCCCTGCGCTCCCTCAAACAGGATTTTTTCGCCTTCCAAATACCATTGGCGCACCAACAGATCTGCCTGGGCGGCAAAGGGTTTTAAAAATTCCCAAACCTCCCGTAGGGCGGAAAGTTCCGCCTCCGGGTCTTCCCAGTTCAGGCCGTGGCTGTCATAAAGAGCCGTCAACCGTTCTCGCAGCCATTCCGGATGACGCAAATCACCAAAACGCAGGCCATTACGTGAAGCCTGATCGGCATAAGCGGGGCCAATTCCCTTGCCCGTGGTGCCGATTTTTCCCGCGCCACGTTTTTCCTCTTTCAGACCGTCCAATTTTTTGTGCAGAGGCAAAACCAAACCCGCGCGTTCATCCACGAAAAGCCTGTTCGAAAAATCTATGCCCTGCTCCATCAGCGAGCGCATTTCCTCCTTCAAGCCGAAGGGGTCAATCACGGTTCCAGCCCCGATCACACATTTGGTTTTGGGGTAGAGGATGCCTGAGGGCACGGTGTGGAAAACATACTTTTTTCCCTGTAAAACAATGGTGTGCCCGGCGTTGGCACCGCCCTGAAAACGGGCAACCACATCCGCGTTCGCGCCCAAAAAATCCACAATTTTAGCCTTTCCCTCATCGCCCCACATACATCCCAGCACCGTTAATGAGCTCATTTGTATCTCCCTTGTGTTCGTAAAAACATTTATTTACTTGGGATAATTTCTGTCAAACCTTTTCTTGCGAATCCGTGGATTTTGGGTTGAGATTTCGCCCGCGACCTCCTGAGCCGGAAAAAATTAACGGCTTTAAGATCACAAAAGAACTCTTCAAATCGCCTCACAGGCGTGATGGCTCTTTTTGTTTTTTGTTTGGATATCTTTAGCTCAGTTGCGCAGTAGCAAGACCTTTTTCACAAGCTTTGTGCCCGCGCAATCCAAGCCGAGAAAATATATGCCTGGCGCGCATAAGGAACCACGATCATCTCTGCCGTCCCAAATTTTGGAAAAAGTTCCCGGCTCGCTCGTGTCATTGTGCAATTCCCGCGTAAGCTGACCTTTGGCGTTAAAAATCCTCAGTTTAACCGGGCTGGTGGAGTTGATGTCAAATTTTATCACGGTTTTGTGGGAAAAAGGGTTGGGAAAGTTTTCCAGGCTGAGGGTCAGCGGCGGTGTTTTTGGTTCAAATTCTGAGGGCAAGTTCATTTTGGTCATCCTGGTACTGCTTTCCAGATATACTTCCTCGGGACCGGGCTGGTAAACCGCTGCCACCCTGAATTCATACCAGGTGTCGGGATCCAAATCCCAAAGCCACAGGCTGCGGCTATTTCCCGGAACTTGGGTGCTAATCCATTGCGCGGCACTGTCTTCATAGGTTTTGTATTGCACTTCGAAATGGTCGGGATCCGTGTAGGAATGCCATTGCAGCCTGGCGGCTTGATTGTCCACAAATTCAAGTTCTTTCAAATATGGAATGCAGCTTAAGCCGCTGTTGGGGTCAATTTCCATTCCCGACGCAATGAAATTGTCGATGCGTTGGGCGATTTCGCGCATCTCCTGGCGCCCCTCTCCCACAAAATAGACGCTGTAATAGGTGAGGCTGTCTCCCGGAGCCAGGTTCAGTCTGCCCACTGGATCTGGATTTTGGGCGCTGGGCTGGCTGCCGTGGATGACATTTAAAAAACGGGTGTCACAGTTATAAGGCTGTTCCTGCACTGGGATGTTCGCATCCTGGCTTCTGAGGGGGAAAAGCGTATTGGGTCTGGGGTTGCGCCCCGTCATCAGCCAATATTTTTCGTTGGCAGTTTGCCTGTTGGTTTGAGCCAGAGCTCTGGGTTCATTATCATTGGGGCTAAATCCTAAATCCCAAGCCCAAGCCGCACGCTGGCCCTCAAAATCGTAACAAATGATTTTATTTCCAACCCAGAATGGGCTCAAACCAAGGTCTCCATTATAATCCCGGCTGTAGGCATATTCGCCCACAAGATCATAGCCGCTAATGTCGTCTTGTGTTGCTTGGGGATTTTCCCACCCAGCTGGATAAATATCCGCGTCCACATATTCACCAAAGGCAAGGTCTTGAATCTCGTCTAGCTCGTTCATGTTGTAGATCGTGATGCGGAAAATCACAAAGCTATCGTGATTTTGGAGGTTCCAGGCAAATGATTCCCTCTTGATGCCCAACCCCAGTGGATAGTGATGCGCAAAGCCGACGTGCGGTCCCATAGTTCTTTTTCCCGGTGATCCCAAAGGACAAAAATCGTAGAAAAATCCCGTGAGTGTTTCAAAACCCGGACTGTCGTGCGCCACAGGCTGCGGGCTGCTGAAGCAATAATTATCCAGAGGGTCCGGCCAAACAAATCCCCGCGGCGAAGGAAATCCCAGAAAACTTTGTAAAACCGTGTCTTGCAAATAATACTGGGTGTAACGAGGGTTGGAAGTCGCTCTGGGATTGTATGTGGGAAGCAGTTCAAAAAGGGCTAAATCTCCTTCAATACCAACGCTGGTGAGGCTGTCGATAACGGGTTTCAGTTCCGCGTTCCAATCCGGGGCGCCTTCGTGGGTTATACTGTCGTCAATATATGGGTCTGGGTGCAGCCAAAAAAGTCTGCGTCCTTCTTCATCGCGCCGCGGGATTTTCCCACCAATCCAGATGCCACCCGCATACATCAGATTATCAGGTGAATATCTCGGATAACGAAGATTATGACATGTGCCATAATTGCTCACCCACAGCTCCAGGCTGCTGGCTTCGTGCGCCACTTGGTGCAAAGCTTTATCCGGAGCTTCCGGTTTCAGGCTCAGCGCTCCCAGAATGGCAAAACTAAATGCCACTAAAATCAAAAAAAGCCGTTTCATTTTTTCCTCCAACTTGTTGTGGCCGGTTCCAGCAAACGATTCAGGATGATTGTCACAGCCGGTGCCACATCATCCGGTTCCAGATATGAAAGCGGGACGCCAAACACAAAGATCCGCTCATGCTGATAGCCCACATATTTATTGGAATACAGGTCATATTCTTCCTGGCTGGGAGGATAAATAGGATGATCCACCGGCTTGCAGCCAAAACGATGGTAATATGGCCAGCTTGATTTGTGATTAAACCAGCTTATCCCACACAAGCCCTGACGCAACCGAACACTTGAATTGAAAGCGTTGTCTATCATCAGGTTCATATTTCCCTGATTCTGTGGAGCTTCCGAGCGGATGAAATAATGTTTGGTTGTGGGCAAAACCCCAAAATCCTGGCTTCCGTCAAGTCCAAACCGACTGGCGGCATAAGAGGGATAATAATCGCAAATAGTTTGAAGATATGAAGCCAATTTATAAGTGGAGCTAATCAGGAGCGCGCCTTCCATATCCAGATAAATCTCCAGGGCATCCATGCTGTAATAAAGATTTGGCGCGTACATCGAGTTATCCGAATGCCAGACAACGGCCTTGAACTGCTGAAGCAAAACGGAGGAAATGTTCCGGGATGCTCCATAAGGATCGATTTCATATCTTTGTACAGCGCCCCATTGGGTGGGTATTACCGTGTTGTAAAAGTTGTTTACATATTCCTCAGGAGATAAAGATAGGTCTCCACGGCTGTCGTCCACAATCAAAATGCCGCTGCGATTGGCAAATGGCACCTTCGGCTTCAGGCTGATTGTGGTGGTGGCGGCTTCGCTCACGGTGCCCTGCGCGTCCACCACGCAAACTTCAAATTGATAATCTCCAGGGCTCAAACCACTGAAGATGTGGCTTTGCGCATTGTGGTCAAGATTCTTTACGCGCAGCCAGGTTTTGCCAGCGTGTGTCACCTGGATTGGATTCACAAAGTGGGGCTGTGTGGGAAACGGGGCTCCGTTGAAGCGCAAATAAAAATAATCCACCTGGCTGTAATACGAGGTGCCTGTATTTGCGTCCACACACAGATTTAATTCATGGTCAAACGGGTTATTGGTAACATCAAGTTCGCCACCAGGAAATGTTCCGCCAAATTGTCCCGAAAATCCCCATTGCAGATGCAGCTTCAAATCTGGAGAGTGAATCGCTTCCCATCCCGTCTCATTTTCCCAAAGCAATCTGTTAAAGCGATTTCCGTTTTGTGGGATTAAGTTATAGAATTCAGGTTTATGGAGGGTGTTGTCGATGGAGTAATGGTTTTGTCCCAATGCCACCAGGGTTTGGCCATAGATTAAAGCCTGGGGCTGAAAACCGTCCCGAACTCGGAAATAAATGCTTTTCGGATTGGCTTCTTCCAAGCCTTGGCGGCTCACCACAAAAGATTCAAACTGGGTGTATTGCCCCATCGCGTTTGGAGATAGCGCGGGCTCAGTGTTCAAGCCCAGCTTCACCACGCGCGGGTCACGCAGCTCCAAAGAGCTGTGCCATTCACCTTCCGAAATCACTTCCAGACGGTGGTTCAAAATGTTCAGCCGGTACATGAAATGGCTGGCATAAAGCCCTTCCACATAGATATTTTGCACAATTTCGCTCAGCCTGAATTCCAGCCCTGCCCCCGTAACCGAGCCCTCTATAAAATCCGTCTCAAGCCGGCTGGAAAGCAGGCGCTCACTCTTGAAACCACATTGGTAATCGCTTGTTGTTCCATCCGCTTTTTTCACCCGCAATTCAACTTTCACAATCAAATCCCGCAGCTTCCCCTCAAGGGAATAAAAATCAAAATCCAGCTTGGAGCGGCTCGTCCAAAGCGTTCTGTGTGCTCCAGGCTGGGAAAGCGGAAGGTTTGAATCACCCTCCGCAGCTCTGAACCACAGCCAACCATCGGGATTGGCAAACCAGCCCGAAGGCGTTTCCCCGCTTAAAGTTTCCACCTTCCAAGAAAAAAGCAAACCTTCCTCAAGCTCCAAACCCGCTTCCACACTTTGGCGATAGATGTAGTCTTCATTTTCCAGAGGCAGTATTTCCTCGGAAAAACGCAGCGCTCCACCTCCAAGCTGTGGCTGGGTGGGCATCCGTTTATCACATGAAAACAGCCCTGCCAGCAAAATAAAACACAGGCATACTCTCAGTAAACGAGGCATCATTTCCTCCTTCGCGACCGCTGGTTTCATCAGCAGAACAAATCCCCCCAAAGCTCTGCCAGATTATATCTCGGCGGACGCGGGCCTTGTATTTGTTCAGTAAAGTGTTTTTGAGTTTATCAAACAAAAACCATTTTCAATTTCCAAGAAATAAAGTCAAGTTATTTATATTTTCGCCCGCAAAAACAAACCATAAATGTTCCCTCGACATTTGAGAAAACTTTGCCTCAAATTGTTTGGCTTCCAAGCGTTCTTCCCTGCCTTCAATCTGAGCGTAACCCGGGATTAACCAAGGCACATCCCCATCCTGCAATGCGATGATCTTTAGGCATCATTCAGTGACGCATGAGCCAGAGCCAGGAGCCTGGCAGCGTTTATGAGGAATCCAGCCTCTTTGAAGCTGGCAAAATTCGGCTAATAAAAAAGCCCGGCGAGGAAGCCGGGCTTTTATCTATTCAGGGTGGAATAATTATTTCAGCAGGACTGCCTTGGTTTGATAGCTGTCCTTGCCGGCGTTCATCACGATGTTGTAAACTCCGTTGGAGAGGATGTTTCCGTTGTAGTCGGTGCCATCCCAGCTGATGCGGTGCATGCCGGCGGCTTTGACGCCCATGTCGAATTGTTTCACGAGCTGTCCGCGGCTGTTGTAAATCTTGAAATCCACAGCGCTGTCTTTTGCCAGGCTGAAGGGGATGAAAGCCATGGGGTTGAAGGGGTTGGGATAGACGCTGTGAAGCTGGGTGACCAGCGGAATTTCCGGGCTGGGGTTTTCGCCGGCGGCGTTGAAAAGCACGCTCACGGGGCCATGGAAAGTGGAGCTTCCATTCAGATCGTTGGCTTCCAGCCAGTAGTAATAGGTTCCGGAATCCTGCAGATCGGCGTCTTCATAGTGGTAGGTATGCTGCTGTGAGCTATTGCTGGACGCGATCAAAGGGCTCACGATCAGGGCGTTGGCAAGGTTGTTGATTTCAGCGCGATGGACGTAGTAGCCGCGCATTCCGGTTTCGGTTTCGGTGACCCAGGTGAGGGCGACATTGTTTTGCGCGGAGATGGTGGCTGTGAAGCTGCTGAGTTCCACGGGGACGTGGTTTTCGCCGCCACAGATATTGGAAGACCAATTATAATCTATATTATTCCCTGTTTGTACCACTTGCTGAATTTCATCGAACTCGTAATCATCATGAGTCAGATAGTAGGTCCCAGGGCCCGGATAAGCTGCTCCGTGATCGCCTAAAATTATTTCTGTACCTCCTACCTGGACATTAGCTTTGTTAAAGATATAGAAATTTCCATTATCATCAGTTACGCCAAGTTTCTTATGACCGCTTCCATCTCCGGCATCATACCAAACTTCGGCACCTGCGATGGGATTTTGGGTTTCGCACACAAGAGCATGGATAGTCCAATAGTTATAATTGTCAGGTGATTCCCACCCAACCTTGGCTAATTGCGCGCAAGCAACGACCCAATATTCTCCGTCTTTATATGCCCAAGAAAAACCATTACCAATTGGGATCCCTTCAAATATTGTTTTATCATTTGCATCCCCAATCCACCAGTATCCAATATCAGGCAAGGCAGGTTTTGTTATGACATAATATCCGAAAAGTTCTTCTGGTTCTTCAGAGTTTCCTACTGTTACAGAAACATCTATTATCAAGTCTCCATTAACCCACTTAAATTCATGCTGCACTATACCTTCCGTGTCACCATTATCATAATGGGTTTTACTTTTCCATTGCTGCAAAACTGGCTCAAAACCACCTAGGTCGCCTTGTACACCAGCATAAATATGGTATGTTTTTTCTGCATTCAACATGCCTATGACCATCAAAAGGACAGCCATCAACAAAAGCAATTTTTGCGTTTTTTTCATTTCTATCTCCAATATTTTTGTGACCTTCGGTGAAAAGCGGGGACGTCAAAAATCCCAACCTTTCTCCGATAGCCAGATATTATTCTTTTTTTATAGAACCATTTTGCATGATTCTATCAAGAGAAAACCCACATGACCACCCTTTGTGTACCCAAATATTTGTCAAGCAATTTATTATGCGGGGATTAATTTTGTTTTTTATGAAATTGCAACTGTTTTGAAAATAAGGCTATGTGTGACGACAATGTAATTACATTATTTTAACCAAGAGGTCACATAACATGGGTTCTGTAGATTTTGCCGGGCTTCACACGGTTTCCATTATCTATAGAACGAGTCTGTTGAAATTTCACCAACTAAACCCTAACCCTATGTGTCGCTTAACTTTGCTTTTGAAACATAAGGAAGACATAAGGCGGCGAGAGGGAAGGGTTCAGTTTTGAGTAGTCAATTTTCAGGATAAAGTTGAGAGTAATTGGCTGTAAAATAGTTGGTTAGCTCTTATTTAGGGCGAATATTGTTAGAGAACCCCGCCAAAACCATAAAACCTCAAAACTCGAAAAAATCCAGAGGAGCGGGATTGGATTAAGGGGTTTCCTTCGCATTTTCACTTCTTCAAACCCGCCTTTTCATGGCTCCGGACAAAAGCCAAAGGTTTTTATTGACATAAACGCGCCTCCGGCAATCTTGGGCAAGATGATTTAAAATGGGAGTTAAAATGAAGAACAACAGCTCAGGCTGGGCGCCGACCATCACGCTGGCAAAGCTTTTTGAAGAGCAGAACCAGTTTTTCGACGCGCTGGCCGCATACGAACTGATCAGCCAGACGGATTCTTCGCCGGAACTTAAGGAAAGCATTGAGGAGCTGCATTTGCGCATCCTCAGCGATCCTGTGAGCCGCTATGACGCCCGCATCGAACAGCTTTTTACCCCGGAGGAGCTGGCATATTTGAGGATTATGGACCATCAGGGTTTCCAAAACCTTGCCCAAGCCCGGGAAAAGCTGAATGAGGGCAGCCTGGGTGTGGAAATCTATCTGGATGAGGAAGAGGACTTTTTGGAAGACGATGAGGCAGCGGTGGACGCTTTGGCGCTCATGCTGCAGGAAATTGAAGAACAGGCCCAGGTGAATTTGGCGGAGTTGGATCCCGAGAGCCCCGAATTCACTGTGAGAGACCTTCTCATCGCCTTTTTGGGCAGGTTCGACAAAGAGCGCAAGCTGTCCGAAATCCGCCTCAGCGACCTGGTGGCAGTAATTTTGGAGATGCAGGGCATAAAAGAATAAGGTCCCGATGCCGCGAAAAGTGGAGCCAAAATATAACAAGCTCTGCCTGCGCTGTGAGAAAAAGTGTAAACAGGCGGCGCACCTAACCATCATATCCTGTCCGGATTTTGTGGCGAAACCGGTGCAAATGACTGTCCCGTTGGTGTTTCCGCGCGGACGTCCCCGCAAGCTGCGCCGCTGAGGTTTGTTTATATGCGCATCATCACAGGTAAATATAAGGGACGCAATCTCTTCAGCGTCAGTGGAAACAGCACCAGACCCACCAGTTCCTACCATCGCGCCATGATTTTCAACGTCTATGGCGATTTTGAGGGAAAAAGGGTGTTGGATCTGTTTTCCGGAACGGGTTCCCTGGCCTTGGAAGCTCTTTCCCGTGGTGCCGTTTGGGCGGATATGGTGGAATTTGCCGCTCCCGCCGTCGCCACCATCCTCAAAAATGTGGAAATGCTGGGCTGTGGCGAGGATTGCCACATTTGGCGCAAGCGGGTGGATTCCTTTTTGAAAAAAACCCAGGAACGCTGGGATTTGATTTTCCTGGACCCGCCCTACAACAAGGGTTTGGTGAATTCCAGTCTGGATTTGATTTTTGAGCGGGATTTGCTGGAACCCGGCGGGGTGGTGATTGCCGAACACAGCCCTCAGGAACAGGTGTCCCAAAAGTATGCCGCTCAGGTTCTTAGCCACAAAGATGGGCGCGCGGTCTGTGTTACGGTTTTACAAGCTCCCCCAAAAGAGCCATGAAAAAAACCGGGAGCGCTAAGTTGTTGGCTCCCGGTGGGGTTATCATATATAAACGAGGCTTGAAACAAGCCCGCTGACGTCAATCTTTTCCAATTTTCATCGGTCTGGCGAGATAGCTGGTGTGCAGCAGTTTTTTCGCCTTTTCGGAATTTGGCTCGCCCAAAAATTCCTTGTAAACCTTGAGGATGGAGGGGTTGTTATGGCTTTCGCGTCTTTCCATGGCGCTGTCTTCCGCGTATAAACCCTTGGCGCGCTGGGTTCTGACCCTGTTTGTGGAAAGGTAGGGCTGGCCTCCGCCACCAACGCAGCCGCCGCGGCAGGCCATCACTTCCACAAAGTGGTAGGGCGGTTCCTTGCCCTTTTCCTTGGCATCGCGGATTTCGTTCATCAGCTTGGAAACGTTGCCCAAGCCGGATGCCACGCCGATGCGCACTTCCGTGCCCAGCAGGTTGATGACGCCTTTTTTCACGCCTTTGGCGCCGCGCACGAAATTGATGTTTGGGTCGGGAAGCTCTTCCCCGGTGGCAAATTTGTAGGCGGTGCGCAGCGCGGCTTCCATCACGCCGCCGGAAGCGCCGAAAATGGTTCCCGCTCCGGTGTATTCGCCCAGCGGGTTGTCCGCTTCGCCATCTGGCAGTTTGGCAAGGTCGATGCCCGCGGTTTTCAGCATGCGCGCCAGTTCGCGGGTGGTGATGGTGAGATCCACATCCTTCAGGCCGGAGGCATACATATCGCCCATGCGCTCGATTTCATATTTCTTGGCGGTGCAGGGCATCACGGAAACCAGGAAAATCTTTTTGGGGTCGATGCCCATCTTCTGTGCCCAGTAGGTTTTAACCATGGTGCCAACCATCTGGTGCGGCGATTTTGAGGACGAAAAATGCGGGATGAGGTCGGAATGAAATTTTTCCAGATAGTCCACCCAGGAAGGGCAGCAGGTGGTGACCAGCGGGAATTTTTCCGGGTGGTTTTTGAAGATTTCCACAAACTCGCTGGCTTCTTCCATGATGGTGAGGTCGGCGCCAAAGTTTGTGTCGAAAACGTAGTGGAAGCCCAGTCGGCGCAGCGCGGTGTACATCTTTTTCACCACGTTTGTGCCGGGTTTATAGCCAAATTCTTCGCCCAGGGCAACCCTCACAGCAGGCGCTTCCTGAGCCACCAACACCAGATCAGGATTGTTCAAAGCCGCCCAAAGCGGGTCGGAATCATCGTTTTCATAAATTGCCGCCACAGGGCAGTGGGCGGAACATTGTCCGCATTTCACGCATTCGCTTTCCTCCAAAGTGCGCCCATAGGTGGGACCCACAAAGGTGGTGAAGCCGCGTTCCGTGTTTTCCAGCGCGTGCACTTCCTGCACCACGTTGCAAACGTAGGAACAGCGTCCGCAAACGATGCAATAGCTGGGGTCCAAAGTGATGGAGGGTGAGGATTCATCCCGCTTTTGGTAGGGACGCTTCATTTGCTTCAGGCTCATGTGGCGGATGGCGAGTTCCTGAGCCAGGGACTGCAATTCGCAGCGTCCGTTTTTGATGCATTCGGGGCAGTTGTTGGGATGGTTCGAAAGGATGATTTCCACCGCGTCGCGGCGCATTTGCAATAAATCCTGACCGGTGGTGCGGATTTTCATGCCGTCATCGCAGGGCGTGGAGCAGGCGCGCAGGGCTTTGCCATTCACTTCCACCATGCAAACTCCGCAGTTTCCAAACGCGGGCAAATCTTCATGGTAACACAGCGTGGGAACCTTGAAACCGGCTTTGGTGCAGGCGTGCAGCACCATGGTGTTATTAGCCACCTCGGTCGCAATTCCGTTTACGTAAACAGTTATCATGGGCTATTCCTTATTTTGTAGTTTTCACTTGAATGCAGAGATTTCAAATGGCGAGATTGTGTCAAGAAAAGATGATTCAAGTTCATCCAAAACGGGTCAAAAAGCAAGAGGAGAGGAAAAACAATCTTTCAGGACGGCTCGCCCTTTCTTGAAAGCCTTAATCAAGTGATTATCAAGTCTTAATCAAGCGTTAATAATTAAGACTTGATTAAGGCTTGATTAAGAAGTGATAAACGCTGTGAGGCAGGTGTGGGAATAGCTTAAATTGAAGTGGAATTGCGGGTTGTGGCGGATGAACGCGCTAAACACATTGCTGTTGGGAAAAACAAACTTGACAAAAATACCGACCTGAGATTTGGATTGTTTCAAGTTTTTTAAGAGTTCAAACCAAAAAACATATTGGGAGGTAAAAATGCGTAAAGCATTGATTGTGGCTATGCTGAGTTTGCTTGGCGTCGCCGGTTTCGCGCTGAGTTCCACCACGGACTCAGCCCCCTTCACCCTGGACACGGTGAAACCCCAAATCACCATTCTTTCCCCCGCCGGAGGAGAACATTGGTACATCGGAGATACCCACCCCATCCTCTGGGAAATCCAGGAAAGCAATTTGGTGGAAAATTCCGTGTGCGTTTATTATAGCCTGGGCGGAGACTATGTCGTCATCGCCGAAAACATTCAAGATATCGGCAGTCTTGACTGGCCCATGCCGGAGGCGCAAAGCACGAACGCGCGCGTGCGTATCCAAGCTGTGGACAGCTTTGGCAACCTGGGGGAAAAGACTTCACCCCTGTTCATGCTTACCTACGTTCCGCCTGCCGCCCCGCAAAACCTGAACGTGGACATTTCCAACAACGTCGATGCCGTCATCACCTGGGAGCCGGTTACCGTAACGGTTTACGACACGCCCATCATCCCTGACGGCTATATCGTGCTCTACAATGAAAGCCCCTACGAACACGATGAGCATTTCTACTATTTCCTCTGGGACGTGACCGAAGGCAACAGCTTCACCCATCCCCGAGTGGCAAAACACCGTGACCGTATGTTTTACCGGGTGGTGGCTTACAAGGATTATGACAACCGTCTTGCCGAT
>Ga0172382_10004242_pt1 | contig 22070 bp, 18 predicted proteins | sample Leawel138RmetaG_FD_122245 | JGI IMG/M metagenome (GOLD analysis project Ga0172382, IMG submission 122245) | Leachate microbial communities from a municipal landfill in Southern Ontario, Canada - Leachate well 138R metaG | ecosystem: Engineered > Solid waste > Landfill > Unclassified | place... | reverse complement strand
TGGTATGATTTAGCGGGAACTGTTAATGGAATTTCCAGTATTGAAATTTCTGCACTTAGTGTAACAATTACTGATAGTACCACGATTAATAATATCGTAAAACTTCTTCGTTATACTTACATCAATGATACATGCATCATGTCATTACGGTTCGATTTTAATGTATTGAAAGATGAAGTTGCTGTATATGCAGGGGAGCAGCTTACCATTAATCTTAAATCCACTTCCTTTAAACGAGGATTCCAATCTGATTCGATATCACCCGGAGCATGGGATACTGACCATAATATGGGTAGTGTTAATAGAGTTAAAGCACGATTGTATGCATCACGAAGAATTTTGATTAATGTGTATGACTATTCACCGTTGTTCAATTTTGGTTCATGTGCGTTTGTTATGATCGAGAAGTTAAGTTAATAAGGGATCAAAATGGCTAGTAATTCAAATATCGGGTATGCATTTCCACTAGAAAAACTAGGTAGTGATATCGCTCGTAACAACTATAACTACCAATCAATTCTTAATGGATTGATTGAATGGAACAATACCACCGCCGACACGGTCAACATTCGTCTTACTAAGGATACAGATCCTTGGTTTGAAGATTACCAGATTCCGTCAAAGAAAGCCGTGTTTGACATGGGCAGTTTCAACTGTACTATTGATAGTATAGTTGCATCCAAATCATTTGCAGTTGATTGCAATCTTGACGCTGCATTATATGGTGGTAGTAAACTATTCACAACTGCATCAATTGATTCAGCGACTGGTGTTAATATATCTACTGATGTATTGACTCTTGACAATGGCAGTGATTTTGATGTTACGAATGCAGTTAAGATTGAGCCTAATGTGGGAGCAACTCTTCCATCCCCACTATCCGCAACTACTCTATATTATGTCGTTGCTAAACCAACTACAAACGAAATTCAGTTATCTGAAACCGAGAGTGGATCTGCAATTGATATCACTGATATTGGGTCTGGTACATTCACTATTACCAAAAAGACAGTTGCGTTGTTACCGGATACATCTGATCTGGGAGATATAGTAACAATTCGTGCATCAGTTGAACATGCAGGTGACACATCATGGGAATTGTACTATGCAGTTGCATTGCAAGAATGGACTTCAGGTACATCATATAAAGCAGATAACATCGTAATATATGATGATGTTTACTACAAAACTTATTTCGATGTTGAATCGTCAACTGTGGCACCTGATACTGATACTGCAAATTTTGAAGCACTTATTAAGACATGGACACCTAGTTCTACTGCAACTTATCGTTATGGTGAGTTGGTAGTTGATAGCAGTAATGGAAACGTTTACATTGTGAATACCACTGATGTATCATCAGCCGTTGCTCCTAGTGCAAGTTCATCATTTGATTGGTATGCACCCGATTACAGCATTGGCTTAAATTATGTGAAGGGTCAATATGTGTATGACTCTGGTAGGCTGTTTGTTGCTCAGACAGCAATCTTGAGCAGCACGACCTCACCGAGTGCTGACACAACAGGTTCGTGGGAAGAAATGATTCTATACACCATCCCTGTTGCGAACCCGTTTATAAGCTCATCTGTATTCAGATGGTCGGCCACAACAAATACATCAAAAATTATCGCTCGTAATGTTGGTACTGTTGAAAGTAATGATAGTGTGAACATTAATATTAGATTGTCTATCAAGACTAAAGAACCTTCATCTATCTATCAACCAAGTATGGATTTGTTCTCCACGTGTAACTACTCAATGTGGCCACAGGACAAAAACGCAGTTTGGACTACAACCGATACATATGGACCTACTGACACAACTGTTCCTATCACCAAGAGACAGAATTACAGTGCTGCTATGATTTTTGACCATACCAGACCTGATGTGGCAAAGACAACCAACTACGTAAATTATACTGGCCCCGATTTGGATCAGGGATTGTGTATTTATCTTCCAGTTACCGTTGATGTCGGTGATGGTGGTATAGCTTATCCAGAAGACGGGTTCACTTATGAGTTCTTCTTCCGTATATGGCCTAATGTTGATTTGAATGATGCAACTACACGAGACCACATTGTAAATAAGTCACAGATTTATGTATATAGTGCACTCGATAAAGATACCATCTATTCGGATACATGCGAAGAACCAATTGCTAAATTCTCGATGGCTAGAACCACTAATTTCTATATGTTTGGTGAAAACGTAAGCATTCCTGATAAGCCAGTATGCTATCGTGCAACATTCAAATACAGTGAAGCGGATCAGAAGTGGTGTACATTCGATTATTACCAGCTCCCAGACCATGTTTTCGTAGGTCCTGTTGGTTTCATCGATCCCCAGAATCCAGCGAATTTGGATATCAATGACGAGGTTATTGGAAACATTAATCCGAATGCTGAATTCATTGGATATGAAACCGCTGCGTTCCCAATGTTCCAAGATCCATTCAGTAGACCTAATCTTACACCATACCGATTTAATGGTGATGAAGATGATGTCTTTAAGAATCGAATTGTTCAGTAATTCATAAAAAACTGCTATATAAAAATGTACTTTTAATATAAACTCTAATCAAAGAGAGTTTTTAAGTACGTATATGGCAGATTTGAATTTCGCAGAAGGTATTCACTACCTCGTAACAAGACCAGTTGTACCAATCGTTGATGATGGACAGGGTAATTTTAACATCAGCCCTATTGGGTTTCCTGTCAGAAATGTAAGTGGTGAGCGTAATCAGAATCCCACCCGAATCACTCCCGATTTCGTGATGGGATATAACAATGTCGTTGACGGAAGTTCTCGACTTGTAGTTGACTATACCGAGTACAATGCAAACATTCCATCATTAAGTGGATTGTATACATTTATCATTGGAGTTACCAGTATCACTCGTATTGGTTCCACTGTGACGGTAACTACTAGTGCCGATCATGGATACGTGACTGGAAAAACTATTACGATTGCTGGTGCTCTTCAGACCGACTACAATGGTTCATATACCATTACAGTAACTGCATCTAATGAGTTCACATACACTATTGCAACGACTCCAGTAACTCCGGCTACTGGTTCTATTACCAGTCGTTATACAGCCGAAGAAAACGGACTCGTTTATCTTACATCACAAACCAATCCCGATCAGAATGGTTATTATGTTACACGAAGCATTGTGTGGGCAGATCTGTATCTTGCCTCCACATCTAACAAAGATATTCGTGTAAAGACTAATAGCAACATTGATATTTCGACAGGTGGATTGTCTACTGTCACATATAATATTGAATCAATTGAAAGTGTTACTCTCGGTACTGGTAAAGTATTTGCAGTTGTAACTACAACTGATGAAAATGGATTTGCCACTGGAAATTCGATCACAATAGCAGGAGCTACTGTGACTGGATATAATGGAACTTTTGATATAGAAAAACTTACTGGTTCATCGTTCCGTTATGAAATCCCATCTGCTTTAGCATCCGATGCAACTGGTACTGCTGTGTATGACATTCTTGAGAATGATCTAGTATATGCCGCCGCTCAGACTGATGGTGATGAAAATGCTCTATATATAGCCCATTCAGCATCCTCATGGGAGTTATATGGGTTCTTCTATGAATGGGATGGAACTGAAAATGATAACGTAGCTGGTGAATATGGTGATGATGTGGATGTCGATGGATATCCATTAAATCATTATCGTAAAGGATATTCACTTGAAGAGACCGCCGATTTCTTGAAAGAAAAACTCGAAGTTCAATTAGAGTTCGGTCAATTTAAAGGAAGTCAACATAACCGAAGCGATCATGGTGCTTTCGTCCGCTGGTTATTAAGTGGTCGCCAAGTTAACATTGGGCATTCTGGTAAAGATAAAAACGTATTTATTGATGGATTCGGACTGGGTAATCCAGAGAGTGCTAAAGCGTCCGATAGAACGAATGGCACTGTCGATCCATATGATGATGATGATGCGGTGACTGCAAAAAAAGCCCTCATTGCACAGGAGAACAAATACACTATCTGGGGATTGACTAATCATCATAGTAATTCACTTACTGGCTATTTTAATAAGTCCCCATATCTTAAAGATTATCCTCGTATCTATAACAGTGAATATGAAACCGAATCACCATTCGGTTATCTAACTGGTGGTCATCTTCCAGTTGACACTGATGTTGAACGTTGGAGAATGACCGTAACAGGTACTGCTACATCGACTGACAGTGAGGTTCGTCCTATTATGATAGATACCCTGTGGTATCATCGTGATAATGCATACCACAATAACATTACATTGGATATGAAAAATTCGGCGATGGTTGGTAGACATTCTCTATCCATCGTGAATAATTTTAATGTTCCTGATCGTATTGCATTGATTGGTCAGGCTCTGGCAGATACTGATATTACTGCGGGTAGCCCCGGTACTATCACAGTACCAGAAGTAAGTCCTTGGTATGAAGGTGACTATGTTCAATTCCGTGTAGAAGATGGTAATACACTTCCTAGTGGATTGGCTGAATATACCACCTACAAAGTAGCACCCGGATACCCGAGTGGTAGTGATATTCAGCTTACAGATCTAAGTGGTACTCCAATAAATTTGAGTGATACTGGATCTGGTAATTTTATTATCGAACGTCATGTATTCGATCCGTACAATAACGATGAAGTAATTGATTCACTTGATGACATTGCTGGTATCACATTGAACTCTGGATTGTCAATTGTATACCCAGTTACTGTAGGTACTGTCACTAATTACTACATTAATCCTCGTAAGAAAGGTTCGTTAACTGATATCGTACCTAAGGGATCTTGGACTCCCAGTAGTTTGTCATGGGATGCGGCTGGCTTGAATGGTATCAATATTTATTTGAATGCCGCCGAAACTGACTATGTAACATTCACGCACCCAACTATGTTAACGGCTGATTTGCTTGAAGAGTTGAATCAGCATAATGATATGATTCCGGTTCCATTCGATCCGGTTAATACTGATATTGATTCATTGACATCTATTTTCGTTGATAATTCACTGATCGATTATACTGACAATATCAATAGAAGCAATAAAATAAGATCGAAGAAAACGTTTGTTCATCTTCCTGCTCCAATTGAATTGCATGATGGTGCTAAGATAGAACTGGATGTATCCCTTCCTGTTATTCCAGAAACTGATTCATTCCCATTCAATACACTTGGTTCTTTGAGTGGATATAGAAACTATGTGACTCAACCTCGTGTATATGTACTTGGTGGATATCAAGCATTTGCGTGTGAGAATTTCACTATATCTAGCCTTACCCAAACTGGTGGACTTGCCACTATGGTATTGGCTTCCGATCATGGTCGCTATACATCCACATTCACTGACAGTGATGTAGATGTTGATCTTGATAGCATTCGAATTTCTAATTGGAAAGATGTATCGGTTGGTGATATTGTTCGATTCAAAAATACCGCAGGTGCGTTACCTACACCGTTGGCTATCGCAACTGATTACATCGTAACATCAATTGTTCGTGACACGATCACATTGTCTGATGATATTGGCGTTGCTATTGATATCACCTCGGCTGCGGCTGGTGGAACTCATAGCATCGTTATCCAAAGCCCTATTAGATTCTCGTTAAGAGAATCCACTGACAGCTATTACAATGATGAATTCGATGGATATGTGTATGATTTCGATACGATCCAATTCAACGTTGATGAAAATGCTGCATCTCCTGCACCCGGACCAATAATTCTTGACCGAACTATTACTACATCAGGTGCAAATGATGTTCGTGGATTAACTGAACGCAGTAATGCGTCTGTGTTTAGTCCTATGCCAGAAGTAGAATTTGCTGAAGATGGAAATGTATACAACCAGACTTTCACCCCAGATAATCTAGTGGGTAATGGATTGGTTGGTGATGACCGTGATATAAGAACATTGTTGGCTACTGTGTATCCGACTGCTACAAGTACATTCGCATGGAGAATGGATAACAGCCCTCGCATCAGAATGCTAAAATGGAGTTTGATGAATGTCCATGCACTAGGTGGAGTTGCTGATACCGGAAGCTTTGCAAATGTTGCGTACAAGAGAAATAAAGAAATTGTAAATGAGTTTGCATTTCTGTTTAAAAATGGTTCTGATGGTGTGATGAGCGTGTATGATAATCCATTGTCATATGTTGATACTACCGAGCCTAGTTATACTCAGCAAGAGGTGAATGCATTTGTTCGTATTCGCTACCAGTCAACATTGGCACCTCGGGTATTAACAGATCTGTTAAGTGAAGAAGACGTAGCAACCGTTGGATCATTTAACTATCAAGCTGCTGATGCTTACAATGAATTGTTGTCCGATTTCTATAAAGGTCGAGTACTTGTTAACTCCAATAATGGTAACTTGAATGAATATGATGCTTCACTTCCTATTAATCATAGTGGTGTAACTGATATCCCATCTTCGTTCTTTGACCATACTGCATCCAGTAAATTCCTTGATTTTACTTCGATTGAAGGTATGTATAGTGGAGCTGACTATGAAGCATACGCAAGATGGTATGCAAAAAACATCTATGCTCCTCGATATATTGTGAATGCACAAGGTTATACAGCACTTGATGCTTACGATGCATATAAGAACGTAGACCAAACACTGAAAGATGATATCAATGATTACTACTACGATACTAATGATAGAGATAGTAGTGCAAACAATCGTTACGTGGTTGACCATTTAGAACCGCTTATCGATGCGGAATTTGAATTTGGTGCGGGTAGTGATAATAAACTCGTTAACTATTTAATCAGTAATGAAGCATCTGATCTTAACCTGAATGATCTCAGAAGAAGATTATGGGATTCTCATTTTAACATTCCTGATGCATCGGATCGCCAGATTCAGAATGCATTTCATATGTCCGTAACTTCACCTAGTATTGAAGACTCGGCTAAGTTCTATGGTGCATCATGGATACCATTCGCTAAGATTTTCTCTTCTGATAACGTATCTCCTTCTGAAAATGCGATTGATGATATTTTGGACTATGCAACTATTATTGGTGGTACATATCCAGCACATAACAACACTCTCGATAATGCAATCGCAAGTAACCTGATTGCGGAACGGTATAAAGAACTTGGTTACGTTGATGCATTTGCGTCAGTTAATACCGAAGATACTACCAATAGTGATCGTGAAGAATTTCTGCGTAATTATGTAAGTGGTTACGCAAACCGACTTCCATATCGTTTGTATAACGGATTCAAGATTGCTGTGGCTGGACGTGATGATAGTGATGCTTATGCAACTGATACATCTAACATTTTGGTTGATACTGAAATCGATATCGAGCGTATTTACACTTACTCGACAAAGGATTATCTCAATGGATATATCACCACTCCTAGTGCTGATGTTGCTCGTTATTTGAACGATAATTTTGTTATCAGTGAACTAAGTGGTGCTACATCTGAAATACCATTATATGACCTGATTGAATCTGGTTATACACCATCCGATCCTTCAGCGGTTTTGTATTTATGGAATTGGTCAAGCTTAACTGGTTGGACTCGTCAGACCAACACATATTGGGATTCAGTTGGTTATGCAGTAGTTGATGATGGTAAATTGGTGTTGGATAGTGGTACTAATCCTATGTATCGCTATGACCAGACTATTCCATCTAACTTCGTTACCGAATCTTACATCTACACCAGCGATGACCAGTTGATGTCATTTATTACCCATCATTCAACTGCGGCTGATGTTAACTTCAATACTGTTATTAACTCAGCGTATGCAACTTTGGCGTTTGAAGATGCTCCGTTGGGAACATGGCCGAATCCTGTAGCAAATGGTATTTATCTTCACTATCGTAAAGACAGTGCTCCGATTGATATGAGCACTGCCGCATCTAAATTGAATGATTTTACCGCTATGGATACTGTCCGTGTCGGTACATATGTTCCAAATCGGTTATATCGTGTGTTGTTTGCTAGAATGTCGAATAATGACTTCATGGTTCAGGTATATGACACAACTGATAATTCTCTTACTGGATCTGTCAGTGTAAACGTTTTGTTCCCTAATGTTCTCGGCGAAACCGAAGATAGTATGGATTTTGTGCTATCAGTTGGTCGTCAACATGGCTGGCCAAATCCGGGTTATTTTGATAAGCAATCGTATGCTGAGGGTATTACTGATACTGAGCTTCTTGCGTTGTTCGGTATTGCGGATACCAATGTATACGCTCATGATCTAAATCCGTCATGGTGGTATTTTGAAAATGGTAATCCATCTTCAGATCCAGAAAATTCCAAGATCAAAGACATGATTAATGTGAGCGGAATGAATCATATAGCCGACCGTGAGTTCTATATCAATAAGATGAAATACAACTACACTCGTGTTAAGATGTCATTCATGTTCTCGAAGAAATTGGGTAGATGGCTGCCACTGGATTATCGTCAAGCACCAACTTCATATTTGACACCTACATTCGGTGCAACTGCATTGAAACAAACTGAGCGTAGCATCATATCTGCGGGTAGCACGGGTAAATCGGTAACCGATTATATCAATTATTTACAACCTGACGTAAGTAATGTGTTCTCTGCTAGTCAGTATGGTGGTAACAAGCTTAATTGCGTAATGCTAACTCCATTCAGTGTTGGTGACACTATTGCGATATATGATAAGGATTCGGTAAACTCAATTACTGCTGTGATTGCTAGTGTTTCGACATCTGCTCTACCACACACATCCTCATTACTCTGTTTCTACACGTTGACTGAAGATCTTCCTGAGATATACCAACTTCAGTCTAAACTGAATATTTCAGCTCCAATCAATACGATTGACAGTGCTCAATATCCGATCAATTTGCTTACGGGTATAGAATCTCGTGATTATTTGTGGAAGAATCCTATCTGTCTTGATCCAGCTAATATGTACAAACAGTTGAATTTGATTGCATATTGGGAAATGCAGCCAATGATTCTGAATCGTGCATGTTATCCTTTCTTGAGTACTGAATTCCCATATAACAATGATGGCGAATTGGTTCCTGAATTGGATCATACTTACGACCCAGCATCTGCTGAAAACTACCGATTTACTCGGTTAATCGAGCCTAATTTGGCAAGCCCAGATGGTATTAATTTTGTCGTTCCGAACAACGTACATGGTGGTACAATTGACCCAGACAACTCACTGATGCTTTATCAGCCTCATATGTGGAAAGTTTACTGGCACATGCGTCCATCTGTATGTGCGATGGAAGGAACTGATATTCCGTCCCCAACTGAACGAACTGGTGGTGTAATGGCAGACCCCGTGTTGAATAGCATTTACTGCTTCCCTGATGCCCGTGATCCCCAGTATACTATTCCTTGGCACGATGACATGGGTAGAGACTGGTTGAATTCTGGTTGGTTGTTGATCGATGCTAGAATTGATGACGTAGATACAAATCCTGAACGGGATCTATACTTCGGAATCGATGCTCAGATAGTTGAACCTGATGAAGAACGGGATGATTTCTGGGAAATTGAATCAGCAGACATTCCCGCTGCTGAGCGACAGGCTGCGATTGACGATCTTGAATAATTGAATCCTTCAGTTTTTTGGCGAATGTTATAAACTATAGTCAAGAACTGAAGGTTATACTATGTCAAGAATAGAAGTTAATGGTATTTACAAACATGCTCCCTTAACAAACGCTCAAATGGCAACCACGAAACGTAATTTGGATCGTGAAGTTGTCATCATGAGGGATGCTGTTACCGATAGAGCGACATTGATCCCGCCCGTAACTGACCCAACTACGGACGCTTCTGCGTATCCTACCAACTATATCTATGCAATGGATTACGATTCCACTGATGATGGTGGTGATAATCCAAACATCCGTAGACATATTCCTACATTGGAATTATTGGGTGATGTTGGTGATAACACATCCGGTTCTAATTGGATAAATTTACAAACAAATGCCGTCGGTACATATAATTATTTGAGTGGTGGTGAAACTATTCAAGAAGCATTTGAAAAAATTGATAATCAACTCGTAAGTAATAGCTTAAAATATATAATTGATTCTAGTACTGATGGATCGATAACAACTTCGACTGATGGTGTAACCCCAACAAATACAAATAATGGGGGTGTATATCAAATTACACTTGGTGTTTCTCATACATTAGATAATTCTTCTTTTAGTTCTATTCTTGGTGGTGCGAGTAATATAATAAGTGGTACATCTACATATTCGACCATAGTTGCTGGTGTTAGTAATTCAATTAGAGTTGGTTCATTACATGGATTTATAGGCACTAGTGGTGGTTCTTATATTGATGATTCTGATTATTCAGCAATTATTGCGGGGACTAGCAATGGTATTGATACGGGATCAAACAATTCATTTATTGGTACAGCTACTGGATCATTTATCAATGCAGCTCAATTTTCTGTAATACTTGTAGGTGCATCACAAACGATAAGTGCATCTGAATCCTCAATCATTGGAGCTGGATTTTCAAATGCTATTACGGATGGATCAACATGTTCAATCATTGGATCTGGGTATGAATGTTATATTGATTCATCGCCATATAGTGTTATTAATGGTGGTTATCAGAATTACATCGATGGTATATCCGACTATGGGGTGATAGGTGGTGGTATTCATAACTATATTATTAACACACGAAATTCTGGTATATTTGTAGGTACTGATAATTATATTAATACAAATACATCGTGGTCATCATATGATGATGGTATTTTTGCTGGATCATTGAATAGAATAACTTCCATCGGGTATATAACATCTGGGAATTTCATTGGTGCTGGTACTAACAATTGGATACAAGATGCTGTTTATTCATCTATTCTTTCGGGTAAGGACAATTATATAGATAATGGACCATTAATCGAAACCAGTAATTCATGTTTTATAGGATCTGGTACAGGTAATGTATTACTAGGATCGGCTGATAGTGCAATTATATCTGGGGTAAATAATGATATTAGGTCATGTCAGTATAGTGGTATTACATTTGGTTGGGGGAACTATATAGGTGGTGGTTCAGTAAATTCTATTCTTGGTGGTAAGCATAACTACATCTATGAAGATAGTGATTATAATAGTATATTAGGTGGGATAGAAAACGCTATTAGAGGAGGTGCTACTTATTCTTCTATATTAGGTGGTAATAATAACGTTATAACTAGTTCTATATCAAACGCTTTCATACTTGGATATCAAATAAATACCACCTCATATCCACGATCTAATACAACATTTATGAATAATATAATGTTATGGAATCGTGGATTTGAACTAAAAGATAAAACATTCAATGTTGGTGATGTTTTAATGGTAGAGAGTGACGTAGGTGGTGTTCCGTATGTAACATGGGGAGCTGCACCATCGACTAATACATATTCGGGTCTCGATCCGATTGCTACTAGTGCTGGAACGTATTCGGTTAAGTCACAGGGTCAATCAATTATTCTGACTAGTTATATTGCGATTAACAATGCGGAAAGTGGTTCTGGGACGGGAACCTCGACATCAGGTATGGTTGGTACTGATTTCACGAATGATGGTTACACATTCACTAATTATACTGCAATTAGTTATAATACAATATATGGCGATGCAACTGGTATTTCGAGTCAAAACGGTCTAGAAATTCTGGATGGATTTGCATATGATATCAAGGTGAAGAATGTGAATCTTTCATGGAAAGGTCCATATATGAAGAATGCACCATCGTTGGCATTTGCGTATTCAGGTGGTATAACAGTAACTAGAGATGGTAGTACTCGAACTATTGAAATGGGTGATCTGCCCACCGTCAACGTGACTGGTACAACAAATGCAGGTGCATACGATCCATCTCCTATATATAATGGATATGGATCAAGTGATTCGGCTGATACGGCAAGTCCTTATTTGTTCCTTCGATATAATGCTACCACAAATCAAGTTAATCTTGGTATAGCACAGTTGTATATCCACCAGAAATATGTTTACAAAGCATACACTGTATATGACTCGGTCAGTACTGATTCGTTTTTTACAATTACGTGGCCAACTGAAAGCTATGCATTACCATCTATTGGAAGCACATTCTATTTCTGGACTTCAAACCCAGCAACCAATAGTAGCTTGGGATCGTATACAGTTGCGAATGTGGTAGGTAACGATGTTACTGTAGATAGTAATTTTGGTAATGTTACCAATGGACCATGTTGGATATTTGTTCCGGGTAAATTGCCATATCTGACAGCAACATTTGATTTGGATATTACAAAAACAGCCGTATAATGTATATTTAGGGTATGAAAATTGCCCTAATTATACCTGTCTATCAACAGAAAAAATACTGGATGCGGATGCAAGCAGCGATTGAAAGATTGACTGTGCGTCCGCATTCTGTTTATGTGATGATGGATAGACAGCCAGCTATCGATTTCAAATACATTAAAGAAGCCACTTCGAGTTCGGACTTATTGAACACTTACAAAATATTCAATATGACGGATGTACCTGAATTTGTTGGTCGCCCAAATCATCTACCTGAGCAGGATCTATTCCTGACTGGATATAGACGCAATCAAGGTATTGAATTAGCCATTCAGGACGGTTGTGAGGTGTTTGTGTTCATAGATGGTGATTGTCTACCCCAGTCTGATTTGATCGAAGCTCATGGACGTGTAAACGGATATGGGATACCTAATCTATCAGTAGGTCGCAGACGAGAAGAAAAACATGGCTGGAAAGATCAGCGTGAAGTTTCACCGTTAACAATGCCAATGCGATTGTTTGATCGAACCAATGAACATGTTATAACCGATTTTTCGCTATTACAAAGCAGCACTATAACATGGAGCTGCAACATGTCAATGAATATTCAGGCTGTTAATCGACTGAAGAAATTCAATAAAAAATATTACGGAAGAGAGGATGTATTCCACTCCGATTTTCTAGGTACATGGGGCGGTGAGGATGGGTTTATCGGAATCGAATCATATTACTGTCAGATTCCAATCACAATGATAAATGACAAAAAATCTGGTATAAAACACATAGAGCATCCCAGACCCATTAACAAGTATTCGGGTGCTGCATTTGAGAAATATTTGGATGAACAAACGTCATTGCTTCAGCGAATGATGTTTAACAATCCGCTATCAATGGATTTTTTCTATACAGAGAAAGCCTAAGAAGATTGCTTCGGGTAAGGTATCTGTAGGGTAGAAAGAATGTTCCGCAAGGACTTCAGAATCCCCGACCCTTTAGGGTCGTGGGAGCGTCAAACCGAATCCATCCTAACGTGCTGGTGTAGAAAGTAAGGTAGTCCGCATTGTGTACAGGTAAGTTTGATTCCTTTTACATATTCAGTAATCATTTGAACTTTGTGCTCATTATCCTGTGCAATCGGAGTCTCGCAGCGTAGACATATGGTCGAATTTATCTGTCGGATTAATGGGGTTTCTTTGTCATAAAAACACAAGTCTACAGTGCCATCATCCCATTGATAGATGTTCTCATTTTCAAGTAGTATTTCTTCAAGGGTTTTCATTTTTCTTATGCAAAAAATCGATATAAATAGTATCTTTACTACATAATATAAGTTTAATGTTGGGACTATGGAAAAACTAGTAATAGCACTCGATTTTGATGGAACCCTATGTCACGGAAATCTGTTCCCCGCAATTGGGAAACCGAGAATGTGGCTCATCAACAAAGCAATTGAATGGCGTAGACGAGGTCATAAAGTAATATTGTGGACGTGTCGAGAAGATGTGCTTCCAACCGATTACAGTCCGTATTGGCCAGTCGGAAACTACCTGACCGATGCAGTTGCATGGTGTAAAGAATTCGGGTTGGAATTTGACGCTGTAAATATGAATTTGTCTGAGGTTACCGATCCTGCCGCTAAAGTGAGTCGCAAAATTTTTGCTCATTACTATATCGATGACAAATCAATCATATTTGACGAAAATAGCGAAATGATGCTGGGTATGGATAAGGAACTCTTTGAGTTCTAATTGGTGGGAAGATGGAGAACGCAGTATCGACTGAGCTAAAATTCTGGAAGCTGGCACTTAGGGAAGCATATTATCTAGATTTGATAGATGAACCCGATTTTGTCAAGATGTATAGTTTGGAATTCTATGAATCACTTGATAATTTATCACGCCGTGATAAAGTACCAGCACAAATCGTATTCGATGTTATGAAGAATAGCGAACTATTTGCTTATCTTCTACGAGAAGAAGTGCGAATTATATCCACTGGTGACGTACCCGAAGATAAACGATATTTCCGCAGACATTGGTTGTCATATCTTATGGACTGTTTGCATGATGGTTATATCAATGCGAATCAATACGATGTATATAGGACAAGTATAAACTTCGATAGTAGCGAATGGTCGGATTCTGAACGATCAATGGCTGAGTCGATAATCGGAATGATCCAATTCAGTATCGTACATGAGAATCCGAAAGCAGGACAGTTCATTGAAAAACCCAGTTTCGAACTATTGATGTTTATGAATGATTTGGAATATGTATGATAAAACGATTTACAAAAGACAATGGTCAGAGTTACCATAACATAATTGAGTTGACATGGTTGTTCCTGTTGTCGGAGTTGCATGAGTATCTGACATTTTTTGGTGCATATGATATTGTTCACCAAGTGTATAACTATCGCAGACTGTGGTGGGTAGTAATTCTGACGGTATCCATTATGATGACGGTCAGTATGTTTATGGCTACCTCCAGTGTATACTTACTTAAAACTTTCGGGGTATTCTAATGGAATATAAAGATCCAATCACTGCACGACTAGAGATAATTGGTCAAACTCTCACAAGTGAAAATGCATGGACTGAGCTGCTAGGATTTGCGAAAGAAATGCGACAGACTTTTTCGCTTACGGACTACGGAAAGGATATAACAATCACGGCATGGCCGCTGGATATGGTTGGTCGTGGAAGTATATCGTTTCAGATATCATTCATGCCAAAAGATGTGTACATGAAGATGTGGAACAACGGTGGATATTATCTGGCATTCTTCAAGATCACAGATGGATATTTCGATCATATTATTCGAAATACATTTACGGAAGAAGGGGTTGTTCCGATAAGAGATCTCGATGAGGCAGAAGAGAAAATTCTCGACTACCTCACGATGGAGATCTACAAGTGGCGGAATAAAAAGATTATTGAGTAAAGGTGAGTCGGTTATGAAATTTTAACCGACTTTTTCTTTGTCTCTTCTTTTTTCTGGATTGTAATTTCGAGAATTCCATCGGTGAATTCAGCACTCACTTTGTCGGTGTCCAATGAGGCTCCGATCTTATAGGACTTGCTAAACTTTTTGACAGGTCTACCGCTCGACAATAGTTTTACTTTGTCACTCGATGGAATATCTCTGGCGGCTGAGACTTTGAGGAATCCGCCATCGATATCAAGTTCAATCTGTTCTTTTTTGAATCCGGGTAGCTCGATGCTTAGAACGATAGCGTCCTCGGTTTCTGATACGAGTTCAACCGTGTCAACCCCTGTTGTCATGGTGAACAAATCTTCGATGAATTTATCAATATTACTGGAATACATAGGTTCTCCTTTGTGTTTTTGATTCCTGTTATGTATTATGCAATTACTGTGCCAATTGTATAAGGTGGCGATATTTTTATATATTCGCAGGGTAAAGTGATGCCTAGTTTCATGATGAAACAGATATAGTTCTATCGTAAATCAAGTTTTTTTCACCGTTTTAGAAAAAATTTTGGTTATTTAGAGGGTAATTAAGTATCTTTCCTTTTAAGTTAGAGGTAATTCTGCATATAAACTGTAGAAAACCCTCTAGGACAATACGATGATTAACGAAAAAAACAGCCCACATGTCTTTCTAACTGTAAACGATCTCAAATCTTTCAATGAGAGCGTTGAACGAAATGTAACAGATGATAAATCTGAATCTATTCAGTATGACCCAAATAAATTTGAGTCATTTATAGTTGATCCCATCGATCTTGACGATGATGTTGTGTATCAACTCGCCGATATCATTGACAAGAAAACTCACTTGGATAAACGTGATTTTACCGATAAGGCATTTGTGGCTCCGAATACTGTCGAGCGTCTATTGGCATCCGATAAAATTGCATATGTTACGGAAGACGGATTTCCAGTTGGTGTTGCAACTTTGATTGATGCAACTAAAGAAAACTTTATGGGTATTATACCTTCTGATTTTTATGCACTTAAATCTGCTATGAATCTCAATGATCGAATGCAACAAGAATTTTTTGCAGTGACTGATGAAAATAAAAATATGGGTATCTCAGGCGAATTGAGAAAACGCCTTGAAGAAGTTTCGCCGCTTATGTTCGTTACTGCCCCATCCAGTGATACAGATACACTCGAAGGCTTGACTAAGAATGGATATAAGCATGTCTCTGACTTTGAGACGGACTGGGAAGCTACTCCTGTCCAATTATGGATTAATTAAAGTACAAAGGAATATACCGCTATGGGAATCAAAGAAATTCTACAGGCCAATAGAGCCAGAGCCAAATTTGTTGAGGCAGGTAATGCCATTGAAGATTTTCGGGAGCAAATGGTTCCAGATCCATTGCCACCAGAAAAAGCAATCAATCGCAAATCAGATGAACACGATCAGTGTTTTATTATCATACCTGATATTCATTCATATAACAGAGACAAAAAGGCTTTTGACCTGTGCATGAAATCTCTTCCCATTCTGAATAAGAAGTACAATGTCACTAAGTTCGTGCAGCTCGGCGATGCACTCGAATGCGGCGAAGCATCTTCTCATCCAACCACCAATGTGTTCGAACGACCTCTGTCTTATGTAGAAGAGCTTAACTGGGCAGAGAATGATTTCTGGAAGCCAGCTATGAAGGCTCTCCCCAATGCAAACTTTTACGCACTCATGGGTAATCATGAAGATCGTTGGAATAAGAAGATCGCTGGGGATATGAAGCGTAGCGGTTATCGTCAGGAATATGCAATCGACATGTACAATAGCTGGATGCCGTTTGACCTGTATAAGGAATGGGGTATTCATGTTGTTCCGCACTCTAATGAAGATCCTGAAGAATGCATTCTGGAATTGATTCCCAACAAGCTTCTGTGTCTTCATGGTTGGAGTCACTCCAAACACTCCGCAGATACCCATCTGAGAGCCGTTCAGGGCAATTACTCGATCATCCATGCCCATACCCACCGTTCGCAGCACCACAGCACTAGAAACCCCATTAAAAAGAACACTGTGAGTTCTTGGTCGTTTGGGTCACTGGCAAAGGTTGCGATGATGTGGCATAACGGAAAACCAACTGAACATACCCTTGGTTTTGGGATGGTGATGGTGTATGATGACATCTTCAGTATACAAGAGATCCAGATTCACATTACTGAAAACGATGGGCGAAAGCTGATACTACCAGAAGGTACAGTGCTCACCGCCTAAAATAAAAACCCTGTTCAATGAGCAGGGCTTTTCTGTAACTCATTAACAAAATTATCAATGGTGTATTTCGTACTGTCACGTACATTCAGTTCAGTTTGATATACCATTGCCTCTTGCGAGGCAAGGCTCTCATAGACTAGTTCAATCATTTCAATATATCCTGTTATTCTTCACGAAGTTGACAAATCTTCAGAATTCACAAGCCCCTGAATCTTCAGTTCAGGGGTGATTGACTGTTTCACCTGTGCGTATGGAGTAACGAAATACAATCCGTATACAACACTGTCATCAAAGTGCATGTTGATTTCGTTGCTGCGACAATATTCGGCTTTCGCCATATTCCAATCTTCGTCAGGGAACATAGGGTTACTTGGATCTTTCCAATGTACCGTCACATTTTTTTCGATCAGGTAATCAGTAATGGAAAAGATAGTTGAATAATCCTTTCCTTCATCCATATCGAGCTTACCAAGATCTCTCTTGGCTTTCTCAGTCGATGCTCCCGTAATGATGTGGATTTCATGACCAGCCTGAATCATAGCAGCCGCCATCGCTTTGAAAAACGGATTGCTGTCAGTCACCCCATGAATGTCCAACCCTATTTTTAATTTTCCTTCCATTTAGCCCTATCTTAATTCTAACCAACGATTCCGTTCCGATCTAAATATAATAACTCATTTGTATCCGAGTAGAATTGAATGCAGGAACTCGGCGAAGAGACACACCGTGCTCTTCGCAGAGTCTTTAATTTATTTAGCTAACCTAGCAAATTGGTTGATGTAATTTGGCTCTTGGGTGAAAATAGGTATTTCAGTGTCAATTACCCATGCAGATCGAATGATTGTATTGGTTTCACCTATGATAATCCTATTCCGTTCATCCCGTAATGGGATCTCTTTTTCAACCGATTTTTTTATTATACAGAAGCCACGTTTGAATGCAGTTGGCATATCATTCCAGTTCACACCGTGCTGTAACATCATCATGTCCTGCATCTCACTTCCATTCTTTTTATGAAGCTGCTTTGTTGAGAACATAGTTCGAGCCAACATTGAGACCGAATTTTTCGTACAATCTCGTTGTCGCCAATTGAATGCATTAAATATTTCCGGTTCGGGAACAACATAACCACGACAGTCGAACTCAGCCATTTCTTCGTATGCGGGTCCGTCCTCTACATGCTGAAAGAAGTAGTAGTTGAATAGGTTACTTGTCTTTGCTGACGCAATCGACATAATTTTGTTCAGTTCTTTTCCGTGCCAAGGTTGAGTATCGTTACTCATGTCATCACGAATGAGAATGCTGATCTCATCGGATTGAGAGTATATCAATTGAACGCCGGGGATTTTCTCAGCAAGTCCTTTACATGTCATCTGCATTGCATATGAAAGACGTGCGTCATACGGTTTTTTACTTTTCCAGCGTTTCACGTTCTTGCTGAAATGCACACCATCCAGCCTAAGCATAAGCGGAAGTCGAATCGGGAACCTGAAGTTGTATGCAGCTTCGTAGCATTTCATTCTATCACCAAGTGATGTCTTATCCATTTTATTACCTCATAGTAAAAAAACCCCAGACTGGATGTCTGAGGTTAATATAGAAAAAAGTTTCTTTTTGTAAACTGTTACGGAAGAAATTCTTCTATGGTGTCTCGTGTAATCCCAATGTGTTCGAGATACTGTTCGTGACTATTGACTGTATTATACACACGTTCTCTGGAGTGAGGATGTGTAGTAGCAGGGCCGTCATCATGCTTGCTCATCCATGTGAAAAGAACTTCCATGAAGAGAGAAGACATAATCAGATATCGACTAAAAGGAGTAGTCGAAATAACAGACTGTGAGAATAGGTCGGCAGAACGTTCATCGTTTCGTGTAGTCTCGTAGTTACCACCAGTGCGGATGCAGTGACTGAGACAGATGTGACCCAATTCATGAGCAACGACCGAGAGAAGCATACCAGTGAAGTAAGATTTTGCTTCTTCAAACAGATACGGATTCTTCACGTCATAACCAAGCTTGGTAAGCATAGGCTCAATGTCATTGTCATGGAACGTGTTACCGTGGTCCCCAATCACATTGCATGCATGTGCAATGACATCGATGTCTTCATCTTGCTGGAACTTGGCCAATGCGAATGCCATTGGAATTGTGATATTGCAGAGACCATTCAACATGGTGATGCGACTGCGATTTCCGCCGAGAGATTCGGCGTATGCGTTCACAATATCACGATTACTGAACGTAATTTCAGTTGCACGTGTTTTCTTCTTGTAGTCTGCGTTACCAGAAACGTAGGGGCTTCGAGCACAAATCTCGAAGATGAATTCTAGGTCTTGTTTGCTGATTGGAAATGGCATGGTTATCCTTGTATTGCTTTAATTAACTGCTCAGCGTTCATTTTATCCAAGATGCCGATTTCATATGAAATGTTCTTGAACGCCTGATCCCGATACAGTTGGTTCATGTAGACAGTATGAAATATAGCATTCTTTTCAAGCAATTGTGACAAGAAATTGATGCGTCCTGTCATAAAGGTCTCAGGGGGGATATGTGCATATTCTTTCCATACCCCAACCATGTATTCTTCATACTTCGGATCAATGTCACCTAGAATGGCCATATCTGCGTCTAGGAAGACTTTTTGCATTTGTATGCTACACTGGCTTGTATTATCGAGTTGATGAGTCTCAGTGAGCTTAATGAGCTGGTAAATACGACTGACAGATTTACTTGGTCTGACTCCCATACGCTTCAGGGCATTCAATGCGAAATCAGCACTCATTTCCTCATCAGATAGGGAATCAATTGGGATTTCCTGTGTATGTCGATGGGCGTTATGAAAATAGTCATGGAAGAACGCAGCAAAAATCAGTTCGGCCTTTACCTTATCATGCTCATCAAACGCATAGATCCGTAATAGCTCATTCAGTTTGTTGATAAAGTTTTCAATGTGACCCGAACTATGATATTCACGCACTGGATCAGTATACACCGTAACCAACTCATCATAGACTATATGGGCAATCTCGATGTCGATTTCAGGAAACTGTTCCAGTGCAAAATTCCATGCTTCTTTCAATGTAATGTTTGTCATATGTTAGGGTCCTTAATTCGAATGGGTTAGAGGTATAACCTTCATAATTTAGAAAAAAATGCGGATTTGTAAATCAAAAAACCTCCCGGCTGGGAGGCTTAATGAGTTGGATGACATTGAATTATGAGAATGCTGCTGTGACAGGTTTACTCATTGATTCGATGTCAGCAAGAAGCTGACGTTCATCCATCTTCAGTTTTCCGTTGTTGCGTACTTGCTTTATGTTGTTCAGGAACGTGGCCAGCTTTCGTTCAGACTCGTCTATACTGCTGAGTTTGGGGAACTCTCCAGTATCATTGATGTACTGCATGACATCTTTGAGCTTATCCAATCGACTTTTGATGTTACAATTGTCCAGCACTTCTTGTAGTAATTGTTCTTCCTCTGCGGTAAGTTCCCCATTCTTCATGAGGGTTTTAGCTTTTGCGAAGTAGGATGAATACTGCTTTTCTACCGGATCGAGGGAACTGCCCTTTGGAGTCGATCTTGTCACTGCCGTGAATTCTATAAGTCGCTTCAGTCGTCCCACTCTATTCTTCGGAGAGAACAGCGAGATCTCTTCCAATATCGGAATACAGTCAGGTTCCAACGTGCCTTTATTGTACAAGATGTTACTAGTGGAAAGAAATTCGGCATGCCGCTTCTCTGTTAGATCGGTTACATGCTGTCGGGGAGTTCGTCCATTAGTTTGACAGAATTCGAGTACTTCCTCCAATTTGGATTTGCGACTCTTCTGATATTTGCTCTTGTAAGAGGAAATTACCTCGTATACATCATGCTCTTCGGGAGTGAATTTGTTCTTCTTCATCGAATTTTTCACAGTATTCAGAAGTTGACCCAATTTCTTTTCATCCGGGTTTTTACTTGACTGAGCGGGTGTTTTTTCGTTTTTCACACAGAAGTCACGAATTCGAAGGAGTTTCTCCAGTCGAGATTCACGTATGGGGGTATATTTAATTACCTTTGTGAGAAGCTCTACCTCCCAATCATCCAACATTCCTTTATTGAATGCTGATTTATTGTTAATCAAAAATTGACCAAGGACTCTTTCGGATTCTTGGACATCAGTTACACCGGGGATTCGATCATTCTGTTCGCAGAACTCCAATAGTTTCGCATACTTCTCGGTTTTATCGAGGCGGCGAAATTCAAGGGATTCATTTGAATATGAATTCGTTTCTTTCTTAGTCATTACATTACCTTCATACGAGTTTCGTGGGAAACTATGTTAAACCGTAATACCATATATAGAAAAAAATGGCGTTTTGTCAAATATCAAGTTATAACAACCAAAATTTTTTTTCTATCCATTCAAGCGGGATAGTGGGGTTAAATTCTCCTTCAAAGACTACGGGAATGATTTGTCCAGCGTAAAGTCCTTCCAATTCCTTTATGCCGGATCTGACATAGCAGTGGTTACAGAGGATCGCAACAGTGAAATCGGTACACT
>Ga0172382_10004241_pt1 | contig 22072 bp, 12 predicted proteins | sample Leawel138RmetaG_FD_122245 | JGI IMG/M metagenome (GOLD analysis project Ga0172382, IMG submission 122245) | Leachate microbial communities from a municipal landfill in Southern Ontario, Canada - Leachate well 138R metaG | ecosystem: Engineered > Solid waste > Landfill > Unclassified | place... | reverse complement strand
GATTACCCGGACCGCCTGCTGCTGGCGGAGGCCAACCAGTGGCCCGAAGATGCGCAGGAGTACTTCGGCCGTGGCGATGAGTGCCACATGTGCTTCCACTTTCCACTCATGCCGCGCATGTACATGGCCATTGCGAGGGCGGACCGCCTTCCCATCACCGACATCATGCAGCAGACGCCCGAGATACCGGATAGCTGCCAGTGGGCCATCTTTCTGCGCAATCATGATGAGCTGACGCTGGAGATGGTGACGAGCAGCGAACGAGATTATCTGTGGCAGGTCTACGCTGCGGACCGGCAGGCCCGCATCAACCTGGGCATACGCCGCCGGCTTTCGCCCTTGCTGGAGCGCGATCGGCGCCGGATCGAATTGATGACCAGCCTGCTGCTGTCCATGCCGGGCACGCCGGTGCTGTACTACGGGGATGAAATCGGCATGGGCGACAACATCCACCTTGGCGACCGTGATGGCGTGCGCACTCCCATGCAGTGGTCGCCTGACCGCAATGGTGGCTTCTCGCGTGCGGACCCGGAACAATTGACGCTGCCCATGTTGCTGGGCCCCCTGTACGGATATGAGGCGGTCAATGTCGAGGCGCAGCAGCGCGACCCCCACTCGCTGCTGAACTGGACCCGGCGCATGCTGGCCAAGCGTCAGCAGACGCGGGTGTTCGGGCGCGGAACGCTGCGTTTTCTGTACCCCGGCAACCGCAAGATACTGGCTTATCTGCGTGAGCACGATGGCGAGGTGCTGATGTGCGTGGCCAACCTGTCCAACGCCTCGCAGCCCGTCGAGCTGGAGCTGTCGGAGATGGCTGGCCGGGTGCCGGTTGAACTGCTGGGCGGCACGCCTTTCCCAACTATTGGAGAGCTGCCTTATCTGCTCACGCTTCCGCCCTACGGTTTCTACTGGTTCGAGCTGAGTGTCAATGCCAGTCCGCCGGTGTGGCACGCCTCGTCTCCGCCGCAATTGCCGGAGTTTTCCACGCTGGTGCTGCGCAAGCGGCGCGGCTACCAGATGCTGGAGCGTTCGTGGCGCATGCTGAACGAGCAGGTATTGCCACGCTATCTGTCCAATCAACGCTGGTATGCCCAAGGCGAGTCGCAAGCCGCCATGCGGGTGCTGTATATCGAACCCATGCCCGGGCAATCCGATTTCTTCATGGCCGAGGTGACCGAAGTCGATGCTGTATCCGAGGGCGCACCCGGGCGCGGCAGCTGGTTCGTGCCGTTGGCGTTGCTCTGGGCGGAAACCATCGAGGGGATGCCTTTGCAGTATGCCCTGGCAAGAGTGCGCCGTGGAGCGGAAGTGGGGTTTGTCACCGAGGCTTACACGATTCCGGCGTTTGCGCGGTGTCTGCTGGACAACCTGGCGAGTGGTAAGGAAGTGCCTTTGCCATTGGCGCGGACACGTGCCATGCTGAAGTTCGAGGGAGAGGCGGGGCTGAAGGATCTGGAATGGCCGGAGGATACGGTCATCGACTGGTTTCACGGCGAGCAGTCCAACAGTTCGATTCTGGTGGGCGAACACATTGTGTTGAAGCTGTTGCGTCACGTCGTGCCTGGTGTTCATCCGGAAGCCGAGATGACACGGCGGCTGACACAGGCCGGCTATGCCAACGCGCCCGAATTGCTGGGAGAGGTGCTGCGGATCGATCCGGACGGCACGCCCCACACGCTGGCACTGGTGCATCGCCGCGTCCACAATCAGGGTGATGCCTGGACATGGACTCAGGAATTCCTCAAACGGAGCCTGGAGAGCGCCGCGCTGACCGGGGAAAGCGGTGATGACTATGCCGATGAGCTCGCTCCCTATGAAGCGGTGGCGGCCATGGTGGGAAGGCGTCTGGCCCAGATGCATGGCGTATTGGCTCTGTCCGGCGATGATCCCGCTTTCGCGCCCGACATCATCGATGCGGCGGCGGCGCGTGGCTGGGGCCGCTCCATACGCAGAATGCTGGCTTCCGCCTACCGTGCCTGCCGTCGCAACCGAGCTCATCTCGACGAGGCTGCACTCGAAATCCTGGAATCCTTGAAGGCCGAGCGTCATGAAATAGAGGCGGCGGTGGAGAGCGGGGTTCAGCTTGCGATCGGATCGCTGTTGATGCGGATACACGGCGACCTGCATCTGGGCCAGGTACTCATCGCGCCGGGCGACGTACATTTCATCGATTTCGAGGGCGAACCGATACGCACGCTCGAAGAGCGGCGGGCGCGGTCCTTTCCCTGGCGTGATCTTGCGGGTCTCCTGCGTTCTTTCGACTATGCGGTGGCGGCGTTCGACTCGCAACCGGATGCCGGCACGGGAAGCTCGACGGCAGTCGCGGCAGAAGTAGAGTCATTGGCTATACCTGACACGCCTGATCTCGCTCAGCGCCGCCATGAATTGATTGCGCGTTTCTGCACCACTGCGACAGCCGCCGTGCTGGACAGCTATCGCGCCGAGATCGAGGCCTGGTCGCAGGCTCATCCGGAAAGTCCGCCTCTGCTGCCGCATGACGAGGCAGTGCGCAGCAGATTGCTGGATCTGGCGCTGCTGGAGAAGGCCGCGTATGAAATCTGCTATGAAGCCAGCCACCGCCCGGACTGGATGGCCATTCCCCTGCGCGGCCTGTACCGGGTCGTGCAGCGATTGCTGCCATCGTTGGAGTCAGCCGAGCTGCGTAGTGGGCGGCAGGAGGGGGCATGATGGCTCGCACCGGACTGCTCGGGGAGCTCGATCTGCATCTGGTTGCAGAGGGGCGTCATTGGAACCTGGCTGATTGCCTGGGCGCCCAGATCATGGAGCATGAAGGGAGGCGGGGCGTGCGCTTCGCCGTATGGGCCCCGAACGCCCGCAGCGTGTCGGTGGTCGGGGACTTCAACGGCTGGGATGGCCGCAAGGATCCGATGTGGCTCCATAGAGAATGCGGCGTCTGGGAGGCTTTCGTGCCCGATGCCGGTGCCGGATCGCGCTACAAGTACGAATTGCATGGTCCGGATGGCCGCATGCTTCCTCTGAAAGCGGATCCGCTGGCGCGTGCGACGGAGTTGCCGCCCGCCACCGCTTCTGTCGTATATGATCCGGCTCCCTTCGTGTGGACGGACGAGGAGTGGATGCGGCGCCGCGCCATGTGTCAGGCCGTGGAGGCGCCGATGTCCATATACGAGGTGCATTTCGGCTCCTGGCGCCGGGCGTCGGGCGGCCGCGAAGGCGCATGGAAGACCATGGGCGCCGAGCTCATACGCTATGTCGTGGACATGGGCTATACGCATATCGAACTGCTGCCCATCATGGAGCATCCGTTCGGCGGTTCCTGGGGCTATCAGCCGCTGGGGCTGTTCGCGCCCACCTCCCGTCACGGCCCGCCGGCCGAATTTGCGGCCTTCATTGACGCCTGCCATGCCGCTGGTGTCGGCGTCATACTGGATTGGGTGCCGGCGCATTTCCCCACCGACGCGCACGGTCTCGTCCGCTTCGATGGGACGGCGCTGTACGAGCATGAGGATCCGAGCCAGGGCTTCCACCCAGACTGGAACACGCTCATCTACAACTACGGCCGGCACGAGGTGCGCAACCTGTTGCTGGCCAGCGCTCTTGAGTGGACACGGCGCTATCACATAGACGGGTTGCGGGTGGATGCCGTCGCTTCGATGCTGTATCTCGACTACAGCCGGGAGCCTGGGCAGTGGCGGCCCAATGCATATGGTGGCCGGGAGAACCTGGAAGCGGTCGCCTTCCTGCGCGATCTCAATGCCCTGGTGGCGGATGAGGCGCCCGGTGCCATGGTCATCGCCGAAGAGTCCACGGCGTGGCCAGGCGTGACCGCGCCGTTGCATGCGGGCGGGCTCGGTTTCCAGTACAAATGGAACATGGGGTGGATGCACGATACCCTGCGCTACATGGGCCATGATCCCATTCATCGACGCTACCACCATCACGACATGACTTTCGGCATGGTGTATGCCCGGACCGAGCATTTCATCCTGCCGCTTTCCCATGATGAGGTGGTGCATGGCAAGGGCTCCCTGCTGGGCAGGATGCCGGGGGACGACTGGCGGAAGTTTGCGAATCTGCGTGCCTATCTGGGATTCATGTGGGGCCACCCGGGGAAAAAGCTGCTGTTCATGGGCGGCGACATCGCGCAATGGAGCGAATGGAATCATGATGGCGAAGTGGATTGGCAGGCACTCGGCAACATCGGCCATGCCGGCGTGCAGGCCGTCGTACGCGATCTGAATGGCGCCTACCGGCGGCATGTCGCGCTGCATGCCGGTGATGCGGACCCGGACGGGTTCGCCTGGCTGGTCGGTGACGATATCGAGAACAGCGTCTTCGCCTTTCTGCGCTGCTGTGCCGGCGAATATGTGCTGGTGGTGTGCAATATGACGCCGGTTCCGCGCCAGGGCTACCGTATCGGTGTGCCATCGGCGCCGGTCTGGAATGAAATCATCAATACCGACGCCTCGGTTTACGGAGGCTCCGGCATGGGCAACGGCGGAACCGTCCAGGCGCAGGATCATCCTTCGCATGGATGGGCTCACAGCCTCAGCCTGGTGCTTCCGCCCCTGGCTACATTGATGCTGGTGCCGGGCAGCACGGTGGAAGGGACGTGACATGGCTATGGATACGAAAGCTGCGCTGAACCGGGTCGGAGAGGCTCCGGGCCGACAGGGGCGTTTCAGATCGGGCATTTCTCGCGCTTCGTCGCTGGAGGCCGGCAAGCCCTATCCGCTGGGGGCGGTGTTCGATGGTTCAGGCGTCAATTTCGCGGTGTTTTCCGCCCATGCCAGCAAGATGGAGCTCTGCGTGTTCGACGCAGATGGCCGGCGGGAGCTCCGACGTTACGCCTTGCCCGAGTGTACGGACGAGGTCTGGCACGGCTATCTGCCCGAAGCCGGGCCGGGACTGGTTTACGGGTATCGCGCCCACGGCCCTTACGATCCGCGCAATGGCCATCGCTTCAATCCGAACAAGCTGCTCATCGACCCTTACGCCCGGCAGCTGCTGGGCGCAGTGCAGTGGGTTGACGCGGTGTTCGGTTATCGGGTGCGGCATTCCAAAGCCGACCTGTCGATGGACCGGCGTGATTCTGCAGCATGGGTACCCAAATGCATCGTGACCCATGACCTGTTCGACTGGGGCCGTGGCGGACGGCCCGATACTTCATGGGCCGAGACGGTCATCTATGAAGGCCACGCGAAAGGCCTGTCCATGATGCGTGAAGATGTGGACGTGCCGCAGCGGGGTACATTCAGCGCGCTGACGAATCCTCGCTTTCTGGAACATCTGCACCGCATGGGCGTGACCGCGATCGAACTGCTGCCAGTCCATGCTTTCATGCAGGACCATTTCCTGGTGGAGCGGGGCCTGCGGAATTACTGGGGGTACAACACGCTGGCTTTCTTCGCGCCGGAGCCGGGATATCTGCATGGCGGCGATCCCAATGATATGCGCAGGGCGATACGCGGCTTGCAGGCGGAAGGCTTTGAAGTCATTCTGGACGTCGTCTACAACCATACGGCTGAAGGCAACGAGCTTGGCCCCACCTTGTCCTGGAAGGGGCTGGACAATGCCAGCTATTACCGGCTGATACCTGGCGAGGAGCGCTACTACATCAACGACACCGGCTGCGGCAATACCGTGAACCTGTCACATCCCCGCGTGCTTCAGATGGTGATGGATTCGCTGCGCTATTGGGCGGAAAGCTACCGCATTGATGGCTTCCGCTTCGATCTGGGCGTAACGCTGGGCCGCGAAGGGACCGGCTATGACCCGGGCTCCGGTTTTTTTGATGCTGTCCTCCAGGATCCGGTCCTGTCACGCCTGAAGCTGATTTCCGAACCCTGGGACGTCGGTCCGGACGGCTATCAGCTTGGCAATCATCCTCCTGGCTTCGCCGAGTGGAACGACCGCTTCCGTGACGCGGTACGCCGTTTCTGGAGGGGAGAGTCCGGCATGCGCCCCGAGCTGGCCGCTCGCATGGCCGGTTCGGCGGACCTTTTCGATCGCCGTTTCCGCCGGCCCTGGGCGTCCATCAACTTTCTGTCTTCGCACGATGGGTTCACCGCCTATGATCTCGTCAGCCACGATAAAAAACACAATGAGGCGAACGGTGACGACAATGCCGACGGGCATGCCGAGAACCATTCACGTAGTTGGGGCGCCGAAGGGCCGTCGAGAGATCGCGGCATCAACGCCACTCGCGAGCGGGTCCTGCGATCCATGCTGGCCACGGTCTTCCTGTCCAATGGAACCCCCATGCTGCTGGCGGGCGATGAACTGGGCAACTCTCAAGGCGGCAACAATAATGCCTATTGTCAGGATAACGAAACCTCCTGGCTGGACTGGCGCCAGCTGGATATGCCGACGGGCCGCGACCTGGCCCACTTCATCAACCGGCTGGCGCATTTGCGCCGGCAGCATCCATCCCTGCGCATTGATCGTTTCCTCGACAACAATGCCGAGATCGCGCCGGCAGTGAAGCGTCTGCAATGGTACGACCTGGATGGATCGTCGATGAGCGATGCCGCCTGGGATTTCGGCGAGGGGCGGGTGCTGGGCCTGCGCCGCGCCTGTGTCCGTGCGGATGGCCAGGTCGAATTGTCTCTGCTTCTGGTCAATGGAGGCGACGGCGACGTTGACTTTCGCCTGCCGGAGCCGCCTTGCGGCTGGCTGCGCGTGCTCGATACGGCCAACGTCCGGGCGGCCGCGGCAGCAATCAAGGCGCCGCAGGTGGTGGTCTGCGCCCATGCGCTCGTTCTGCTGATGGGCTGTGTCGCGGCGGAGCCGGGGAGGACATGACATGGATACTCTTCCGGCGTACACGCATGGAGCCGAACGGCTGCCCGATGGCCGCGTCCGCTTCCGCCTTTGGGCGCCCGGCGCCGAGAATGTGGTACTGCATGTGGAAGGCGCGGCCCGGCCCATGCAGCGTCTTGACGATGGCTGGTTCGAGGCATGGCAGCGCTGTGCGGCAGGCACGCCCTACTGCTATGAGCCTGCCGGGCTGGGCAAGGTGCCGGATCCGGCATCCCGCATGCAGGCAATCGACGCCGAAGGGCCCAGCGTCGTGGTGGACCATGCCGGCTATCGCTGGATCAACGATTCGTGGCGAGGGCGGCCATGGCATGAGACCGTGCCGTATGAGGCTCACGTTGGTCTGCTGGGCGGCTTCGATGGCGTGCGCGAGTGTCTGCCCGCACTTGCCGATCTGGGGGTGACTGCGCTGGAGCTGATGCCGATAGCCGATTTTCCGGGACCCAGGAATTGGGGTTACGACGGAGTGCTGCCCTATGCTCCCGATCGCGCCTACGGTACGCCCGATGCCTTGAAGTCATTGGTGGATGCAGCGCATGGGCTGGGGCTCATGGTGTTTCTGGATGTGGTCTACAACCACTTCGGTCCGGTGGGCAATCATCTTCCGTCCTATGCACCGGAATTCTTCCGGAACGACATGGCGACGCCTTGGGGACCGGCCATCGATTTCCGCCGTGCGCCGGTACGCTCCTTCTTCGCGGAGAATGCGCTGTACTGGCTGAAGGAGTACCGTTTTGATGGTTTGCGCTTCGATGCAGTGCATGCCATTGTGGGCAAGGAAGAATGGCTGGAGGAACTGGCGCTGCGGTTGCGCAACGCCTTGCCGGACCGGAGGGTGCATCTGGTGCTCGAGAACGATGACAATACTGCATCGCTGCTGCGCCATGGTTTCGATGCCCAGTGGAACGATGATGCTCATCATGTGATGCATCACATCCTGACCGGTGAGGCCAGTGGCTACTATGCGGCCTATGCCCAGCGGCCGACCGAGAAGCTGGCGCGCGCCCTGGCCCAGGGCTTCGTCTACCAGGGCGAAGCCAGTCCGACGCGCGGTGGGCGCCGCCGCGGAGAACCCTCGGCCATGCTGCCGCCGACCTCCTTCGTCTTCTTTCTGCAGAACCATGATCAAGTGGGCAATCGGGCGCGGGGTGAACGCCTGGCAGTGCTCTGCAAGGCGAAGCCGGCAGCTCTCGAAGCGGCAGTGGCGTTGCAGTTGCTGTGTCCCTCGATTCCTCTGCTGTTCATGGGAGAAGAGCAGGGTGCCGAGACACCCTTCCTGTACTTCACGAGTTTTCCGGACCCGGAATTTGCCGCTCAAGTGGCGGCCGGGCGGCGAGCCGAGTTTGCCGCTTTTCATGATGCGTCGTCCGACGAAGTTCCAGATCCGAATTCCGAGGAAAGCTGGTTCCAAAGCAAGCTTGCGCCGGGCTTGGACGGACATGGACGGCGATGGCGCGGCATTTACAGGACGCTCCTGGCGTTGCGGCGAAAGCATGTGTCTCCGTGGCTGCCAGGCGCTGCGTGCGAATCCGTGCTGGTGCTGGGTCAGGGCTGCCTGTCCGCCAGCTGGGTCCTGGGCAATGGCTGCCAGCTGACTCTTTACTGCAACCTGTCGGGCGAACAGGTGTCTTTGGCAAGCGGCCTGCCGACACCCCGGGATACCGTCTTCTACGAGAGTGTCCAGGGTGCCACAGCGTTGCTGCTGGCAGGCACGATGCCAGCCTGGTGCACCATTGGAAGTCTCCGGGCGGCGGATGTCCTCGGGCAGGCGCGACCGTCATGAAGCCGCCACTGGACTCGCTTCTTCAGCAACTTGCCGGGGCCGCGGGGCTACTGACGGCCTGGCGGGATGCGCAGGGCAGTGATCGGCAGGTCGATCTCGACACCTTGCGCAGTGTATTGAGGGCGTTGGAAATCGCCTGTGAAAGCGAATCTCAATGCCGCGACAGTTTGCGCAGCCTGCGCGATGAGGCGCGGCAGCCGGCCAGTCTGCTCGTCGTGAAGTCCGGAGCGCCGGTGGTTCTGCGGCGGGACGGTTCGCTGCATTACCGCCTGCAATTGGAAGAGGGTACGGTGATCATGGGCACGGCCCGTGATCTGGGGGGCGGATATGCGGCGATCCATGGTATCCAGCGGCCCGGCTATCACCGTCTGGAAATGGGGCGGGTCAGGATGACCATTGCGGTGGCTCCGCCGCGCTGTCCGTCGGTCAGTGATCTCGTTGGCCGTGGTCATGCCTGGGTGATAGGCGCTCAGGTCTACAGTCTGCGGCGCAGAACCCGGACTGCAGACCCGTCGCAAGCGGGCCGTGCGGGGACTGATGTGATACCGGGCTGGGAGGTGGGTGGCGATTTTTCAGCCGTAGGCCGATTGGCGCGCGAGGCCGTCCGGCATGGCGCGTCGGGCCTGGCGCTCAGTCCCGTCCATGCCATGTTCACCGCTGATGCGTGTCGCCACAGTCCTTACTCACCTTCCAGCCGCCTGTTCCTGAATGCGATGCATGCGGACCCGGCAGCCGTGCTTGGCGCAGACATGATCGATCCGCTCATGCAGCACGAATTTGCGGCCCGGGTGGATGTGGACGGCTGCATGGACTGGCCGGCCATCCAGACGCAGCGTCTCGCGCAGTTGCGGCGACTGTACGACTGCTTCATTACACGGTGGCCGCCAGGGCCGGCAGAGGACTTCAACGCCTTCCGCCGACAAGGTGGGGAGGCGCTGGCGGATCATGCCTGCTATGAGGCTCTGCATGCTCATCATGTTGCAGAGCTGGGGCCGGGACATGGATGGCAGGATTGGCCGGCGGGTTATCGTAGTCCGGACAGCGCGGCTGTGCGTCGTTTTGCGCTGTTGCACGACAACGAGGTGCGCTTTCATGCGTTCCTGCAGTGGCTGGCCGTGCGCAGCCTGGCCGATGCGCACGCTGGTGCTCGCGCTGCGGGCATGCCGATAGGCTTGATCGCCGACATGGCCGTGGGCACGGACCCAAAGGGCAGTCATGCCTGGTGCCGCCAGGGGCAGTTGATGACCGGGGTGTCAGTGGGAGCACCGCCTGATGCTTTCCAGTCGCAAGGACAGAACTGGGGGCTGACGGCTTTTTCGCCGCGAGCCCTGCGCTTGCACGGCTACGGGGGCTTCATCGAAACTCTGCGGGCAGTCCTGGCACATGCCGGCGGCGTCAGGGTGGATCATGTGATCGGACTGGAGCGCATGTGGCTGGTGCCCGCCGGAGCTCGTCCCGGCGAAGGCGCTTATCTGCGCTATCCCCGCGATGACCTGATGGACCTGCTCGCTCTGGAGGCATGGAGACATCGGGCCCTGGTCATTGGCGAGAATCTCGGCACGGTGCCCGAGGGTTTCAATGAAATTCTGGCGCAGCGCGGGATGCTGGGAACCAGTGTCCTGTGGTTCGAGCAGGATCCCGGGGAGCTGCCTGCGTTCCGTGCCAGGGAATACTGGCCCGCGTCGGCGATGGCCATGGTCACCACACATGACCTGCCTACCTTGTGCGGCTGGTGGTGCGGGCGGGACATTCGGTGGCGGGAGCGTCTGGGACAGTACGATCATGAGCAAGCTGCGGCGGAGCGGGCGTTGCGGAGACGGCAGAAGAGGGCATTATGGGCTGCCTTGCAGGATGCCGGCCTGGCCGGGCAGGATGCTCCAGAGCCAGAGGAACCGCCAAGCGCCGGCGTGTTGGCTTATGTCGCGAGTGTGCCGGCCGTGCTGTTCAATGTGGCCCTGGAGGATCTGCTTCGCCAGGTGGAGCAGCCCAATCTGCCCGCCGGCGGACAGGGCGCCGCCGGGCATCCGGACTGGCGGCGGACGCTGGGCCCGGCCGTGGATGAGCTGCTGGCCGATCCAGAGGTGTCCCGTTTGCTGAACACCGTCCAGCGGGCAAGACAGGAGGCGGCGGCCGCCGTGGGGCCGCCGCCATGATGACGTTCGTGGATGGCGGCCTTCTTTCTGATTGTCCCAGTGCGACGCTGCGCTTGCAGTTGCACGAGGCTTATACGATGGACGATGCCCGGGCCGATCTGCCGTATTTCCATCGTCTGGGCGTGAGTCACCTGTATCTGTCGCCGATCTCCCGTTCGCGGCGCGGCTCGGTGCATGGTTACGACGTGGTTGATCACGGCAGGGTGGATGCTGCCCGAGGGGGTCTGGCGGCGTTGCGCCGCCTCGCTGCGGAAGCCCGGCTTGCCGGTATGGGATTGCTGCTCGACATCGTGCCCAACCATATGGCGACCGATCGGGAAAATGCCTGGTGGTGGGATGTATTGAGGCAAGGCAAGGAGAGCGCGCGGTCGGACTGGTTCGATATCGACTGGGAAGCCCCCTGGGTACATGGCAAGGTACTGGCTCCTTTCCTGGAAAAACCCTACGCCGATGCGATGCGCTGCGGAGACATTCGCTTGCAGCATGATGCCGGGTCGGGCTGGTGCGTTGCCGCGCATGGCGCGACTTATCCGCTGGCGCCGGAATCGCTGACCGAGCTGCCCATAGAGGATGCCACGCTGATCGCGCATGATCCTGGTCGACCCGACGGCAGGCGGCGGCTGCACGAGCTGCTGGAGCGGCAGCATTATCGTCTGGCATGGTGGCGCAGTGCGGTGAAGCTCATCAACTGGCGCCGTTTTTTTGAGGAGAGCGGGCTCATTGGCGTGCGTGTGGAGCGCGAGGAGGTCTTCCGGGCCGTCCATGCGCTGCCCCTGCAGCTGTATGCCGAAGGAATCGTGGACGGGCTGCGTATTGACCACGTGGACGGCCTGGCGCAGCCATTGGCCTATTGCGGCCGCTTGCGGGCCGCCATGGAGGCGTTACGCAGCCAGCGTCCGGGCGGGACAGGGCCGCAGCCGCCCTGGATTGTCGTGGAAAAAATACTGGCGCCGGAAGAAGTCCTCGACAAACGCTGGGCGGCAAGTGGAACGACAGGCTACGATTTTGCCGCGGATGTGGGCGCTTTGCTACATGATGGCGCCGGTGAGTCCCGTCTGTTTTCCGGATGGTGCCGGATCGCTGCCGACGATCGTCCGCCGCATGAGTGGGTGACGCAGGCGCGACGCGAACTGCTGAGCCGGCATTTCGCTGCGGAGCGCAACAGGCTGCTCGATGTCCTGATGCGCAGGGCTCGATCGGATGGTGGGGCGCATGTCTGGAACCGGCAGGCGATAGGCCAGGAGCTGGATGCGCTGCTGTGGCACTTTCCGACCTACCGCAGTTATGTGGAGGAAGGTTCGCGTGCTGTCACTGACCAATTCTGGTTCGACAGGGCGCTGGAGGGTGTCTGGACGGATACGCAGCATGTTTCGCAGCATGCGCTGCTGTCGCGACTGGAGCGCTGGCTGGGCGGATCGGCGCCGGATTCGGAGGACGCGCGCGAGGCTGTGCGCCGCTTTGAGCAACTGACCCCCCCACTCGCCGCCAAGTCGCTGGAAGACACGGTTTTCTATCGCTACGGTTGTCTGTTGTCTCGCAATGAGGTGGGTTCCGATCCCGCGGTCTTTGCGCTGGCGGTAGAGGCTTTCCATGAACGCAACGTGTACCGGGCCGCCATGGCGCCGCGGGGGCTGCTCGCGACTGCCACACACGATCACAAGCGCGGCGAGGACGTCCGGGCCCGTCTTGCAGTGCTCTCCGAGATTCCCGACGAATGGCTGCATGCCAGCGTGGATTGGCTGCGTGCGGATGCCGGCGACCTTTTCGAGGGTGGAGCGGACCTGGCCTTCCGCTACATGATGCTCCAGACGCTGGTCGGGGCCTGGCCGCCAGGACTGAATGCACAGGATTCAGAAGGGGTGAGGCAGTATCTTGACCGTATCGGGGAGTGGGCGGTCAAGGCTCTGCGCGAAGGCAAGCAGGGTTCCAGCTGGTGGGAACCGGATCTCGAACGCGAGGCGGCCTGTCTGGCATTCCTGGATAGGCTGGCACCTGGCGGATCGCGCTATGCCGTCCTCAGGCAGATCGAGGAATTCGTGTGCCGCCTGGAGCCGGCTGCCATAGGCAACAGCCTGATCCAGGCAGCCTTGCGCATGACCTGTCCCGGCATTCCCGACCTGTATCAGGGAACCGAATTCCGCGACTTTTCCCTGGTGGACCCTGACAACCGCAGACCGGTGGATTTCGCCCTGCGCGCAGCCGCTCTGCGAGAGGCTGACCTTGATGAGCCGGGAGCCGGTTTTTCGACTGCGTTGTTCGAGCCAGGCGGCTGGCCGGCCGCTGCCTGGTCGGATGGCCGGATCAAGCAGGCATTGACGGCGGTACTGCTGAGATTGCGCCGCTCGCGCTCGGAGGCGTTCGCCGGCAGTTACCGGCCCCTGGAGCTGAAGCCGTTGGATGGTGGTCGGGCGCGGCGGCTGCTGGCATTCAGCCGCGGGGACGAAGTCGTTGTGATAGCCGCCGTCAAATGCGTTTCGGCGCTGCGCGCAGCGGCAGACGGCATGCCGTGCCTGCCCGCGGATCATTGGGAAGGAGCGATGCTGTCATGGCCCATGCCTGCCGGGACCTGGCGGGACGTATTGCGGGGACGGAAGTCTCAGGCCATGGCGGGTGCGCAGCGGGTCGCCGACCTGTTGGACGGCTTTCCGCTGGCTGTGCTATGCCGTGATCAGGGATAGAGGCCGCGGACCTGGCGAGCTTCGAGGATGCGTGAGCATGCGGCAATGAAGGCGGCCGTGCGCAGTGACACTTTGTGCTGTGCCGCGACGCCCGCAACCGCGGTGTAGGCGGCATGCATCATGTGTTCAAGCCGCTGATTGATTTCGTTTTCCGTCCAGAAAAAGCTGGAAAAATCCTGGACCCACTCGAAATAGCTGACCGTCACCCCGCCGGCGTTGGCGAGTACGTCGGGCACGATGAGGATGCCCTTGTCGGTGAGGATGTCGTCGGCTTCCGGCGTGGTGGGACCGTTCGCGCCTTCGATGATGATGCGGGCACGGATGCGGTCGGCATTGCCTTCGTGGATCTGCCCTTCCAGAGCGGCCGGAATCAGAATGTCGGTGTCCAGCTCCCAGAATGCGTCTTGCGTCAACGGTTCGGACTCGGGGGCGCCGGCCACGCCGCCGGTTTCTTCCACGTGCTTCAACAGGCGCAGTACATCAAGCCCATTGGCGTTGTGGATGGTGCCGGTGTGGTCCTGCACGGCGATGACCTTGGCGCCGGTTTCGTAGGACAGCCGTGCAGCTGTGCCGCCCACGTTACCGAAGCCCTGGACACACACGCGCGCGCCTTCGACCGGAATGCCGTGCTGTTTCGCGGCTGCGGTGCCGACCACGAACACACCGCGACCGGTAGCTTCGACGCGGCCCAGGCTGCCGCCCAGCGAGATGGGCTTGCCAGTGACGACACCGGTGGTTGTCGAGCCCTCGTTCATGGAATAGGTATCCATCATCCAGGCCATGGTCTGGGCGTTGGTATTGACGTCTGGAGCGGGAATGTCCTTGTGCGGCCCGATGATGGCGCCGATTTCGCTGGTGTAGCGGCGCGTGATGCGCTCAAGCTCGGCCTGCGAATAATTGCGGGGATCGATGCGGATGCCGCCCTTGGCGCCGCCGAATGGCAGGTTGACTGCCGCTGCCTTGACGGACATCCAGGCCGCGAGAGCCATGACTTCGGACAGCGTGACATCTTGGTGGTAGCGCACGCCCCCCTTGCCGGGACCACGCGAGATGTTGTGCTGAACTCGGTAGCCCTCGAAGTGAGCGATGGTGCCGTCGTCGAGCTCGACGGGAACATCCACGATAAGCACGCGCTTGGGGCGCTTGAGCGTTTCCACCCACTTGGCCTGATGACCCAGGTAGGGGGTGACCCTTTCTACCTGCTCCAGGTAAATGCCCCAGGGACCGACATGGTCCGGATCCAGATATGAAGGAAGTGCGTGCGTGATGTGTTCTGACATTGCCGGTCTCGCCGAGTGTGTAACAAAATACCCGCCTACCGTAGGAGGGTTTACCCGAGAGCTTACTACGTCCCCAATGGGGAGGTCACCGGGGGAAAAGAGGGACGCAGCACGGAATACGGATTTTCGGGGTCAAACTAAGGGTTAACCCCGGCGGGTCAGTTGCTTTTTTAGCGTCAATAATGATTGGTTGCCCGGTTGCTGGCGATTCCCGGGCTCCCTGCCTGTCTCCGGGTACCGGTTCAGAACGCCGAGCAATGGCCGCCGGTGGGCGCCTTGCCGGACCCGGCCGCAATCAGCGGCAGTTCCTGGCGATGGTTGACAGGGGTCGAGTGCAGCCAGTCCCAGCCAAGGAACAGAAGCAGCACGATCCAGAACAGGGCCAGGGCGGCGGTGCGTGTGCGCATGCTCGATTTCCCCCTAGAAACTGAAATGGCGACGCAGGCGCACGCCGATCAAGGAGCCGCAGAATGCCATGGCGACCCATATCCAGCCGTGCAGGCTGCCGGTGGATATGCCGCTGACCATGGCGCCGACGTTGCAGCCGAATGCCAGACGCGAACTGTAGCCCAGCAGGAAGCCGGCCAGCAGGCCGATGGCCCATTGCTTCGCTGTCAGGGACGTGCTGCCTGGGGCCTTGCGCGCAGAGATCCACAGCGCGCCTGCCAGAATCCCCAGATTGGTGATGGTTGTGACGTCCAGGAAGACGGTCTGCGTCAGTGCGCTCCAGTTGCCAGGCTGACTCCAGAAGGCGTTGGCGCCGGGGTCGAACACGCCGGCGGCAGTGGCGATTTTGGCCCCCCAAAGTCCGAAACCGTAAACGACGCCCCAAGGTTGGCCGGCAATCAGCAGGTTCAGGACCGCGAGCAGAGCCAGCCCTGCGCCAGCGATGAGCAGGCGGCGGTCCAGCCAGCGAGGCGCTTCGCCGCTGCCACCCCGGCGGCTCCAGGCCAGAGCCAGGGCGCCCACGACGGCCAGGCCGATCAATGTCAGGCCAAAAGCGTTCATCGGACCGACTTCATTCACCAGGCCTATCGGCGGGGTCGCGCCCAATGACAGCCAACGGTCGAGGTGGGCCGATCCCAGGAAGCTGCCCAGCATGAACATGGGCAGAATGGCCATGTTCAGGGGAATGCCCAGTCCCGCCTTGTACAGTGTTCCCGAGCCGCAGCCGTCGGCAATCTGCATGGCGGCGCCAAAGACGAATGCGCCCACGAGCAGACTGATGCTGGGCGGCCCCAGCGCAGCCATCAGATCGTTGGGAAACAGCGCGAGCAGCGGCATGGAGAACGCGGCTGCTACCGCCAGCAGGCCGATCTGTGCCATGACGCCGGAAGCATCGCGCTGTTCGATCAGCCGCCGCCATCCGGTCGTGAAGCCGAAGCGCGCGCCGGCCAGGATGCCACCCATGCCCAAGCCGACGAGGAACAGGACGGACTGGCGTAATGAGACGAACCACGCCAGCGCCAGAATGCCGAGGGCGATGGTCAGGGAAAGAGGAAGACGGGACATGGCCTGTATAGAGTGGGGGATGGAAGAAGGTACGAGTGACAGGAGGGCGCCGCGGCCGGACGGCAGCGCGGCGCCGGGGGCTCAGTTGAACAGGCCTTTCAGCTGGCTGAGAAGCTGGCTGCCACGGCCAGGAGTGTTGTCCATGGGAAGCGCGTGGCTGGCATTCGTCCATTCCGCCAGGGATTCGGGATACATGCGTACATTGGCGATGCCGGCCAGTTCAGACAGGGCGAACCAGTCGGTCGCAGCCCAATGGCCGGTGTTGCAGAAAGCGATCGTGTCATCGACCAGCTCGGGGAAGCGTTCTGCAGCGATGGCTTTGGCTTCGCCGGTGGAGACGATTTCGTTCGTCCCCGGCTTGAACCAGACGCTGTGTTCGATGTTGACTGCATTGCGGATCGTGCCTGGCGTCGAGGCCGTCGGCGCCTTGGTTTCCCCCAGGAAGAAGGCCGTTGGGCGGGCGTCGACCAGGCGGGCCTGGGGGTTGTCGATCTGGGACAGCACGTCGGCCTGCGTAGCCAGAATGGCTGTGTTCAGGCGAGGCTCGTAATTCGAGGCCGCGACTTGCGGCTGGCTCTGATCTTGCGGCAGCCCGGCGGCTTGCCAGGATTGCATGCCGCCATTCAGCACCGACAGCTTTTCCAGTCCCAGGTATTTCAGTGTCCAGTAGACGCGCGCCGCCGCCCCGAAGTCGGTGGCGTTTTCTCCGGTCGAGACGACGACGGCGTGTGTCTCATTGTCCAGTCCGAGCTGTTGTACCAGTCGGGCCAGTGTCGTCACTTCCGGCAGCTTGCCCGGACTGTCGGCCGGGCCGCGCCACGCGGCATAGGGGGCCGATACGGCGCCCGGAATATGGTTCTCCGCATAGGCTGTTGCGGGACGGATGTCGATGATGCGAACCGAGGGCGCGGAGCTCAGCGGGTCGAGTTCCTGTGGCGTCAGAACGGGAGGTACGCTGGCGAAAGCTGCTGGCGAGCTTGTGGCCAGCACGAGGGATGCGGCAATGAGTAAGCGCTTCATGATGTCGGTTTCCGGACCGGAGCGTGGCGAATCGCCGGGATGACAGATCGCCGGTTCGCGGCTTCCTTTGAGGATGAAATGATATCGCGTTCCTTATGTCTTCCAGTAATAAAGATATGTTCTATAAGGCCGGCGGGTCGCAAGGGGAACATGCGCCGGATTTCACAGACGCCGTCTGCCGTACCGCAGGATGGCAACAGGCGGCACCCATGTCGTGTCCGGCCAAATGCTGAAGTAACATTCCGATGTAGTGTCTTTCGTCCACCCCATCCCTTGTGGAGATGCTCATGCTTAAATTGAAAACCCTGTCCCTGGGCGTGCTCGCTGCCGTCGGCGGCTTGTCCGCCGCACAGGCCGACACGCTGGATACCGTACGCGAACGCGGGGTATTGCACTGCGGCGTCACCACCGGTTTCGCCGGTTTTTCCGCACCTGACAGTCAGGGCAACTGGAAAGGGCTGGACGTCGACGTATGCCGGGCCGTCGCTGCCGCCGTATTCGGTGACGCCGCCAAATTCAAGGCGGTGCCGCTCAACGCCCAACAGCGCTTCACGGCTTTGCAGTCCGGCGAGATCGATCTGCTGGCGCGCAACACGACGGCGACGCTGCAGCGCGATACAGGACTGGGGGTCATTCATGCCGGAATCAATTTCTACGACGGTCAGGGCTTTCTGGTATCCAAGGATCTTGGCGTCAAGAGCGCCAAGGAGCTGAACGACGCGTCGGTCTGCATGCAGCAAGGTACGACCAACGAAAACACGATGGCCGATTGGGCGCGCGCCAATGGGGTCAAATACAAGCCCGTGGTGTTCGATCAGTTCAACGAGGTGGTGGGGGCTTTCGCCAGCGGCCGTTGCGACGTTTTCACCACCGATGCTTCGGGTCTGGCTTCCATTCGCATTTCCCGACTCGAAAACCCCGACAACTACGTCGTTCTCCCTGAAATCATTTCCAAGGAGCCACTCGGCCCCTTCGTGCGCCAGGGCGACGACGCCTGGTTGAATGTGGTGAAGTGGTCGCTCCATGCCATGGTGGGCGCCGAAGAATTGGGCGTGACGTCAGCCAATGCCGACGAAATGCGCAAGAGCACAAGCCCAGACGTCCGCCGTTTGCTGGGTGTGACCGAGGGCGCGGGTAAAAGTCTGGGGCTGGACGAGTCCTGGGCCTACAACATCATCAAGCAGGTGGGCAATTATGGCGAGAGCTTCGAGCGCAACGTCGGTCAGGGCAGCGCGCTCAAGATACAGCGCGGCCTGAATGCGCAGTGGACGGACGGCGGACTGATGTACGCGCTGCCGATTCGGTAAGGATTACCCCCCTTTCCCGTCAGACATCATGGTCGCTGGCTAATACGCAGGCGACCATGATCTCTAATCAAGGCGGCGGCCTGACCGGGCTCGACGTGCTTGTCGACGCCGGGCCATATGGAATGTTCCCGGCAGGTTCAGAGCCGCCGTATTTTCAGTGCCCGTTCATCATTGCTTCAGCAACGGGCATTCGCTGTCTTCTACCGAGCGGAAGGCTTCTTCGGCGGGAATGGTTTCCACGATCGTGAAGTAATCCCACGGATACTTGGATTCTTCGGGAGACTTCACCTGGACAAGGTACAGATCATGCATCATGCGGCCGTCTTCCCGGATGTAGCCGTTCTCGGCGAACATGTCATTGACCTTCATCTCTCCCATTTTCTTGCGCACCGTTGCCGTATCGGTGGTGCCGGACTGCCTGACGGCTTCCAGATAGTGCATCACGCCTGAATACACGCCGGCCTGACCCATGGAAGGCATTGCCTTCATCCGCTCGTAATAGCGTTTTGACCACTCGCGTGATGCGTCGTTGCGGTCCCAATAGAATGCGGTGGTCAGATAGAGGTCCTGCGCGGCCTCCAGGCCGATCGCATGAACGTCGGTGATGTACATCAGCAGAGCGGCCAGCTTCTGGCCGCCATCGGCAACGCCGAATTCCTTGGCCTGCTTGATCGACGTAACGAGGTCGCCGCCGGCGTGGGCCAGCCCGATGACTTCGGCTTTTGAGGAAATGGCCGAGAAAATCTGGGAAGAAAGATCGGGCGCGCTGAGGGGGTGCTTGGTCGTGCCGACGATAGTGCCGCCGCCTGCTTTGACGGCGTCCATCGCGTCGCGTGCCAAGGCTTCGCCAAACGTGTAGTCCACCATGATCATGTACCAGCTCTTGCCGCCTTGATTGACGATGGCTCGTCCGGTGCCGTTGGCGGTGGCATAGGTGTCGTACACCCAGGCGATGGTATTGGGAGAGCATCCCTTGCCTGTCAGGTCTGACGACCCGGCGCTGGTGATCAGCAGCAGTTTGTTCTTTTCCTCGATCAGCCGTTGCGCGGCGAATGCCACGCCTGAGGATGTCAGCTCGGTAATGACGTCGACCCCTTGGTTGTCCAGCCAATCCCGCGCCATGGCCGCGCCTACGTCGGTCTTGTTCTGGTGGTCTCCGCCAATGACGCTGGCCTTGACGTGTGGATGCATGGCGTGGAAGTCCTCGACCGCCATTTCCGCTGCCACGACGGAACCCCTGCCCGCAATGTCGGAATAGGTCCCCGACATGTCTGTCAGAACGCCGATCTTCGGCGTCAGCTGGGTGGATGCATGCACGGAAAAGGTGGAAAGCGCGAGCGCTCCCCCGAACAGCAAAGTACTGATGCGCGTCGAAATCATGCTTGTCTCCTGAATGTTGTAATGGTCGACTCGGAAATGGGGTCGGAGGCCGGGTGGTTCAGGCCGGCCCGTCGCGATCCGCGGCTTTATTCTGGTTTGACCTTGGGCGCTTTCTTGGTGACGAAATCATTGAGGCGGCTCTGCACGTCGGGACCGGTCTGTACGACGGCGGCCATCAGCGCCTCTGCGAACAACCCGTCTGTGGCCGACATATCGGCAATCTTGTTGATCGACGTGACAATGGCGTAGTTGGACAGGGCTGCGTTGCCAGCGATACGTTCGGCCAGAGACATGGCAAAGTCTTGAGCCGATGCCGGGTTTTCCGGCGTGTTGCAGACATAATGAGCCAGCCCCAGACGATGGCCTTCTTCAATATCCATTACCCGGCCCGTCAGCATCATTTCGATCATGCGGTTGGGCGAGATGATCTTTGCCGTCCTGACCGTTGCGCCGCCTCCCGTAAAAATTCCCCGCGTGCCTTCAGGCAGAGAAAAATACGTGCTCACATCGGCGACGCGGATATGTGCAGCGCTGGCCAGTTCGAGCCCGCCTCCGACCACGGCTCCCTGCAGGCAGGCAATGACCGGTATGCCGCCATGTTGAATTTTGTCGAAAGCGCGATGCCAGGCTTGGCAGACACGCAAGAAATCGACGGCGCCCCGCTCCTGATCGTGATGCTCCTTGAGGTCCAGCCCTGCACAAAAGTGATCGCCTTCGGCCATCATGACGATGACGCGGATATGCGAAGGAATATTCGAGAAGTAATCATCGATTTCGCGTACCGTCGCCTCATCGAGGGCGTTGCGCTTCGGGGCGCGGGCCAGCGTCACGACGCCGATGCTGCCTGCCTCGTGTGTCTTCAAGCCGGGCGTTGTCATTGATTGTTCTCCTGGGATGCAAAAAAAATGTTTCGTAATTCGGATTTCTGCAGCTTGCCGGTGGCCGTCATGGGCATGTCATCAATGAACACCACCTCGTCCGGTATCATCCATTTGGCAACGCGATTGGTATAAATCGACAAGATGTCCGCGGCCGAGGGCGTGCTGGATTCTTTCTTCACAACGACCAGCAAGGGCCGCTCGCCCCATTTCTCGTCGGGCTTGGCGATGCATGCCGCCACCTTGACGTCGGGGTGCTCCATGGCGATGTTCTCGATGTCGATGGACGAGATCCACTCGCCCCCCGACTTGATGACATCCTTGCTGCGGTCGGATATCCGCATGTAGCCGTTGGCGTCGATGCTGGCTACGTCGCCGGTAGGGAACCAGCCGTGGTTTTCGGCCGAGGGAGCCTGGCCGTAATATCGGTCGATCACCCAATTCCCGCGCACCATGAGGTCGCCCGTGGCAACGCCATCATGCGGTTGCACCCGTCCCTCGCTGACAATGCGGAACTCGGCGCCGAAGAGGGGGCGCCCCTGTGATGCCAGCACATGCAGCTTGTCGCCTTCGGGCAGCGCTTCATGTTCCGGCAGCAGAGAACATACTGTGCCCAGTGGCGACACCTCGGTCATGCCCCATGCGTGACGCACGGAGACATTCAGCTGGGCAAGCGCAGTGATCATGGCTGGCGGGCAGGCCGAACCGCCAATGACTGCCCGGCTCAAGGTACTGAAATGCAGGCCATTCTGCTGGACGTGATCCAGCAGAATCTGCCAGATTGATGGGACGCCCGCCGCCAAGGTGACTCCTTCGGTTTCGCACAGCTCATGCAGTGCGGCACCGCTGAGATCTGGCCCCGGCATCACGAGTTTGGCGCCCGACAGCAGCGCCGAGTAGGGCAGGCCCCACGCGTTGACGTGGTACATGGGCACCAGTGGCATGACAGCGTCCCCACGCGAAATGCCGACCGCATCCGGATGGCACGACGCATAGGCGTGCAGCAAGGTGGAACGATGCGAATACAAAGCCCCTTTCGGGTTGCCCGTTGTGCCGGAGGTGTAGCACAAGCCGCTAGCCCGATTCTCGTCAAACTCCGGCCATTCGTGAATGGTATCTTCGTTGTCTATCCATTCAGCATAAATGGACAGGTCGCTCGAAACAGCGCCGCCTTTGGGGTCGTCGAGAAGCACCCAGTGACGTACAGCGGGACACAGCGGCTTGAGCGTTTCCACCAACGGCAGAAAATGCTTGTCATGGAAGAGCACGACGTCCTGCGCATC
>Ga0172382_10004236_pt1 | contig 22088 bp, 21 predicted proteins | sample Leawel138RmetaG_FD_122245 | JGI IMG/M metagenome (GOLD analysis project Ga0172382, IMG submission 122245) | Leachate microbial communities from a municipal landfill in Southern Ontario, Canada - Leachate well 138R metaG | ecosystem: Engineered > Solid waste > Landfill > Unclassified | place... | reverse complement strand
GCGCGCCGTGGTGACGGGCGGCGTGGATCGCCAGGCCGCCCCAGCCGCAGCCGATGTCGAGCAGCGTCTGTCCGGGGGAAATCATCAGCTTGCGGCAGATCAGCTCGAGCTTGCGGGTCTGCGCGGTGGCCAGGTCTTCGTCGCCGTTCGGGAAATAGGCGCACGAATAGACCATCTGCGGATCGAGCCACAGTGCGTAGAAGTCGTTCGAGACATCGTAGTGGTATTCGATCGCCTTGCGGTCGGACTTGCGCGTATGACGCAGCCACGACGGCAGCTTGCCGCGGCCCTGTTCGGTATCGCCGATCCTGGCCAGGCCGTCGGCGGCCGCGATGATGTCGCGCATGTCGCCGTCGATATCGATCAGTCCTTCGACGAAGGCCTCCCCGAGCCGGTCCAGCGAGGGGTGGATCAAGGCCTTGGCGGCGCTCGGCTGCCTGAGCCGGACTTCGACTTTCGGGTCGTCCGACAAGTCTGCGCGGGCGCCGTTCCACAGCGTCAGGCGCAGCGGCAGCGGCCGGGTCTTGCGGATCTCTTCGGCAAACCGGATGACTTGTTTCTCAATCATCTTCGAACTGTTCGAGTGGTCTGAAGCAAGAGGTTCGGAACGCCCGGCGCCGGATGCCCGTGCCGGCAGGCACTAGAATCCGGCGGATGAGCGATGCCATACAGATTTACACCGATGGTGCATGCAAGGGCAACCCCGGCCCCGGTGGCTGGGGGGCGCTTCTGAAATGGGGCGGTCACGAAAAGGAGCTTTTCGGCGGCGCAGCGTTGACAACGAACAACAGAATGGAACTGCAGGCGGTGATCGAGGCCTTGCGGGTGCTGAAGAAGCAGCCGAGCCAGGTGGTGATCCACACCGATTCGCAGTATGTGCAGAAGGGAATCACCGAGTGGCTGCGCAACTGGCGGGCCCGCGGCTGGAAAACCGCCGATCGCAAGCCGGTCAAGAACCAGGATCTGTGGCAGCAACTCGATGAATTGGTGGCTGGCCACGAGGTCCATTGGCGCTGGGTGCGCGGCCATGCGGGCAACCCCGGCAACGAACGCGCCGATGCGCTGGCCAACCGGGGCGTGCCCGGTCGGGCGCGCAGCTGACCGGGTGCGCTGTCAGCGGCGCACAGTCAGCGGCGCACAATCGGCGCCGCACAATCGGCGGTGTGCGGCTGGCTGGCTAACGACGCGCCAGGTGGGCTTCGAGGCGGCCGAGTGCTTCTTCGAGCACGGCCACGGGCCGTGCGAAGCACCAGCGCAGGAAGCCTTCGCCCTCGTCGCCGAAGGCGATCCCCGGAGCGAGCCCGATCCCGGCGTCGCGCACCAGCGCCTTGGCCAGCGCCAGGCTGTCGGGTTCGCCGTCGATACTGAAGAATGCGTACATCGCGCCGTCGGGGCGACCGACGCTGATCCGGTCGATGCGCTGCAGGCCGGCGAGCAGGGCGTCGCGCCGTCGGCCCAGTTCAGTGACGAAGGCGCGCACGACCGGTTCGCCGTCACGCAGGGCCGTCACGGCAGCCTGCTGGATGAAACCGGGCGCGCATGAGGTATTGAACTCGATCAGCTTGGCCAGTTCGGGAACCAGCGCGGGTGGCAGCACCAGCCAGCCCAGGCGCCAGCCCGTCATCTGCCAGGCCTTGGAGAAGGTGTTGGCGACGATCAGGCGGTCATCGGGCCCGGCCAGATCCAGCATCGAAGGGGCCTGGAGGCTGCCGTCGAACACCAGCCGTTCGTAGGCCTCGTCGGAAACCACCCAGATGCCGTGGCGGCGACAGTGGGCGAGCAGCGCCGCCATCGCCTCGCCCGACATGGTCCAGCCGGTGGGGTTGTTCGGCGAGTTCACGATCACCGCCCGCGCATCGGTGCCGATCGCGGCCAGCAGTTGCGCCGTATCCAGCGTCCAGCGGCCGTCGGCCGCCAGCGTGAGCGGCACACGGGTGACTTCGGCGCCGAGGATGCGGGGAATCTGGGTGATGTTCGGCCACAGCGGCACGACCGCGACCACCCGGTCGCCGGGCGACAGGATGGCCTGGGCGGCCAGCATCAGGGCATTGACGCCGCTGCTGGTGACGACCACCCGCTCGCTGGCGACCGGCAGGTGGCTGCGGCTCAGATAGGTGGCCAGCGCGTCGCGCAGCGGTGCAATGCCCAGATTGTGATGATAGAAGGTGTCGCCGGCGTCGAGCGCGGCCTTGGCCGCTGCCCGGATGAAGGCCGGTGTGACCACGTCGGGTTCGCCGAACCAGAACGGCAGGACGTCGTCGCGACCGATCGCTGCGTTGGCGACCTCGCGGATCTGCGAGGCGGTGAGGGCGGCGATCGCGGGCCTGGGCCAAGGGACGGCGTCGGTCGGCGCGGCGTCGGTCGGCGCGGCAGCGGCCGCCGCGGCAGCGTCGGAAGTGGCCGGGGCAGCCGCAGCAATCGAGGGAACGGGGGGCAGCATCGCAAGTACCGGAAAAACGAAAATGATAGCGTGAGTAAATGCCGTGAGTTCCGGCGAGTTCTGCACTATCGCGCCGGATGACATGCTAGATTGGCACGGTTCCGGACAAGCAGCCCGGGGTTTCGGGCTGCCGCCGCGCGGCCGCATTCGCGGACTCTCCTCACGATGAAACGATCGAGATACTGGCTACTGGCCGCAGTCGGACTGGTCGTCCTGGGCGCTGCCGGCTGGCATTGGCAGCGTGGCCCTGCCGTGCCGGCCTTCGAGGCCCGTGCAGCAGGCAGGACCGCGGCGCAACGGCCCCCCGATGATCCGGTGCCGCCGCCGCGCGCCAGTGCGCCGGTTGCCGTCGAGGCCGGCCAGGCCAGGACGATGGCCCTTGCCCGGACGGTGTCCGCGGTCGGCACGCTGCGTGCAGCCGAGTCGGTGACCGTGCGCCCCGAAATTGCCGGGCGGATCGAGCGGGTCGGCTTCGACGGGGGTGCCCGCGTGCGCCGCGGCGATCTGTTGATCGAGCTCGACGCAGCGATCCTGGTGGCCGAGGCCGACCAGATCCGCGCCGAACTGGCGCTGGCGAAGGCCAATTACCAGCGCGCGCTCGATCTGGCCGACCGCCAGTTCGTCAGCGCCCGTGCGCGCGACGAGGCGGCCGCCAGCCTGCGCGTGCTCGAGGCACGTCTGGCGCTTGCCCAGGCCCGGTTGTCGAAGACCCGGATCCGGGCGCCCTTCGATGGCGTGCTGGGCCTGAGGAACATCAGCGTCGGCGACTATGTGCGCGAGGGCGATGCGCTGGTGGTCCTCGAAGACCTGTCGTCGGTGCAGGTCGACCTGCGCCTGCCCGAACGCTATCTGGCTCGCTTGCAGCCCGGTCAGGTCCTGAAGGTGGCGTTCGATGCCTGGCCCGGGCGCAGCTTCGATGCCCGGATCGAGGCGCTCGATGCCCGCATCGACGCCGACGGCCGCGCGTTGATCGCGCGTGGACGCCTGCCCAATCCGGAGGGTGCCCTGCGCGCCGGGATGTTTGCCAAGGCGTCGATCGTCCTGTCCGAGAATCCGCAGGCGATCATGGTTCCCGAAGAAGCGATCACTCCGGCGGGTTCCGAACTGATCATCTACCGGATCGAGCAGGGCCGGGCGCTGCGCACCCGGGTCGAGATCGGCGAGCGGCGGGGCGGACTTGCCGAGGTCCTGAGCGGACTGCCGGCCGATGCCCGGGTGGTCACCGCCGGCCAGCTCAAGCTTCAGGGTGATGGCCAGCCGGTCCGGGTGATCGGCGACGAGCGGTCACCGGCCTCCGGCGGCTGAGCGGTGATCGGAGGCTGAGCGGTGGTCATTTCCGAGACCTGCATCCGTCGACCGGTCTTTGCGACGGTGCTGTCGCTGGTGATTCTGCTGATCGGGCTGGTTTCCTACGACCGGCTGCAGGTGCGCGAGTACCCGAAGATCGACGAACCGACCGTCACCGTGACGACGCGCTATCCGGGGGCCTCGTCGGAGATCATCGAATCCCAGGTCAGCAAGCCGCTGGAGGACTCGATCGCCGGGATCGAGGGTGTGGACGTGCTGACCTCGATTTCGCGGGCCGAGCAGAGCCAGATCACGGTGCGCTTTCGCCTCGAGCGCGATCCCGACGGTGCCGCCGCCGACGTTCGCGACCGGGTGGCCCGGGTGCGGGCCCGGCTGCCCGACACGATCGACGAACCGGTCATCGCCAAGGTCGAGGCTGATGCCAATCCGATCATCTGGCTGGCCTTCACCAGCGAGACCCTGTCGTCACTCGAGGTCTCCGACATCGCCAACCGTTACGTCAAGCCGCGGCTGCAGACCCTGCCCGGCGCCGCCGACGTGCGGATCAACGGCGATCGCCGCTATTCGATGCGCATCTGGCTCGATCCCGACCGGCTGGCCGGCTTCAGCCTGACACCGGGTGACGTCGAGGAGGCGTTGCGCCGCCAGAACGTGGAGCTGCCTTCGGGGCGGATCGAGAGCGTGCAGCGCGAGTTCACGGTGCTCTCGCAGACCGACCTGCAGCAGGTCCGGGAATTCGAGAACGTCGTCGTGCGGGTGGTCAACGGCTATCCGGTGCAGTTGCGCGATGTCGCACGCATTGCGCTGGCGCCCGAGAACGAGCGCAGCGTCGTGCGCTTCAATGGCCGCGATGCGATCTCGCTGGGCGTGATCAAGCAGGCCACTGCGAATCCGCTGACGCTGGCCCAGGCCCTGAAGGACGCGCTGCCGGAGATCCAGCAGCAGCTTCCCGAGGGGCTCGAGGTCAGCATCGCCAACGACAGCACGGTCTTCATCGAGCGCTCGATCGAATCGGTCTACACGACGATCGGCGAAGCCACCGTGCTGGTGGCCATCGTGATCTTCCTGTTCCTGGGAACCCTGCGAGCCAGCGTGATTCCGCTGGTGACGATCCCGGTCTGTCTGGTCGGTGCCTTCGGGCTGATGTTCGCTGCCGGCTTCTCGATCAATACGCTGACCCTGCTGTCGCTGGTGCTGGCGATCGGCCTGGTCGTCGACGACGCCATCGTCATGCTCGAGAACATCTGGCGCCATATCGAGAACGGCATGGAGCCGGTGCGCGCCGCGCTGGTCGGTTCGAAGGAGGTGGGTTTCGCGATCGTCGCGATGACGCTGACGCTGGCGGCCGTCTATGCGCCGGTGGCCTTCACCACCGGGCGCACGGGCCGGCTGTTCATCGAGTTCTCGCTGACGCTGGCCGGTGCGGTCCTGGTCTCGGGCTTCGTCGCGCTCACGCTCACGCCGATGATGTGCGCGAAGCTGCTGCGCCACGACCCGTCTCCGGGTCGGCTGGTGCGGATGATCGACGGTGCGCTCGATGCCCTGACCCGTGGCTATACGCGGGCGCTGCGCAAGTCGCTGCAGCTGCGCTGGCTGGTGGTGCTGATCGGGCTTGCGGTCGGCGCGGCGAGCGGGGTGCTGTTCGGCCAGATGAAGCAGGAGCTGGCGCCCGTCGAGGACCGCGCGACCATCGTGGCGATCTTCAACGGTCCGGATGGCGCCTCGATCGAATACACGGACCGCTATGCGCGCCAGATCGAGCAGATCATGCAGTCGGTGCCGGAAGTCAACCGGATGTTCTCGGTGACCGGCAGCCCGACCGTTGCCCAGGGCATCAGCTTCACCCGGACGGTCGACTGGGGCGAGCGTGATCGCAAGATCCCCGACATCATCCGCGAGGTCCAGCCGCAGCTGCTGGCGATCCCGGGCGTACAGGCCTTTGCCGTGGCGCCGGCCTCGCTCGGCCAGTCGCCGCGCGAGCGGCCGATCAACGTCGTCGTGCTCAGCTCCGATCCCTACGAAACGATCCAGGAAGTGATCGAACCGCTGCTGGCCGACATGCGGGCCGATCCGCGGCTGCAGGGCGTGGACAGCGACCTGCGCCTGAACAAGCCGGAACTGAAGATCGAGGTCGACCGTGCCCGGGCAGCCGATGCCGGGGTGGCTGTCGACGCGATCGGCCGGGCGCTGGAGACGGCGCTCGGCGGACGCCAGGTTACCCGCTTCAAGCGCGACGGCGAACAGTACGACGTGATCGTCCAGTTCGCCCAGGACGATCGCGCCACGCCGCAGGACATCTCGCGGATCTTCGTGCGCGGCAGCGGCGATGCCCTGGTGCCGCTGGCCAGCCTGGTCACGGTGCGCGAGGGCGTGACGGCGCGCGAGCTGAACCACTTTGCCCAGCGCCGTGCCATCACGATCACGGCCAACCTGGCGCCCGGCACCTCGCTGGGCGAGGCGCTCGAGGTTGTCGAGACCTACGCAGGGCGCCATCTGCAGCTCGGCTACACGCTCGACTACAATGGCCAGACCCGCGAGTTCAAGCAGTCGTCGACGACGCTTCTGATCACTTTCGTGCTCGCGCTGTGCTTCATCTATCTGGTTCTGGCCGCGCAGTTCGAGAGTTTCGTCGACCCGCTGACGATCATGCTGTCGGTGCCGCTGTCGATGACCGGCGCGCTCGCGCTGCTGCAATGGAGCGGCGGAACGATGAACGTCTATAGCCAGATCGGCCTGATCACGCTGGTCGGCCTGATCACCAAGCACGGGATCCTGATCGTCGAGTTTGCCAATCAGTTGCGTGATGCCGGCCGCGAGCTGCGCGAGGCGACCGTCGAAGCGGCCAGCCTGCGGCTGCGTCCAATCCTGATGACCACCGGGGCGATGGTCCTGGGGGCCGTGCCGCTGGCGCTGGCCAGCGGGGCCGGTGCCGAGAGCCGGATGCAGATCGGCATGGTCATCGTCGGCGGCATGAGCTTCGGAACGGTGCTGACCTTGTTCGTCGTGCCCACCGTCTACACGCTGTTCGCGCGCCGCCGGCACCTGCTTCAGGACACCGGGCCGGCCGAACCGGCGGGGCAGGCTGGTGCGACCAGCCCGGTGCCGGCCGCCTCGCCGGTCGCCTCTTCAGGACACCTTGCATCATGAGTCTTCGCCAGATCGTCCTCGATACCGAAACCACCGGCCTGTCGCCGGAAGACGGACACCGGGTCATCGAGATCGGCTGCGTCGAGATCGTCGGCCGGCGGTTGACCGGGCGCAGCCTTCATCTGTACATGAATCCGGAGCGCGACATCGATGCCGGGGCGCTCGAGGTTCACGGCCTGACCCGTGAGCGCCTGGAGCGCGAGCCGCGCTTCGCCGAACTGGCCGGGCAGATCGCCGGTTTCGTGCAGGGTGCCGAACTGCTGATCCACAACGCACCGTTCGACCTCGGTTTTCTCGATGCGGAATACCGGCGTCTGGGGCAGCCCGGTTTCACCCAGTTGGCCAGCAGCGTCGTCGATACGCTGGCGCTGGCCCGCGAGCTGCACCCGGGGCGGCGCAACTCGCTCGATGCGCTGTGCGACCGCTACCAGATATCGAACGCGCACCGCAAGCTGCACGGCGCCTTGCTCGACGCCGAGCTGCTTGCCGATGTCTACCTGGCGATGACGCGCGGCCAGGACAGCCTCGAAATCGCGCTGAGCCTGCCCGGGGGCGAGTTCGGCGACACCGTCGAGGGCCCCTGGCCGCCGGCCGGCCTGCGGGTGCAGGCTGCCGACGCGCAGGAATGCGTTGCCCACCAGGCCCTGCTGGCCGACATCGGGCGCGAAGCGAAGCAACCGGCTCTGTGGAATCGGGTGGCGGGCGACTGAAAGGGTGGCGGGGGACCGAATGGGGGGTGGGCGACCGAATTCGACTAAACTTCGCGGTTGACCCGAAGGAAAGCATGAAAGAACATCGCCACACCCGCGCCCGTGAGCGCAAGGCCCATCTGTCACCGGATGCCGACCGGATGGTGGCTGCTGCGCTCGGGCTGGCCAACTCGGGCAGCCGGATCGAGGATCGTTTCTGGGAGGCGCAGTTGGCGCTGCGCATCGAGCGCCTGCTCGACAGCGGGCACATCCGGGCCGTCTACGACGCCCTCGACCGGCTGCACCAGACCGATGACGAAGCCTACGGGGCCTTGGTCGAGGCGGTCGAGGAGGCTGCCGAAACCGTCACGATCGAACACGACGGACAGCGCTGGAACCTGCTGCTGGTGGCCGCGCCGCTGATCGTCTGGACCCGTTTCCGGATTCCGTCGGGGCCGTTGCCGGCCGACGCCGTGCGGGCCCTGTCGGCCCACTGGCAGGCGCACGTGCTGTCAGGCCAGGCACGCTTCCAGCTCGCCCCCCAGCTCTACAGCATCGACCAGTTGCCGCGCGACTTCGGCGAGCTGCGCCGTCTGGCCCGCCGGCTGGGGCAGGGTGCCGTCACCGGCCAGGCGACGCGTCTGGATCTCAAGACGCTGCCCGAGACGGCGGAGATGCTTGCGGATTCGCGCTTCCTGCTCGGCGTGGTGGCGGTGCCCGAAGGCAGCCCGCTGTTCCGCTGGCAGGCGGTCGATTCGAGCGAGCACGCCAGCCGCGTGCAGTGCCTGGAGCAGTGGATCGGCCAGGCCAGGCCGAACCTCGAACCGCTGCTGCCGGGCTGCGGCTTCGAGTGCCTGCTGCCCGACGCCTTCCACATCAACCTGCGTGAATCCGACCGGCGGGTGCGGCCGTACTCGATCCGGGCGGCGGTCCATTATCTGAACCACGCGCTGGCCGTCGAACCGGCCCAGATCCGGGCAACGGTTGCGCCATTCGGCGACGAACGCACCGACGAGTACCGGATCGGTCTGAGCGTCGATGAAGACGATGACGAAGTCGCGCACGGCATCGTCTGGCCGCTGCTCGGTGCCGAGAGCGATGAGGACGAGCCGTCGCCGCTCGAGCAGATCCGCGACGTGCTGCGCGAGGTCGGCGTGGCCGAGATGCGGCTTTGGCCCGAGCTTACCGAACCCGAGTTCTGCGAAGACTGCGGCGTTCCGCTGTACCCGAACGGCAAGGGCGAGATCGTGCACGCGGAGATGCCCGGCGACGTCGAGCCGGATTCGACGCACTTCCACTGATACCGTTTCGCGTTCGAGCGTCTGGGGGCGGTTGGCCAGGACGCGGGGCGAAGCTTTCGGCGCACGCCGGGTGCTTGCCCCGCCGCGCGGGGTACCCTGCGGTGCTTCGGGCTCGTGGCCTGCCGCCGAAACTCGCTTCGCTCCCGCCGCTTTGCGGCGCTCGCTGCGCTCAGACAGTCGGCGGCAAGTCAGATTGTTGGTGCGCGCTGACGCGCGCGGGCCACGAGCCCTGCGCTCCTCGGCTGCGCACAAGGCGTGCGCCGAAAGCTTCGCCCCGCGTCCTGGCAGACGGTGGCCTGCGATCGAACGCAAAACCGTCTCAGTCCGGCCCCCCGCACCTTGGCTGCCCTTGCCGTTCGAATGCGAACGGGGATGAGGGCGCACGGCCCGTTGCGCACGCACGGTCCAGTAGTGTACGGCCAGCGGCGTGGTCAGCGGGGCACGGCCAGCACCGCCCGGGCGGTCTTGATCCGCTCGTCCAGGTAGGCGCCGTAGAAGTCGGGTGAGGTGTAGCCGATCAGCCGCTCGGCCAGTTCCCCGGCGGCCCCGACGAAGGCCACGGTCGGCGAGAAGCGGATGCCGAGCGTCCGGGCGACCTCGGCCGCCGATCCCCCGTCGCTGAACGGCCGGTGATCGGTGATGTCGAGCTCGACGACCTGCACGCCGTACTGCCGGCTGTCACGGGCCAGGTACTGAAGGTGGTCGCGACGCAGCAGTTCGCACCAGGGACAGCCCGGGGTCGAGAACAGGACGACGACAGGCTCGCCGCGTGCCGTGGCCCGGGCAAGCAGGCTCGCCCAGGCGGCAGGGCGGGCCAGCGCGGCCGGCGGGATCTGCTCTGCCAATGCCGAGGGGGTCGCGGTGACGACAGTCGCGGCAGAGGCGGCCATCGCAAAGGTGGCCGCGGCAAAGGCAGCCGTCGTGACAACAGCGGTGATCGCGGCAGTGATGAGGGGTCTGCGCATGGCGCCGGAATGCGGTGCTTGACTGTATGAGTATAGACGCATACAGTCGACCGATGAGAAATGCGTGGCGGGCTGATTCATGTCAAGTGCTGCGCAGAGGAGACTGACGATGTCGATGGACGAACTGGCGCACGTGTGCGAGCGCGTGTCGCGCTATTTCACGCTGCTGTCCGAACCCATGCGCGTGCGGATCCTGCATGCGATCTGTCAGGGCGAGAAGACCGTCTCGGAGATCGTCGCTGATACCGGCGCCACGCAGACCAATATTTCCCGCCATCTGGGGACGATGTACCAGGCAGGTGTCCTGACCCGTCGAAAGGACGGCAACTTCATCTATTACGGAGTCGGCGATACGGTACTCACCGAGATCTGCCGGACGGTCTGTGTGCACATTGCGTCGCAAGACGACGGCAGTGATGAGTGCGACCGCCTGCTGGCCGTGGCCCAGGATCTCGAACCGGTGTCCTCGTGACGGACGATCGCAGGCCGCTGCCAGGGCGCATCCAGAAGGCGCCGGAGAATTTCCTGTCCGCCGGACAGCTGGCCCTGGCGCGCCGGGCCCGGCGCCAGTTCATGGGCAAGGCGCTGGCCATGGGGGCAGGGGTGTCGGCGGCGGCCGGCAGCCGGGCGCAGCCAGCCGCCAGCCCGGCAGCGATGGTCGACGATCCCGCGATCGTGCGCCTGCCGGCGCATTCGACCGGACTGGGCCAGCCGGTTGCCGCCCGCGGCTACGGGTCGCCGTCCCAGTGGGAGCGCAATCTGCAGCGCCGCGAGAGTCCGGGGCTGACCCGGGTGTCGGCCGCATCGGTCAGCTTTGCGCCGCTGCAGGGGCTGTTCGGGATCATCACGCCCAACGGCCTGCATTTCGAGCGCCACCACCAGGGCTGGTGGGACATCGATCCGAACCAGCACCGGCTGATGATCAACGGCCTGGTCCGGCAGGCGCGGGTCTTCACGATGGACGACCTGATGCGGCTGCCGCAGGTCTCGCGCATCCATTTCATCGAGTGCGGCGCCAACACCGGCATGGAGTGGGGCAACGTCGCCGTGCCCACCGTGCAGTACACACACGGCATGCTGTCGTGCTGCGAGTACACCGGCGTGCTGCTGTCGACATTGCTCGACATGGTCGGCGCCGACACGAAGAACGGCCGCTACCTGCTGGCCGAGGGTGCCGATGGCTCGTCGATGACGCGCACGATCCCGATGGCCAATGCGCTCGACGACGTGATGGTGGCCTGGGCGATGAACGGCGAGATGCTGCGCCCCGAGAATGGCTATCCGCTGCGTCTCGTCGTGCCGGGCATCCAGGGGGTGTCATGGGTCAAGTACCTGCGCCGGATCGAAGTCGGCGACCAGCCCTACGACACCAAGGACGAAGTGCTGCACTACGTCGACCTGATGCCCGACGGCCGACACCGCCAGTACACGTCGATCCAGGAGGTCAAGTCGGTGATCACCACGCCCTCGGGTGGCCAGGTGCTGCTCGACAAGGGGTACTACAACGTCACCGGCCTGGCCTGGTCCGGTCGCGGGAAGATCCGCCGGGTCGATGTGTCCTTCGACGGCGGGCGCAACTGGCGGACGGCGCGGCTGGAGAATCCGGTGCTGCCCAAGGCGCTGACCCGCTTCAACATCGACTGGGTCTGGGACGGTGCGCCCGCCATCCTGCAGAGCCGGGCAATGGACGAGACCGGCCATGTCCAGCCACGGCTGAACCAGTTGCGGGCGGTGCGCGGCACCCGCTCGATCTATCACAACAACGGCATCCAGTCGTGGCGGCTTGCACAAACCGGCGAGGTGTTCAATGTCCAGACCGGTTGAGGCCAGTACACAGGGCAAATGGCTGGCCGGTCTGCTGCTGACGGCGGCCTGCGCGCTGGTTCCGGTGGGCGCCCAGCCCAAGCCCTGGGCCGACATCGGCCGGCCGGCGACACCCAACGAGATCAAGGCCTGGGACATCGACGTCCGGGCCGATTTCACCGGCCTGCCGCCCGGCTCCGGTTCGGTCGATGTCGGCATGGACGTCTGGGACACGAAGTGTGCCTCGTGCCATGGCACCTTCGGCGAGTCCAATGAAGTCTTCGCGCCGATCGTCGGGGGAACGACCCAGGCCGACATCGCCAGCGGCCGGGTGGCGAATCTGACCCGGTCCGATTTTCCGCAGCGCACCACGCTGATGAAGCTGTCGCAACTGGCGACGCTGTGGGACTACGTCAACCGCGCGATGCCGTGGAATGCACCGAAAACGCTGACCACCGAGGAGGTCTATGCGGTGGTCGCCTACATCCTGAATCTGGGTGACATCGTTCCGGATGACTTCGTGCTGAGCGACCGCAACATCGCCGAGATCCAGCAGCGCCTGCCCAACCGCAACGGCAAGGTCTTCTTCGAGCCGATGTGGCGGGTCGACGGCAAGCCCGACGTGCAGGGTGATGCCTGCATGACGAATTGCCGGGACGAAGTCGTCGCCATTTCCGCGCTGCCCGACTTCGCGCGCGATGCCCACGGCAACCTCGGTGCCCAGAACCGGATCGTCGGGCCGGTGCGCGGCGCCGATACGGGCCGGCCACCGATCGCTTCGCTGGCCGAGGCGGCTGCCGTCATCGAGTCGGCGCGGGCAACCGTGGTGGCGGCCGGCGCAACGGCCCCGGCCGTGGCGGTTGCACCCAAGCTCGCGGCGGTCGATGGCCAGGGCGGTGCGGCCGACGGGCAGCCGCCCGCGGCACTGGCCGCCCAGGCCAACTGCATGGCCTGCCACGGTGTGGACCGGGCCTCGGTCGGTCCGGCCTTCCGGCAGGTGGCGGATCGCTACCGGGGCACGCCGGGCGCGCTGGCCCTGTTGTCGGGGCGTGTGAAGAACGGGGTGCAGGGCGTCTGGGGGCAGATTCCGATGCCCGCGAATGCTACAGTTCCCGAAGAAGACATCCACCGCATCGTCGGATGGATCCTGGATGGGGCGCAATGAGCGCCTCGCTGACAGCTCTCCAAGGAGATCGAAAGATGAACGAATCACGTCGCACGACCCTGCAGGTCGCAGGCGGCGCCGGGCTGTACGCGGCGCTGGTCTCGATCGGCATGCTCCGGCCGGGCACTGCCTCGGCCCAGGCCTTCGACCGGGCAGCCTTCCAGGCCAAGGGCTTTGCCGACGCGCTGGCCGCGCTGGGTGCCAGCGGTGTCGGCGAGTCGGGCCAGATCACGATCGTGTCGCCCGACATCGCCGAGAACGGGGCCGTTGTGCCGGTCGGGATCCGCAGTGGCCTGCCGAACACGCAGACGATGGCCCTGCTGGTCGAGCAGAACCCGAATGCGCTGGCGGCCTCCTACGAGATCCTCGACGGCGCCCTGCCCGAGGTCACGATGCGGATCAAGATGGGCCAGAGTTCCGACGTGCTGGCGCTGGTCAAGGCCGACGGCAAGTTCTACACGGCCCGCAAGGAAATCAAGGTCACCCTCGGCGGCTGCGGTGGTTGAAGCAGGGCGACTGCTTCGATACCCGGCATCTTCGATACCCGATACAGGAGAGAGAACATGGCAGACCCGATGAAGATCCGCGCCACCATGAGGGATGGCGTCGTCGACGTGCGTGTGCTGATGGCCCACGAAATGGAAACCGGCCAGCGCCGCGATTCGTCCGGAAACCTGGTGCCCGCCTGGTTCATCAGCGATGTCAGTGCGGCGCTGAACGGCAAGCAGGTGATGAAGGCCCACTGGGGGCCGGCGATCTCGAAGAATCCCTATTTCCAGTTCAAGATCAACGGTGGAAAATCCGGTGACAAGGTGAGCGTGACCTGGGTCGACAACAAGGGTGATACCCGCACCGACGAGGCCACGGTGAGCTGACACGTGGGCGGGTCCGCCGTGTCACCGGCCGCGTCGGGGGGCGCACAGTGCCGGCAATAAGAGCTGCAAGCGATAACAAGCTGAAACGAGGAGGAACGAACGCGATGAAAGCACTTCATGGCAGGTTGGCCTGTGCACTTGCATTGGGCGCGACGCTGCTGGCGCCAGCGGGTCTTGCGCTGGCGCAAAGCAGCACCCAGGCCGAGATCGAACGCTATCGGGAGATGTTGCAGGACGGCAACCCTGCCGAGCTGACCGTGATGCGGGGCGAGGCCTTGTGGAAGGAGAAACGCGGACCCCGACAGGCCAGCCTCGAAGCCTGTGACCTGGGCAAGGGGCCAGGCGTGCTCCAGGGCGCCTATGCCGAACTGCCGCGCTATTTCGCCGACGTCGATGCCGTGATGGACGCGGAATCGCGGATCGTCCACTGCATGGTGACCCTGCAGGGTTTCGATCGCAGCGAGGTGACCAAGCGGCCGTTCTCGGGAACCGGCCAGCGGGCGACCGAACTCGAAGCCCTCACCGGCTATGTCGTCGAGGAGTCGCGCGGCGCCCCGGTCAGCATTCCGCAGAAGCATCCGAAGGAGATCGCATCGTATCTGCGCGGCGAACGGGCCTTCCATTACCGTGGCGGGCCCTATGATTTCTCCTGTGCCTCCTGCCACGAAGGTGAGAACAAGCGGATCCGTCTTCAGGATCTGCCCGACCTGACCCAGCCGGGTCCGGCGCAGCGCGCCTTCACGACCTGGCCTGCCTACCGGGTGTCGCAGGGCGCCTTGCGCACGATGCAGTGGCGCTTGTACGACTGCTTCCGGCAGCAGCGCTTCCCTGAACTGAAGTATGGATCCCAGACGTCGATCGATCTGATCACCTTCCTCGGTGTCAAGGCCAACGGCGGCAAGATGGATTCCCCGGCGATCAAGCGGTGAGGAGGGCGACGATGAAAATGAACTGGAAGCTCCTGGCCGCGGCTGCCGCGGTGGCGCTCGCCGGGTGCGCAACGCCGGTGCAGGTCAGCGAAGCGGAAGCGACCGAGGCGATCAAGGCCTCGTTCCAGCCGCGCGGCATCGCCGGGCTCGACCGGCTCGAGCAAAGTGAAATGCAGCGTCAGTGCAGTGCCTATTCGGGCAAGGAGCTGCCTGCCTCGGTCAGGGAGAGCCTCGAGAAGGCAGCGCTCGCCGCAGTCCGGTATCCGGCCGATGGCAAGTACCTGGGTAGCTGGGCGGCGGGCGAGAAGATCGCGCAAAGCGGGCGCGGCCTGCAATTCAACGATACCGCCAAGACCGTTGCCGGCGGCAACTGCTACGCCTGCCACCAGTTGGCCAAGGCCGAGATCTCCTACGGCAATCTCGGGCCTTCGCTGTACAACTACGGCAAGCTGCGCGGCAATTCGCCCGAGGTCGTCCGCTACACCTGGGCGCGGCTGTGGGATTCGCACTCGTTTGCAGCCTGCAACCACATGCCGCGTTTCGGCGCTGCCGGCATCCTGACCGAAGCGCAGCTCAAGGACGTCATGGCGCTGCTGCTCGATCCGGCCTCGCCGGTCAACCAATAGACCGGCCATGCTCGATCGCCGGGAGTTCCTGCAGATCCTCGCGACGGCGTCGGCAGCCGGGCTTGCGTTGCCGGCCGCCGCCGGCAGCCGCGCAGGCGCCGGCGAGGCGGCGCACGCGCGGGCCTTTTACGACATTCCGCGATTCGGCAACGTCAGCCTGCTGCATTTCACCGATTGCCACGCGCAACTGCTGCCGATCCATTTCCGCGAACCCAGCGTGAACATCGGCCTGGGCGAGGCCGGTGGCCGGCCGCCCCATCTGGTCGGCGAACACCTGCTGAAGGCCTTCGGCATCCGGCCGGGCGGCCGGCAGGCGCACGCCTTCACCAGCCTCGATTTCGAGGCTGCGGCGCGCACCTATGGCAAGGTCGGCGGCTTTGCGCATCTGGCCACGCTGGTGGCGCAGTTGAAGGCTTCACGTCCCGGGGCGCTGCTGCTCGACGGCGGCGATACCTGGCAGGGGTCGGCCACCGCGCTGTGGACGCAGGCCCAGGACATGGTCGATGCCTGCAAGCTGCTCGGCGTCGACGTGATGACCGCGCACTGGGAGTTCACCTACGGCGCCAAGCGCGTCGAGGAGATCATCGCCCGGGATCTGAAGGGGCACATCGATTTCGTTGCACAGAACGTGCGCACCACCGATTTCGAGGATCCGGTCTTTCCGTCACATGTGATCCGCGAGATCAACGGCGTGCCGGTCGCGATCATCGGTCAGGCCTTTCCGTATACGCCGATCGCCAATCCCCGCCACCTGATTCCGGACTGGAGTTTCGGGATTCGCGACGATGAACTGCAGAAGCGTGTCGACGAGGTGCGGGCCGCGGGGGCGCAGGTGGTCGTGGTGCTGTCGCACAACGGGATGGACGTCGATCTCAAGATGGCTTCGCGGGTCACCGGCATCGACGCGATCCTGGGCGGTCATACTCACGACGGCGTGCCGCAACCGCTGCCGGTGAAGAATGCCGGCGGCACGACCCTGGTGACCAACGCCGGTTCCAACGGCAAGTTCCTCGGGGTGCTCGACTTCGAGGTCAAGGGCGGCCGGATCACCGATTTTCGCTATCGGTTGCTGCCGGTGTTCTCGAACCTGTTGCCGGCCGATCCGCAGATGCAGGCCTACATCGATCGCGTGCGCAGTCCCTACCGTGCCCGACTCGAAGAGACGCTCGCCGTCACCGAAGGGCTGCTCTACCGGCGCGGCAACTTCAACGGCACCTTCGACCAGCTGATCCTCGATGCCATGATGGCGGTCAAGGGCGCCCAGATCGCGTTCTCACCCGGCTTTCGCTGGGGCACTTCGCTGTTGCCGGGCCAGGCGATCACGCGCGAGCACGTGATGGATCAGACCGCGATCACCTATCCGTACACGACCCTGACCGAGATGTCGGGCGAGCGGATCAAGACCGTGCTCGAAGACGTCTGCGACAACCTGTTCAACCCCGACCCCTATTACCAGCAGGGTGGTGACATGGTCCGGGTCGGCGGGCTGCAGTACACCTGCGATCCGCATGCGGCGATGGGCCGGCGAATCACCGACATGCGGCTCGGCGGTGTGCCGATCGAGGCCGGGAAGAACTACATGGTCGCCGGCTGGGCACCGGTGGCCGAGGGCGCCCAGGGCGAACCGATCTGGGAAGTCGTCGAAACCTGGCTGAAGGCGCAGAAGACGGTTGCTCCGCGCCAGGCTTCGATGCCCAGGCTGATCGGGATGGACGGCAATCCGGGAATGGACCGAGGGACGTGATGAAGCGGCGTGACTGGTTTCGGCAACTGGCGCTGGCGCCGCTCGCAGTGCCGGCGGCCGGCCTGCAGGCCCACGGCCGGCCGGCCGATCCGGCGGCGCCGGCACCCGGCACCGTGATCACGCTGCCGGCGGCCCGCCTCATCGATGGCACGGTGCTGCCGGCGGAGCACTGGCGGGACAAGGTCGTGGTCATCGAGCTGTGGGCCACCTGGTGTCCGTTCTGTGCGCAGCAGAATCCCTATCTCGATCGCCTTCACCGCGAACATTCGGCGCGCCGCCTGGAGGTGATCGGCCTGTCGATCGACCGCGACGTCGAGGCCGTGAAGGCCTACGTCGCGAAGAACGACTATCGCTTCCATGTCGCGATGTTCGACGCCGACTGGAAGGCCGCGATCGGCCATCCGCGCGGGCTGCCGATCGTCTGGGTGGTGGGCCGCGACGGCCGGCTCGCGCGCCTGGAGATCGGTGAGCTGTTCGCCGAGGATGTCGCATCCTTTGCCGAACTGCTGTGACGATCGCAAGAAGGTGCCGAGGATGAGGGTACCGAGGATGAGGAGAGGGGGATGCAGGCCATGAACTTCATTCGATGCCCGGGTGCCGGTATCCGGCGCCTGGCAGCTGGCCGGAGGTCGCGTGGGTTCTTGCTGGCCGGCCTGGCGGCGACGATGCTCGCACCGGCCGTTGCCGCCGAAAGCCTGTTCAGCGTTCGTCACCTGACGCTGGAAACGGCCACCCGGGCGGCCCAGGCCGCGCTCACGTCCTGCCGCGACGCCGGCTATCAGGTTGGCGTGGCAGTGGTCGACCGGGCTGGGGTCCCGCAGGTGTTCCTGCGCGACCGTTTCGCCGGTGCACACACGGTCGAGGTGGCGATCAACAAGGCCTGGACGGCGGCATCGTTCCGGATACCGACCACAGAGCTGGCTGCCGAAACCCAGGCTGGCAAGCCGATGAGCGGGTTGCGCCAGGCGCCGCGCGTGATGGCGATCGGTGGCGGCCTGCCGATCGAATCGGCCGGCTCGACGGTCGGTGCGATCGGTGTGTCGGGCGCACCGGGGGGCGATGCCGACGACGCCTGCGCGAAGGCCGGCATCGACGCGATCCTGCTCGACATCGAAATGTAGCCGCGCAGCGAACGCATGTTGCCGCACGGTGGGCAGGTGTAATCGCGCTGCGAGGCGCGGAGCCTGGGCCGGCGGTCGATCCGGCACAATACTGGCTGCTCACGAATCGGCCGGCCATGCGCCAGAGAACCCATCTGCTGTCCGCCGCGCTTGCAGCGCTCTGCCTGCATGCCGCAGCCGCGGATGCACAGTCCGTATCATCCGGGAACCCCGAAACCTCCGGTCACTACGAGCGCTGCCTGCTCGAACAACTGGCCGAGGCCGATCCGGGCCTGACGGTCGGCGCGCTGCGTGCCGCCTGCCGCGAGGCGGATGTCGGGGGGCCGGTCGTGTCGGCGGATCTCGGCCAGCCGGTCGCGCTGCTGCCTGAATCGGGACAGCCCGTCGCGCCGGAGCTGCCGGCGGGTCCTGCCGAGCGCAGGATCGCCAGCGAAGCCCGCCTCTGGAGCGAACGTTTCGCACTGCTGCCGCACCGACCCAACTACCTGCTGCCGGTGACGTATTCTGAGGCGATCCCCGGATCATCCGGAGCCAGCGAGCGCTTCCAGCGTACCGAGGTCAAGTTCCAGGTCAGCTTCAAGTTCGCGCTGCTGCCGCCGTTGTTCGAGGATCGGGCCGGACTGTTCTTCGCCTACACCGGCCAGGCCTGGTGGCAGGCCTACAACAACGCCCAGTCGGCGCCGTTTCGCGAATACAGCCACGAGCCCGAGGTGTTCCTGGCCATGCGCCCCGGTTTGCCGCGGATCGCCGGCTGGACGCCGCGGCTGGCCACGGTCGGCTTCAACCACCAGTCGAACGGGCGCCGCGGGGAGTCCTCGCGCAGCTGGAACCGGCTGTTCGCCGAACTGGTGCTCGATCGGCCCGATGGTTTGTGGCTGGCCGTGCGCCCATGGTGGCGGATTCCGGAGAGCGCGCGGTCCGACCCGGGTTCGTCGCGGGGCGACGACAATCCGGAGATCGAGCGCTACGCCGGTGACTTCGAGTTGCGGCTGGGCCGCGAGCTTGGCCGCAGCCACTGGACGCTGAGTGCGCGCCGCGGCCTGCGCTCCGCTGGCAAGGGTTCGGTCCAGCTCGACTGGAGCCGGCCGACCGGCTTCAGTCCGCAACTGCGCTGGCATGTCCAGTATTTCGACGGCTATGGCGAGAGCCTGCTCGACTATCGGCGGCGTGTGCAGCGGATCGGGCTGGGCGTGATGCTCAACGACTGGTACTGAGGGCGGCTGAGGGTCAGAATGTCGACCAGCCCGGGCAGTCGCGATCGAGCAGGCGGCGGATCGATTCGAAATACATGTCGCTTTGCTGGCGCTCACCGTCGACTTGGGCGGCAACGCGGGCAGCCACTGCGTCGTCGACCTGGCGCAGCGGGCGCCCGCCGGCAGCCTGGGTGGCCAGCACCTGGTGCATGCAGGCGCGTTCGAGGTAGTACAGATCGTCGAAGGCCCAGGCGATGGTCGGGCCGACCACGGTCACACCGTGGCTGGCCATGAACATGACGGTCTTGCCGGCCAGTTGCGACGCGATCCGGCGGCCCTCGGCGTCGTCGAGGGCCAGCCCCTCGTAGCGCTCGTCGTAGGCGACCCGGTCGTGGAAGCGCAGCGCGTTCTGCCCGGCCATCAGCAGACGGCCGCCTTCGACCAGGGTCAGTGCCGTCGCATAGGGCATGTGGGTGTGCAGGATGCACTTGGCATGCGGGTTCATCCGGTGGATCCAGTTGTGGATGAAGAAGGCAGTCGGTTCGAGCGGATGGCGGCCGTCGAGCACCTTGCCGGCGCCGTCGATGAGCAGGATGTCGCCGGCGCAGACCTCGCTCCAGTGCAGGCCCTGCGGGTTGATCAGGTAGCGGTCGTTGCCGACATCGAGACTGAAGTGATTGCAGACGCCTTCGTTCAGGCCGCAGTGCGCGGCCCAGCGCAAGGCGGCGGCCATGTCGAGACGGCCCTGGCGGATCGGGTCGGTCATGTCATCAAGTCCTCGGGTTCCGGAAGTTGATCTGTCGTTGCTGCAGTTTGCTCATTCGGGGACCCGGCTGCGCAATGCCTTGATGCGGCCACGCTGGACTTTCTCGTCGATGCGGCGCTGCCGAGCGGCCCGGCTCGGCCGTGTCGGGTGGCGGGTCGGCGCGACGTAGGCCGCGGCTTCGACGAGCGTCTGCAACCGGGCGAGCGCATCCGTTCGATTGCGCTCCAGGCTGCGTGAGCGCTGGGCCTTGATGACGACGACGCCATCGGCATTGATGCGCTGGTCGGCCAGTGCGAGCAACCGCTGCTTGACTTCGGCTGGCAGCGTCGATGCCCGGATGTCGAAGCGCAACTGCACGGCGTTCGAAACCTTGTTGACGTTCTGCCCGCCCGCGCCCTGCGCGCGGATCGCCGTGAACTCGACCTGTGAAGGGTCGATGGTCAGCGCGGCCGCCTCGAATCTGCTCATTGCGCTATCTTTCTTCGGCCTGAAGCTGTTGTCTCGAGGCACTGTCCGGGTACAGGCGTTCGAGCGCCGCGCGCGCGGTCGCCAGCATCACGGGGCCGAGCGCTTCGGTGATGCCCGCCCTGGCGTCGGGTTCGCCGCGCAGCGTCCAGGCGTGCAGGTAGTCGTTGCGCCGCTCGGCAATGCAGGTTTCGACCACCTGGCGCCAGTGCGGCGGATGTTCGGAGGCCGTGTAGTCACCGCGTCCCCGGCCATAGTGGGCGACCGCCAGGTAGCCGAGCAGGGCGGTCACGACCAGTTCGTCGAGCATCGTGTCGGACCAGGCGATCCACGACGAGGTAGCGCCGCGCACCACGTTGTAGCCGCGGGCCAGGCCGAAGGCACCGAGGGCCCCGATGACGCCGCCGGCCAGCAGGCCGGCGCCGAAGCTCAGCCCGCCGGTGGCCAGGTCGGCCTTGAAACCGGCGAGCGCGCCCGATACGGTTCCGCCGACCAGCGCTGCCTTGCGCTCGCTCAGCGGCTCGTGGACGACATAGTGCTCGGCGAGCCGGGCGAGCACCTCGGCACCGGCCTGTCCCGACAGCTCGTGCAGGGTGATCAGTCGGTCGGTGCCGGCGCGGATGTCGGCGTCGAGCCGGTCGGCCAGGGCACGCATCGCTGCCCGCCGCGTGGACGGGCGTGACGGCTGCAGCCGGCCGATCAGGCTGTCGGGAGGCAGGGTTTCGCGATCGGCGGCGGCGCGTGCCAGCCGCTCGATGAGCAGTGCGATGGCTGCTTCGAAGACCCCGTTGCGTTGCGCGAACCAGGCGTCGAACAGGCGATCGAAGGCCGGTTGGGCTTCCTGCGGCACCCATTGCGCCAGCACGCGCAGCAGCGTGGCCTCCTGTACCCAGCAGCGGGCGAAGGCGTCGAGCGGCAGCACCACGCGAACGTTGGGCGAAATGGCCAGATGCTGCCGCCAGCGCTCGACCTCGGCCGCTTCTTCGTCGGCCGGACGGGGCTCGCCGAGCTGGTTGAGCAGGACGATGACCGGCCGGCCGATCCAGTCGAGCACCTGCATCTCGTGCACGACGTAGCCGGCCAGCTCCGGCTCCTCGGAGGCATTCACCAGGTACAGGACGATGTCGGCCTGCTCGCGCACGTTGCGTACGGCTTGCTGGCTCGACCACAGGGCGCGGTCGCGGAAGCGGTCCCAGACCGTCGACAGGAACCAGCCGATCGGGTCGCCGGATGCCTGCAGGCGCCGGGCCAGCCGGGCACTGTCGCCGAAGCCCGGCGTGTCCCAGAGCAGCAGGCGATCGCCGGCGTCGGTCTCGATCAGGACATGGGCATCGGCCGAGTCGGTGACATGGGCTTCGTCGCGCACTTCGCCGACTTCGCGGCCCAGCAGGGTGCGGGCGAGGGTGGTCTTGCCCACATTGGTGTGCGAGATCAGGCTCAGTGAGATCGTACGGGGCGTGCGGTCGCTCATCGGGGCAGGATAGCGGAGTCGCGAATCGATTGTGTGACCTGTTCGGCGTCATCGTTGGCCAGGTCGGCAAAAATGGGCCG
>Ga0172382_10004235_pt1 | contig 22095 bp, 12 predicted proteins | sample Leawel138RmetaG_FD_122245 | JGI IMG/M metagenome (GOLD analysis project Ga0172382, IMG submission 122245) | Leachate microbial communities from a municipal landfill in Southern Ontario, Canada - Leachate well 138R metaG | ecosystem: Engineered > Solid waste > Landfill > Unclassified | place... | reverse complement strand
CTCGACGACGACCTGCCCGAAATCGCCAAGGCCTATGCCGAGTTCCGCGCCCAACATCCGGAGCCCAGCAAATGATCACGCGACTTGAAGCTACCCGATATCGCTGCTTCGAACGCCTGGGCGTCGATGTCGGCGACTTTCGCGTTCTGGTCGGGGCCAATGGCTCTGGCAAAACCACCTTGCTGGACCTGCCCGTTCTCCTAGGCGACTTGCTGCGTGCCAACAATGTATCCGCGCCCTTTATGGAGCGTCGGCCTGAATTGCCGCCGCGTGCTGGCAGCCTGAACGAACTGGTGTTCGCCGGGCGCGGCAGCGACTTCTCCCTGGCTGTCGAAGCTCGCCTGCCCGAGACTGTGCAATCAAAGGTGCTTGAGGGCCTTTTTGCCAGCAAACGCACGGAGCGCTCGCGCCAGGCCTTACAGGAAGATCGCCGCCAATGGCCGACTCACATCCGTTACGAGATCGGCTTGCGCATCGGTGCGGATCAATCACTGCTGGTAGCCTACGAGTACCTCTTCCTCTTCCCAGAAGCTGATGGACCAGACCGCCGACAGGCGGGCTTTCACGGGGCAACGGCAGCGAGCAAGAAGCTTTGGCACCTCACGCTCAAGCGCGAGATTGGCTACGAGTCGGAATTCAAGCCAGAAACACCGAACGCCAAAGCCGTCAAGGTAGGCTTACCCGAGACGCTGCTGGCCATGCCACGCGTCTTGTTCGAGTCCGAGGCAGGCTATCCCGCTGCGCGGTGGCTGCACAGCTTGTTGACTACCGACGCGGTGTTCTTAGAGCCCAGCTGGTCGGCCATGCGCCAAGCCAGCCCACCGGGCCAGCCCAAAGTCATCACCGCCAACGGCCGCAACATCCCCTGGCTGGCACTGGAACTGAAGCGCGAGGGGGCTCCCGAAGCTGCGCCTGCCGACTACCGCGGCGAGCGCTATGCCGACTGGATTGCCCATGTGCAAACCGCGCTTCCGCAGGTCACTGACATTGATGTGCGTGAACGTGAGGACGACCACCACGCCTACTTCGTGGTCAGCTACAAGGGCGATTTCAAAGTGCCGTCACCCGGTTTGTCGGATGGCACTCTGCGTATCCTCACGCTGACGCTGCTGCCTTACCTCAGCAAGCAGCCCGCCATCTTGGTGACCGAGGAGCCAGAGAACGGCATTCATCCGCGCGCCATTGAAGCGGTCCTGCAATCGCTCTCATCGATGTACGACAGCCAGGTCTGGGTGTCATCGCATTCACCTGTAGTGCTGGCACGTGCAAAGCTGGACCAGTTGCTGTGTGCACGGCTGGCCAGCGAAGGTGGCGTGGAGATGGTCGCCGGGACGGACCATCCTCGCCTGCAAGAGTGGCGAGGCGGCATCGATCTTGGCAGCCTGTTCGCAGCGGGGGTGCTCGGATGATGAACAAGCGCCCCTGCGTCATTTTGGTGGCCGACAGCAACATGGCGGCCACCTTTCGTGGGTACTTCAAGCGCGAGCGTTGGCACCTGAGCCTCGGTTGCTCGCCTTTCAAGATCAACACGGATGTCGGTGCCGACCTGCTGGTGGACGAAGGCGGCAACGACCCCGGCGTCTACACCAAGGGCCACGAATTGTTGCGCCCCTACCAGAGCAGCCACCATCGCGCCCTCGTGGTGCTGGACTGTGAATGGGAAGGCTCGCCTGGCAAAGACGTGATCGTCGCCCACATCACGGCCAATCTGGTGGCCAGTGGTTGGGCCGAGGATGCGGTCAAGGTGATCGTCATCGAGCCCGAGTTGGAAAACTGGCTGTGGCAGGACAAGCCGCAGGTGGCAGATGTGCTTCGCTACAAGGGCGACAAGTCGCTGCGTCAGCATCTGGCCGATAGCGGATGGTGGCCTCCTGAGACTGCGAAGCCACCGCGCCCGAAAGAAGCTGCCGAATGGGTGCTCAAGCAGACTCGGCAGCCGCGCTCTTCCGCGATTTATCAAAAGCTGGCTGAGCACATCTCGATAAAGGGTTGCACCGATGCAGCCTTTGCTGAGATGCACGCAGCGTTTCTGGCTTGGTTCCCTCTGGAGGGCGCTGAATGACCTTCGCGAGTTTCAAGAACGCACGCATTGTTCGGTCCGGGTGGCTTGACGAAGGTGGGCGCCGACTGGATTGCAACCCTTACATGTCTGGCGCTCAAGAAGCCAGGGATGCTCTGCGGCATTTGAATGTTCGCAAAGACGCTTTGCGAACCCTCACTAATGGATACGCAGGCGGCATCTACAACGGACCGATGTTCAAGCGCAATTATGTTGAGTCGCCTGAGCACGGTGTGCCATTTATCAGCAGCGGCACCCTCTTGCTCGCAGACCTGAGTACGCTCTCGCTGCTACGCGCGAAGGATGCGAAGTCCTCACGGTTGTCTTATCTTCGACTGCGGCCAGGGATGACGATGATTTCGTGCTCCGGAACGATCGGCCGGATGTCCTATGTGCGGCCAGATATGGAGGGCATCTGGTCGTCGCAGGACGTATTGAAGGTCGTCCCAGATCCTGACGCTATTCAACCGGGTTATCTGCACGCATTCCTCTCCAGCCGCTACGGCGTGCCTTTGGTCGTCTCTGGCACATATGGCGCCATCATTCAGCACATTGAGCCGGAACACATCGCCGACCTGCCGGTTCCAAGATTTGATATTCCGACCGAACACGAAATTGCGTCGAAAGTAGATGCGGCTGCCCGAGCACGTGCGGAGGCGGTGGACTCGCTTCGCGAAGCCGCAAATCGCCTGTACAAGAGACTCGGGCTGAAGCAGCCAACCCCCGTTGCCTCTTTACCAAAACCAGACGTCGCAATGGTTTCAAGCGAAGTCTTTAAAGATCGAGGGGATGCGTATTACTACAGTGCCAGGAATTCAGAGTCACGCATTGCACTAGACGGTGCGACCGAAAATCACCAGCTGGGAGATATTGCAGAGGTCTTCATTCCAGGTATCTTCAAGCGACTTTATGCGTCCGACCCTCAGTTCGGCAGTCCCTACATCACGGGAGGAGACGTGTTCGAGCTGGCCCCCACCTCAGACAAGTACTTGATGAAGCGCGTGGCCGCTGAGTACGGCCTGTTGCTCAGGAAAGGAATGATCGTTGTGCAAGAGGCCGGTCAGCTGGGAGGCCTCATTGGACGCTCGGTGATGGTCGGCAGCTATCTCGACGGGTTCTCCTGCAGCAACAACATGATTCGGATCGTCCCTGAAGACGACATCGACGGTGGCTACCTGTTCACGCTGCTGTCCAGCGAACATGGAGTTCGATTGCTGTCGCGAGAGGCGGCTGGGTCAAGCATTCCTCACACCGATGAGCAACGCGTCAAGCGAATTCAGGTGCCTTGGCCTTCGCGCACAGACCGAGAATATATCGGCACCCCTGCGATTCGCGCACGGGAATTGAGAGATCAAGCTTGCGTTTGGGAGCGTGAAGCGCGAGACATGCTGGAAGCAAGAATCCTGGGAGAGGAGTGAGATGGCCAAAGTGATCCCAGTAGGCCAGCCGGTCAACGATGCAGAGCGCAGCGCCATCGCTTACCTGCGGGATCGCTTGCCAGACAGTTTCGTTCTGCTTCACAACTTCGAGATCGAGCGGCAGGGCGAGCGCTTCGAGATCGACATCGCGTTGCTGACCCCGCACGCTCTTTACCTGATCGACGTGAAGGGCACGCGCGGCACCATCGATGTGTACGGCAACAAGTGGTACCCCGAAGGACGCGCGCCGTATCCGTCGCCGCTGGGCAAACTGCGCGGCCATGCGCGCACGGTGAAGGGCTTGGTGACTCAGGCCAATCCCGGTCGGAATGAGTTGGACGGTATCTACGTCGATGCCGCCATCCTGCTCACCGCGCCGGATGCACACCTGAATGACCGCGAGCAGCTGGATGCAGATCGGGTGGTGAAGCTGAAGGATGCCGAGCGCTACTTCAAGGATGCCACGCGCATTCCGGCGCGCTTCTCCAAGAACATCCTGCAGCAGCAGGGATTGATCCTGCATGCCTTGAAGGTGGTGAAGCCCGCTTCCGCCGTGCAGCGCTTTGGGCACTGGCAGGTGAAAGAAAAGCTTGGGGCGGCGGAGGCCTACACCGAGTTTCGTGCCGAGAACGCGTTCGCGGGTGGCACGGCCCGCCTGCGGGTGTACCAGGCCGACCCCTATCAACCTGAAGATGTGCGCAAGGCGCAGGTCAACCGCATTGCCAACGCCTACAAGGCGTTGTCCAAGCTGCCGCTGCATCCCAACATCGTCGCGGCGCGGGACTTCTTCCCGACCGATGACGACAAGTCTTTCATCCTGATCCTGGACGATGCTCCGGGCCAAGCGCTGACCGTGCATATGGCTCGGCCCCAGTTGGCGCTAACGCTGGACCAGAAGTGGCGCGTGGCCAAAGACCTGTTGGCAGCCTTGGCCCATGCCCACCATCACGGTGTGCTGCATCGCAACCTGACGCCGGGCGCGATCTTGATTGGCCAGGACGGCACCACACGCATCACCGATTTCGACTTCGCCAAGCCCGGTGTGGACCGCAGCCTGACGATCGCGACGGACATTGTTGATCTGGTGGAGAAAGCCTATGTGGCGCCCGAGGCATTCCGAGAGCCGGGTGTGGCATCGAGCGCATCGGACATCTTCTCCGCCGGGGTTATCCTCTACGAACTCTTTACCGGAGAGCGCCCATTTGCGGGAGAGCCCACCACAGTGTGGGATCGTGCCGGCGAGTTCCTCAACAAGCCATCGGCACTGCGACCAGAGCTGAACGAGGCCTTTGATGCTTGGCTGCAGAGCCTGTGCGCTTTTGATGAGCACCAACGGCTGACCGCATCTGCTGCGCTGGCCGCTTTGAATGCTTTACTGCAACCTGTGGCACAAGCAGCCAGCCAAGCTGCAGAGGCACCTAAGCCCGAGGTCTTTGAGGTCGATGATGCCCAGACCGACTACCTGAACTTGGCAGCAGGTCATCGCCTGACACACAAGTTCATCGTGGAGAAGAAGCTCGGGCGCGGCAGCTTCGGTGTGGTCTACAAGGTGATCGACACCTTGGGTGATGTGGCGCGCACGGTGAAGCTCATCGTCAGTGACCGGCACTCGACCTTGGAGCGCCTGAAGAAGGAGTACCGCCACCTGGTGCACATCCCCGAGCACCCCCATGTGGTGCGTGTGCTGGATGCCGATGTGATTCCAGGGCGGGACATCCCGTTTCTGGTGTTTGAGTACGTGGAAGGGGCCGATGTTGGCGACATGATCCACGACCGCCTGCTGTCACCCGAGGATGCGCTGGAGCTGGGCAAGCAGGTGATTGAGGGGCTGGTGCATCTGCATGCGCAGGGCTTCCATCACTGCGACATCAAGCCGCGCAATCTGTTGTGGACGCAGAAGGGCGCCAAGATCATCGACTTCAATGTGTCGGTGCGGGCCGATGACAAGGAGTCGCGCGGCGGTGGTTCGCGGCGCTATCTGCCGCCGGACTTTGACCCAGAGGTCATTCCGCACAACGGCGAGCGCGCAGACCGCGATCTGTATGCGCTGGGTCTGACTTTGTACGAGGCATTGACCGCCCGCTACCCGTGGGACACCACAGAGCCTCCCATCAACAAGCCTGCGCCGGACCCGCGCGAACTGTCCGGCTTCGCCGACTTGGCTCCGGAGCTGGTGAACGTGGTGCTCAAGGCCATTGCTCCGCGCAGGGCAGAGCGTTTCCACACGGCCGTGGATTTCCGCGATGCGCTTGCAGACGTTCGTCATGCACGTCGTGTGCAGACGGTCAGCCTCGCTGGCATGGTGACGGCTATGAGCAGCGGGCAGCCCGCCTTGGCCCATTCGGCACCCAACACCAACGCGTTCGTATCACACCTGCTGACGCTCTACAGCCAAAGCCGCCGCAGCAATGCCGGTACGCGAGGCATGGACGCGCTGGGGTTCTCAGCCTATGTGGACACGGCGCTGGACCGTGCCTTGTTGCCTGCTGTGCTGCAGGGTGAGTTCCGGCTTGTGCTGATCTCGGGCAACGCCGGTGACGGCAAGACCGCTTTCTTGCAACGGCTGGAGAAAGAAGTCGAAGCGCGCGGCGGGTCCGTCAATCGTGGTTTGGCAAACGGCAGCGAGCTGAGTTTGGACGGCAAGCGCTACCTCATCAACTATGACGGCAGCCAAGACGAGGGCAACAAAGACAACAACCAGGTGTTGCTGGACTTCCTGGCCCCGTTCAAGGGCAACGATGCAGCCTCCTGGAGCCCCAAAGAGACCCGGCTGATTGCGATCAACGAAGGCCGCTTGGTGGACTTCCTCGCTGCGCATGAACGAGATTTCCCGGCGCTCACGGCTCTGGTTCGGCGTGCATTCGCCACCGGGGAAACTGAGTCTGGCGTGGCGGTGGTGAATCTGAATCTGCGCAGCGTTGTGGCCGATGACGCCAGCAATGCTGAGGGCGGGTCGATTCTGGAGCGCACGCTGCGAAGCATCGTCCGCCCGGAGAACTGGGCTGCTTGTGAGCAGTGTGACTTGAAAGACAGTTGTTACGCCTTGCACAACGCTCGCAGTTTCCAGGATGAGATTGCCGGGCCGCGCTTGTTGGAACGCCTCAAGACGCTTTACACGATGGCCCACTTGCGCGGGCGCTTGCACATCACGATGCGCGACCTGCGTTCAGCGCTGTCGTTCATGCTGATTGGCAACCGCGACTGTGGCGAGATTCATGCGCTCTACGTCTCAGGCAAGCACGATGACGTGGCGCGCAGCTTCTACTTCAACAGCTGGATGGGTGGCGGGCAAGCCACCTCGGACCGGCTGCTGACGTTGCTGAGCGACCTTGATGTTGGCAAACAGGAAGACCCCCGCTTCGACCGAGGCCTGGACTTTGTTCAGCCGGATGACCGGGCCCTGTTCCGTTTCGAGCGCCGAGGGCAGTTTGACTTCGAGGTCTTGAAGCGCCTGTTTGGCGATCTGCCGCGTGGAGTGTCTGACTCGTCAGTCCGCCACCGGGCACGCAAGCATCGCGAGTATGTGGCCATGGCACGCCGCAAGCACTTCTTTGAGCGGCGTGACGCGAGCTGGGAAAAGATGCTTCCCTATCGCTCCGCCAAACGCATGGTGGAGATCGTTCGCGGCGAAATGCCCATCGACGAACTCACGAGCGAAATCCTGCATGCCATCAACCGAGGCGAGGGACTGCAGCGCCCGGAACGCCTTGGAGCCAGCTTGGCCTTGCAGTTGCGGCAGGTCGAACACGGTACGGTCCGCAGCTACCGGCTCTTCCCCGTGGAGGGCTTTGGGCTGCAGGTACAAGACTTTGCGGCTAAGGCTCGCTTCGTTGAGCACCTGCCGACCGGTCTGCTGCTGAAGTACCAAGGCCAAGGCGCAGGTGCCATCAGCAGCGAGCTGATCATCAACCTCGACGTGTTCGAGATGCTGGTGCGGCTGAATGAAGGCTATAGGCCAAGCGTTGAAGAGATGCAGGGTTTCTATCTCTGCCTTGGCGTATTCAAGAACAGTCTCAATGCTCAGCCTTACCGCGAAATCCTGCTGACCACCACGGGGCACGACTTCTACCGCTTGGCCCGCCACGACGATGGTCGGGTGGAGATGCGTTTGCTGCACGGCCCGGTGAAGGGCGCTCGCCAAGAAGAAGCCGCAGAGAGCGGCGCCAGGGGGAACTGATGGCATTGCAGAAGAAGGACAGGGAGTTCCGACTCCCGAAGATCAGCTATCTCGACTTCAAGACCATCGAGATGGATCGGGTGCTTACTGGCTTGTTCGAGCGGCTGGAGCATGGGGGCTATCCCAGCGTTTTCCGGGACAAGCGAGAGCTGACAGTGGACAAGTTTGTCGATGACATCCTCGATGCCAAGGACAAGTTCTTGGGCTTCACCCAGCACCGAGACATGGTGGAGCGTTGGGTGGAAACGCACCTGATGGACATCGTGAATCGAGGCAAGAAAAACGCCGCAGTGGCAGGGCCGCGACCTCTGCATGGCTATACCTATCGCTTTCGCAACCCGAAGCACTCGCGTGACTACGGAGCGGCACAGCATCTTTACCAGATGCTGCACCACGCACGCTACCTCGCCGGCCACAGGGCCATCGAGCATCTCAAGGGCTTCTTCTTCGACGGGTTCGACAAGCTCACACGAGAGCTGAACGACAAGGCGCTGACAGACATTGAGACGGCGACGCTGCTGCATTTTTTGTCGCAGAGGAAGGACACGGCGGACACGCGCGCGGGCGGAGATCGGTTTGCGCCTGTGTGCATCGGCTCAGCCGATCTGATGGCCGAGGACATTCAGCGATTGCTGTTCTACAAGCCCTTCATGCCGCGCTCGGTGATGGTGGAGTACCTGAAGGTGCTGTTGTCGTTCCACTTGGCGCTGTATCACCTTCGCTTGCTCAAGCTGCTGCCTGCCTGGCAGAAGCTGGAGGGAGCCAACTCGCTGTGCGCTGAATCGGCATGCCCTATGAAGCCCCGCGAGCAACGCGAGCCTCAGGGCGACTGCCCCTACAAGCTTGGCCTGTTCGTTGATCTATCAGGGAGCGCAGAGTCTTCTACCGCAGCGCTGGCAGAGCGCAGCGCAGATGGCTACTACCGGCGCATTCCTAGCTTTGTTCGAGCGTACTTCGTCGCCAAGAAGCTTGACGAGTTTTCTGAGCACCTCGTTCGGAGAGGGAAACTGATCCGTCCCTTGAATTCCGTGTTCTTGGTCGGCGAACTCTACGGTCTGCAAGGAACGCCCTTCGCGGAAGAGCGGGACAAGTTCTTTGGGGAGCGGCTGGCTGGGCTGCTGGAATCCTTGTCTGAGGGAGATGCGGGCCTTGACGCAGAGGTCGAGGCCATCACAAAGATGGGACTCTCGGACTTCGAGACCTACATCGAGATTCTGGTGGCTCTGCGTGGGGCCTTCCATCGGAAGTACATCATCGAGTCGTTGGACGCGACGATGTTGAAGAACAAGTCGGGTGCGCTACTTGCGCAGACCCGTGCGCGAAACGCACCTCGGCGATTTGCGCTGGAGAGTCGCCTGCTGGAAGTGTTGCTGCAGATCGCGGTGTTGCGCCCCGGTGGTGACCAGGGCTACTTCACCGGCGAGATGCGGATCGACGACTTGCTGTCGTTCTTGCGTGAACGCTATGGGCTCTACATCGATCAGCTGCCGCCCGGTGAGGGGTTCAGCGCTCCGACCATCGACGAACGGAAGGCCCTGCGCAGCAATGTGCAGGCATTCACCGGACGCCTGCGCGAGATTGGCTTCTATCGAGATTTGTCTGATGCCTACGTGACCCAGACCGTGGTGCCGCGCTACACGATTGCAGAACGAAACGAAGGAGCGCGCGCATGAGTCAGGGACTGCGTGAGCTCACCAATCAAGAACTGAACGCTGCGCTGGAATCGGTCCTGCTTCCAAAGCTATCCCAGTTGCTTGCCGCTCGCGAGCTTGGGCATTGTATGCGGGTCACAGACTTGGATCGGGAGCTGATGATTCGCTTGGCTGGCGGCCTTCGGGCTGCCGTGCCGTCAGCAAACGTAGTGGTGCTGGCGGACAAAGGCTTGCGAGCGATGGCACCGGACATGGCTGTCAGCAGCACCAAGCTCGTTGAGCTGCGGAATCCGCTACCGAACGATGAGCTTCGGCCCCCGTTGCTGGTCTTCGTGCCGAATGACCTGCGTGCTTCAGCGGAAGATTCCTTTGGCGTCGCGACGTTCGAAGAGGTCTCGATAGATGGCGCGTATGCGGAGCTGAATGGGCAGCTGCTGGCTCAAGTTCCTGCCAATTTGCGGATGGCCGTAGAGGCATGCTTGAGCGAGTTGCGGCGGCGTGACAGCCGGTGGAGGTACGCTGATGACGCTGCTGTCGCTCGTTACCTGCTCACCTGCCAGATCAATGAGTTTGATCCGGATGCGATGGGGGCAGCGCTCTTTGAGCTTGCTCTGGTGCCAGACTTTGGGTTGTTCCAGCAGACCTAGCGCGCGCCTGCGCGGGTGGCGCGCAACCGAGAGTGCGTAGAGCGCGTGACCTGGTCGACCAAGACGGAGCGCGTTCGCGCGCTTGAGCTGGGCTTGCAGGACTCCGTGTTCTGCAAGCAGCTTGGCGAGTTCTTCTCCCGTATCGGTGTCTCCAATCCCAAGGAGTGGACGCAAGCCATCGTTCGTGACCGTGTGAATTGGCCACTTGCGTTCAACAAATGGTTGTTCGAGGACGGTGGAGTCAACCCCGATGCCATCTACATCGGCGATGTCGCACTGCCTGACTTGCCCGTGGTGAAGGATGACAACGAAGACCCCCGTTTGGCTGAGTTGATCGGGCACAAGGTGCTGCCCATCTCAAAAACCGGGCTCAAGAAGTTCAGTGTCTCTTTCCGTGTTGACCCGGTGCCGTCCAAGGTCGAAGGGTTGTCACGGTTTGTGGCAGAAGTTGTGTCGCGCGACAACGGGCCGACAGGCCTGCGTAGGCGAAAAGCCGCCTGGACCAAAGGAACCGACTCCGGCGCGATTGCTTTTTCGTCGATTGGCAAGATCGACTGGGAGGAAGGCTGGCACTACGTGCGGGTGTATGCGGAGACCGAGGACGGTGATCGCATCCCTCTCGCGGACGGAGAAGGCAATCCCATCCGGTTCAACACTGATGCAGCTGAGACGCACGCCAGCCCCAACGAAAGTGACCTCTTTTACGTGGTCACCGACGACGAGGTGGAGGTAGAACCACCACAGCGTGCGGTCCCGCGTGAGGCGAGCTTGATGCATGCGTTGCTGCGTGCACGTTTTGCGGCGGTGACTCAGGATCGTGATCCTGGAACCGTTACTGTGACCGGCTGCGGCTGGGTGGAGCGCAATAGCAAGGCCATAGCCAGCGGCGAAACCTTGGAGATTCGCCTGGGCAAGGAGGGTAAGGCGAACGTCTTGGTGTCCAGCCTTTTAGCGAACCTGGAGCGGGCGTTTCTTGAAGACCCGGAAGGTCTTAACCGCTTGAGACTTTCGATCAGCGCTTCGGGAGTTGCTACGCGATCTACGACATCGTTCAAGTGGCCAGTCTCGGACGAGGTGACTCGGTTCCGAGAGGCTCGGGAGTCGTTCTTCGCCGCTGTGCTCAAGGGGGACCAACGGCTGATCATGCAGGCCAGCGATCTTCTGTCACTTCTGGAGCCGGCTCAGAATTACGCTTCCGCCTACTTGGCTTGGATCGATACAGCGCTTGCACGTGCCGGCTCGTCAGAGACGGCCGTTGCGCGGCAAGCAATGGATGAGCTTCGCTACGCGCTCACAATAGATTCAGTGGCCCTCGTGCTGGAGGACTACCAAGGCAGGCGACGAGATGCTGTGCTGCTGGGGCCAACGCATCCTTTGCGTGCCAACTGGCATGTTGCATGGAGCCATCTCGGCCAGGCCTGGATGGAGCAGAGTCGGGCTAGCAACAAAGAGTTTGTGATCCCGACACGTGACGCAGTGATCAAGCAGCTTGCGCCAGCGGCATTTCCGCCGGTTGTTCCCTTCGGTGAGGAGCTGGGGCGGACAGCGCTGGCTGTGGATAACATCAACCCGTTCTGGTCCTTGTACGCGGCGACCGATGAGAAAGACCCTCGTGGCCTGATCGGGGAGGTTTGTGCCGCCTTGGGCTTGCCAGAGCCAGCCATCGGCGGGGCAACGATCGATAGTGCTTATCTTGCCGCGCGTGTGCAGCGTTATCTGGTCCAGCACCCGTATGTGGAGACGCTGACGATCAATGCCTTTAACGCAGGGCGTGCGGGTGCATTGGCCGAAGTGCTACTGGCACTCCAGCGACATCCTGATTTCGCCGATCTGCGTTACGACATCCGGCTCTTCGTCCTTGATCCGGCAGCGCCTTCTACTGGGGAAGCATTGCTGGACCTTTTGTCTCCTGACTCGGGAGCCAGTGCCAAGGAGGCAGACGCCTTTTCGACGCCGACCAACAGTCATCTGCACCCCAAGTTGCGACTAGCCATTCGTGCGATCAAGGAATTCCGCGACGACCCGGATGCGCATGCGGCTCATCTCTCCTTCTTGTTCGACCTGTTCCCGGCAGAGGAAATCCGTGCAGTTGATGTTCAGGACAGTGATGACTCATCCTTTGTCCATGGCCTGGTCCAGCCCTTCGACGTGGACTATCTGGAGGACGAGCAATCCATCACCTGGCTGCGTCGGCCGCTTCATGGTATCGCACAACCTCTGGAGGGTGCCGAGGCGTTATCCGATCTCATGGGGAGTGTTTCGCGTGCGGTCTCGGTCGCTGTGGCGACGGTTGCTCGCAGTCAATACCTGCCGCATGCGCGTCCTGTGGTGGCGCTGAGCCTGTCCGCAGATGAGCGTGCCATGCTCCATCAGGTTCATGAGGTCAGTGATTGGGTGCTTACGATTGATCGGAACTTGGGGATCGAGTTCTTCGACCATCGTCGGCATGCCACACGCCCAGACTATCTGATCGACCACTCGCCCGACATGGCGAGCGCGATGAGCCATCGATTGGCGATCACCTCGCGGTCCGTTGCTGAGCTTGAGTCGTTGCTGATTCCCATCTTGGGTGAGTACGGACTGCCCAATACGGGCAGACATGCCTTGGTGATGCTGGATCAGCTTCGGTCGCTCTCTGGACGGTTGGCCCTGAAGCTCTTGTCCTCCTCGTCCCAGCGGGCCGAGGCGATGGGATTGGCGCTCTCGCGTTTGTTCCTCGAACACCAGGGCGTTTTCCAGAACCAAGTTGTCGTGCCGTTGGACGCGCACTTGGAGTTGTACAAGGCCTTGAAGCAAAGCGCGGAGGAAATGGGCGATGAAGTCAGCTTCCGACGGACTGACCTTGCCCTGTTCGACCTCGACCCAGCAAGCCGCGTGGTGACATGCCGGCTGGTCGAAGTGAAGTGCTACAGCCAAGTGGGCGATGTGGCTGCCTACGCGCAGTTGAAGGCGTCCATCGCTGACCAGATTGCTCAGTCCGAGCACGTCTTGGCCTATCACTTCGACCCCAGGATGGCTGACGTAGATCGGCCTGACCGCCCCATCAAGAATCGCGATCTTGCTGCACTGCTGGGCTTTTACCTAGACCGCTCCGAACGCTATGGCGTGGTCTTGCCAGAAGCAGCCGAAGAGGCGCACTACTTCCTGCGACGCCTTGATGAGCGGCCTTACACCCTGCAGTTCACACGAAGTGCCGTGGTGTTTGACTTCAGCAAGCCAGGTACTGAGCCCGCCGAGCATGAAAACGGCATCGAGTTCTATCGGATCGGTAGTGATTTGATCCGGCAGTTGGTTGAGTCGGCCGTGACGGACACTGAAACGGTGGCCAGCGTCCAGTACGTACGCGCTGCCGACGCAGCGCGAGAGGTCACGCAGGAACTGCTTCGTCGCAGGGAGTTGGCGCCAGCCGTTCCTACCTTTGAAACGGCTGCGTTCCTCAGCCCGCCACGGGATCGAACACTCGCGTGGGACGACAGTCCGAGGGTCAAATACACGCAGCATGAGGTGGTTTCCAACGCGCCCGCGAGGGAGCCGGAACCAGCCGCCGTGGTGCTGGTGGCTCCTCAGCCAGTAGGCACAGTGCAGGCTGCAAGCACTGACATGCCACCACTACCAGTAGACGAGCCGGGTGCGGATGCGACTGCGGAACAGGCGCCCGCATCGGTTCTTGTTGCGGAGGAGGAGGTTCCCCAGGGTGCGTCCGTTACACGGCCGCAGAATCAAGATGGCGAGACTACCGAGAGTCGCGTGTCTTACGACATCATGCTCGGTGCTACGGGAGCAACACCGCAGTACGGCCTGATTGGCGAAGTGTCTGGGCGCAAGGTGGCACTTGACCTCAATCAGACCCACACCATCAGCCTGTTCGGCGTTCAGGGTGGCGGCAAGAGCTACACCTTGGGCAGCGTGGCAGAGATGGCTTCGCTGCAGATCCCTGGTATCAACTGCCTTCCCGAGCCGCTGTCCACGGTGATCTTCCACTACAGTCCGACGATGGACTACAAGCCCGAGTTCACGTCGATGGTGGGGGCGAACTCGGTGGAAGATCAGGTTCGTGCGCTGAAGGAAGTGTATGGCGCGGAGCCAAAGGCGCTCGCGGATGTCTTGCTTCTCGTACCCGCCGACAAGATCGAAGAGCGTCAGGTCGAGTACCCCGACATCGAAGTGCGGCCTTTGCAGTTCTCGGCTTCAGAGCTGAAGGCTTCGCACTGGAAATTCTTGATGGGCGCCGTAGGCAATCAAGCTACGTACATTCGTCAGATCATGCGCATCATGAAGGCGATGCGCGATGACATCACCCTTGAGGGCTTGCGTGCAGGCATCGATGCATCGTCGGTTCCCGATCACCTCAAGGAGCTGGCTCGGATGCGCCTCGACCTGGCCGCTGAGTACATCAACGACGGAACCTCGCTCACTGAGGTGGTGAGGCCAGGCCGACTGATCATCGTGGACCTGCGGGACGAATTCATTGAGAAGGACGAAGCCCTCGGACTGTTCGTCGTGCTCTTGCAGTTGTTCGCTGATGCGCGCATCGATGGGCGCAGCTTCAACAAGCTGGTGGTGTTCGATGAGGCCCACAAATACATCGACAGTCCCGACCTGGTTGCTGGGCTGATCGAAGTGGTCCGAGAGATGCGACACAAGGGCGTCAGCATCATGGTCGCAAGCCAAGACCCTCCATCTGTGCCTGTCAGTCTTATCGAGCTGTCCAGCCAGATCATCATGCACAAGTTCAACTCGCCTGCATGGTTGAAGCACATCCAGAAAGCCAACGCCGCACTCGGCAACCTGACGCCAGAGCGCATGGCCCTGCTGAAAGCCGGAGAGGCCTACGTGTGGTCAAGCAAGGCGACGGATGAGTCGTTTTCCAAGGGGGCCGTCAAGCTTCGGTGCAGACCCAGGGTTACACAGCACGGCGGTGCTACACGGGTGGCGGTAAGGGATTGATAAGACTTCAGGGAGAGATGGATGATCCTGACCGATAACGAGACCAAGGTCGATCTACTCAACAACGAGGCAATTGCCTCTACGATCATTGGGCTACTTCGCGCGAAGCCAGACCACCCGGTGACTATCGGTGTGCACGGCGACTGGGGGGCAGGAAAGTCCAGCGTGCTCGAAATGATCGAGGCTGGTTTTTCCGATCAGGGCGATGTCCTATGCCTGAAGTTCAATGGATGGCGCTTTCAAGGCTTCGAGGACGCGAAGATCGCCTTGATCGAAGGGATCGTCACGGGTTTGGTCGAGAAACGTCCGGCATTGAAGAAGGCGGCAGTGGCCGTCAAGGATGTTTTTCGTCGCATCGACTGGCTGAAGGTCGCCAAGCGAGCCGGCGGTCTGGCCATGACCGCATTCACTGGCATCCCGACACCCGAACAAATCGGTGCGATCGTCGGCTCGCTCGAAGCGTTAGTGGCAGACCCTGCAAAGCTTGTTACGAAAGAAAACCTCTCGACCGCCATCAACGAAGCGAAAGACCTGCTCAAACCAGACGAGTCCAAGAATGTGCCGGAGGAAGTGGAGGCCTTCCGCAAAGCGTTCGACCAACTCCTGAAAGATGCTGGCATCAAGCAGCTTGTTGTCCTGATCGACGATCTCGACCGCTGCCTGCCCGATACGGCCATTGAAACGCTCGAAGCGATCCGGTTGTTTGTCTTCACTGCGCAAACGGCGTTCGTCGTTGCAGCAGACGAGGCGATGATCGAATACGCGGTGCGTAAGCACTTTCCTGATCTACCCGACAGCACTGGACCGCGCGATTACGCCCGCAATTACCTCGAAAAGCTCATCCAGGTTCCGTTCCGCATCCCGGCCCTGGGTGAGACCGAGACCCGGATTTACGTGACGTTGTTGCTGACCGGCGCCGAGGTCGGCGAGGACGACGCGGACTATGGAAAGCTAATCACCGTAGCAAGAGAGAAGCTGAAACGTCCTTGGACCAACGGCGGTCTTGATGCCGCAGCGGTCAAGACGGCCCTCGGCAAACAAGCCGACAAGGCGAACAACGCACTTGCACTCAGCGACCAGATCGGTCCCATTTTAGCGAGCGGTACAAAGGGCAACCCGCGCCAGATCAAGCGGTTCCTCAACACGTTGCTGCTGCGCGAGCGCACTGCTACCGCGCGCGGTTTCGGTGACGACATCAAGCTACCCGTGCTGGCGAAGCTCATGCTTGCGGAACGCTTCCTCCCAAGGTTGTTCGAGCAGATCGCATTCGTCGCGGCAGTCCATCCGCAAGGGCTGTGTGAAGACCTCGAAACGCTGGAAAAGAGCCTTGCACTGGCTGACGGCAAAGCTAGCGAGCCGAAGGGGCAGAAGGCCACTGAGCCCATCTCTGTGTCTGACAACGCTGTGTTGACCGAGTGGAAGTCGTCCGAGGCGGTGCGCGACTGGGCGAGCCTCCTGCCGAAGCTATCAGGACTCGATCTGCGCCCTTACCTGTTCGTGACAAAGGACAAGAAGGACTACTTCGGCCCGGTATCGGTGTTGGGTCACCTGGCTGCTGTGGTCGAGAAACTGTTCGGCGGCAAGATGACCGTCCAAAGCTACGAAGCCGAGTTAAAGCAACTCGTGCAACCCGAAGCCGAGAAGGTGTTCGAGGCCGTGCGCAGCAAGATCATGGGCTCCGGCGCTTTTGACACCAGACCTGCAGGTGTAGATGGCCTCACCGTACTTGTGAAGGCACAGCCCGGCCTCCAGAGCCGGTTAATGGACTTCCTGGAGGCGCTACCAAGTGGCAAGTGCGGACCTTGGGCCGTCAGTGGCTGGCAAAGCGTCATCAAAGACACCGAATGCGCTGCTCGCCTTACAAAGCTACTGGGAGACTGGAGCAAAGTCACCGGCAATCTTGGCCTCAAGGCCAGCGCCGAAGCAGCGCTCAAAGATCTGAAGGGAGGACGTTGATGGGAACCTCGACAGCTTATGGCGGCCCAGGTGGTGGGACACCACTTATTCCGTCATGGTTAGGTGATACGGACAGCGGTAGCTCCCCTGCAGCCTCTCCGGGGGATGGTGCAGGACCAGACGGCCAGCCGCCCGCTGATGGTGCTACGCCGCCAAACCGCCCGCCTATTCCCAGGACAGCTGACCCTCAACGCTTCTCTGGCGCCCGCAATAGCTTCACGCGATTCGCTGGCTCTGGTGGCAGCGATCGAGCCAGCCTGGGCCGTGCCGTCTCAAAGTACGTCTCAACATCCGCTGGTGGTTCGCGCCAAGCTGCCCAGCGCATGGGTGCCTCGCGCGGCGCCGGAGCGCGGCTCCTCGGCTTCCTCGCCGACGCGCAAACGCGAGGTGTACGCGAAGCACTGCGAGCCCTGAACCTGGAATCGTTGGCGGGGCGCCCAATCACTGAAATTTTCGTGGGGCTGGCCGATTACATCTGCCCAGGTGCGGGTACGGTTGATGAAGGCATTGCCCGCGAGGCGTATATCGAAACCATCGTTGAACTGGCGAGCGAAGGGCTCACCGATCTAACCACGTTCACTCCCGATCAGATGCAGACGGTTTTCGAGCTATACGCCACCCATGCGATCGAGGCACGCATCTGCAATGACATCGGTACCAAGGCTGTGACCATGCCAACAGATGTACAAGCTGCACATCGCGTCGAACAGCAGTTGCGCGACTTCATCCGGGGAGGAGTGAGCGATGCGCTGACACGAGCGCGAGCGGAAACCCCCAATCTCACTCCTGAACGAATTCAAGGCTTCGTTGACGCTGTGTACGAATCCGCCTTTGCAATCTTGCATACCCTTGGCGATGCGGAGGCCAACCAATGAAGCGACAACTCCTGGCGGGCCGTTTTGGCCCGGACGACTGCTTTGATGTGACGCCGGGCACCGATGAACAAACGACCTACCTGCAACTCGTCGCCGGAGAGAAATCTTTGGATCACGGTATCGGTAGCGCGCTGACGAGCCTGAAAAAGATCGGCGTATTTCCTTCAGAAATCGGCATCGACTTACTGGTGCTGGCCGCCCACGTGCATGCGGCCGACACGCGCATCTCTCGCACTGAGCAGTCCCAAGATTCATGGACACGCGAGATACGTCTGGTCGTGCCGGTCAGCGATCCGGCTCGCTGGGATGCTGCAGCACTGACGCTCAGGAGATCTCTAGATTTCCTGACTGGAGATCGCTGGACGATTGGTTTCAGACCACGCCCAGCTCGATTCGCGACGATCGCTCAAGCCGCACCTCCGAGCCTGATCGCTCCTCCCTTCGATTCTGTCAGCTTGTTCTCGGGTGGACTGGATAGCTTGATTGGAGCCATCGACCTGCTGGAGGATGGCTCCACTCCCCTGCTGGTCAGCCACTTCGGTGAAGGCGCGACGAGCGATGCTCAAAGCAAGCTGTTTGCAGGTTTGAAGAAGCACTACATCAAGTCATCTTTCGAGCGGTTGCGGGTTGGCATGACCTTCGTGGATGGCCTTGTGGAAGGCGTAGGCTCAGAGAACAGCACACGAGGCAGGTCGTTCCTGTTCTTCGCTCTCGGAGTATTCGCAGGCACCGGGCTCGGACGGCGTTTCGTCCTGCGCGTCCCCGAGAATGGGCTGATCGCTCTGAATGTACCTTTGGACCCTCTGAGATTGGGATCAAACAGTACACGCACCACGCATCCGTATTACATGGCGAGGTGGAACGATCTGCTTGTCGCGCTCGGCATAGACGGAGAAATTCGGAATCCATACTGGGACAAGACGAAAGGCGAGATGGCCGCAGCCTGCCGCAACCCGGATCTCTTGAAGAAACTGGCAACAGATTCGCTATCGTGCTCGTCCCCCGCCAAGGCCCGATGGCTAGGACATGGTATCGAACAGTGCGGCTATTGCCTGCCATGTCTGATCCGTCGCGCAGCATTGGCGGCAGCATGGGGTACTGGGAACGACCCAACGACATACACGGTACCCGATCTTCATGCCCATCCACTGGACACACGCCAGGCAACAGGCGTGCAAGTCAGGTCGTTCCAGTACGCGATTGAGCGCTTGAAGGGCAAACCCCTGCTCGCAAACCTATTGATCCACAAACCCGGCTCGCTTGCAGATGAAGCTGCACACTTGGACCAGCTTGCCGACGTTTACCGGCGCGGCCTGAGCGAAGTAGAACGGCTCATCGACGGTGCTGTAGCGAAACCAAGTTGATGAAGGTACTCGCATGATCGCCACTGCAGGCCTCGTGGACTTCCACTGTCATCTTGATCTCTACCCGGACCATATGGCGGCCGTCCAGGATGCAGAGGCATCAGGCGTGTTCACGCTGGCCGTGACGACAACACCTCGCGCGTGGCCCCGCAATCACCAACTCGCGCAGCGCACAAAGCATGTTCGAGCAGCGCTGGGGCTGCACCCTCAACTGGTTGCTGAGCATGAAAGCGAGATTGAGCTTTGGGATCGCTACCTTGCGGAGACGCGCTATGTTGGCGAGGTCGGACTGGACGCTGGCCCCCGGTTCTTCAAATCGCTCGATGCGCAGAAGCGTGTTTTCCAACACGTTTTGCAGCGTTGCGCACTGGCAGGCGACAAGATCATTACGGTCCACAGCATCAGATCCGCCAAGGCAGTACTCGATCTCGTCGAATCGAATCTACCTCCCGAGCGTGGAAAAATCGTTCTCCACTGGTTCACAGGAACAAAAAACGAGGTAAGGCGCGCACTGGAGTTGGGCTGCTACTTCTCCATCAATGCAGGCATGCTGGGCAAGGAGAGACATGCGCCAATGGTGCAGGCTATTCCCCTAGATCGGATGCTGACTGAAACTGACGGCCCATTCACTCTCGCTGGCGACAGGCCTTCACAACCCACCGATGTGGCAGGCGTCGTAGAGCAGCTTGGGGGATTGCATGGATTGTCGGCGAGCGATATGGCCAGAATAATTCGCACCAATTTACGAATGTTGCTTGGGGCCTCTGCTCAGGAGTCACCTTAATCACTTGGGTAACTCTGTTGACCGGGGCATTGATCCGGTCGGTCTATCTCAGATCGGAAAACCTTTTTTGCCTTCTTGCAGTAGCCGCCGACAATAGCTCCATTCAACGAGCTGACCGCTATCAAACAGAATCAGCATGGTGCAGAGCATAGCAAGAGTCATGCTCTGCGAGAGATCGGGGAGATAGCGTTGTGCGTCCGCGCTTCTCTCGTGGTGCGGAGCATCATCTTGGGCGATTTTCTGGAAGTTGTTGTTGATCTTGCAGGCAACCCCTAGCTTGTCCAATTGCTTCAGCAAGCTCGCGCCCTGCAGTCGTAGCGAAAGCCGCTCGGACGTGCCGGTAGACGTTTGGCTCATGGCTCCTATCAGGCCATCGACTTGTGCTGCCAGCTGCCGCATCAGGTTTCTTTGCTGTTGCAAAGGCATGCTGTGTTGAAAAGCATCATCGATCACCAGCACATCTATTTCCGAAAGCAGAGCTATGCTATTGGAAACTCTGCGATAACTGGCAGCCAGTTTTTCGAGCCTACGTATCCTTGGGCTATACGTTTCCACTGGACAGTTATTCGAACCGAAGATGGTGAGTGCGGCTAACTCATCAAAGAAAATCGACTGTGTTTCGCCTGGCAGCACCTTGAAATCACGATGTTGCTGAATTTTGGCAATCAGACGCTCCCTGAATAGTAAGCGCCCTGCCTCCGTGTCGGGCAGGTACTCACTGTTTTCTGCTGACTTCATCTGTGCTCCCCTGCTTCCAGAGTTCGAGCTTGTCCGCCCACGCCTGCATCATGTCCCGCCGCTCTTCGAGGTAAGTGGCGTGGTTGTAGGTGCGGCGCACCGAGTTGGGCTCCGCATGTGCAAGCTGCGCCTCGATAGCATCAGAGCGGTAGCCCATTTCATTAAGGCGAGTGCTGCCTGTGGTTCTGGTTCCGTGCGGGCTGTAGGTACCGCTCCAACCCAGCACCTTGAGCGCCTGTCGGATCGAACGCACCGACATCGGCCTGTTGCGGTCATCTCTGCCGGGGAATAGGTGCGTTCGGTCGCCGCTGATGGCGTGTAGGCGGCGTAGCATTTTCACCGCCTGCGCAGGCAACGGCACCACATGCTCCCGGCGGGCCTTCATGCGCCGGGCAGGTATCGTCCAAAGCGCCGCGTCAAGATCGAACTCGGCCCATTCCGCCTCTGCCGCTTCGCTCGGACGAGCCAGTGTCCACCACATCAATTGGACGCAAAAATTGACCTGATAGCCGCCGCGATGGTTGTCGAAGTCGTTGAGCAACTTGCCGACTTGTGCGGTAGTCAATGCGGTCTTGTGCTGTGTCTTGTTAGCAGGTAGCGCCTTGCGGACGGGCCAGACGGGATCGTTGTCGGCCCGCAAGGTGGCAACCGCCAGCTCGAAGATGCCGGACATGGTGCGCTTGGCCTCAGCGGCCACGGTCGGCGCACCGCGTTTCACGGTCTTGGTGAGGATAGCGAGAATGTGCGCGGGGGTGATGTCGCGCACCGGGAGCTTGCCGATGCAGGGAAAGACCACCCGCTCAAGCATGTCCAGGCGGCGTTTCTTGGTGATGTCTTCCCAGTCCTTCAAGGCCAGCCACTCTTTGGCGACTGCTTCGAAGGTATTGGCGGAATCCTGCTCACGCTTGAAACGCTCAAGCTGCCGGTTTTGGACGGGGTTTATGCCTTGCTTGACCAGCTTGCGCGCTTCCTCGCACTTATCCCGTGCTTCGGCAAGGCTGACAGCGGGGTAGTCCCCGAGTGCGAACCAAGACCCTTTGCCGCCCAGCTTGAAGCGGTAGCGCCAAGCCTTCACCCCGTTGGGCTTCACTTCGAGGTAGAGGCCGCGAAGGTCATTCAGTCGGTAGAGCTGCTCTTTTGGTTTGGCAGCACGGCAGTGGGCATCGGTGAGCACGGCAGCACGGGATTAGTGGGTGACACCATAATCATATACACCTCTATGGCATCAGTCTATATTCCATATACACCACCATAGGCACTTTGCGCTGGCAAGCTCAGGTCATTTCAAGAGGTTTCTTGAAATGAAAAGCCCCGGCATAACCGGGGATTTTGCGTTGTTTTCGGGTTCCAATGCAATCTTGTGAAACCTATAGAAAGAGCTTGATTGGCTCAGACGTTGAACAGGAAGTTCAGTACGTCGCCATCCTTGACCACGTAGTCCTTGCCTTCGGCGCGCATCTTGCCCGCTTCCTTGGCCG
>Ga0172382_10004234_pt1 | contig 22096 bp, 19 predicted proteins | sample Leawel138RmetaG_FD_122245 | JGI IMG/M metagenome (GOLD analysis project Ga0172382, IMG submission 122245) | Leachate microbial communities from a municipal landfill in Southern Ontario, Canada - Leachate well 138R metaG | ecosystem: Engineered > Solid waste > Landfill > Unclassified | place... | reverse complement strand
CTGTCAAGCGAAGGCTAGGTCTACGAGCTAAGGCGACGTCTACCGTTACGAGGGCTCCTTGGTTCCTTTCTGGTCTTGTCATGTCTGTATGTTCACCGCCTTTTCTAGGTCACGGAGTCGGTAGCTGCGGCCTTTGATGTTTAGTACGTGGCTGTGATGCAAGAGCCTATCGAGGATTGCGGTGGCGAGGATTTCGTCGCCGGCTAGGAGTTCGGGCCAGTCGCGGATGCCTTTGTTGGTGGTGATGAGGATGCTGCCGCGGCCGTAGCGGTAAGAGACCATGCGGAAGAAGAGGCTGGCTTCTTGGCGGGTCATGGGTTCGAAGCCCATCTCGTCGATGATGAGCAGCGCCACGTTGAGGTACTTGCGGCGCCGGAGTTTGCTGGGGCTGAGGTCGGCGTCCTTGCGCATGGCGGCCAGCAGCTCTTCCAGGCGCATGAAGAGCACGCTGAAGCCGTTCTCTACCGCCTTCACTCCCAGCGCGATGGCGAGGTGGGTCTTACCGACGCCGGGTGGGCCTTGGATGAGTAGAGTCTCCTTCTCCCTGAGCCAGGCGCAGGTGCCGAGCGTGTCGATGCGGCTTCTCTCGACGCTGGGTTGGAAGGCGAAGTCGAAGGTGGAGAGCGTTTGCCCGGTCGGCAGGCTGGAGAGCCTGAGCGACGTGCGGATCCTGCGCTCTTCGCGGAAGGCGAGCTCGGCGTCCAGCACCTTGTCCAGGAAGGCGTGCGGGCTGATGTCGTCTTTTACCGCTTGGCTGGTGAACTCGCCCAGGCGCTCAGCGGCGTGATCCAAAGCCACCTTGCGCAGCCTCAGGCTAGTGGCATCCAAGTCGACTTTCGGTTGGGATTTCATCTAGCCACCTCCATCAGGGCGGCGTACAAGTCCAAAGGTCTGGCCTCAGGCGCCAGGTCGTAGATCTCCTGCAAGCGCTTACCCATGCGCCCTAGCGGCTGCGGCGCCAGGACGTTATTGGTGGGCGTACCCTCGAAATGCCGCTGATCCAGCAGGATCCGCTCTCGCGTGTTCCGCGGGTGGCGCGCCAACGTGACGGCGCCAGCCACGATCAGCACGCTCGTGGCGCAACCCAGCACCTCCACCTCGCGGCCGACATGCTGGAACGGCACCGAGTAAGTACGGCCCTCGAACTGAATGGTGCAATCCTTGTTCACGCGCCGCGTCACCGCCAGATCGAACGGTTCCGGCAACGCGTCAGTGGGGCCCAGCAGCGGCAGCTCCGCCTGGTGGGCCTCGAGTACGCTCGTGCCAGTAGCCGGGCACTTGCGCTTCGCCCAGCGCGCCTCCCGGCCCTCGTCACTCCACGCCTGCAGCTCACTAACGCTATTCCAGTGCCGGCCGTAAGGGCTGCTGCCGGCGCGGTAATCGAGGATGCGGCGCTCCACCTTGCCCTTTGCCTCCGGGCTGCTTGGCTGGCAAGCGTCAACGTGGAACCTGGCCACCTGCGCGTAGCGGCGGTAGGTGGTGTTGATGACGCCCCACGCGCCCGCGCCGTGGCTGATGGCGGTCTTAGTGTTATCCACCCGCACCGTGGCCGGCACCCCACCAAGCCTGGCGAACGCCTCGTTATGCACAGAGAGCCACGCTAACTGTGCGGCGCTCTCGCTCCACACCACCACGTCACCACGACTGAAAGAGAGCTGCAAGCTGAACGCCAACAGATCAACGCGCTCACCCGCCACCAGCAAACCCGGGAAGTGCGCCCAATCCGCTTGCGCCTGCGCCCCCGGCGGGGTCTCCACCCGCCGCCGCGCCCTCACCGCTGGAGGCGGGAACGTGGATCTCACATAACGCTGCAAGCTCCGCAAGGAGCCCGAATAGTCATGCTCCGCCACCAGGTGCTCATGCAGATCCTTCACGTTACTGGGGCTATCCTCCCGGTTAGCAGTCAGGTACTCATCGATCGCCGGCCGGAAAGCCTCAGCCAAGAACGCCTGCTTCGAGCGGCCATCCACCGCGCCAGCCTCCAGACGCTTGCGCTGGTACCGAACCGCCCCCTCGCTCACGCCCAACAACCGCGCGATCTCGACGTTGCTCACGCCGCGCTCCACCAACGATGAGACGCTCACGACATCACCCGCCGACAGCTTCGCCACGCCAAGATCCTCCACCGAGAATCATGACGCCAAACAACAGAAAATCGTAAAACTGGACGTCGCCTTAGCCCGACGCTACCCCGTCGCTCGACAGCACCTAGGTTTCGAGTTCACCCCCGAACGCCTGCCCGAACTACTCGAGGAGAGCGTGCGCGAAGAGCACAGTCTGCCGGACTTCCTGGAGAACGTGCTCACCCAGGAGCGCTTAGCCCGCGAGGAGCGGCGCGTGAAGACCGCCCTGAAACTCAGCGGCCTCAGCCTCGGCAAGACACTGGAGGAGTACGACTTCGCCTTCCAGCGCGGCCTGAACAAGAACCAGCTCGACCTGCTGGCCACCACCGAGTTCGCTAAACGCAAGGAGAACGTGCTCTTCCTGGGCCCACCCGGAGTCGGCAAATCCCACCTGGCACAAGGGCTCGGCATCAGAGCCATCCAGAACGGGTTCAGCGTGACCTTCACCAGCGCCGATCAACTCATCGACAAACTCAGGCGCGACGAGCAATCCCAAAGTAGGCAACGCCACCGCCGCAAGTTCATGAGCACCAGCGTGCTCATCATCGACGAGCTCGGCTTCCAGACGCTGGATCGCAAGGACGCCCACCTACTCTTCAAAGTCATCAGTTACCGCTACGAGAGAGGAGCCACCATCATCACCAGCAACAAGAGCATCAGCCAATGGCCCGACATGCTAGCCGGCGACGAGGTACTCGCCACCGCCATACTCGACCGCCTACTGCACCACTGCCACGTGGTGAACATCGACGGCAGAAGCTTCAGGCTCAGACAAATGGAAGCCCAGGCAACCAACCGATGACACGCCTAGAGTGCGGGAAGGTGGATGTACCCCAAGTGCGGGAGGGTGGGGGTCCATTGACAGTTCGGGACTGGGTTGCGGGCGATTATGAACTGGCGAGCCATGCAGACCTAGGGTAATCGTGCGGCGCGGGAATGGAAATCGTCGGCGGGTAAGTAGTGGTGCGAGCTATGTTCGTTACCGGCGGCCACGTTGGGTGAGCGCTTTGCGGGTGCGTTCGCTCATGTCCGTGGGCAGCGCGTCTTCGCCGAGGAACTCGCGTACCCGTTCGTGGCTGTAGATCTCGATCGGGTAGATGCCGGCGGGGCGCAGCACGATGGCGCCGTCATCGGTGGCGTCTACCAGCATCAGCTGTTCGCCTTCGAACCCTAGCCGGTCGAGGATCGGCTCCGGGATAGAAAGCTGGCCCTTCTTTCCGAGTTTGACCACGGTCATGGCTCAAAGACAGCGGAATCTGGCGCGTGGGAATCCGACCCAACTTGTAAAGTGGCTACCTTTGCCGCCAGCTGCAGCGACGAGTCCCAACCCCTAGGTCGGTTACGGCCAGTGCGGGGTGCAGCGAGGCTTTCCATTAGCCAGCGCTGCGTGAGTTCCAAGGCAGGTTGAACGTCTTTATCAGACCTAACTCGAGCCCTACACTTCCGCTTACGGGTAGTCCGTTCCATTCCGAATCGGGCGGCATGGCAATGAGGATTTCAACCTGGTCACCGGCTGCTAATTGCCGCAATATATGGGCCTTCAACCTGATGTTCGTAACTTGCGTCGGCCCGGGCCTGGTGTAGGCGTATAGGCGTTGGGCCAGGCTGTTGGTTGCCACGCCTACGTACATCACTTGGCCCGTGATAACGAACGCATACACCCCTGGGTGGCGCGGGATCTCCCCACTTACCGCGAGCGCCTCGTTTTCGAGCGCCTGCCAGGCCGCGATGGCAGTGAAGCCGCCCTGGAGGAGAGTAGTCGCTTGTAATGGTGGCTTAGTGCCACGTGGTATAGGTGCGGCTACGACGCCCGCACTTGGGGTTCGTGACTGAGCCTTCGGCGTTATAAGTCCGGCAGCCCTAAGAACGTTGTATGCGTGCTGATAGCGAATGCCAAGCTCTGCGGCGATGTCGGAGGTGCTATTGCCCGCATTTGCGAGGGAGCGGATTTTGTCTGAGAGGGTCATGGGGTTCCAATAAGCGTTGGGCTAGATCTTAGCCTGAATAGTTCGCAAAAACCTGGCTTCGGCTCTGACCCCCACCCCGTTGTAATCGTGGCAACAGTCGGGATCATGGGGAATCCTTAAGGTGCACGAGCTTCGTCCCTCTCTAGAAAGCTAAGAACCCAGAAATCGGAAAGTGGGCGTCGGCGTACGACCGCTTAGGAGCCTCGCGCTTGGTGTAGTCCGCAACTTGCCGCATGATGCTTTGCCAATCGTCCGCGGAAAGTGCCTGTATTGGGTGAGTTGGCCCAACGTCCTGAGCGGGTCGTAATAGCCATTCTGCCCAGCCGTTATCGTTCTCTCTCCATGTGCCGTCCGCGCCCTTAGTAATTGCCAAGTAGCGCGAGTCGACCGGTCGACCAGTTTCATCAAGCCAACGCACGAGCGCCGTATAGCCGACGGCGGCGTCATTCATGTTGATCACCGCAGCGTTGCCGCGCCCATCGTCCCGCGCTATTCGAATTAGGTCCCTAAGTATGGGGTGGTCTGCGTCAAAAAGCTCACCGTTGTAGAGCCGGGCCTTAGTGCGGTCGAATGCAATGCGTACGTTCTGGCGTTTGCCGAGGCGCTTCTGCCAGTCTTCGGGTAAGCGGATGTCCCACACGTCTTCTGAATGCACCTTTTGCGCAATGTTGATCCCGACCGCTGAGAACATGGAGTCTGTGAACGATTTCAGGTGGGCGCTGTTTATATCGAGTCGCTCTTCCATGTCGTCCGGATCGAACCCTGCCGCAAAACTCAGCAACTGATCCTGAGCCTTTGCCGCGTTCTTGGCCATTTCTATGGCTTCAGCAATTCGTTCTTCCGACCGGGCCTCTTCAGTTTCCATGGCCTCGGCCAGTATTGCCTGCACGTCAAGTGCGCCAATGAGTTGTCCGAGGATGTCTTCAATGAGGCCGTCTCTGTTTTCACCCGTTACGGAGGCGAGATCCTCAGCTACCCTGTCGAGTCTCTCGTACATGCCGCTCAGTATGTTTTGGTCTAGGGTTCTGGCTGTCTTCATGTTGAACACCACGACCCGCTTGCTTTGGCCGTAGCGATAGAGCCGCCCCACCCTCTGCACCAGCCTCATGGGGTTCCAAGGTAGATCAAAGTTGACCAGCACATTGCAGTTGCGCTGAAGGTTCAAACCTTCTCCACCGGCTTCTGTGGATACGAGGAACTGGAGATCTTGATTGAAGCGATCAACTACATCCCGGCGTTCGCTCATTGGCTGTCCGCCGCGGATGAGCGCCACCGCGTCTTGGCCGAACCGGGCTCTAAGTCCGTCAACCAAGACATCTTGTGTAGTGCGGTACTCAGTGAATATAAGAACTTTGCGCTTGGGGTCGTTCTTGAGCAGGCTCGGAAGGACAGTATTGAAGAAGTCTTGTACCTTTGTGTCGCCTGGAGTGAGCATGCGTGCTTTGCGGGCTAGCTCCGTTACGGCCTCTAACTCGCCGTCAAAGAACTCCCGGGAGTCGCCTACTACATCTTCGTCCTGCTCTACGAAGCGGGCGTCGGGCTCAAATCCATTGGGCGCTGACAATTCTGATATCTCGCTAATTTCGGCTCGTAGTTTTTCGGCGCGCCTAGCCAACGCTTTCGCAATAGCAGCCGTTGAGCTCGCGGCGAGTTTTCTGAAGGTCGTCATGACGAACCCTATTGCCAATCCCTGCCTACCCCTGGAGGCGCCCGCCCTATAGCCGGCCCTAAAGTACTCAATAAGGTCGCTCTCGAATGACGCTTCCTCAGGGGTGCGGTGCACTTCGATGGTGTTGGATGTCTTACCCCGGAAGATGAAGTTGCCTTCTCTATCGGTGACGTCGGCTTTCCGGTTGCGGATTATCAGGCTGGTAAGTATTTCTGGATGTTGTTTTAGCCTAATGAATCGGTCGCGCCAGACCGGGCCTCCGCGCAGAAGTTCTAGTAAACCCCTGAAAAGGTCGTCTCGTCCTTGGTGCGGTGTGCCTGTAAGCAGCAGCATCCCATTTGTTCTCGGTCGGAGCGCTTCCGCCAGGGCGTAGCGGTCAGTGGTCTCAAATGTAGGGCCGTATTCGTGACGAGTTAGCCGGTGCGCTTCGTCAATGACGACGAGATCCCATTCCTCCGTTAGGAGCAAGCTGGACAGGTGGCTTTCCAGTTTGGCGCGGTCCATAGACACGATGACCCTGTCGTATAGCCGCCATTGCGCGGCGGTTTGTGGAAAGACGTCCTCGCCGTATATAACGAAGTCATCTAGCGAGAACTTGTCGCGGAGTTCCTCTTGCCATTGCTTGGTTAGGCCCGCGGGGACAACAAGGAGGAACCGCTTTAGCTTCCTCTCTCGTAAGGCGCTAATGAGTAGGCCCACCTCAATGGTTTTCCCGAGCCCGACGTCGTCCGCAATCATCCAATTTAGATCCCCGGAGGAAAGGATCTTGTTTACTACGAAGAGCTGGTGCGGAAGGGGATCGATTTCTAGCCGACTAAGCCCGCCTGTGCTGGCATTCCACTCCGCTAGGGCATACGCCAGGTTCTTGAGCCTGAGATCCTCGGGCGTTCCTAGCCTTCTTGGCAGCGATCTAAAGGCACTCTCCACGCTACGGATGGGCTCAAGGCGGGTCCAGGGTAGCCAGCGTGCTTCTGCACGTGGCCAGAATTCAACTAGGTGCTGCGTTTCCCCACCAAGGTGGCGGGTTGCGATTACTTTTCCGTGTCCCAATGACTCCATGCCTTGGTGACTACCGCGGTGAACAACGTCCATTCCGGTCTCGAGAGCGGAGGTTAGGTCAGAAAGGTGATGGCTAGTGACCTTCTGGCTCTTCACCCAGCGGATGGTTAGCACGTTTGCATCTCCGTTGTGGGTGCCCTGTACTATGCCTAGTTCCCCAGGCTCATTACCGCGTATACGGACGATGGGTTTGGCCATTGGAGGGACCTTTCTTAGTTGAGCAACATCTCGAGAGGTGCATGGCCACCGGATTGAACAGCTGCTACGTACTCGTTAACACTCGACCTTATGTACTGGTTAACGGTAACTCCGCTGGTATTTCCGGAGGAGGCCCACCGATACTCCAGCAGTTCAAGGACGCGCAGCACCTCTTCTGTATCTGGAATACCTTGGAACGCATGGACGAGCTGCCCGACAGTTCGATAGTCGAGCGGGAATTCTCTGTGCGAGACAGTGCGAGCCTCATTCCATTGATCTCGTACGGCCCATGTGATTGAGATCTCCTCAATGTCTAGACCCGCTGCGCGGAGTTCAAGAATTGGCCTCATTTTCGGTGCATTCTTGCCCGCCGCAAGTCGGTTTAGGAGCGCCTCGCCTGCCTGCCCAGTCGGTATCCGTTCGAAGATTTCAAAGAGGCGAATCTCTGCGGCCTCGTCGTACCGATCTGTGACCGGTTCGTATACAGGCGTATGTGTATCCGCTTCAAGGAGGTCTAGTGCCTGTTCAAGTTCCTCGAATAGCCCATCAATTTCGTCGGGCCAGGCAGGTTGAGCGCTGCTGGCCGTGAACCTCACTTCAAGCTGAACGTCAGGAGCAGGCGCAAATGGCAGAGGAGGATCAGTATGGTCGAGTTCCGTAAGGGCTGTGTGGGGGTCTGGGGTGCTAAGGAGCGGTCCCGGCAGCGACTCTACAGCGGCAGTCTCGACACCGCCCGCGCCTTCAACTTCCGCTTCTGGGTCCGCTAGCTCCGGGGTAGCCAACGTAGGTTCGGATTGCCATGTTCCGGCATACCGTTTCATGTTCTCGTCGGCTGGAGTTACTGGCACAATTCGCGTGGCGGCTTTTGGGGCCACATCCGAGGCGGCTTCGTCTGCGCCAAACCTCTTTTTGAGCACGGCTTTCACTCGCGTGTCCCCGTACCGCTCTAGGATCCGTGCCACCTCTTGTGTCAGGTCCTGGTGGTTAGCGACTAGGAGCCTGACCGAGTGCGGACCTTGCCGCGCAAGTATTTCTAGTGTTCCGGCATCTAGCTTGGCCTGCTTAGCAATTGCCGTCCTAATGGCAACTGTTCCATTCATGGCCCTCTTGCGCAGTTGCGCGGACTGTAAACCCTCAACGAAGCCAATTAGACGTTCGAACAATCCCCCAGACACGGTAGTCGCTCCTTCGTTGTTAGCACTTGCGCGGACGGTCATTAGTTATTCACCGGGCGTATACCTACGAAGTCAGAGACTCAAATGGTCTGCCCGTTGTCCTGTAAGTGCTCGATAATTATATCGGCTACCATCTTGAACCCGCCCATGCTGCCGGCCAGAGCGGCGCCTTCCGTATTGCCTACCCGCCAATAGTCGGCGACGGCAGCCTCGCCGGCATCTTCCAGGATCATGCGGATATCGTCGACGGTTGGGTCCGTGATGTTGCGGCTCACGAGAAGGCGAAGTACGTATTTTGCAACCTGGTGAAGGATGAAGATGCCCGACGATTTCTGAATAACGAACTCTTCGGGCGCTTCAAACGCTTCTGGAATAATGGCGCGCCACGCCTCCCAGAAGTTGCGCAAGTACGTTGACACACGCTCCACCGTGAGGTCCCGAGTTAGGTCGTCCGTAAGTATGGGGCGCAGGCTGGTGCTAAACGACAACTCGCGGACTATGTGTTGAGGGGCCTTCTTTTGGTTGGGCGACTGCACGCGGCCGAACCACATTGAATTTTCGTCGGTGGTGAGAAGTTTGATTACCTCCACTGAGTCGGCCTCCCACAAGCGGCGCGCTTCTCGAAGTGCCTTTTTCACCTCAGCGCCGCCCCGCTCCATTCGCATCTGTAGGAGGCGGCGGGCGAGCATGGTGTTTACCTTCTTCATGTTTTCGTTGATGAGTTGGAACTGATGCGCCTCTTCGGCGACATCTTCAAACTCCATCAATACGACTGGGAGTTGGAAGTCCTTGAACCGTTCCAGGCCGAACTTTTCTATGGCCATCTGAAGGCCACCAACTCGGTGTTGGCCGTCGACAATCCAGAGAACGGCGTGGTCTTCCACGTTGATTTCAAAGAGGCCCGGTGCAATTTCGCGCTTGGGCAAGGGTTCACCCCGGTGGCTCAGCAGTACGGACGAAGGAAGCAGCGGGACTGACTCGTTCTTGAGGAAAGTAGCCAGCTTCCGAATGCGTGCGGTTTCGGGGGCGCGCTGGTAGCCGTCGTCGCTGTCTTCGCTCCATTCGGCTACGCGGCCGAGTCGGATAACGTCTTCTGCTCGCAAGGCTCCAACGTAGAGGTCTCGTGCGTCTTGCTTCAGGCTGGCCATTCTTAGCGTGATCAATTTGGTGCTCCGTAATGTGAGATGATGAAGTGTATAGGATCAGACGCTAATCTGTCAAGATCCAGCCAAGCGGAAGATGGATCGGGTGCACACGGCCGGCGATCAGTCGGTTAGAAAGGCCGATCCGACGTATGTAACTGGGGATCGGGCCGACGGTGGGGGTGGAAAGTTGTGGCTTCTACCCCCGCGTTATCATGATCTATGCCGTTTATTGAGGTCCTGGACGATACTGAGCTGGCTCCACCGTCGGACACTCTGCTTCGTGAACTTTCTTCCCCTAGATCGGCAGTAATAGTTGGTCCTCCAGGTTCAGGGAAGACAGCCTTGGCAGTGCATCTCGCTAGGATCGCCTCACGTAATAGCAGTGTTCAATTCCTGGTTGCCAGCACGCATCTGGTTGAGTGGCTGAAAGGCGTTCTGAAGGGTCATGACATTGAGGTATCGACCTGGCGGAACTGGCTAAGTAACACGTTCCTTCAGGTGGCGGGAACCACCTATCCCGTACGATCCACCGCTGAGGGCAGGCAGATTGATTGGGATGCGGCGTTGAAAGTCATCGAGAAATCGCCACCAGGAGTTGCGCGACAAGTATTTATTGATGAAGCTCAAGATGTGCCCAGCAGGTTGGTCGCGGCGGTTGCAAGGCATGCAGGCAATTTGATTGCGTTCGCCGATCCGCTGCAGCGACACTCCGTTGATGGGAGTACCGTTGAGGAGCTAGTGAATGCGCTGGGCGTGGAGCACCCATGGCCCGTATTCGTACTTGAAGAAGATTTCCGAACTACGCGTGAGATTCAACGCTTTGCGACTCGCGCTTGGGCGCCCGAAAGACTTGATCCATCTAGACCGGCTAGACGACGTGGGGAAGACCCGCGCTTAGTTGAGGGTGGGTTTGAAGTCGTGGCAACGGAGGCGGCCGAACTTTTTGAGCGTCTTGGGCGAGGGATTGCAATTGCGTCATCGCATGCTGACCGCGCGCCCATAGCGGCGGCAGTTAGAGCCGCTGGCCTACCTTTGAACCGAGGAACCAAGACTGATCCCGAGAGAATTAGCGTGCTCGCTTTTGAAGCGCTTAGGGGCCTGGAGTTTGACGGAGTAGTCGTTGTGCCGCCTGTATCCCAGTCTGGTACATGGAACGAAACGGCCTCGGACCTGTACGTTGCAGCTACTCGAGCCAAGAAGCTCCTCAGAATCGTACTTGCTCACCCTCCCTTCGCCAACCTTGAGGCCAGCCTTGAGCGAACCAAGGGAGTCTTGGGGGCTTCATGACTCATACCGGAAGGCCAAATCTGACGGCGCTTCTCGCTCAGGCGAATGCTATGACTCCTGAGAGCCCTACGGAGGAGATCGCGAGAACAGTTGCCGCGATTCGGAACACATTGGCCGCGGGTGTCGGCGCAAATCACGACGCACTAAGGGCCTTCCTTTCGGTGTCCTTCAGGTTCGGGCACTATGCAGATACGTGGAACGCTTCCCAACTACTTTCCGACCAGGGAGAATTGGATCCACATGCGAAGGCGGCGCGTGTTTCGGCATGGCTTCGACTGTTCCCAAACGTGGCTAGCAAGAGGCCAAGGCTAGTCCTTGAGTTGCTTGGTGACGGAGGGACGGGGGGAGTAACCGACGGGGGTAGAAGCGGACTGATTTCTGGCTGGCTCGACTGGCAGCTCCATTTCAGCGAACGAACCAATGATAAGAAGATTCTGCCTAGGACCTTCTTAGCCGCAGCGGAGCTAGCGACGTGTTGGTGGCCTGAAGAATCTTGGCTTGAAGCGGCGCCAGCGTTTTCGGCCAGCTACGTTTCCACGGCGATGCGCGTTGCGGAGAACCTGCAGAGTGACGCGAAGTTTGAGGCTAGTGGTCTCGCAAGGTCACTTGCAATTGCCCTTCACTTGCAACGAAATCTACAAGACGTGGCTGATGCTGAGCCAGTCTCTCTGGAGGCACCAGAATCCGGTCACGAGGGCGATGGCGCGAACGTTTACCGCGGCCAGGACGTGACGCTAGGGGTTGAAGAGCTGAACAGCATCGCGCAGGAGCTAAACCGCACTAGGCGCCGCATTTGGGTTGTTGGCGACCTTCAGCCTAAGTGGGAGCACCTCATGGGAATTGCCAAAGGACTCGGTCTGGAACCGACGGTGTTTGAGCACGTGGGGTACAAGGAAGTTAAGCAGTTGCCAATGATACGGCGGGTGAACATCATTCGCGACTTCGGAATTCTTCTTGGACCTGTTCCCCACAGCGCAAACCAAGTCGGCGAGTACTCTAGCCTAGCAACGCAACTAAAGGCGGAGGCCGGCGTTCATGTCGTGGAGCTGAGAGCCAATTCCCTAAGTCGGGAACTAAGAATCACCAAGTCGTCGTTCAGAGCTGGGCTCTTGCGACTACTTTCCGAGGGCCTGCTACACAACAACGTTCAGACCTCCGGCGGGTCAACTCCTAGCGCCTCAGCTGCAGTAATGACGCCGTGAAGGAGCTCGGGATAGAGCTCAGGTCGAATAGTGAACCCTTTGAGGCTGGGTCTCCACTCGTCATCTTTTAGATAGAACTCACGAAGGCTCAGGAACGTTGATCCCTTGAACTCCTGTACGTGAATGGCTATTCGCTTGTTTCTACTTTTTTCGAAGCTATGAACGAGGATTCCGAACTCTTCATTGTTGGGCATGCGCCGTCCACCCTCCCTTGGCTCGCACCCTACTTGTGTAGCGCCGTGCCTATGGCAACGAACCGCGGCGCCTGACTTGAGGTGCTGAGAATCTCCATAAAGATTCTATGTTTGTGGGCTGACAGGAACCTTACGCCACAATCGCTTGGGCGATTGGGCGGGGAACAGCGACGAACCTTGGCTTTAAAAAGGCATCCAGTAGTTCCTGAGTGTTGCCACGACCTAGCTACGCACGGCAAAGGGGCTGACTCCGAAAATAAGGCCATCAGATTCATTCATATCGTCGTATGTGTGCTGAAGGGTACAAGGTTGACGAGGGCATTCTATCTCTCCAACTCAGTACCCTCAAATTACTCGAAATCTTGTTGAATTTAATGATGTTCGCATTAGGGAAGGTATTCTGCTAGAATCCGACGCCGATGTCTGGCAGGCTTGCAATAAATTCAGTTCCTTCCTGCATCTTCCATGGGTGAACGATTTCCTTGGATAACTCGTTCGAGTCCATAACTACCTTCCGCATGCTGACAATGCTCTCTCTACGAGCGAAGAACATCTTGGGGCGCGGAGAGGCCTCAATTTCGTATCGGTTTGAATTGAAGTAGTTCTTTACCGCCCACCTGAGGAACTCATATACTCGCCACAGTGTTGCGCCTCTGACCCCGCTCTCTTGTGCTGGGCTGAACCCTGACCGTGCCCATACAGCAATGTCCCCGTCAGTTAGCAAGGCTCTTGACACAGATGGGCTTAATGAACCATAGCGCTGACACAAGACAAAGGCATACAACTCGACAAGTATGTTCTCAATGTTTGAAAGGTAGCCAGCAATAATGAACTCCCTATCATCCGCCAATGCCTTCGCGATCTCTGACTGGGGCGCTCGAGGCGATCCGGTTTCGCGATCCCCAGGGATCTTGCCGTCCTTTACGAGCCGGCCTATTGAGTCCTTTCTGTTTTTGTAACTTGAGGGGGTTTGCTCAGTTATATATGCGGCAATGGAATAGGCCAACAGGTATTGATGGGCTGTGGGGCTTATTGATTCGAACAGCTCATCTCCGGGCTTTCTAAAGTCAGCTTCTTTAAAGGCTGTCCAGTATTCGTCCGTCGGCCTTGAAGTAAAGACCCTGCGGTAAGTCTCGTCGTTCTCAAAGTAGTCGATGCCACCCTGCACAACCCTGCCCGAGTTGCCGATCCAAGAAAACCAGCTCTTTGCAATGTCCTCGTTATCAACCTTACGATACCTAGCCTTACGGCCCGAACCATCGATCTCATAGTCCTGTTTTCGGAACCGAGAAACCTGCCGACCTCTACTAAGCTGCGCTTCAAACTCGCCGTCTTTACGGATGTAGAACCATTTATCAGGTAGGTCTCGAAAACTTCGTTGAATATTACGCTGTTCAACGGAGTTGGATCGCAAGTTCCGAGCACGCATAGGATTCTGGTTATTGGTGGTGATTACAACTTCATCCAGCAGATCTTGTGGTGCTTGTTGGATGACCTTAACTTGGACTCTTACATCGGTGCGGAAGTCCTTTTGGCCAGCGGGCGGAAGATCTTTATACGCTCGCCAGAGTGACATTACTGTCTGGCAACCGTTAATTATCTGGGGCTCAAACACCCTAATACTCTCGCCATCTTCCCGAGGCAGTCGGTAGTTGTTGCAGACGACGAGCAACCCGTTATTCAAGTGATGGAAGCGCTTGCGGCCCTGCGAGCGAGTAAGCGATTCAACTATTGCTCTGTTTACCCTTGAGTTCCGAAGCTCGTTTCGGACATTCAGGTCAAAGAGGGCCACGCCATACTTCTCAAAGGCGTCAACCAGATCCTTGGCATAGACCAGCGCATAGATCCAGTTACTCTGGTACAGTACGTCTTTTGACATACTGTCTACTGACAAATCAATGCGAACGTCCTTTGCGGGGACCGGGTCTAGCCGGTGAACTGCCTCAAAAACGTCGGGCCACTCGATGAGTCGCAAAGTGACACCCTTTTCTTGGTAGTAGGTTCGCATAGCCCTAAACCGATCACGGCCACCCCTGGTCAACGAGCCGAGTAGTGCAAGGGTCGCAACAAGTTGGGTCTCAGACGGATAGTCTGATAGGCTGCGATGATAATTTGTTCTAAGTTCCCTTATCTCTGGCTTTGGTGTACTGTAGTTTGAGGCCGGATCCAGAACGAAGTCCAAGCCTTCAAGAAGTTGATTCACATCGTCGGCATCAAACGTTGGGGCCAGTTCGGCGGCATCAAGCGTGTCTAGGCTGACGGCCTTACACTGATAGATATAATACTGATTGCCATCTACAACGTAGAAGTCAATGCCTAGTTCGTTGCCGCCATCCGTGAACACGAAGCTTTGCGGATCAATAGTTTCAAAGAGGTCTGCAATCCAATAGGCGTATGCACGAGAGATCTCAAAGTCATCAAACGGTGACTTCTTAGAGGCCTCCTGAAGGCCGTCAATGATCTCGGGTACGAAGTCCCTGAAAACAGGCAAAGAGAGGGTCTTAGCTGGCATGTTATCTTTCACGGCCGCCTCCCACGTCAAAATGCAGGACGTATTCTTCAACGGGTTTGGTTTGGGACACTTTACCTCAAGTACCTCGCTAGACCCCTTGCTCCCCGTCGGAACATGCCCACACTAAGGCGTGGTGGTTTCAAGTGGTGAGGGCAACATCCGGGGTTCCGGCGTAGCATCGTCGGGCCCTTAGGAGGTTGTCGTTGAGTCTGTTGCTGTCCGTTTACCGCCGGCGGTTGAACTCCGATGAGGTCGATGAGCTCATACGCCTTTGGGGATAGCGCTCCGTATCGTTTGTAGTGGGGCGGCTCTGCAACTTTCTCGTGAGAGAAGGAACCGTCGCTCCTCCAAAATGGGACGTGGACACAACTTTTCTGAACGGAGTGAACGTTGATAAAACTGAAGGGTACTGCTCTATTGACGCGCCCGCGCGAGGCGCTGGTGGACCAGAGAGATTTGCTGCGTGAGATCATGCGGTCAACGCAGCAGCGCACTCTGGAGGAGGAGATCACGCTGCATCTGAACGCCGACCCGCATTAACGTAACGAGGAGCGGCGCGGTTACCGCAAACGTTAGCGCCAGCGGCGACCCAAGTTGAGCGGGGCCTTCGCTTTCTTCGTCCCCCTCCTCGTCAACGGTTGTTCTCGTCGGCCCGCGTAACTGCTCTGGCGCCTCTATCAAGGCAGTCCACTAGCAAAAGCTGAGAACGCAGCTGCGAATCCTAGCGGCATCGGTACCGCGTCACCGATCCACTTGGACAACAGCGTGCGCCCTGGAGGAGTGCCGCTGTCCACCACGAATTGATAGAGATCGGAGAACCCCTGTAAGCGTGCGGCCTCCCGGGCCGTTAGAACCCGTGGTTGAGTGGGATGGATGAACCTGCCTCTACCCGGTGACATAAATCCAGTCGTGATAGTGGGAGCAGGTTCCCCCTTACGCATTCTGCCGTAAACCGACATATATGTGGTTCCATTCTGATGGCTCGTAGGTCTTTCTGATAAGTCAAGATCGTAGGCGCTGTTCTTGAACAGCCAATCAATCCGAGCCTGATTTTCCGCACTCACTTCAGTAACATGGTTGACGACATCGCTTCCGGTTGAGTTCTCTAGGTCTCCTATCGCCCACCACACAGACCTTGGAGTCTGGTCACCAAGCGCAACCATGACCTCATTTATTGGTAGCGGAGCAGATCCCCGTCTTGCAATTAGGAAGTGGCGCTTTCGTGTCTGGGCCCAACCGAGGCTCGCCGCGCTAACGACCCCAGACTCCACCGAATATCCCGCGCTCTCCAAGAGGGCTTGAGCAGTCCCCACCACATCTGACGAGTCATGGAGTACAGCAGGTACATTTTCAATGATCACTATTGGTGCACCAATAGCTACAGCGAACGCAGGAACCGTGAGATAGAGAGAATTCCGCGGATCATTTCTCCGTGTGTGATTGTTTAGGTTGGAGTGACCCTGACATGGAGGTCCCGCGAGGACTACGTCAGCACCGTGCAGGGCACTCAACATCAAATCATTCGTCAGCTCAGGAGGGTAGTGAAAGGAGATAGAACTTGAACTCCTCCGCACCGAGAAATCTACTAGGTTAGCAACAGACTCCGTGCTCGTCATTCTGGTTGCATGGTTGGCCGCGTATACCTTGGTGGCTTCTCCATCTTCGTCAACGGCTAGTTCTGAAACCACGTTATGGCCCGCTTCTGCAAAGAACTGCAGTAAACCATTAGCCAACCCACCTGGTCCGCAGAATAGATCAACAGTTCTGATGGGTCGCTCACTCTTCACCGAGGGCTCTGGCCGCTGGCCTTTCAAATAAGCTCGCCACCAGTCCCCTTTTAGGTCACCCGTAGTTTCGCCATTTAGCTGAACACTTGAATCAATCCAAATGGAACCGTAATGCAATCGCTTCCGGAGGCGATTTCCGACGAGTTCAAAGGTTTCGACTTTTCCTGCTGGCGACGCTAAATGTGGGGCTCTCGTTTCAAGCACGCTGTTTAGTCTATGCTCCAGATCTCGTCTACAATGTCACTCGCTTCATCTTCGTCATACATGTGCAAGATCACGTTTGACCAGGTTCGGTTCAAGCGCTTCGCGGCAGCTCTTATTGGGTCGGTCTTGAGATTGTCGACTTTCTGTTTCATAGCGAAAGACCGTGCGAGTGGAGGGGCGAAGCCAGTTTGGACACGAATGATGTGCGAGCGCCAAAAGTCGCCCGCATTGTCGATGCCTCCTGCCAGAGATGAAGTATCTTCTCCGCCCAACGCTGCCGCCCTCAAGTACATGCGCACTAGCACCGACTCGGTATGTTTGGCGCCATCCACATATGTTAAGTACTTTCCTCCTGGTATGAACGAACTGCGTTGCCGCCATACTATGAAATCCCAGAAAAAGCGGGCGGAGAGGTATCTCCAGAATCCGCGGTCATCGAGAATAGGAATTGGTAATGGTGAAAGGACGTCGTAAAGTGTTTGGGATACCATACCCTCATATTTATCAACGTCTTTGGACCAGGATTCTGTTCCCGAGACGATTGACGCAGAGACTGATGCAATCGGTACTAGATCTAAATGGTCGCCGGACCCAATCCATTCAACGTAGGGATCCACCTCAACCTCTATGTCCTGGACACGCTTATCGGCGATCTCAGTGAGATTAGACAGGGATAGGATCGGGTACCTCATGAATCTTCCTCGCTAGTCAGTGCATCGGTATACATCTTAGTCACGTTGAAAACATGTTCTATATTGGCGATTGCCTGAGTAGGTCGATCTAGAATCATCGCAAGCATTTCGTTGTTCTTACTCTCGTCAGCCGATTCGCCAGCCAGCATGCGCACCACACTCCCGAGTAGGGAGGAGCGAATCTCTGCGTATCTAAAGCCCGTTAGCTCGCTCTCATATGCATGGCGAATTATAGTTGAAACGAAATCCAGCGCGAGCTGAGCCTGGAGCGCTTTGCTTATTGGAGACGAACGGCGCACATTCAATTGCGCTAGCAATTCTGCATCTACGTAGAACTTTGGTTCTTCCTGGCTTTCAACTGGCAGCGTTATATCGTGGTGATCCAGGTCAATGAAGCGGGTAGCTTTCGCGCCAATCTTAAGTGACGTCCTAATCTCTGGCGTCAGAGGAACTGGCGAGAACACGACATGGCTCAAACGTGTGTCCACACCAAAGGTGGCGCGCGTTAGCCACGTCCCCTTGCGAAATGGCTTCAGGGCCGCTCGCGGGAGGTGGCAAGCGAGAGCAAAGGCAACAAGAATCTCAAATCCGCTGAATGGCGCAGATAACGCCCGTGCTTGCGATCGGGTTATCTCAACTCTGCGCGGAAGAGCGGCTAAGTCTGATGCGCGCCTCCTAAAAACAAGGTCCGCCAGCTTCAGGTACGAGGACTTCGTGATCACTACCAGCTCTACTGTGCTCGGTTCTAGCTCGGCTGCACGCAAACCATGTCTTACGCGCTCTAAGAACGCTTGGAACGCACCGTCGTCTGGCGCCCATTCGAGAGCAACAGGGCGCAGAAGGAACTCATGGGGGTGTAGTTCTACGTGTAATCGTTTATGTGCATAGCATAAGTCGGTGCCGAAGTGCAGCGTGGAGTTGTCGAATACAGTGCTGAGGCTGCTGAGGCCCTGGTAGGGCCTTATCGTTCGGCTTGCGGTGGTCATTATCGGCTCCCTGGACCTTCCGGCTGCTCAATCACGTAACCATCTGCAATCAACCGGCCAGTCCAATCAGCCAGATACGCTTTAGATACGAAGTCAATGCGGACGGGCGAGCCGCGTTCAAGTTTGCCTGTAAACGTGCCGGGCGAACTTGATACGAACCCTGGGGCGCCTTCTATATTGAACTCCACTGTGACTGGGTCGCCCACGCGATCATCCTCTATAAACCGGTAGCCTACTTGAAGGCGAACCTCAGCTGCATCTACTTGCGCGTGCTCTGTGAGGTCAAAGGTTACGTGACCTCGAACGCGAATCAAGCCGTCGCCTGCCTCTTCTAAACCCACAGTGGGGGACACTTGAAGGGGCTGCAACTCTGTGGGCGGAGTCGGCACACCCTTGCCTGACCCTCGGAGCACACGCTTCATTAGGTCATTGAATGCCGGTAACAGGACGTCCTCTGCCTTGGGAACAGCTGGCTTCAGATTTCGGCGGAACGAGTTAACTCGATTTTTTATGGTGCGGGTGATGACCCCGGCCACTAACGCCGCATCAGGATCAAGCTCGCCATCTGCGTCGTCTGACCTCCATGAATCGTGCGCTTTAGGCTCTGTTTGTCTAAGGTAGTCGTCAATAGACCTGGCCCCCTCCGGCTCGTCGGAGTTCGCAACGAACACGCCGCGAACATATGGAGGGGCTTGGCCCGCTTCGTAAAACTCAACGACCATTCGAGGTCCCCGGACCAGAGCGATAAGGCTTCGATGGTTGATGATGTCGCCGTCGTCAGTCTCTCCTTGGTCTGCGTACGACCAATCATCCAGATCGCTGGTAAGAGCCAGGTTTCCCAATGGCCTGCCCTTTTGCAGGTCCTCGGAAGCGGTGGAGCTCAGAGATATTGGAGAGAAAAGTTGCTTCTCACGGTTAGGCTGGCTTCGTTCATTGGCGATCTCCCAAGCACTTATGAACGTCCGGAGCACAGGGTCTCGCTTGGGACGAGGAACCATTTCCGTTCCATCGTAGTCAACGACGGAAAGCGCAAAATCGCTTTCGATGATTGCTGGCCACCAGTCTCTCTCTAAGGCTCGAATCAAGTCGACTGGTTCCACAATAGGGTCAATTACGAGAAAACTAGTACCCAAATCGGAGATTGTTCCGGGATCTCTGAGGCTTATGCCTAGCGAACTGGCTACGTCGTCGGCTGCCCCATTCTCAAAAGGAATTACGCTGTCTAGGCTAGGGTTCGGGCGGGATCCAAGTCGAGCAAAGCCCGTGTAATTTGATCCGCCTGTGTCGTGTTGACCCCAATAGGTCATCCCTAATAGGCGTCTTGTTACACCCGGTTCGTCGTCCTGTTCTCTGAAGCAAGTGTAAGCGCCGATCGATCGGATTCTGGACCCGCTTATGAGCCCAGCCTTTCCATAACCGTAGGAGCCCCCGGCTCCTGAACTCTTCATGGTGTAACCGACACTGACTAGGGCCCAGTACATCCTAGAGTTTGCGGCCGACCAGGAACCGTACATGCCTGTTGTCGCGTGCTCAACAATGCGAAGTACTCGCAAGGGCTTTTCTGGTGCAGATAGCTCGTCTAAGCAGTCCATGGGCTGCAAGCCCAAGTGCTTCCTCCCCTTTTCGACTCTGCGCAGGCGCTCTGACAGCCCATACAGGCCGAACGCCTCGCCGAGCTGCCGCTTTTCTGCTCCGTATAGCTCCTCAAACTTAAACTCAAGTAGGAACTGCGGAGCGGTTGGATCATTCCTTTGAAGCTCACGTGCTGAGTCCCAGGAGTTCTGTAAAACCTCGCGAGCCATTAGGGTGGCTGCAGAGGACGGAGCATTGAGGGCCATTACGCCTGGTGTTTTCGGCTCTTCATGCCTAAAGAGCTTGGCGATGTCGCCCGAGGAGCCACTTCGATTAGGATCGGTACGCTCCCAATTCCACTTTCTACTCACTATTGCTAGTCCCCCTTTTTTGGGATAGAAGCATTTTTTGATAGTTGCATTTTCGGTTCATCGTACCCGAGACACCACCGCAACACAGAGTGGCATCCCAAACACATGGCCACGGTGCTTACTGGTCGCGCATGATGGCGCTGGCACATAGTACTGAGTGTCCGAGTTAGCCAACGCGCCTCTCACACATTGCCTGAAGCAAAGTGGAGGACCCTATTATCCAGACATACACCGTGAGTGGAAAGCGGTACGCTTTCCGCAAGGGTATTGCATGTTGAGGTAGCGTTGTAAGAACCTGCCGGAGTTAAAGGCTAAGGTCGCTTTGGAGGCAGCACGTGAAGTAGAAGGCCTTAGCAGAACTGTCGCGTGAGTACGGGATGCAATCCAATCAGTTCGGCGCCTGGAAATGGCAATTGTTGGAGGGGGCTTCCGGCCTGATCGCGTCAGCAACGGAACGTAGGCGCGACGCGGAGGCGTACATCGGGGGGTTGTTTCCGAATGTTGAGGAGCTCAGAGTTGGTTCCCAATGGTTGGGCACCCTCATAGGTTGAGCTTGCGGGTTGGTGGCGGCGGCCGGTCCTGGAAGTGGCAGAGGTTGATTGTGCGATTGTACGGAGTAGCGATCGTGCGCCGCCAACCATGGCAAAACGGCTCGCACCAAACTCACACCGGCGGCAGTATCCCACTAGCCACCGCCATCTCAATCTCCTGAACCGTCGGTTCACGGTCGAGAATCACAAGATCGTCTGGCAGGTCTCGGTTAAAGGAGTGAAGGTCCAGGTTAAAGACGGCGAACGTGCCGGTAGTGGAGGCCCAGCGCGGTTCGCGCTCGCTGGCAAGCGTGTACCGGTACTCCTTGTCGGTGTGGACGACCACCAGCGGGTGAGAGAACCTGTCTTTGGGGTGCGGCGTCAGGCTCAACTCGCCACCGCTATTGATCTTGAGCGCCGCCAGGTAGGCCTTGACGCTTGCCGGCCCGGGCGTGGGGTAGGCGGCGCTACCTGTGCAGCCATCTGTCAGCGTTACCTCGGCCCGGTAAACGGTCTGGCCGGTGCCGCCAACTGAGCCCGTGAGTCGCGTGGTCCAGCCGTGCAGGCCGGCGGATTCGAACACGGCTGGCGCTGTTACGTACTGCAGTACGATCATGCCCCGAAACACTGGCGCCAACACGCTGCCGCCAGCTCCTCGGTAGAGGGGCGAGGTTATGTGCCGGGCGCCTTCATTGAAGCGGTGTGGTTCGATCCGGCTCCACACGCGGATGTCCTCAGCGGGCCTTGTAGCGTTGGGTAGATCCTGATTGGAGGTCAGTGGCGTGCCGGCGAAGCTGACCGCCAGCACCTGCGACCCGCCACTTCGTTCCTTACGCACTTGAACGCTGAGCGCGAACACGGTGGCCCTGATAAGGGCGCCGAGCGGGTCGGTATCCGAGGCCGTGGCCACCCGGCCGGGCGCGTACGCCACCTGCGCTGTTGTCTCGCCGGCCATGTTCACGTTCAGGTCGAACGACCAGCCGCGCTGAGCAAGTGCATCGATGGCGGCGGCGAACTCGAAGGTGAGGCTCTTCGTGTGATCCTCAGGCGTATCGCGTCCCCACGTGAGGTTGCCGAACTTGAGCGGGTAACGGCCGGGCTCGGCCTGCTGCCAGATCTTCAGCACCTCGAGTATCGGCGTGTCTGCGGCTGCAGGCGCCGGAAAGGTCTGGGTAGTCATGGCCTAGGTGGCAACTCAACCAGTACGCCGTTGGGGAGGTTGAACCCACCAGCCTCCTCGGCGTCCACGTAATCGCCGTACATTACGAACGCGCCATTCGGCTGGCACAGTTTCACGGCATGCGCGAACCAGCGTGCGTATTCCGGGTCGCTGCCACGGCCAACCTCTGCCGCTGCGGGGAAGCGCTCGAGGAACCTGATGGCCAACCCGTTCGTGTTGAGACCCTCGGCGTCGTCCCAGTCG
>Ga0172382_10004233_pt1 | contig 22101 bp, 21 predicted proteins | sample Leawel138RmetaG_FD_122245 | JGI IMG/M metagenome (GOLD analysis project Ga0172382, IMG submission 122245) | Leachate microbial communities from a municipal landfill in Southern Ontario, Canada - Leachate well 138R metaG | ecosystem: Engineered > Solid waste > Landfill > Unclassified | place... | reverse complement strand
GATGCCGAAGGCAAAAAAGGCGGACAGTTCTATACACCTCAAAGTATTGTAAAACTGTTGGTGGAAATGTTAGCCCCTGAAGCTGAAAAGCGAGTGTATGACGGAGCTTGTGGTAGTGGCGGAATGTTTGTGCAAAGTGAACGTTTTATAGAAATGCACGAACACCGAAAAGGCAAGATTTCCATTTTCGGACAGGAAAGCAACCCAACCACATACAAACTGGCTAAAATGAATTTAGCCATTCGTGGAATAGATGCCAAAATAGAATTGGGTGATACGCTGATGAATGACAAATTCCCTGAATTGAAAGTGGATTATGTGATTGCCAATCCTCCGTTTAACGTAAGTGATTATAATATCAATAAAGCGGAAACCCATAAATGGAAATACGGTATTCCACCCACAGGAAATGCCAACTACGCCTGGTTACAGCATTTTGTAAGTAAACTTGCCCCTTATGGTACAGCAGGTATTGTATTGGCTAATGGTAGTATGAGTTCAGAAATCGCTACCGAGGGACAAATCCGCAAAGAACTGATTGAAGCTGATTTGGTAGATTGTATGGTAGCTTTGCCTTCGCAATTGTTTTATAACACGCAAATACCGGCTTGTTTGTGGTTTTTGGCTCGGAACAAAGAAGGTAACAGCAAATTAAGAAACCGAAACCACGAAGTATTATTTATTGACGCTCGTGAATTAGGTGCGATGATTAGCCGTAAACAACGGGAACTGACCGATATTGATATTTCCAAGGTAGCAGAAACGTATCACAACTGGAGAAGCCCTGAAAGATTTGCAACAGACTATAAAGATGTTCCGGGATTTTGTAAATCTGCCAATATTCAGGTGGTACGGAAAAACAATTACATTCTTACTCCGGGCAGGTATATTGATTTTAAAGCGGTAGAGGATGATGGAATAGCTTTTGAAGAGAAGATGAAAACGCTGACAAGCACACTTGCTGAACAGATGCACAAAGCGAACGAGCTGGACGAATCTATTAAAACCAATCTTGCCAAAATCGGATTTGAAATATAGTTCTTTATGATTTCAGTTTTTTTAGATACTAATGTTATATTTTCAAGAGAAGAAAACTTTTCCAAGGCTCTTTTTGCCGAAAAACTAACAGAAATTATAGATGAAATCGAATCAAATGACCTTTATGAAAGTGTCCAGATACTTATTCCTCAAATTGTTATAGATGAACTTCAAATCCAACAAGTTGAGAAATATGAGGAAGCATTTAGTAAAATAAAAAATATCAAATTCCACAATTTCGATATACTATATGATAAAGAATATAAGAATCGAACGGAAGAACTGTTTGAATCTAAGTTAGATGAAATCAAAGGTAGTTTAGTTAGGATCTCTGTTTTACCATATCCTCAAAATGAAACTTTAGAATCTATAATCAAAAGAGCTGTTTTGAAAAAAGCTCCATTTGAAGGAAAGTCTAAAGAAAGTGATAAAGGGTTTAAGGATGTGATTTTATGGGAAACTGTACTTCAATATAAACGGGAACACGCAACGGATACAGTTATTCTTTTTAGTGGTGATGGAAGAATTTGCGATGGGTCATTAGAGGATGAATATCGCTCTCTGTTCAACGACACAATATTCCTGATAAAGAAAGATGGGAATTCAAAAAATAAAGATTTGTTTGGATGTATTGAAGATTTAACCCATAAAAAGATAAAACCCCTATTTTCACAACAAATTGAATTACGACTAATTAGTTTAGTTACTGAAGAAAATATTGATTATCTGTTCATTAACGATACTCTTAAAAAAAATGAGGCTGTTTTGAAATGTGTGTCCGCTAAAATACTTTCCAAAGAAATTACACAAACGAGAGATAAGATAGAGGATGAAAGAATAAAATTTACTGTGAATGTCATTTTAGAGTGTGTTCTCAAAAGTGAAACTCAAAGCCTGACATTGGATAATCCCACTGTTATTAATGAAATAATTAATAGTGATTTTGAAGTGGACTATTGCTTCCAAACTGACACATTTTATCTAAGAGAATATGATACCCTAAATAAAGGAAGATGTGTATTACGATTAAACAATATTGAATTAATGCAGAATACAGAAGACGATGAGCAACTGGAAAACATATAAATTATCGGAAATCCTCAACTTAGTCGGTGGAGGTACACCAAAAACTACTGTATCAGAATATTGGAATGGTAATATTCCTTGGTTATCTGTCGTTGATTTTGGCAATTGTAATAAGTATGTTTATCAAACAGAAAAAACAATTACAGAGAAAGGGTTAAAAGAAAGCAGTACCAAAATTTTAAAAACTGGTCAGATTATCATTTCTGCAAGGGGTACAGTTGGAGCATTAGCGATGTTAGGAAAAGATATGGCTTTTAATCAATCTTGTTATGGAATATATGCAAATGAAAAAACTACGAATGATTTCCTCTACTATTTATTAAGAGATAGTATTTCGAGAATTAAGAAAAATACTCACGGTGCTGTTTTTGATACAGTAACTAAACAAACCTTTGAAAACATAGAGGTTTCAATTCCCGAAAAAAAAGAAGAGCAAACTCAAATCGCTCAAATCCTGTCTTCATTGGACGATAAAATAGAATTGCTCCAGCAAATGAACCAAACCCTTGAAAACATAGCACAGGCTATATTTAAGGAATGGTTTGTGGATTTTAATTTTCCGGGATTTGACGGAGAATTAGTGGATGGGTTGCCAAAGGGATGGAGAATGGGGAAATTGGGGGAGATAGTAGATGTAAAAGGTGGCACAACACCGAGTACGGCAAAAGAAGAGTATTGGAATGGGGAGTATTATTGGACAACGCCAAAAGACTTATCAAATATTCAAGCACCCGTACTGATAGATACAGAAAGAAAAATCACAGAATTAGGCGTAAAGCAAATTAGTTCAGGGATTATGCCAGAAGGAACATTGCTTTTATCTTCCAGAGCTCCTATTGGTTATTTAGCTATTTCACAAGTGCCCATTTCAATCAATCAAGGTTACATAGCTATTCAAGGGAAAAGTGTTTCGAATTTATTTATGCTTTTTTGGTTAAAGCAAAATATGGATGCAGTTAAAAGTAAGGCAAACGGTTCAACTTTTCAAGAGGTTAGTAAAACAAATTTTAAATTAATAGATGTTGTAGCACCAGAGCAAGCTGTTTTGAAACAATTTGACGATACTATTTCTCCAATTTTTAAAAGAATAGTTGAAAACGTTTATCAAATCCAAACCCTCACTCAAACCCGCGATACCTTGTTACCGAAGTTGATGAGTGGGCAATTGGAAATAAAAAATTGAAATAACCTTAAGCCATAAGATATGCAACCTGAAAACTTTACCAATCACAGTGTTTTTGAAAAACTGGAGCAACTTAAACAAGCTCTTGAAACAGAAAATGCCCAAGAAAAAATCGGCATAGATAATTTTTCATTTTTTGAAACGGCATATCTTTTTATAATCAATAGGCTTCAGTTAACCATACCTATTTTAGTCCAAGAAGCTGAATTAACAAACTTGGCTTCCGAAATAGACGCTGGGACAGTTCAAGTAAATTCGTTCTTAGGAAACAACAATACAGGACATATTAATAATGCGATTAACAACCTCAACTCTGCTTTAAATCGAGTAAGGAATTTTCCATTGCCTTTGGCTAAGACTAATTTTGACTTTTCTAAAGTGATTGCAAGCTTTCAAAAAACAGTAGAGAAAGCCCATAAAGCCATCGAAGCAAGCAATTTAAAGTTACAAGAGGATTTGCAAGCAACTCAACAAGATTTAGTCGATAAAAACGCTCAAATAGCAGATTTGCAACAAAAGTTAGCAAATAAAGAAGTAGAAATTCAAAATGTGCTAAGCAATTATAACACAGAATTTGAAGCGATTAAAGCCAATAACAGTAACACATTTGAAACAGAAAAGAAGAAATTTAATGATAGTATTGAAGCTGACCGAAAAGCATTCAAAGAGCTAATAGATGCTGATAAGGACTCCTATAAACAAGAGTACGAAAAACAAAAATCAGATTTAGAAAAACAGACAGTTGAAACTGTCGAAGAGTTGCAGAGCAAACTTGAAGAAGCAAAAAAGATAGTTAATATAGTTGGAAATGTAGGTGTTACAGGAAATTATCAAAAGATAGCTGAGCAACACAAAAAGTCGGCTAACTTCTTTAGATGGGTAGCTTTAGGATTTATGATCGTGATGTCGGGATTACTGATTTATTCCATTATTGAACTAAGCACTTCTGAGTTTAATCTGTATAAATCACTTGTACGAATTTTAGCGGCGTCGGTACTAACGTACCCTGCTATCTACGCATCGAGAGAATCTACTAAACATCGAAATTTAGAAACCAAAAATAGGAATTTGGAATTAGAGTTAGCTTCTATAGGTCCATTTATTGAATTACTTCCAGAGGCAAAAAAAGAAGCAATCAAAGAAGAATTGGTGAAAAAGTATTTTGGACAACAAGCAAGCATTCATTCTGACAACAAGGATGAAGTTTCAATAAATGGATTAGAAAAAATATTAAAGGCGATTTTACCTTTTATAAAGAAATAGAGTAAAGTTAAAACAGGAAAAGTGTTTTCAGGTTTAGAACAATATCAGCAAGGTCATTTCTTCTTTGAAAAAGGAGATAATTTAAGAACAGTTAGTAAATCCGTTCCCGATTTACCGGGTGTCTATTACGTTTTACGTTTAGCTAAAGGGAAAGTAGAAATTGTTTACATCGGAAAGTCGGGCACTATTCTGCAAACAGGAAGTTTTAAAGGACAGACTTTAAGAAGACGTATCAACAATAAGCAGGAAAATATAAAACGGCAAGACTATTTCACTCAAAAGATAGAAAACGAACAAATTGATGCTTTGGATATTTATTGGTTTGTAACGATAGACGAAAATAATAACGACTTGCCAAGTTACGTAGAAGGATTTTTGATGCAACAGTATTTTAAAATCTATGGTAGATTGCCAGAGTGGAATAAAGAGTACTAACTTTGTTATAAGTTTCAATTATGCACGTACACAAAAAAATAGACATTCCCGTTATTGACTCATTTGTCAAAAAGTTTGCTGAGATGTACCTCAAGCAACGCTCGCATACGCAATTTGACTATCAAGAGGTCAATCAACTGGCTTTGTTTAACAATCTCGGATTTGGTACAGATGTATTGAAACAAATCATCACAAAAAACGCCACTCCTATTGATAAGAAAAGAGAGCAAGGATTACAGCCCGCAATTCTCAACGACATTTATCGTAGTGATTTAGGAGAATTGTTGATGACATATTATTTTGAAGAGAAGTTACCTGATGGAGAGCGGTTTATCATACCACTGAAAAACATAACATTCAGGGAGCGTGCCGAATTACCGGGAAGAGGGCTTGATGCCATTGGATACAAAAGAGTTTCAGATAAAAAAGTAGAAATACTTTTGGGAGAGGCAAAAGTATCAGCAGACAAAAAGACACCTCCTCCAGTTGTGCACACAACAGAGGATTCTATTTTTAAAACACACACAAAACATAAAAATGAAGTTCCTTTAGTCATTCAACGGTTATCTGATTATTGCCGTAGGTTGAATGCAAAAGATGCCGAAATTTTGGGCTTTGCAATTGTATGCTTGCAACATCAGCTAAGTGATAATATCTGCATTACTTACGGTTGTACATTAATCCGAGACCATAGTTGTATTAACGATACTACTGATTTTGGAAAAATGAAATCAAACGAAAAAGATTTTGAACCGGGAAAAGTACATTTTTCAATTCTGTCATTTAGTGATAAAAGCATCGACGAAACGGTTGACTTATTTTATAAAAAAGTACAAGAACTCGTAACGGATTAAAATGAGCAATATGATTAATACCATATTACAAAAAGATACAATAGCCTCTCTTCTCAATGAGAACGAGAAAGGCTATGTATTTGCTCAATTGAAGCTTCCGTATGAATCTGATTTGAACAGTAGCGAACTTTTAAGACTCGCGTTTTTCATCATCAATTCTGTTTTTACTAATGAGCAGGATGCACCACTATATGCAAAAACCACCGCATATAAACTCCTGAAATCAATTGATATAAATTCTGACGAAGACATTCAGAATTTTTTTAATGTTTTTGGGATAGAAGGAATAGATTCATCCGTACTTTACTATTTCTATTTGGCAAATATTGCTTTCAAGGCAGAAAAACAAATTAGCATCCGAATAGATTTAAAAGACTTTAATGCCAAAGCAGAAGAAACGGGCAACTGGAAATATAGAATACTCAATAAAACCTTAGAAGCATATATACTTTTAATCCGAAAGCACAATGGATTCTCGGACGTAGAAAGGGCTCTTTCAATTATTGAAAAGTTAAAAAAAGAACAGCAACAGTATGAAGAGACTTACTTAAAGCAATTTTCAACTGGCAGAGAAGTCAATAAAGCTTACACCTTGTTGTCGATATACCATCTTTCCAAAGCATTGGTAGAAACCGCTAATTATCTGAAGCAGGGATATGATTACAAAGAGCGTTTGGATGCTGTTATCCGACAACATTTGGACTTGGCCAAGAAATTAGTTCAAGGCGAACCAAGATTGGTCAGTATCTTTTATCTTTTTGAGTTCGGTTTGAACACAATGTATAAAAATGCGATATGGACGCAAACGAAATTCAATGACAAAATCAAACTTCTTTGTAAAAGAAAGGCAGAATCCGGTATTTTAGAACTTTTGCCTTCACAGAGAGAAGCCTTGTCGGATAATTTACTGGATGTTGCATCTAATGTTACTGTATTACAAATGCCTACAAGTGCAGGAAAAACACTTTTGGCAGAATTCAACATCATTGTTACCAAAGCATTAAGAGCAGATGCAAAGATTGTGTATATTGTTCCTTCAAGAGCATTGGTAAATCAGGTCTACTTTGATTTAAAATCGGATTTAGAACCGCTCGATTTCGTTATAGAAAAAACATCCTCTGCAATAGAAGTCGACCCAACAGAAGACTCCTTTTTAAATGGTGATGAAAAAATAGATGTTCTTGTTTCGACACCTGAAAAATTAGATTTATTAATCAGAAGAAAGCATCCATCCGTAGAAGATGTTTCGATGTTCATTCTTGATGAAGCTCATACGATACAAAATGGAGAGCGTGGGGCAAAGCTGGAATTGTTATTGGCAATTTTACGACGGGAGAGACCTAATGCCAAATATATGTTGTTGTCTCCCTTTATAAAAGGAGCAGATGAAACAATCACAGAATGGCTTGGTGGAGGAAATTCTATTGCGATAGATTGGAAGCCTTCTGAAAAATTGATTTTAGGAATTGACACTAAAATAACACCCAAAAGAACAAAGAACGAAATACATATCGAGGTTTTACCATCTCCTTATGAGTCTATACAGCCTATAGGAAAAACAATTGTCCCTAATCCTTATGCCATAGAAAGCACAGGGGATAAAGATAAAATACTTGAGTTTTCTATCAAGCATTTTTCGGAAGAGGAAAAGGCTATGTTGGTTTTATGTTATGGAAAAGGCACTGCAAATAACAGAGCCGAATTTATCTATGATAAAATCAATAATTACACCATTAACGATGATGTAAAACTGGTCAAGAAATTTATAGAAGATGAAGTAGGTAGGCAAACAACCTTATCGAAAGTAATTGAAAAAGGAATCGTTACACATCATTCTGGTATGTCAGATGAAACTAAGTTATTGGTTGAGCATTTGATAAGAGAAAAACAAATAAACTTTGTCTGTGCAACAACTACCATAGCGGAAGGAGTAAACTTTCCTGTTTCAAGTGTATTTTTTGATGATTATAGACGAGGACAACACGATAAGCTTGATGCCAATGATTTTTGGAACATAGCAGGAAGAGCAGGAAGAACGTTAGTTGATAATTACGGTAAAATCATTTTACCATTCAATAGCGATGTAAATATTCAAAATGCAAGAAATTTAATAAGTAACGGAGCTAATGTACTAACAAGTGTTTTGGCAGAACTGTTTGAGAATGCAGATATTATAGAGCGAAAATTAACAGAAGATAATGGCTTTAATGAACTGTTCAGGAGCTATTCCAACTCCTTATCTCCACTTATTCAATATTTTGTACACCTTCTTACTGTTGGAGAAAACCAATATTATGTTTCAGAGATAGAAGACTTATTTAAGGACTCTTTAGAGTACTATTTACTTGATACGACAGAAAAAAGAGAGAAATTTATTTCTATTTGCAAGTCTATTTATGTACATATTCAATCAAAATTTCAGGACAAAGGAGTGTTGGCTTTTGCAGATAAAACTGGTTTTTCAGTTCCTTCAGTTTTAAGAGTAATGGGAGCAGCGTCTCAAAACCCTGATATTAAGGATTTAAGCAGTTGGTCAAAAGAAGAACTTTTTAATGCAGGTAATCCAGCAAATCTTGCCGAAAAGATTAATGTAATAGCGGCATTACGAGAGACCAAATTAGGAGTAGAAGATAGTACCGTTCCTTTTAATCCGGAATTATATGCGAGAATAATCATCGATTGGGTTAAGGGTGATAAATTAGCAAGTATTGCTAATCAGCACCCTACATTTAATATTCAAAACACCGATGCACAAGAAACTGAAAAGCGAATTACTGATTTTGTGAAAAAGATGAATGATATCCGCTTTAAAGCATCTTGGGGATTAAGTGCTTTAGAGGGAATCGTTAGAGGAAATGAGGATATAAGGGATTCACATATCCCATCATTGGTCTATTTTGGAGTAGATAATGAGAAGTCTTTAGCTTTTAGAATGGTAGGAGCTCCGAGAGCTTTAGCGCTCTCTTTACAGAATATTTTGGATAAAAATTTAAACGAGTACTCTTACAAAGATTTACGGAATAGAATAAAGAGTTTGACAAATTCAGATTGGGATGGGTTAAAGCCATCAAACTCTTCATTGAGTGGAATAGAATGGAAAAGAATATCAGAAATATTAGTTAAATAATGGCAGCAAGTATCACCGAAAACGAAATAGAAGAAATCGCATTGGGCTATTTAAAAAGTTTAGGCTATGAATACCTGAACGGAGTAAATATATCTCCTGATGGCGACCATCCTGAACGGCAGTACAATGAAGTAGTGCTGATTGCTCGTTTACGTGATGCTATTGATAAGCTCAATCCTGCCCATTCACAAGATGCCAAAGAAGATGCTCTGAAAAAAGTACTGCGTACTGATAGTCCAAATTTACTTATCAACAATGAAACATTTCATCGTTACCTTACAGATGGTGTAGATGTGGAAGTAAGGACAGAAAGTGGTATTAGAGGAGAAAAAATATATGTTATTGATTTTGACAATCCTGAAAACAATGAGTTTTTGATTGTTAATCAGTTTACGATTATAGAAGGCAGCCAAAACAAACGACCAGATTTGATTTTGTTTGTCAATGGCTTGCCATTGGTCGTGATAGAACTCAAAAATGCAGTTGATGAAAATGCCACTATCAAATCGGCATACAATCAACTGCAAACCTATAAACAAGCCATTCCTTCTTTATTTACTTATAATGAACTATTAATCATCAGCGATGGTTGGGAAGCCCGTTGCGGAACACTTACGAGTGATTTCGGTAGGTTTATGAGCTGGAAGACCAAAGACGGAAAGACAGAAGCTACTCATTTGGAAATGCAGATGCAGGTCATGTTTGACGGAATGCTAAATAAGCAAACGCTTTTGGATTTAATCCGTCAATTCGTTGTGTTTGAAAAAAGCGATACAAAGATGCTTAAAAAAGTTTCCGCTTATCATCAATATTATGCCGTGAATAAAGCGGTAGAAAGTACTGTGATTGCCAGTTCGGAAACAGGAGACCAAAGAGGTGGAGTGATATGGCATACGCAAGGAAGTGGAAAAAGTTTAAGTATGGTTTTTTATTCGGGTAAATTGATTATTGACCCTCGAATGGAAAACCCAACTTTGGTGATTTTGACAGACAGAAATGACCTTGATGAGCAACTGCACGAGACCTTTACTAATTGCCAACAATTATTAAGGCAAGAACCACAGAAAGCAGAAAGTCGGAGAGATTTAAAACAATTACTTCAGGTAGCTTCGGGAGGTATTGTATTTACGACTATTCAGAAGTTTATGCCGATGCAAGAAGATATTATTCAACCTGAAAATTCAAATATTTTACAAGAACCGGCTGTCGAATACATTGGTGCAGACATAAAAGCATTAAGCGAACGGAAAAACATTGTGGTGATAGCGGACGAAGCCCACAGAAGTCAATACGATTTTATTGATGGTTTTGCTAAGCATTTACGTGATGCCTTGCCCAATGCCACTTTTATTGGCTTTACAGGAACTCCTATCGAAACTTCGGATAAGAATACGCAAGCCGTATTTGGTAACTATGTGGACATATACGATATACAGCAAGCGGTAGATGACAAAGCTACTGTTCCGATTTTTTACGAAAGTCGCTTGGCAAAAGTACATTTTGAAGAAAGTGAAAAAATACATTTAGACGAACAATTTGAAGACCTTACGGAAGGCGAAGAGTTAAGTAATCGTCAACAGATGAGAGCTAAATGGACACGCCTTGAGGCTATTGTAGGCAATCCAAACCGTATAGAAAAAATTGCTGAGGATTTGGTGTATCACTTTGAACAACGCAATGCGGTATTAGACGGAAAGGCAATGATAGTATGTATGAGCCGAAGAATTTGTGTGGAGTTATATGACGCTATTATCAAAATCCGTCCTTTATGGCATTCAGATGATGAAGACAAAGGTAGTATAAAAGTTATAATGACAGGAAGCAGTAGTGATAATTTGAATATGCAAAAACATATTCGTAGCAAATCCAAGCGAAAAGCTATTGGTGACCGCTTAAAAAATCCGAGCGACAGTTTAAAAATGGTTATTGTTCGGGATATGTGGCTTACAGGCTTTGATGCACCTTGCTTGCATACATTGTATGTAGATAAGCCAATGCGTGGACACAACCTGATGCAGGCTATAGCCAGAGTAAACCGTGTTTTTACAGAAGGTAAAGAAGGTGGTTTGGTAGTAGATTATTTGGGTATCGCACAAGAACTGAAAACCGCATTAGCAGAATATACCGCAAGTGGTGGCGAAGGAAAACCTACGCTTGACCAGGAATTGGCAGTTGCCAAAATGTTGGAACTGCACGAAGCAATAGATTATCAGTTAAGGCATTTTGATTGGCGAAAATTCTTTACGCTCTCACCGGAAGAAAAATTAAAGTTTATTCCCGTGATCGTAGATTATATTTTCAGCCAGGAAAACGGAGAACAGAGTTTTACAGAGAACACCAAAAACTTATTGAAAGCATTTGCCATTTCCGTACCCCACGAAAAAGCAATGGCTATCCGTGATGATGTAGCCTTATTTCAGGCGATTAAAACAAGATTGGTAAAAATATCTGACAGAAATGAAGGTGGTAAAACGGATGACGAAATGGAAACGGCTATCAAGCAAATCATTTCTGAAGCCATTACAGCCGATAATGTGATTGATATTTTTGATGCGGCAGGTTTGAAAAAGCCAAACATTGAAATTTTGGATGAACGCTTCTTACAGGAACTGAAAGACTTACCGCAAAAGAATTTAGCGGTTGAATTGCTTAAAAAGCTACTTAAAGCCGAAATCAAAAAGAAGTCAAAAATCAATTTGGTTGAAAGCAAGAAGTTTTCCGAAATGTTAGAAGATGCAATAAAACGTTATCACAACGGAATGATAGATACCGTTGAGTTTTTGGAGAAAGTATTAATCCCATTTGCCGAAGAGATGAAAAAAGCGGACAGGCGAGGTGAGCAATTGGGCTTGGATTATCGAGAATATGCTTTTTATACAGCATTAGAAGTAAACAACAGTGCCGTCGCTGTACTTGGAGATGATATTTTAAAACAGATAGCACAGGAATTATTAAAAACAGTCCGTAACAGTACCGCTATCGACTGGACAATAAAAGAATCCGTTCAGGCAGAACTCCGCAGAAATATCCGAAGAGTATTAAGAAAGTCCGGCTATCCACCGGACTTACAGGAGAAGGCTGTCGATACTGTAATTACACAGGCTAAAATGTTAGCCGATGATTTATCGAAAAATAATACGTAGCAATAGAGAATTGACATAGAATAGCATTTGAGTTGTTATCGTTATTTAACTATTGTCAGTCGCTCCAAATCCTCAAGAAAATGTTTCGGGATTTATTCGGTTTTGGCTTCAACAAAGCATCCGATTCAGGCTGCTTTTTTATTTTACTTTAATTTAAATTTTAATCTGATTCAGAAATATGACCAAAATCCGGTGCTGGAATAGATTTTATCAAAAGCCCTGATTATTAGTTTTTGAATGATTTTTCTTAAGAATCTACAAACTCTTAATCCGGCCGATTAATTTCTATAATCAGAATTTAATTCGGTCTCCAACATTCATTCCGGCCGATTTCGCCAACACTCCGCAAAGATGAAAAAGCATTCTTGCGCCCACATTGCCGTCCCAGTCATCGTCTTCGCCCGGCGCGACTTCGACCAGATCAAATCCGATGATTTCTTTTCCTGAATCCGCCAAAGCAGTCAGCAGATACGCCGCCTGTTCAAACGACAAACCGCCCGGAACCGGTGTACCCGTATTTGGGCAATACCACTGATGAAGCGCATCGATATCAAAACTGATATGAACTTTTTGAGGCAGCTCCGAAATAATTTTTTCGCATTGATTTTTCCAGTTGGAGCCTTCGAACTGCTGTTTTTTCAGATCCGAATCGCTGAATACTTTCACCCTTCCGTTTGAATTTTTAACGACTTCAACTTCCTCTTCACAGAAATCTCTGATTCCGACCTGAACCAGCTTTTTGACCTGAGGAATTTCAAGCGCATTATACATAATCGAAGCATGGGAATAGGTGAATTCCTCATAGGCTTTTCTCAAATCCATGTGTGCATCCAGATGAAGGATTCCGAATTCATCATGTCTTTCGGAATGGGCCTCAAAAAATCCGAGCGGTGTTGAATGATCGCCGCCGAGCAGGCCAACTTTTTTGTTCTGATTCAGCCAAAAGAGCACTCTTTCTTTTACTTCATCCTTCATTGTCCGGCAGTCGCGGTTGATCCTGAGCAGATCGGTTTTGAGCTGACCGATTGTCATTGGTTCCTTTCCTTCTTCCAGTGCTTTGATGATCGGTTGGGCGAGTTTTTTAAGCAGATTGCTTTGTGCACGCCAAAAAGGCGTATTGTCGTCGAGATAAATCCCGAGTTTCCACAATTCGGGAAATTCCTGATGATTCAAATCCACCTGAAAAGATGCATTAAATACCGCTTTGTCACCCATTGACGCACCCGCGCCGTAACTCACCGTCACTTCCCAGGGAACCGGTACGATGATGATTTCGCTCTGTTCGGCCGAAAAAGGAAGTCCGAACAGTGTTCCGTCTGCAAGACCGGGCTGATTCGGGTCAAAATTGTCTATGAGCTGCTGTTTGGTCATTTGATTTGATTTTAATTTTTACAATGATAATCCGGGGATCGGCGGCAGACTGTCTTTGGCTGTCTTTTTTGCTTCATCGACCGCATTTTTCTTGACTTTTTCAAGTGCCTGATTCAGTGTAACGATCAGTTTGTCTTCGAGTTCTTCTTTGTCGGCAAGAAGACCGGCAGCAATCTGAATATCTTTGATTGTCGCCAGTTCGGTCAGTGTGATTGAAACCGTTCCGTCGGCAGAAGTCTGTGTAAAAGAACTGTTGTCCAGCCTGTTTTTCAGGTCTTCAAAATTCTTTTGGGCTGACTGAAGTTTGCCCATCATGTCCATTAGATTTCCAAACATAATTGATTAATTAAAAATATTGATAATGTCTCCGTTTCTGACTGCCGAATAAGTTCTCGGCGAGCGGTCTGCAATGGTGATCGGTTCACCGGTCAGCAATATCCATTCTGCGCCGTCCTGCGGACAATACATTTTGATGTCGTCCACCACTTCAAGCCGTGTATCCATTCCCGGACAAATATGCGGCGCATTTCTGTCATACGCCTTGTAACCATTGATGATTTTGACCACAATCACACCTTTTGTTCCGGTTCCTGCACCGTCCACATAAGTCCATCCGCGGGTTTCAAGCTGACTGTACAATGGCAGATTGATGTTGATCGATGCCGAAACATTGTATTCAGGATTGCAGCTTTTCTGTCCGTCATCGTCACTGCATGCGTTTGCAATCGGAATCATCAGCATCAGCAGGAAAAAAGGGCTCAATTTCATTTTAAAAATATTCATATTCCTATTCAAATTTAATTTTGTATATTTGCACTGATAGTCCTGCGGAATCCTTCCGTAGGATTATCTTTTTTTAATTATTCAGCTATGGCAAATATACAATATGTAACGAAAGAAGGGCTTGATAAATTGAGAGCCGAATTGGATCAGTTGGAATCGATTGAACGTCCGAAGATTTCTCAGCAGATTGCTGATGCAAGAGACAAAGGCGATCTTTCCGAGAATGCGGAATACGATGCAGCAAAGGAAGCACAGGGACTGCTCGAGATGCGTATTGCCAAACTCAAAGACCAGATTGCGCACGCAAGGGTGATCGACCCGTCAAAACTGGATGCCTCAAAGGTATCCATCCTTTCGATTGTTAAAATCAAAAATACAGCAAACGGAATGGAGATGAACTATCAGCTCGTTCCCGAATCTGAAGCTGATCTGGCAAAAGCAAAAATTTCGGTCAATACACCAATTGCAAAGGGTCTTTTGGGCAAAAAAGAGGGTGAAATTGCGGAAATCACACTTCCGAACGGATCGGTTTTGAAATTTGAGGTGCTTGAAATTAAAATGGACTGATATGGCAAGCATTTTCACAAAAATCATCAACGGAGAAATTCCAGCCTACAAAATCGCAGAAAACGAAAATTATATCGCATTTCTGGATGCATTTCCTGTGGTGAAGGGACATGTGCTGGTGGTTCCAAAAAAAGAAGTGGACAAAATTTTTGAACTCGACAGGGAAACCTACAACGGTCTGATGGAATTTGCATACGACATCGCACAGGGCGTTGAAAAAGCAATTCCTTGTCTGAGAGTCGGAATGGCGGTGGTCGGGCTTGAAGTACCTCATGTCCATGTCCATCTGATTCCGCTCAATACGATGGGCGACATCAATTTTTCAAGACCAAAATTGGAATTGAGCAGTGAAGAAATGACAGAAATCGCAGAAAAAATCAAATCATATTTATAAAACGATGAACAAATACATAAAACCGGTTATAGCCGTACTGATGATCGGATTTGGAATTTATCTATTCGGCCAGCGAGAATACGGCTGGGGTACCGTTGTAATCTTATTGTCGGCAATCCCGATATTTCTGTTTTTCAGAAATGAATACATACTGCTTGCATTCTGGTTTATGAGAAAACAGGATATTGTGAAGGCCAGAAAATGGCTGGACAGAATCAAAAATCCCGAAAGCCAGCTGCTCAGAAAACAGATGGGGTATTTTCATTATATGCTCGGAATCACTGAGGCGCAGACCAATGTGAACAATTCAGAGAAACACATGAAAAAAGCACTGGATTACGGTTTGAGCTACAAACACGACCGTGCGATGGCAAAACTGAGTCTTGCCGGTGCTGCAATGGCTAAAGGAAGAAAACAGGAAGCCGAAAGACTGCTGAAGGAAACAAAGGCTCTGGACACCCAGGGAATGTTTGCGGAACAGATCAAGATGATGGAACAGCAGATGAAAAAAGTCAATGTGGGACGAAATCTGCAGAATCCGAATATGAGAAGAAAAGGAAAATATTTCTAATCAATAGCAATGAAAGCGACAATCAGCAGATTGTCGCTTTTTATTTGGAATGATTTCTTTTCGGAATTATGAATCAGCAAAAGATCTTTCGGTTCTAAAATGATTTTGATTTGATCAAATTCAATCTTGGTTTCAGTTTTTGCAAAACAGCCTGCAAATTCGTGTTTAATTTCTCCGATTGATCGGGTCAACAGAACTGAAGAAAAATCGATTGCTTTTGAAACCATCAGATTGAAATCATTTCCGGGACTTGCCGAAACAATTTTGTCATTCGAATCAAATTCGAAAACCTGATCTTCTGAATAAATTTCAGGTTTTCCGTTTCTGATAATTTCCAATCGGTTGTCGAGCATCACCAGAAAACGTTTGAAATTTTCAAATCGGGAAAAATCAGAAGGAATCTTTCTGATGGCAGCCGAACTGATTCTGAACTGAAAATTCCGTTTTGAATATTCAGATCCTTTCGGGAAAATAAAATATTCGAAAGTTTCTCCTCCGGCCCAAACTGATGGTTGCAGATTCTGTTTTTTTATGATTTTGAATTCCATAAAATTTCTGTGCCGTAATTAAAATAATCAAAGAGTAAATTTCAATAAAGAATTTGAATTGAGTCAAAAAAATTACTGTCTTTCTTTAATTCGGTTTGAAGTCTTCGCCTTTCATTGCTTTCCAAACAATTCCTGCCAGGATTGCACCCAAAATCGGCGCAACAAAGAACAGCCACAATTGTGAGACCGCCGCTCCTCCTGCAAAAATTGCCGGACCGAAACTTCTTGCCGGATTGACCGAAGTGCCGGTGATTGGAATCGTAAACAGGTGGATGGCAGCCAATGCAAAACCGATGGCAGCACCCGCCATGGTGCTGTTTCCTTTATTTGACGTCGCGCTGAAAATTGTAAACAGGAATATAAAGGTCATCACAGTTTCGGCAATAAATGCGGACTGAGTGTTGTATCCGTTCTGGTAGCCATCTCCCCAGCCATTTGAGCCAAGTGCCCACTCACCCATTTCAAAACCGGGTAGTCCCTGAAGAATGATCATCAGCACCAGCGCACCCAAAGCTCCGCCGATTAGCTGACCGACGATATAAACTCCGGCATCTCTGCCGCTGATCCGACCGACGAGCAACATACCCACGGTTACAGCCGGATTGATGTGCGAACCGCTGATTCCGCCGATTGCATAACACATGATGAACTGAGCCAGACCGAACGCCAACGCTATTCCCAATAGTCCGAGCCCGTCCAGAGAGCCGCCTGTCGAATGACCTGCAATCACTGCGGCACCACAGCCAATCAGTACAAGCACAAATGTTCCGATCAGTTCAGCAATGAACATAGTTGATAAATTTGTTTCCATAATTTTATTGTTTGGTGGTTTTTGTTAACTCAAACTTAGGAAAAAATCACATATCACTTTGAATTCCAGAGCCGATTATTTTATCGGAATTGAAAAATACTTATCGTTTTCGTGAAAATGAATCATAAAAAAAGGTTCGAATTAGCACTTTCGAACCTTATAGCCTGTTTAAATTTTACCGAAAAATAATATTTGAACTGTTAAAACTCATCTTTGCATTACTTTTATGTTCTTTTGAGCCTATTTTTCACTTTTCATTCTTGATTTATCCTGAAAAGTCTTCAAATTAAAAGCAAAAAATCCATCTCAAAATTCCTATAAAAATAATTGCAATAAAATTTAAACCGGCTCTTAGATCATTCAGACAAATGATGAAAAAACCCTTACACACTAATTTTTGTCTTTTTCAATTCGCCACAATCCTCTGAATTCATTCATTGAATAACCGGTTGCCTGATCGTTTGGATACAGCGTTTTGATCTTTGCAAGCGTAGCCGGTTCAATGTCTTTTTCCGGGTTTCCGTGACATTTGATACAGGTCGGCATAGACGTATTGATCCTTTTGTAATAGACGATTTTACTGTTCTCTGTCAGCAGACTGTCAACCAAATCTTTGTTTTCTCTGAAAGAACCAAAAACTGCTTTGTCATTTTCTGTTGTCAGACCATTCTCGGGATTTCTGGTACGATCGGTAATTCTTGAAATCAAAACACGATGCGCTTCTGAAAGCGAGTCTGTAATCGGAATGGCCATGATGTTGCAAAACCCGACTGCATATACGGTTCCGCCTTTCCGGAAGGCTGTCGAAACATTTTTGAGCAATTCTTTTTGTGATGCGGTCGCGATCGAATCCATTTCGGTTTTCAATTCAGCGTATTCAACCCCTTTCTCGGATGATCCGCAAGAGAATGCAAACAGTAATGCGCTTAAATAAATTAAATTTCTCAAATCAAACATGATTGGTTTCATATAAAAAAGGACTAATTCTGTCCAAAAGATCATCTTTAAACAGCACACCCGAATATCTCCAGACCAACTTGCCTTCTTTGAAAAGCAGCATGGTCGGTGTTCCCATGATCTGATAGGTTGAGTCAAAATTAATCGTAGTCAGTTTTTCTTTGTCAATATCGACTTTCAAAATTTCAATTCTGTCACCGATTTCTGCTTTCAGTTCATCCAAAACCATATTCAGCAATTTGCATGGTCCGCAGTCGGCTGTGTAGAAATCTATCAGCACAGGCAGATCGCTGTTGATAATACTTCTAATTTCTTCCATCTTTATTTGTTTTGACTGATTACACTTTCCAATTCGTCAGATTGCATCACGCCCGAATGTCTCCATTTGGGTTCTCCGTTTTTGAAAATCATCAGCGTCGGTATGCTTCTGATTCCGTATTGGGCGGCAATTCTTTGGTTTTTGTCCACATCGATTTTGATGATCGAAACCTCTTCGCCCAATTTCTGTTTGAGTTCATGCAGTATCGGCGTTTGAATTTTACAGGGTCCGCACCAGTCTGCATAAAAATCGATCAGCACCGGTTTGTTTTGATTAATTATCTCCTGAAATTTCATTTTCTTCTGCTTTTTTTAATTTCTTTTCATCCTTTTTAAAGATCGAAAAAATCAAACCGCCGGTCACAAAACCGTATATGGTGCTGTTGACCGGATTTGAAGTAATCGCACAGGTGCCACTGACACAGCCGATGAATTTCCAATACAGAAATCCGGCAACCGCACCGATCAGCATCCCGCTGATTACCAATATATGTTTTTTAATAAATTCCATTTTTTAATCTTTTCTAATTTTAATTTCTTCATAAATCACATCTTCATCGTCAGAACCTGTTTCTTTCTTGAAATCTGTCTGACATCCTGCTGTTGAGCAACAGCCAATGTTCAGCAACGGCATAAGTGTGAAACACAGCCCAAAGGCTGCTATCGGCCAGATTCCGGTGACCACACCGTTAATCAAAAAATATGCCCCGATCGCCAGACGGACAATCCTGAGAAAATTCCAACCGCTGATTATCCTTTTAATCATTGTGTACAACATTTCCGCACCAGCAGCTGAAACCACCCATCAGGTTATATACATTCTCAAACCCCATTTCGTTCATCAGTTCACATGCATTTCCGCTTCTGCCGCCTGCCGCACAATACAGGTAATAATTCTTTAAATGATCCATCTTTTTGACTTCAGAAATGAATTTATCGGTATTGAAGATATCGAGATTGATCGCTTTTTCAATCATTCCTTCTTTGCATTCTTCAATGGTTCTCACGTCAATGACAACTGCATTGGCATCTTCAGTTACAGCATCCAGCCATTCTTTTTGTGACAAGTTTTTCATTGATTTAATTTTACAATGCAAAGATCGAATTTATCAGAAAGATATACTGCAACTATTGTTACAAAGACTGATTCAATTCGGCTGAAGACTTCAGCAGTTTTACGGTTTAATTGTTTATTTTCGTTTATTGATTTTTAAATGATGCTATTTCGTTTCAAATACAGACTGTTCGTGATTTTTCCACTTCTGCTGATTCTCACCGATTTGCAGGCTCAGGTACCCAAAAAGAATGACAGTCTGAATGACGAAAAAGGTAAAATTGTCGAAAAACTTGAAAGTCAGAAAGAGAAAAGCGGTTTTGGAAAATTTATTTATAAGACACTGGTAAAAAAGCCAAAATCAACTGAAAAAATAAGTGATGACCTTCAGCAGAGAGCGGTTCCGTTTTCTGAAGCCGAGGGGAAAATCATCAGAAACATTCAAATCAATACGAATGATCCTTTTGGTTATTCGATTGAGAATCCTGAAATGCAGCCGACAAAGTTTATTGAAAAAGCCGGAAATGCACTGCATGCCAAAACCAAAAATTTCGTCATCAAAAATTATCTGTTGTTCAAACCCGGAAATCAGTTTGATTCACTCAAAATTCTGGAATCTGAACGACTGATCAGAAGTCAGCGCTTTTCGAGAAAGGTCAGAATCGATTATACAGCCGCAGGAGACAGTGTGGATCTGGTGATCAACACTTTGGATTCGTGGACTTTGTTTCCGTCTATGACTTTTTCGGGTTCAAAGGTTGGTTTCAGACTGAGGGAAAGAAATTTTATGGGCTGGGGACATGATTTTGACAATTATTACCGACAGAATTTTGAAACCGGAAAAAATCAGATCCAGAGCAGATATTCAATTCCGAACATTCAGCGCAGTTTCATAGGTTTTACCATCGGTTATTCTTCAAATGAGGACAATGAATACACCAAAGCGGTCTCTGTTCACCGCCGATTCTTTTCTCCGTTTACACGTTGGGCCGGCGGTGCATATTTTGGCGAAAGAGCCTATCAGGATTCAATTCCGAACGAGATGGATGTGAGTGCTTATCAGATCAAATACAGATTGAAGGATTTCTGGGGCGGATATTCTTTCAGGCTTTTTGACGAAGACAGTCCGCAGGCGAGATTCAGCAATCTGATTTTTTCTGCCAGATATTTCAATGTGGACTACCGAAAACGACCTGATGAAATGTTTGATCCGGACAGATTTTATGCGGATCAGGACTTTCTGCTCTTTGGACTCGGAATTTCAAAAAGAACATTTGTCCAGGATAAATTTATCAGAAACTACAATATCGTCGAAGATATACCGGTCGGGATGGCATTTGGCCTGACTTCGGGTGTACAGCAAAAGAATCACCGCAACCGTTTTTATCTGGCGGGCGGTCTGAAGATGGGAGAATATCTGAATTTCGGATATATGGGGTTCAATCTTCAGTATGGCGGTTTTATATATTCGGGCCGTTCTGAACAGTCGGTGTTTTCATTGAATCTTGATTATTTCACCCGTTTGAAAAGCTGGGGCAGATGGAATTTCAGAGGTTTTATTTCTTCTGATCTGATTATCGGTAACAATCGGGCAAATTCAAGGGGCGACCGGCTGACACTGAATGAAAACGATCCGTTGGGAATCAATGGTTTTTACAGTGTGAATGTGATCGGAACCAAAAAGTGGCTGACCGATTTCCAGATCCATTCATTTTCACCCTATCATTTTCTTGGATTTCGTCTGTCGCCGATTTTCAGTTCTTCATTCGGTCTGATCAGCGGCGAGGACAATCATCTCACAAACGGAAAATTATACACCCGGATCGGTATGGGTGTGATGCTGACCAACGACTTTTTGGTGTTCAGCAATTTTCAGCTTTCGTTTTCGTGGTACAACACCATTCCGGGTGAAGGACACAGTCTCTTCAAAACAAATACGGTGCAGACTTCTGATTTTGATCTGATGGATTTTGATTTCGGAAAACCCGAACTGATCGAGTACAGTCCGTTCACGCCAAGATAAGTTTATTTCTTTTTTGCAAAAATCCGAATGACCATCGCCTCACCTTTGTGATGATTTCGTTCGGGTCATAAAGCATGCTGTCGGTCTTTGGTTATACATATACGACTCACGCTGCGGATTAGTCAGGAACAAGACATGATTGAAATAATTCGATCAGGACGGTCTGGTTGTATTTGTTTTTATAGAGACGAACGGCCGTTCGTCTCTACATTCGATAAATTTAATCAATTATTATATTTTCAAACTGTTTGATATTGTCCGAGTCGTTTCTTTTAGGGTTCATTTTTATAAAATAAATGCCTCTTCTGAAGTTTGAACCAAACCTGTATTCTCAATTATTGAATATATAGAAGTACATCCCCGAAAATAAGTTTTCTTATCCGGTTTTTTTGCCACATTATTTCATACACTATCCATGCTTTATCCATACATGATCCATACATGATCCATACATGATCTATGGAGCAGCTCAGCATCAGGTTTTTTTATTTTCAGGCTAAATTACTGACAAGCAATTGAATGTGCAAGTCATTGGAAATGACATTTGTGTCGATTTGGTACGGAAGGAGAAATAT
>Ga0172382_10004232_pt1 | contig 22110 bp, 22 predicted proteins | sample Leawel138RmetaG_FD_122245 | JGI IMG/M metagenome (GOLD analysis project Ga0172382, IMG submission 122245) | Leachate microbial communities from a municipal landfill in Southern Ontario, Canada - Leachate well 138R metaG | ecosystem: Engineered > Solid waste > Landfill > Unclassified | place... | reverse complement strand
AATCCATCTGTTCACTGATGTATTTTGGACGGCCTAGTTGTGACAACCAAGCAACTCGGAAAGTGTTGGATGCGGTATAATCCAGTTTTTCAGTTCACGCTCGATCATTTTGTTGCCCACAGCGAGACTCAGGGATGAAATGAGATCGGGTGCCTGTTCGCCGGCTATGGCGGCACCGATGAGACGGCTTTCGTGAAAGATTGTCTTGACGAATCCCCTACCAAGCAGTTCGGTCCGTGCGATCATATTGGCACCGTAATCTTTTTTTCTGACTTCGGCGTTGATGCCCAGCTCACGGGCTCTTCTCTCCGTGAGGCCGACCCGGGCCACGGGAGGATGTGAATAGACGACAACGGGAACGGCATCATCCGTGTAATGTGTGTCTGATTCGCCGAAGAGGCTCCGAACGACGGACCTTCCCTGGGCTACGGCCCGGTGAGCCAGCAGGATGCCCCCCGTGACATCGCCGACGGCATAAATTCCCGGCACAGACGTTTCCAGACGAGAATCGATTCCTATCCCCCTGCTGCTGTAGGCGATGCCCAATCGTTTCAGTTCCGTCTCCCTCAGGTGAGGGAGACGGCCCGTGCAGACGAGGACATACTCTGCTGAAAGCTGCAAAGTCCGCTCTCCTTGGTGCGTCTCCAACGTCACATGTCCAGGCGCTTCAACGATCTCCTTGACAGATGTGGCCGTATGAATTTCGATCCCCCTTTTTTTCATCTCCCCTGTCAGGTAGTCAGCGACGTCGGGATCCTCGTAAGGCAGGATCTGTGCAAGACATTCGATCAAGGTTACTTGCGTTCCGACCTCGGCCAAAAATGTCGCAAATTCTACGCCGATGGCGCCGCCGCCGATCGCGATCAGACTTTTCGGCAGGGTGTCCATCTGCAGGAGGGTGTCCGAGTTGATGACACGGGTGCTGAAAGGAATATGCGGCAGAGGGGAGGCCTTGGATCCCCAGGAAATAACCACGTTACTCCCTTTCGCGTGGACCGTTTTGCCCAGTGAATCGGTTACGGCAACTTCGCCGGGCGCCACAATCACGGCCTCTCCTTCCAAGGTTGTAACCCCCTGGTCCTGAAGGGATTTACGGATACCCAGGGTCGATAGTTGGATCATTTGGCGCTGATGACGCCGGGCGGCGCTGAAGTCAAACCGGACATTTTCCACGGTGATTCCGAGCCTTTTCCAGGACTCGGTTTCCAGGTAACGACGGCTGCAGGCCAGGAGGGCTTTTGTGGGAATGCAGCCCCTGTGCGTGCAGGTCCCCCCCCATTCTCCGTTTTCGATGATCAGGACCTTCCGGCCCAGGTGCGCCGCCTCCAGAGCGGTGGCATGTCCTCCCGGACCCGCGCCGATGACGATCAGATCGTAGCTCATGGTTTTTCCCTTTCACATACCCGCCGCATGGTAAGAACTCCGGACGAGGGGACCCGCCATGACGGATTCGAATTTCATGTCCAGTGCAATCTGCCGGAAATCGGCGAATTCGTCGGGATGATAGTATTTTCGGACCGGCCAGTGGTTTCGTGTCGGTTGCAGATACTGGCCGATGGTCAACCGCTGACAGCCTGTTGCCCGTAGCTCTTCCATGAGCCGGATGATCTGGTCCTTATTCTCGCCAAGACCGACCATAAAGCCGCTTTTGGTGATAATGTCCTGGGTGTGTTCACGTACACACTGCAGGAGTTCCAGTGATCGGCGGTAATTGCCTGCCGGTCTCAATGTACTGAAAAGACTTTCACAGACCTCCATGTTGTGGTTGATCACTGCTGGGGCCGCTTCCATAACAGTCTGAAGCGCCGAAAATGAACCCTGGAAATCAGGAATCAATACCTCGACAGTGCAGGCGGGATAGGCCTCCCCGATCCGCCGGATGCAATGCGCGAACTGAGATGCGCCGCCGTCCGACAGATCATCCCGGCTGACCGATGTCATAACAACGTAAGAAAGGCCAAGATGTCCAACGGCCGAGACAAGACGCTCCGGTTCCCCTGTGTCCACTGTTTCCGGATTGCCGTAACGCACGTTGCAGTAGCCGCAATTACGGGTGCAGCAATCTCCCAGGATAAGGAATGTGGCCGTTCCCGACTGGAAACATTCCGCCATGTTGGGACAGCGTGCTTCCTGACAGATCGTATAAAGACGGCAGGCGGAAAGCAGACGGCTTATTTCCCTCATCTCACCTGCCTGTGGCAGACGGGTTTTCAGCCACGGTGGTTTTTTCACGATTGGAGCGGCAACGGTCATCCAGCCTGTCTCCCGTTATTCAGACCAGCAGATGTTCGGTTTCCGTGCGGCCAGAACATCATCCAGGCGTTTGACTGCTGTTGTATACGGAGCCCCCCTGACCAGACCCGGATTTTCTCGTACCTCCTTCGCGATGGCGATCATGGCGTCGCAGAAGGCGTCCAGGGTCTCTTTGCTCTCTGTCTCTGTGGGTTCGATCATAATCGCTTCTGGCACGATCAGGGGGAAATAGATCGTCGGCGGATGAAAACCGTAGTCCAGGATCCGTTTGGCAATATTCAGGGTGTGGACTCCGTGGCCTTTGGCCTGGCGGCTTCCGGAAAAAACACATTCGTGCATACACGTCCGTTCATAAGGGAGGTCATAATACGGAGTCAGGCGCGCCTTGATGTAATTAGCGTTCAGGACGGCCATGTCGCTCGTCTGCTTCAGGCCCGCTGCGCCGAGGAGGCGCAGGTAGGTGTAGGCTTTCACCATGACGTTGAAGTTTCCGTGGAAAGCCTTCATGCGGCCTATCGTGTCGGGGTAGTCTTCCCGCAGGGTATAACGGTTGTCATCCCTGACGATGCGGGGCACAGGAAGGAAGGGCGTCAGTTTCGCGCCGACCCCGATGGGACCGCTGCCAGGTCCCCCGCCGCCGTGAGGGGACGAAAAGGTTTTGTGGAGGTTGATCTGGATCAGATCAAAACCGGTGTCACCGGGACGGGTTCTCCCGAGGAAGGCGTTGGCATTGGCCCCATCGCAGTAGAGGAGTCCTCCCCGTCTGTGGACGATTCGGGCCACATCGACGATGTTATTTTCAAAAAGGCCCAAGGTATTCGGATTGGTCAGCATCAAGCCTGCCGCGTCTTCCGCCATGGCCGACTCGAGTGCATTCAGATCTACTCCGCCGTCCGAACCGGAGGGGATGGTTACGGTTTCAAAACCGCAGAGGGCGCCGGATGCGGGGTTGGTGCCGTGGGCGGTGTCGGGAATGAGGAGGCGGTTCCGCTTTTCACCCTTTTTCTCGAAATATTTGCGACAGATCATGATGCCCGTCAGCTCCCCCTGCGCCCCGGCGGAGGGCTGGAGGGCAAAATCGGCCATGCCGAAGAGTTCGCAGAGCATCGAACGGAGCTCATCCATGAGAGCAAGGTTCCCTTGGCAGAAGGTCTCCGGAGCGTACGGATGGAGCCCAGTAAATCCGGGTAGTTTTGCCACCTCCTCCGTAATCTTGGGGTTGTACTTCATGGTACAGGAACCCAAGGGGTAAAATCCCAGATCCACGCCAAAATTCCGCCGGGAAAGGGCCGTGTAGTGCCGAACCAGGTCTAGTTCGCTCACTTCCGGCAGATCGACATCTTCCCGGAGGAATCCCTCGCCGATTGCCTCGTTCAGAGACACCGGGGGGACGTCGTTGTCGGGAATTTCCGAGGCTCTGCGACCGGGTCGACTTTTTTCGAAGATCAGATCCATTTCCGTTTTCTTTCCCTAAGAGAGTTGCGCCGCGATACCCACGGCCTGATCGATGTCTTTTTTGCTGAGCATTTCCGTTCCACAGAGTACGAGACCGTTTGGCAGTTCGGGATAGTCATGAGCCAGGGCATAGCCACCGATGATACCCGCCTCCCGCCAGGCGGTGTTGACCTGATCGGGATCCCGGCAGTTTAGGACGAATTCGTTATAGCAAGGGCTGGGAAAAGGCGTCTCCCAGCCGGGGAGGGCGGCAAGTCTCCCCTTGAGATACATGGCCTTGTAAACGTTCAACTCCGAAAGCTTTTTCAGGTTTTTCCCCAGACTGACCAGGTAGACGGAAGCCGCCAAGGCGCACAAAGCTTCGTTCGTGCAGATGTTGGAGGTGGCTTTTTCACGCCGGATATGCTGTTCTCTGCCTTGGAGGGTCAGGACGAAGCCCCGGTTGCCGTCTTGATCAACGGTCATGCCGGAGAGCCGACCGGGAATCTTACGCAGCAGTTTGCCCGATGCGGCAAAAATGCCCAGATAGGGGCCGCCGTAGTTTAGGGGATTGCCGAAGCTCTGGCCTTCACCGCAGACGATATCCGCGCCCCATGCCCCGGCGGGTTTCAGAAGCCCCAGGGATGTCGCGTCGGTGAAAGCGGCTATCAGGAGAGCCCCGGTGCTGTGTGTAACCGGTTCGATTGCCTGAAAATCCTCGATAATGCCAAAAAAATTCGGACTCTGGACACAGACGGCGGCGGTCCTCTCGTCGATGGTGTCCGTGAGCGCATGCGTATCGACCCTGCCGGAGACGTCGTAGGGGATCTCCACCAATGTGTAATCGTTCGCGGCGCAATAGGTGGCGACGACTTGGCGGTATTCGGGGTGAACAGTCCGGCTGATGAGGATGTTGTCACGGTTTGTGGTTTTCCCGGCGAGGACAACCCCTTCCGCCATAGCGGATGCCCCGTCGTACATGGAGGCATTCGACACGGGCAGGCCCGTGAGACGGGCGATCATTGTTTGGTATTCATAAATGGCCTGGAGTATCCCCTGGCTTATTTCCGCTTGATAGGGGGTGTAGGCCGTGTAGAACTCGGCGCGACCGATGATGTGGCCGACGACGGCCGGGATATAGTGGTGATAGGCCCCGGCTCCCATGAGGGTCATGGTGGGAACTGTGTTTTGCCCGCTCAAGTCCAGCATGTACCGCCAGGCTTCCTGTTCGGAGAGAGCGCGAGGGAGATCGGGCAGTTCGGAGAGCCTGCAGGTCTCCGGGATGTCCTGAAAAAGATCATCAACACTGGCAACCCCGATCGTTTTGAGCATGTCCGCGGTATCGCCCGATGTGTGCGGCGTATAAATCATGAGTTCACCTTGATTGATGGTTGTCGTTAATGGTCCGCGTCTTTTCCCGTTGCGGTCAGAGCAGTGTAAGCCGCCGCGTTCATGAGGCTATCCAGTTCCGCCGGATCGGACATGGTGATTTTGACGATCCAGCCAACGCCAAAGGCATCCTCGTTGACCAGTTCCGGTTTGTCCTGCAAAACGTCGTTGACGGCGGCAACTTCACCGCTCACGGGGGAGTAGATATCGGAGACGGATTTTACCGATTCGATGACCGCGACCGGATCCATCTGTTTGACCTTTTTCCCCACATCCGGCAGTTCCACGTAAACGATGTCCGTCAAGAGATGCTGGGCGTGGTCGGTGATGCCCATGGTGATGGTGCCGTCCCCGTTATCGAGGGCCCACTCGTGTTCTTTTGTGTAACGCCGGTCGTCCGGGTTGGATTTGGTCATACAATCCTCCTTGCCAAATGCTGAAATCGTTTCCCTTTATACGGTAAACGGGACTCGTTCAAGACTAAGTTATGTCGGACGCCTGTAAAAGGGAAGTCTGACCACTCGGGCGCGGGTCGGCCGGTTCCGGATCTCGATATCGATTTCCGTGCCGGGCTCCTTCATGCTCGGAGGTACGTAGGCAAGGCCGATAGCCCGGTTAAGTGTTGGAGTGAAGGTGCCGGAGGTGACGACACCAACATCTTGTCCCTCCTTGAGAACCCGGTAGCCGTGGCGGGCGATTCCCTTGTCCACCATTTCAAAGCCGATGAGTTTTTTCCCGATGCCCTCAACCTGTTGGCGTTGCAGGGCGTCGCGACCGATGAAGGGCTTGTTCAGGTCCACGACCCAGCCGTAAAGCGCCTCGAAGGGGGTGCTGCCCTCGTCAATGTCACTTCCGTAGAGCATCATGCCGCATTCAAGTCGCAGGGTGTCCCGGGCGCCCAGTCCGGCAGGAAGGAGACCATGGTCCGTTCCGGTTTTGAGCAGCAGATCCCATATTACAGTGACGTGGCCGGCTTCGGTATAGATTTCAAAACCGTCTTCGCCGGTATAGCCGCTTCGTGAAATGAGGGCCTCGATGCCGGCAATATTGGAGAAAACGAAATGGTAGAACTTCACCGTTGAAAGATCAGCGGGAACGTGAGGTTGTAAAATAGCCGCTGCTTTCGGCCCCTGGAGGTCGATTTTGCCAATGGTATTGGAACGATCGGTCACCGAAATGTTGGTGAATCCGTATTCTTTTTTGACTTTCAGAATCCAGGTCAGATCCTTCTCCCTGCTTCCGGCATTGGTCACGAGACGGTAGTGCTGATCCCCCAAGAGATAAAAAGTCAGGTCGTCCAGAATGCCTCCCCGTTCGTTTGTCATGACGCTGAGTTTCAACTGCCCGATCTGCTGTCCCTCCAGATTTCTGGACAGAATGAGCTGGAGAAAATCAAAAGCGCCCGGGCCGGTGATATCGATTTCACCCATGTGGCAGATGTCGAACAGGCCGGCCCCTTCCCGGGTCCTTTTGTGTTCTTCGATTATGCCCGTGTAATAGACCGGCATGGTCCAGCCGGCGAAGTCGGTCATGGTCGCCCCCAGGGCGAGATGACGTTCATGAAGGGGAGTTTTTTTCACGGGTTTGACGGTATCTCCTTGTGTGGTCGATGCCGAGGTTTCGGGCTTTGTGCAAACCAGGTGAAACAATGGCGGTTAAAAAAGCCGTCTCCGGGAAAAATCACGTCCGTGCTCCTTTTCGGATCAACAAAATAAGTCTGGATCGCCCCTATTACGTTAGTGTATTAAATGATGTGCCACACGGCGCGCCAGTTACGGTTTGTGGCGCATGAAAATCTGCCCGACAGGTTGGAATTACTATAAGGAGTGGCATATTTCAAGACCTAAAATGTGAGTTAACCCAGGGTTGTTTACATTTTCGGGGGAACCAGACGGGGCAAATGCCTCAGAAGGAGATGACCCCGATGGTGATACAAAAGAACACGGGCCTGCCCCCGTTTCAGAGACAGGAGCTCTACCGCTATCAACGGGATTATTTGTCCGGTTGGTGAAGGGGATACCCGATGCAGCCATGAGGACGGGAATCATGCGGGATGAAAAGAAAACGAAAGCCCAGTTGATCAGGGAATTGCAAGAGGCAAAGAGTCTGTTGGCCGAAGCACTGGCTTCAGGGCAATCTCATCAGAAGTCCGATTTTTTACAAATTCTCGTCGATACAATCCCCATTTCAATTTTCTACAAAGACACCAACGGGATCTATCTGGGCTGCAACAGGGCGTACGAAACCTTTCTTGGGCTGGGAAAAGAGGCGATTGTCGGCAAAACCCTTCATGAGATCTTTCCATCGGATTTGGCGGATAAATACACGGAGATGGATACAAACCTGTTCCATGATCCAGGAGAGCAGGTTTATGAATGGCAGATATCTGATGCCGACGGCAGGCTGCGGGATGTCATTTTCAGCAAGGCGACCTTCTATGATGAGCGAGGTGTCCTGGCCGGACTTGTTGGGGTCATGGTTGACATCACGGAGCGGAAAAAAGCCGAAAAAAACCTGGCGGAGGCGGAGGAACGATATCGCAGTATCGTTGAAAATGCCGTAGAGGGTATTTTTCAGTCTTCGCCGGGGGGACGTATCCTCAAGGTTAATCCGGCCCATGCCCGTATGTTTGGATACGAGACTCCGCAGGAGATGATCGACGCCATTGACGATATCGGACAGGGACATTATGTCCATTCTGAAGATCGTGATAAATTTCGGAATATTTGCGATACGGAAGGCTTTATTCACGGTTTCGAAGTGGGGTTTAATACCAAAAACAAAGAGGTGATATGGGTTTCTTTAAATGCGCGGGCCGTCAGGAACACCGCTGGCAATATTCTCTATTATGAGGGTTTTTCGCAAGATATTACCACACGGGTTTTAGCCGAAAAGGCCCTCAGGGATTCAGAACGCCTGCTGTCAGAAATCATCGACTTTTTGCCTGATCCCACTTATGCCATCGATCGGTCGGGCCGTGTTTTGGTCTGGAATAAAGCCATCGAAGACATGACCGGGGTGAAGGCGGCCGATATGGTCGGACAGGGCGACCACGCGTATGCCGTCCCTTTTTATGGTTTGCCGCGGCCCATGTTGATTGATCTGCTGTTCAAACCGGACGATGCCGTTGAAGGTCTGTATGACGAATTTATAAGAGAAGGTGACGTCATCCTGGCGGAAAGCAGAGGCGTGTTTGCCGGAAATCTCCGTGTTCTGTGGGGCAAGGCCGCTTTTCTCTACGATACTGCAGGGGAGATTGTCGGAGGGATTGAATCCATTCGTGATATTACGGAGCGGAGGATGACGGAGGAACAATTAAAACAGAGGGGGCGGGAATTGCTTACAAAAACAATCACTCTCGAAGAAATAAACGTTGCCCTGAAAGTCCTCCTCGATCAACGGGAAAAGGATAAAAGCGATATGGAAGATGACATCACCCTGAACGTGCAAAAACTGGTGAAACCCTACATCGAAAAGCTCAGGAACTCCTCACTTCCTCCCAGAGAAGCGGCTTATATCAGAATTCTGGAAATGTCTCTGAATGATATCGTTTCTCCTTTTGCCAACAAGTTAACAACGAAACTGGGCGCGTTAACGCCGAAAGAGATTGAGATTGCCAAACTTGTAAAGGAAGGCAAAACAACTAAGGAAATCGCAGAACTGCTCGGCAGTTCGATTCGTGCCATCGAGTTTCACCGGCACAATATCCGCAGAAAGCTGGATTTGAAAAAAACCAACAAGAACCTGAGATCTTACCTGATGTCCCTGACATCGTAGCAGGATATACCTGATATTGACCCGTTGATTATCCCGTATTGTCAATCTTACATTGAGGAAATAATATATAAACGACTCATTTATTCTTTGGTACTCTTTACGGCCATGTGTTCAGAATGTTTTGTTACAGGGCTTGCAATGAGGTGAAGAATAACGCGTATGCGAGCGGAGTCATGGGGTTAAGGGAGAATTGTAATTTCATGGTTGGCGAGAAGGGAGGGGAATGACATGAAAGTGGGCATTGGCGAAAAAATGACTGTCACCGCGACCAGAACGGCTGATCCCGCTAAATTGGATAAAGGTGTTGATGTTTCAGCAACTGAGACCGTTTTGCACACCGAAGACAGACAAAGGAATATTCCGGAAGACCAAGTTGGCCAATGCGATAACCTGACTGCATCCTATTGGGGTTAATTCAATTGGTTCCCATTTCTACTCGCTTCCATTCTGTTGAGGAGGTTTGTGCCGATGCGAAAGATAAGGTGCGCATACTGTGGAAGAGACGGGAAAATAGATGCATGGGATCAGGGCGAAACGAATGAATCCTCAACCTTGTTCAAGTACCTGGGACACAATCCCCTGTCTGGACATATGCATTTTCAATGTCCCTTCTGTGGGATTGTATCCCTTATCAGTCCCATGGCGGTTCTGAGAGATGAGGCGCTGATTGCCGACTATTGCCACTTACGGGAATCCGGCAAGGTATGGTCAAATATTTAGCACCCGGAAAAAGCATACATCCTATCCGGCATGGAGAAGGTCGTTGATCTGACATATTCCACAGCCGACTAAATTGTTTGCCACGATTCCCCTGTGCCGGTGAGGTCGGTGGATAAATTTATTTCGGTTGTTCCTTGGTGGAATACGATTTCAAACGGTGACTCTTCCAGAAGAGTCATAACCGGATGAGGACCCGACCATGAATGGCAAGACCACCGTACTGCTTCTAAGCCCGGAAATAGGCAGATTGCCTCAGGATATGGGAACGCTCGCACGGTTTATTTCTGGGAAAAGCGGTGGCATGGGAGAGGTCGTGGCGGCGTTGTGTGAGGGCCTTCGGGAACGGGGCATTGACTTCCATCTGGGAACACTGAACTTAAAAAAACGCTTCAAGGAAGAATGCGGGTTAAATGAAGAACAATGGCGTGATATCCGTTATAAAATCGATCCGGACCGGATCCATCTGGTCAACGCCTCTTTCATTGCCAATTTAATGAGTGCCTACTCGGGAAATCCCCTGTTAAACGCGGCAACATTCCAAAAACAGATGGTCCAGCACTTCATCAAGACCATCAGGGCGAAAAGTGGTGGGAAGCTTATCATTCACAGTCACGACTGGATGGCGGGTGGCGCCATTACCGCCTATGCCAAGGCAACGGGCTGCCCGGTCCTCCATACCATTCACAATGTTCATACGGGTCACATTCCCCTGGACATGCTCTTCGGTGTCGATATCGATCTTCTCCGCGACTTTTTTTATATGTCCAATGAACATGGACAGCAAACGATCGACTGTCAGGCGACGGCCATCAAAAACGCGAGCCTGATCAATTTCGTCGGTGTTCAGTTCATGTATGAAATCCTGGAAGATTATTTTCTCGATCGCACCGTTCTTTCCCCGGCCGTGCGTCAGGAAATCAAGGTCAAATACAACCATGGGGCCACTTTGGCCATCCTCAACGCGCCATCGCGACTGATGTATCCGGAGGTCTGTCCTTTTCTGGTGAGGAATTACGGACCTGATGATGACGTGTTTGCCGCCAAGAGGAAAAATCTGGTCGCGTTCCAGCAGCGAACCGGGCTGATCGTCAACCCCGAGGCCATTCTTTTCTATTGGCCTTCACGGCTTGATCCAAGCCAAAAAGGAGTGGAGCTCCTGGAGGATGTCGCCCTGCGCTTCGTGATCGAGAACGGGGATGCTCAAATTGCCATTGTCGGGGACGGGGTGGGGAGGGACAGAACACATGAGGCAATTCTTGGACGAATCGCCATGGCATCGGGGGGCAAGATAGCTTACCATCATTTTGAAGAATCACTGTCCATGCTCGGGTATGCTGCGGCCAACGACGTCTTTGGAGCGTCGCTTTATGAACCATGCGGTCAGATAGATCAGATAGGCAATCTCTTTGGTGCCACGGCGACGAACCGTGACACCGGGGGTTATCACGATAAAATTCACGAATTAAGGCTCGACAGCGAGGAGTCGGATCTTGGGGCGGGAAATGGTTTTCTTTTTCGGGATTACGATTCCGGGGGACTCTCCCATGCCCTGTCGAAGAGCATACGCTTTCACCGGCATCCCGCCAGGCTCCGGGAACGTCACATCAAGCATATCATGAGGGAAACCAGGAATCTGTACGATCTCTCCAAGATGATAGGTGAATACGTGGCCGTCTATGAACGTCTCAATGGTAACAAGTCCCTGGCCTGATCAGGATTCCGTACCCGCCTTACAACGGCTCGCCCATTTCTTAACTTTATTCAATGGAAAAATTCTGTTGTGCAAAGACCCGAAATGGAGTAAAGCGGGGGTGTTTTGGGAGTGCATGGTTTTTCATGCAGACCATGCAATTGTCAACAAAGACCAATAAACAGGTGGTTCTGACCGGATATGCTTGCTTGGTGGATTGAGGAACCAACAATATTGGCTTGTAGTTGCCCTACGGATCGACAGCTTCTCATGCTTTACCGGGAAGGGTTCAGAGTCATCGTTTCCCTGATTGACGAGCGTGAGGAACCCCCTTTATATGACCGAAAAACCGCGAACGACATCGGTTTCATACGTCATAACATCCCTGTATCGGAAGGAGGCAGACCCTCGGTAAGCCAGGTGAAGCGATTTATGGAATTGGTGTGTGAGGCTGGGCCTGACCAACGGATCATCGTTCATTGTTTGAGTGGAGATAGCAGGACCGGCGCCATGGCTGCGGCATGGTGGGTGTCCCGGGGGATGTCTGAAGAGGCCGCACGACAGCAGGTTGCCGTCCGAAGGCAAGAGTCGACACGCATTAACTGGCAGCGTTTGCATGGTGTTTTGGTACGAGACGAAACAGGGAAAGGGGAACATTTGGATTCTGAATCTTCGGGGGAGCGCCGGGGAGTGTAACGTCACGACCCGGGCCAGTGAACTGAAAACAGCCTATTCGCTTCCGATATGCGTGACTTGCCATCCGAGGTCTGATCTGTGGGAGCATTCATGAAAATGTTCCCACCGTGGCTGAATGAGCGGAGTTCGACTGAGAATACCGAAAGGGGCCCCGAAAATATGTATCGTGAAGGAGGCGGGCTCCTCTGGCGGATTTGCGAGTCTTCGGACTGAAGAGCAAGCGTAGGCTTTTGCGGAAACATCCTGCCGTCTGAAGGTTTTTCCTTGACAAACGACGTAAAATTGCGTAGCGTCCATGTTTCAATTTTCAGAGGCTGGTGCAGTTATGACTACATACAATGCAAAAAAAGGTGAAATCCAAAGGGGTTGGTTTCTTGTCGATGCGGAGGGTCAGGTGCTGGGCAGGCTGGCAACGGAGATAGCCGCGCGACTGAAGGGGAAGCACAAGCCCGTCTATACGCCTCACGTGGATACAGGGGACTTCATTGTCGTCGTCAATGCCGGCAAAGTGGTTCTCACAGGCAACAAATTGAAAGACAAGATTTACTATCATCATACCGGTTATCCGGGAGGTATTAAATCGATATCTGCGGGGAAGCTACTTCAGGAAAAACCCGAAGAGGTACTACGAAAAGCTGTCAGGGGGATGCTGCCTAAAAATACACTGGGGCGGGCCATGCTGAAAAAGCTTAAAATCTACGCGGGCAGCGACCATAATCATGCTGCCCAGTGTCCCAAAGTCATTTCCTTTGGTTGATAATCGATTTTTCAATAGATATTTTTTATGGAGATACGGATAATGGAAAAACGCTTCTATGCGACGGGAAAAAGGAAAACAGCCATAGCCAGAATATATATGAAAGAAGGTGCGGGAGCGATCACGGTCAACAAACGTGCATTTGACGATTATTTTACGCGGGATAGCCTGAAGATGCTCATTCAACAACCCCTTGATGCGGTTGGAAAACGCGGACAGTTTGATTTTTTCATTAATGTTCGCGGCGGCGGAATGGCCGGTCAGGCAGGTGCCGTCAAACACGGCATTTCCAAGGTTCTCGTAGAATACGATCAGGAGATGCGCACCACTCTGAAGAAGATCGGTTTCCTGACCCGGGATTCGCGGATCAAGGAAAGAAAGAAATATGGTCAGCCCGGGGCGCGGAAACGCTTCCAGTTCTCGAAACGTTAATCCGGAAGGGAGGCCAAGGCCTCCCTTTTTTTTGGAGGATTCAAGATGAAAATAGGGATATACGGAGCGAGCGGTTATACAGGGCAGGAACTGTTGCGTCTGCTTGTTCGCCATCCCGATGCGGAATTGATATTTGCCACCTCCCGCCGGTTTGCGGGCCAACCGATATTTACCGCCTACCCATCCCTCATTGAGCTGACGGAGCTTGATTTTCTGGATGCGGGGCCGGAAGAAGTGGCGCAGATGGTGGAAGTCGTTTTTCTGGCTCTACCGCACGGGACATCCATGAAGATCGCTCCGGTCTTCCATCGTGCCGGATGCATCGTCATTGATCTCAGTGCCGATTTTCGCCTGCATAATCTGGCCGTGTACGAAAAGTGGTACGGAAAGCACGAGGCCCCCGATCTCATCTCCGAGGCCGTGTACGGGATTCCTGAATTATGTCGGGACCAGATCAGAAGATCTCGTTTTGTCGCAAATCCCGGCTGTTATCCGACAAGTGTTATCCTCGGCATGGCGCCGTTATTGGATACGGACTGGATTGATCGATCCTCCATTATTGTGGATTCAAAGTCCGGAACCAGCGGGGCAGGGCGAGAACCCCAGATGGGGAGCCTTTTTTGTGAAGTGAACGAAGGACTCAAAGCCTATAAAGTCGGAGGGCAGCACCGTCACATTCCAGAGATGGAACAAATCCTCTCGCAACTTTCCGGGGAGCCGGTTACAATTTCATTTACCCCCCATCTGTTGCCCGTTAATCGGGGAATCTTGAGTACGATTTATGTGGATCTGCTCCGCTCCGTGACTGTTGACGATCTCGTGGAAAAATACAATGAGTTTTACGGGGAAGAAAACTTTGTCCGCATATTCCCTAAAGGCATGTTTCCTAATCTTCTGTGTATCAAGGGAACAAATTATTGCGACATCGGTCTTGCCGTTGATGGGAGAACGAACAGGGCGATCATCGTTTCGGCGATCGACAATCTGGTCAAGGGCGCAGCGGGCCAGGCGATTCAAAACATGAATCTTATTTGCGACCTGCCGGAAGAGGCGGGTTTGACACTGGTTCCTCTCTTTCCCTGAGCCCGGTCGGTTTAAGGCCCCCTCATCGTTTCTTATGATTTTTTGCCGATTATGATGGTGAAAGAGTGGAGGATGGTATGGCATCGACATTGAAGGTTTACAATACCCAAACCAGAAAGAAGGAAGTATTCGAACCTCTGACAGCGGGCAAGGTCGGCCTTTATGTCTGTGGCATAACGGCCTATGATACCTGTCATATCGGTCACGCACGATCTGCCGTGGTGTTTGATGTCATCGCCCGGTTTTTCAGATACCGGGGCTATGAGGTCACCTTTGTCAAGAACTTTACCGATGTGGATGATAAAATCATCGGCAAGGCGAATGCTTCAGGGCGCAGTATTGAAGATGTCGCCGAGCAGTATATCCTTGAACACAATGAGGATATGGATGCCATGGGGGTGCAGAGGCCGACGGTAACACCCCGGGCAACGGATCATATCGGTGACATGGTCCGCCTGATCGAGATGCTTCTGGAGAAGAACCTGGCTTATGTGTCAGATGGCGATGTGTATTTTTCGGTCGAAGCCTTTCCCGGATACGGCAAGCTCTCGGGCAGGGGGCTTGAAGAAATGATGGCGGGCGCCCGGGTCGATGTCAATGACAAAAAGCGCAATCCTTTGGACTTTGCTCTCTGGAAGGGGAGCAAGGAGAATGAACCCTGGTGGGAAAGCCCATGGGGCAAAGGAAGGCCGGGTTGGCATATTGAATGCTCCGTCATGAGTCAGAGGTATCTTGGTGATACTTTTGATATTCACGGTGGAGGCGCGGATCTGGTTTTCCCGCATCATGAAAACGAGATGGCCCAGTCCGAGGGGGCAACGGGGAAACCCTTCGCCCGCTACTGGATGCATAACGGCTTTGTCCGGGTCAATCATGAGAAAATGTCCAAATCCCTAGGCAATTTCTCGACCATACGCGAGATGCTCAAACAGCATCATCCGGAAACCCTGCGTCTTTTCATCCTGCAGAGCCATTATCGAAGCCCTCTGGATTTTTTGGAATCATCCATCCATGAAGCACGGCTCGGTCTGGAACGTTTTTATTCACTTTTGAAATCGATCAAGGATATCGTATCGGCACCCCCGGACGCAGCAACACCGCCTGCCGAAAGTTTTATGAAACCGGCGTCCGAGATGGTTGACCGCATCCGTCTGTTCAGGGTTCAGTTTATCGAAGCGATGGAAGATGATTTCAACACGGCCCGGGCAATCGGGTACCTGTTTGACATGGTCAGGCAGGCCAATAATTTTCTGGAGTTGGCCGGAAAGGATGTGACTTCAGCCGAAAAGGTCGGCGTTGCCCGAATGGTCGGGGAGGTCATGGAGGAAATCGGTGGGGTGCTCGGACTCTTCCAGGAGGATCCGGACAAGTATTTTCACCTCGACCGGGAACGGGAAGTTGCCAAACGGGCGTTGGATATAAACGAGATCGAACGGCTTCTGGAGAAACGAAATGTTGCGAGAAGCCGAAAAGACTGGGCTGAAGCCGATCGGATTCGCCATCACCTGGTCGCCCAAGGGATCATCTTGAAAGACGGCGCAGACGGCACGACCTGGATGGTGGCGTGAAGACTCTTTAAATAGTTTAAGCCCCCGGCGGATATGATCCATAATCCCCGAGGGCTTTTCTTGATCGATCCTACCTGATAATGGTTACGGCGCAGTGGGCATATTTACTGACGTCATCGGCCACACTTCCCAGAAGCATCCTCTTAAAACCCCGGTGTCCCCGATGTCCCATAAAGATATAGTCCACCTGCTTCTCTTCGGCGATTCTGACGATTTCTTCTGCAACCGGACCCGCGGCCAGGATGGTTTTGCAGGTCACACCGTACTCGGCGAGGTTATTTTTGGCCTGCTCGAGGATTTTCTCGCCTTCCTGTTTGCGCTCGCGGTAAAGGGGTGTGTCGGGAAGCGTTTTGTAGGGTATGATATCCTCTAGAACATGAATCAGCGTCAAATCACATCCGGACAATTGTGCGTATCGGCCGCTGTGTTTCAGGACGGTTTCCGAAATGGGAGAGCCGTCAATGGCGGCAAGAACCTTGATAACCCTTTCTCCTGCCATGATCATTCCTCCTTGAGAGTGAAAATAAAAATCCCTCTCATTCTCCGATAAATTCTGTTATTAGTCAACATAAAGTCTTGATAGAATCGGTCGGTACTGTGAAAAAAGACAAAGCCCCATTGTAAATGGCTGGCGATCATGGTACTGAATAATCCCCGTGTAGACTTGAAATACGCATTCAGCAGCGGTTCCTTTCGGAGTGTATTTTCTGTGGAGACAATCCGGCCATGATTGAAATGGACCAGATCACCAAGCGTTACGGAGAAACGGTAGCCGTAGATCGCCTGTCCTTCCGTGTGGCAAAAGGGGAGATCCTGGGTCTACTCGGCCCGAACGGTGCAGGGAAGACAACGATTATGCGGATCCTGACGGGATATCTTGCTGCGGATGACGGTAAAATCAACGTATCCGGGTGGCATCTCCCCGAACAATCCTTGGAGATCAGGCGTAAAATCGGGTACTTGCCGGAAAGCAATCCCCTTTATCCGGACATGGGGGTTGTGGATTATCTTTCGTTCATCACTTCCATGAGAGGCGTGACAAGGAGGGACCGCAAAAGACGGGTTGACGAAGTGATTAAAATAGCCGGATTGGAGAAAATGGCCCACAAGAATATCGGCGAACTGTCCAAAGGTTATTGTCAGCGGGTTGGTCTCGCCCAAGCCATTGTTCATGATCCCGACATACTCGTTCTAGATGAACCGACGGTTGGTCTCGATCCCAATCAGATTGTGGAAATCAGGCATCTCATTCAGCGATTCGGGAGAGAAAAGACGGTTCTCCTGAGTTCCCATATTCTGCCCGAGGTCGCGGCGACATGCAGTCGAATTATTATCCTGAATCGGGGGAGGATCGTTGGTAGCGGCACCCCCGAAGAGATGTCCGTTCGTGCCCGGGGTGGCCATGCCGTCACATTTGCCCTGAATGCCCCTTCCGAAGCGGTTATAACGCGACTCAAAGCAAGCCGGCCGGTAAAGAACATTGAGTGTCTGGGTGAGACGGGTGAGGGAATCTGGCGATTCCGGGTGATTACGGACGACGATATCGATATCCGGGAGACGATCTTTCGCATGGCTGTCGACAACCAGTGGGTGCTGACCGAGCTTTACCGGGAATCACTGTCCCTGGAGGAAGTGCTTCAGCATTTGACTGTGGAGGAGGTTGTCCCATGACCGGAGCGTTAGCCCTTTGTCGGCGGGAATTCAATGCCTATTTCGATTCACCGGTGGCCTACGTATTCATCATATCCTTTCTGGCCGTGACCTACTGGTTTTTCTTCCGCGGTTTTTTTGTCGGCAACCAGATTCAGATGCGGGGTTTTTTCTTTTTTCTCCCCTGGGTTTTTTTGATCTTCATTCCGGCAGTGACGATGCGGTTGTGGGCCGAGGAGAAGAAAATGGGAACGGTTGAAATCCTTCTGACCCTTCCGGTCAGGGAATACGAACTGGTCCTGGGCAAATTCATGGCCGGCTTCCTTTTTGTTTTCGTCTCCGTTTTCTTCAGTTTTTCTCTGCCTCTGACCCTGGGTTGCCTGGGCAAACTTGATTGGGGGCCGGTGGTCGGCGGCTATCTCGGGACATGTTTTTTGGGGGGCGCATATCTATCGATCGGCCTCTTTCTTTCCAATTTTACGAAAAACCAGATTGTTGCCTTCATTTTAACGATTTTGTTATCCTTTATCCTTTTCATTCTGGGAGAGGACATTGTCCTCGCGAATCTCCCGGAATTCTGGGCTCCCTTCTTTTCCTTCATGGGACTCGGCAGGCACTTTAACAGTATCCAGCGGGGAATCATCGATTCTCGGGATATTATTTACTATCTTTCCGTCACAGGTTTCTTCCTCTTTATGAATGTTATCTATGTGACGAGGCGCAGGTAGCGATCCATGTCCGGTTGGCAACGAAAGATCCGTTTTCTCTTTGGTGACTCGATCCTGATCCTTGTGGTTCTGGGATTCCTTGTTTTGCTTAACTTTCTGTCCCATCGGCATTTCATGCGGATGGATTTGACGGAAAATAAAATATACACGCTTTCCGAATCAAGCCGTAAAATGGTGAGCAATTTGAACGACCCGATAACCATTCAGTGCTTCTTTTCAAAGAAAATCCCGTCCGAACTCACCGCCTTGAGACAGCAAATCGACGATCTTCTCGAGGAGTACCGAGTAAACGGCAAGGAAAAAGTCAGGATAACGTACGCCGACCCGGCGCAAGACGCCCTTTTGCAGAAGCGTGTTCAGGCGATGGGTATCCCCCAGGTGCCGATAAATGTTTACCAGAAGGACCAGGCCCAGATTACCAACGTTTACATGGGGATTGCCGTTTCCTACGAGGACCGGCAGGAGATCATTCCCTTCGTCAGGGAGGCGAAAAACCTGGAGTATGATGTGACCAGCGCGGTTTTGAGACTTCTGAAAAATGAAAGGAAGCGTATTGTTTTTTTAACCGGAGGAGAGGAATACGATCTGAATGGAAACTTCGGAACCGTTCGGGAGATGCTGGCGCCTCTTTATGATCTGAACACGCTCCCCCCAGGGGCGGTCGATGCCATTCCCGACGGAACGGATCTTCTTGTGGTGGTTTCTCCCGAAAGGACTCCCGAAAAAACAAAGCGTGCCATCGACCAGTATGTCATGGGCGGGGGCAAAGTCTTCTTTTTGATTGACCGGGTCAACATAGACGGCGCCACCATGACGGCCTCGCGCCGAGTCAGTAGCCTGGAAGACCTGGTTGAAACTTATGGGGTCAGGATTACCCAGGACCTGGTGCTGGACCGGTTTAACACGGCCATCAACTTCCGGACGGGATTCACCGTCCTCCGAGTTCCTTACGCCTTTTATCCGAAACTGGTGAAAGAAGGTCTGGCTGCGGATCACGTTATCGTGAACCGCCTGGAAACCATGAGTATGCCCTGGGTTGCAGCCCTGGAGGTGCTTGAAAAACCGCATGTCAACGCAACCGTCCTCGCCAGAACTTCATCGCACAGTTGGCTCCAGCGTGGGATGTACAACATCAGTCCCGCTCAAGAATTCAATCCGCCGGCGGGAGAAATCAAATCCTATCCCCTTATCGTTCTTCTTGAAGGGAAATTTACCCGCTTCTACGCCGACTCGCCCGGTGGAGGAGACCACAAGCGGAATTCGGCTACAGGAGAGGCCGTGCTGCCACTCCGCAGTCAGGAAGACACAAAAATCCTGGTTATGGGGAACGCGCGTTTTCTTTCCGACGCATTTATTACCGCTCAGGGTAATGCGGAATTTTTCCTCAATGCCGTGGACTGGTTCACCTGGGGAGATGATCTGATCGGAATTCGCTCCAAGAAGATGTTGAGCCGGCCTCTGCCGATTCTTTCGGAAAAACAGAAGGTGCTGATCAAGTACGGAAACATGATCGGTGCGCCCCTTCTGGTCATTCTGATCGGTTTGGGCCGCTATTATCTGCGCCGGCGAAGAAGGACTGGCATCCTGAAGGAGAGAACGGAATGAAGGCCAGACGGAATCTGATTCTGCTCATCGCACTCCTTGCTGCGGGGGGAGTAGCCTTTTTTTTCGAGGGCTCTTTCAGTCTGCATGGAGGACCGTCCAAAGGCACTCTCCTGGTCTTCCCCGGTTTCGAGCCATGGAAAGTCAACAAAATTGATATAGGAAACGGCGATCTGGTCTTTGAAAATCTTGATGGAAATTGGTTCCTGGTTACGGAATCGAGACACCACCCTGCGGACCGTAAACAGGTTACCGCGTTATTGCAGGCGATTCGGGAATTGAAACGGGACAACATCGTTTCCGAAAACAGGAGCAAACACCCTCTTTTCGGGGTGAAGGCCGGTGAAGGAACGGAGATCGTTTTCTTCGACTTAGACGGGAAAAGGCTTGCCGGCTTTCTTGTCGGGAAAAAGGGGCCGGATGGCTTGAGCGCCTATATCAGGAGAACGGATGGAGACGAGGTTATCCTGCAGCCCGGAAATTTGCGGGATCATCTCGACAAACCGGCGAAATTATGGCGGGAACGAAAAATATTCTCGCTAAAGAGTCATGACATCGTCGAGATGACTTTTCAGATCGAACAGGAAACCATTCTGTTGAATCGGGATACCCGGGGCGGGTGGTTCATCGTGAAGCCTGTGGCCCGGAAAGCCGATGGAGGGCGTGTGGAACAGGTCTTTCGATCCTGAATGAACTGGAAGCGGCAGACTTTGCCGATTTGTTGAATCCAGGAGATGCAGGGTTAATCACGCCCCCGCTACGTTTGGCTGTTCGCCTCAAGGATCGCTCGATGAAAATGCTCCTGATCGGGTATCCAGCCAATGAATGGGGACATTACGCCATGACCGGGGAAGATCAGTCGGTTCTTGTCCTACAAAACGGTGTTGTACGAGCGTTATTTCCGGAGATCAAGGATCTTGAGGCCTCGGTTATGGATGAGCCGGAAAATCCGTCGGCACAATGAAACTTTTTCGCCGGGAATCTGACCGTATCAGGAGGGGGGAGGTTTGCGATGAGCGATTGTCTTAAAGAAAAAAACATGACGCACTGTAATTGTTCCTACGAACCTTGCGTCCGGAAAGGCCGTTGTTGTGATTGTTTAACCTATCACCGCCGGAACAGGGAGCTGCCGGCCTGTTTTTTCCCGGATCAGGTGGAAAGGACTTACGACCGGTCCTACGAGCGTTTTGCCGGCTTGGTGGCGGCAGGACAGGTTTGAATGCATGACAGGTTACTGAATGAAAGTGAAGGAGGGGCTTATGTTTCAGATTGCTTCATACGAGACATTTCAGGATGGGCAGGTCATCTTTCAGGAGGGCACGCATGGAGACTGGATCTATGTGATCGAAGAGGGGGCTGTGGAGATTTCAAAAGAAATGAAGGGCCGTCGGGTGGTTGTGGAGGTATTGCCCCCCGGCGAAATTTTCGGTGAAATGGCCTTTATTTCCAAAATGCCACGAACCGCCACGGCGACAGCCATGGGGGAAACGACGGTGGGCATTGTCAACCGGGATTATTACGACCACGAATTCAACAGGATGCCCGAGGATTTCCGTCAGGTATTCAACACCATTGCGGCACGTTTGAAAAAAGCCACCGATGCGATCATTGCCGCCGCAATCCAGGAAGATTAATTCCCCCTGGGGCCCCTTCTCCATCGTTTCTTTCCATTATCATGTATCATGCTGATCTTCGGGCTTTCAGCAGAAAAAATACGTGTGTTTCGGCCCGTTGGGGTGTCGTATTGTCCCGGAACGGGAACACCTCTCCCGAGATCCGGGCGCCCGCCCGTTTTCCGTTTCATCGGCCCAAAGCCCCCTTCGGGCCTGTTGCCGTGTCGTGATGGTGCCAATCGTCTTTCAGGGAAAACCGGACGGGGATATCAACAATCACGGCCACGGGGGCGCCCAGTTGTCGGGCCGGCTCAAACCGCCAGGCTCGGACGGCCTTCATGGCCGCCCGGTCAAGGGCGGTGTAGCCGGAAGTTTTCCTGATCGTGATCTGTCCGACCCGACCGTTCGGCAGGATTTCAGCGCCGATCAGCGCCACGCCTTCATGCCCGCGGATTCTGGCTTCCGCCGGGTAAACGGGAGGAAGAACATCGAGGTAACGCGGCCTCTCTTGCCGAAGAGCTGGCCTCGTTACCGGAGCAAGTTCCCCTCCCGCGGTGTTACAATCCCGGTTCCCCGGCATGCCCTCCTTCGATGTGACGGATCCTGCTGTCTGGGGCGTATGGGGGGATACGATTGGCATGTCCATAACATCACCCGGCTTCCTCTCGGTGAGCAGGGGTTTTGCATCCGGCGGCGATCCCATACGCGTTGTGTCCTT
>Ga0172382_10004231_pt1 | contig 22129 bp, 21 predicted proteins | sample Leawel138RmetaG_FD_122245 | JGI IMG/M metagenome (GOLD analysis project Ga0172382, IMG submission 122245) | Leachate microbial communities from a municipal landfill in Southern Ontario, Canada - Leachate well 138R metaG | ecosystem: Engineered > Solid waste > Landfill > Unclassified | place... | reverse complement strand
TCCCGGTCGCCCCTGATGGCCAGCAGGCGACCGGCGGCGTCGACGCTGGCCACCACCCCGCAGTGGCCGGTGCAGATGCGGCAAAAGGACTTGTGTTCGCTCACGACGGTGTCTTCATTCAGGGGTTCGTTTTCGTTATCGCCGGTTTTATAACCCGCCCCACCGGGACCCACGTCGCGGTTTACACAATTTTACCCGTGGCGGGGACACAGCCCCTCAGCGCCGCACGGCGGGGAGGACCTGCTCCTCGATCAGCTTCAGGGAGCGCCAGGCCAGGGCCGGCGGGATGCCGCCGCACTGGGGGTGGAGGCCGAGAAAGCCGTACTGACCAATGAGCGCCACCGCCTGCTCCGGGGTGACGATGCGGTAGCTGCCGTTCTCCGCCCGCAGGGCCTCGACACTTTTCGCCCCCGAGTAGGTGCTGGCCCCGGCGCCCACCGCATCGAGCCACTCGCTGTACACCATGGCATCGTGGAGCAGGTACGGACCGATCTCGTCCCAGGCCCTGTCCACATCCTCCGCCACGAACAGGGAGGTGGGAAAGCCCTTGGGCACCACCCGGTAGTTGCCGGTGGGGTTGCCCGCCGCCGCCGCGGCCTCGTCGTAGGCCGCCTGGAGCGCGGGATCGGCGCTCTGGGGCATGAACGGCATACCGCGGCTGCCGGCGCGCCGGGCCGCCGCCAGGGTGCCGCCGCCGTAACCGAGCATGGCGGCGTTGGCGGTGCGGGGCCGGGGCCGGACATCGATGGCGCGGCCGCGCCACTCGAAGGCTTCGCCCTTGAGGGCGCGGCTGAGCACGTCGAGGTACTCTTCCATCTGCTTGCCCCGCTGGCCGGGATCGACGCCGAACATGGCGTACTCGGCGTTGCGGTAGCCGAGGCCAACGATGTAATTGACGCGGCCGCCACTCAAGTGGTCGAGCACGGCGATGTCCTCGGCGAGCTTGACCGGATCGTACATCAGCAGCAACAGCGCCCCCACGGTGATGGGCAGGGTGCGGGTCTGGGACGCGGCGGCGGAGGCCAGCAGCAGGGGCGACGGCAGGTAGCCATCGGCGGAAGCATGGTGCTGGCAGAACAGGGCGTTGATGGCCCCCACGGATTCACCCCACTTCACCATGTCGAGGGCGGCGGCGTACTGCTCGCCCATGGTGGCGGGTGACTGGGGCGCCAGGCGGAAATCGAAGCGCAGTGTCAGCATCGGTAAGATCCTCGTGATGGTCGGGGCGGGAGGGGCCTGCCGGCCTACAGCGGCAGCGACGGGCTGCCGCCCTTGCGCAGCATGTCCCTGGCGGCGACGAAGCCCTGCAACAGACCGCGGGTATTGGAGATGCCGCTGTTGTAGCCGCCGCCGATGTCGATCCAGGCGGCGGCGTTACCGGCGGCGTAGAGCCCCCTGACCGCCTCGCCCCGGGCATTGATCACCTGGGCGAACTCATCCACCTTGAGGCCCGTGGACGGCGTGCCCATCACCACCCGCTCCAGCTTCACGGCATGGAACGGGGCCTTGGTCAGGGGGGCCATGTTGGGGTTCTTTTCAAGGCTGGGATCGCCGGTCATCAGCGCCCCCCAGGGCACGGTGCCGCGCCCGAAATCCGGGTCGACGCCGGTCTCGCAATGGCCGTTGAAACGCTGCACCGTAGCCTTGAGCCCGGCGGCATCGATGCCGGTGAGGGCGGCGAGCTCCTCCAGGGTAGCGGCACTCTGGGCCATGCCCTCCGCCAGCTCCTGGCCCGGGAAGAACGGCAGCAGGCCGTAGCGTTCCCGCATGTTGTCGTCGAACACCAGCCAGGCGGGCCAGTTGGGCATGCCCTCTTCCTGGCCGTCGAAGCGCGCCACCTTGGTGGCCACATCGGGGTAGAAGCTGTCGTTGGCAAAGCGCTCGCCGCGGCGGTTGACGATGATGGAGTGGGGCGTGCCGGGCAGCAGCATGCGGTAGGAGGGCTGACCGTAGACCAGCTCCCCCGGCACCCGGTAGCCGACGAACACGGAGTTCTGGGCGGGGCTCCTCGCCGCGTAGGGGATGGCGCCCACCTCGGCGGCCATCACCAGGTGGTCGCCGGTGACGGTGGGCGGGCACATGGTGCCGGCCTCCGGCAGGGCCTCGTAGCGGGTGACCATCTCCTTGTTCCAGTCGTAGCCGCTGGTGGCGAGCAGCACGCCGCGGCGGGCGCGGACATGGCGATCGACGCCCCCGGAGCGCACCGTGGCGCCGATCACCTCGCCGTCCTCGACGATCAGGCGCACGGCGGGGGTTTCGAGCCAGAAGGTGACTCCCCGGTCGAGGGCGGCCTTGAGCAGCCAGGCGGCGAGGCCGGCGCCGGCGCAGCGCTCGTCCTTGCTGACGTGCTCCGCCAGCACATCCCAGATGCGCGGGCCGCTGCCGTCCTGGTGGCGCACCCACTCCCCGGACATGCTGTAGGCGTAGTGGTGGCCGTAGGAGGTGACGATGCAGCGGTCGGCCCATTCCCCCAGGTTGCTGGCGGTGAACGGCGCCACCTCCAGGTAGCGGCCCCCGGCCTTGCCGCTCTTGAGGGCGGGATAGTAGTAATCTGGATATTTTTCAACCACTTCAAAGGGTATTCCAATGCGATCCGTGAGGTATTCGATCACCTCGTTGCCGCGATCCACGAACACTTCCCGAAGCGTCGGATCGCCGAGCCCCTGGGACAGGTGCTCCAGGTACTCGAGGGTTTCGGCCCGGCTGTCGGCGATGCCGGCCTTCTCGGCGAGTTTGGTGCCCCCCATCCAGCACTGCCCGGAGGAGATACCGGTGACGCCGCCCACCTTGCTGTCCTTCTCCACCACCAGCACGTTGGCGCCGGCATCGGCGGCGGTGATGGCGGCGGCGAGGCCGCCGGCCCCGGAGCCCACGCAGAGCACATCGACAATCGCATACCAGTTCATGATTCGCTCCCCTGTATTTATCGGTTTGGGTTGTTGAAGGGCCCGGGCCTTGCCCGGGCACCGTCCGCCTCAGCCGTAGAATGCCTCGGCGATATTGCGGCTGTAGAACGCGGTCTGTTCCGGGGTGAGGCCGAACTGCGGGACCACCGGCGTGATGGAGTCCGCGCGGGCGGCGCGGGCGGCCATGCGCTTTCTCACCAGGTCCGCCGGGCCCACCAGGGCGATGGCCTCCACCATGGCGTCGCTGCAGGCGGCGTTCATGGCGACAAAGTCGTTGCGGGCAAAGGCCTCCTGGATGGCCCTCGCCTCGCTGCCAAAACCGATGGCCTCGAAGTAGCGCAGGTACTGGGGAGACTGGCTGTAGAAGGCGATATTGGTGCGGGTATCCTGGATGGCCTGCTGCTTATCGTCGTTGATGGCGACGAACACCATCAGGTTGACATCGATGTCGGCGCGCTGGCGACCGGCCTTGTCGAGGCCCGCCTTGAGGTTGTTGTCCAGCTGGTCGTCGATCCACTGCTCGCACAGCAGGGGGTGGGCGAGCAGGCCATCCGCCAGCTCCCCGGCCTGCTCCACCGCCTTCTCGAAGATGGCCGGCAGGTAGATGGGAATGCGGGTGCGCACCGGGGGCAGGATGGTGCGGAAGTGGCTGAGGTCGAGGCGATGGTACTCCCCTTCGAGGATGCCGAGCTCCCCGGTGTGGCCCTTCTCGACAATGGCGCGCACCAGGCCGAGAACCTCCCGCATATGGGCGAGGGGCTTGCCGTATTCCATGCCGAAGGCATCGATCAGGCCCTTGGCACTGGAACCGAGGCCGAGCACCGCCCTGCCGTCGCTGATGCGATCCAGGTCGATGATGTTGAGGGCGGTCTCGAGGGGGCTGCGGGTGAAGGCGAGGGCGATGCCGGTGCCGAGCTTCAGGGTATCGCTGACCATGGCGGCGGCGGCGAGGTTGATGAAGGGCGCGCCGTAGGTCTGAGGTGTCCAGATGCCTTCAAGGCCGGCGGATTGGTAGTCGCCCACCACCTTGGCGAGCATCTCCCTGGGAAGCGGGGGCACCTGGGCCCAGATTTTCTTGCGTTGATTCATGGCGTCTGGTCTTTTGTTGTCGTGATAGGGGAACAGGCTTCGCGCCGCGAACCAGGGCGCGCACCACAGGCTGGCCATGTTAGTGCCAGACACTGTTTTAAGACAACCGCTTTATGGTGCCCCGGGCCCGGTGGCCGCCCTAACGCGCGGGACAGGCGCCACCCACCGCCGTGGCGGTGGGTGGCGCCCGGTGTCAGCCCTTGGCCGCCGCCACCAGCTGGTAGATACCCTGGCCGTAGAAGGCCATTTTCTCGGGGCTCAGGTGACGGTAGGGGGACATGGGGCACAGGGAATCGGCCACGTTCCAGAACGGCTCGATGCGCTCCAGCACCTCCTCCACCGGGCCGCAGGAGACGAAGGCCTCGACCATCTCGTCCGGCACCTTGTCGAGTACCGACAGCACGTCACTCTGGCGCTTGGAGGCCTCCTGGCAAATGCGCGCCTCCTTGAGGAAGCCGTGGGCCTCGAAGATATGCTCGTAGACATCGATGCCGGCGTAGGCCGCCACCGTGGGCCGGGAATCATTGATGGCCTGGCGCTTGTCGTTGTTGACCGCCACCCAGGGCCAGCAGTTGATGTCGATGTCGGCGCGGCTGCGGCCGAACTCCTTGAGGGTGCGGTCGATCAGGGGCGCCATCTGGTCGTTGGTCCAGCTCACGGTCCACAGGGCGTGGGCCATCAGGCCGTCGGCCACCTCGAGGGCGAGGCGGGTCATGTTGTCCCGCAAGGCCGCGATCCAGATGGGGATGTGCTCCCGCACCGGCGGCGCGGTGACGATCATCTCGGCGTAGTCGGCCTTGTAGTAGACGCCATCGTAGGGTTGCAGCCCCTTGTGGGCGCCGGCGACGATGTGGCGCACCGCCGCCACGGTGTCCCGCAGGTGGGTCATCAGCTTGTAGTCCGGGGCGCCGTAGAGGCCCACCGTGGCGGACTTGACCGCGCTGCCAAGGCCGAGGATGAAGCGCCCGTCGGTGATGCGGTCCATGTCCATGGCGGCGAAGGCGGTTTCAAAGGGGCTGCGGGAGGCGGCAACGGCAACACCGGAGGCCACCTTCAGCTTTTGCGAGGCACAGGCGATCGGCACCAGCGGGGCGAAGGGCGGGCCGTAGATCTGCAGACAGGTGGCGGTGGAGAAACCCACATCCTCCATGATCCTGCCCATCTCCATGGTCTGCTGGGCGGACGCGACGGGGATCACTCCCCAGAATTCCCGTTCCTTACCGTTGGCATTGAGTTTTGTGGACATCTGTGACTCCTGTGGAATTGTTGTTGGGCGATCGCGGCAACCGGGCGGCGGCCGGGTGGTGTCGATGCGGGCTTCTGGAACTGCAACCTGGGATCCAATGGTGTTGGCAGGCTACTAAGGAACCTATCTAAATGGACCGCCCGGACGGCGGCACCGGGGAAAATAACAGCACCAAATGCCGCTCGATCCTAAGCGCCCGGTGGGCAAAATTCAATCGGCCAAACTGGTCAATGGGGGGCACATCGTCTATATTCGGCCTTTGCCGACACCCCGCCGCCATGCCCAATCAACAGCGCACCCCGAAAGCCCGCGAAGCCCTGCGAAGCGCCCTGATAGCCCTGTTGACCGAGCAGCCCTACGAGAGCATCTCGGTGCAGGATATCGTCACCCGCGCGGGGGTGTCCCGTTCCAGCTTCTACGTGCACTTCCGCGACAAGGACGATCTGCTCATCAGCGGCTTCGAGGAAATCGGCGTCAATTCCTACGACGACCTGTTCGCCCCCAGCACCAGCAACCCCTACTACCCGGATTTTGCCGGCGTGCTGTTCCGCGGCAGCGAGCGGGAAAAGGACGTGTCCCGGGCCATCCTCAAGCTCGGCAGCAACAACCCGGCGTTTCTGCACATGCGCAACATGCTGGTGATCAAGACCCGGGAATGGCTGCACTCCATCAACACCCACGTGCCGGAGGCGGAACTGGAGCCCACCGTCCACTACCTGGCAAGCGCCCTCCAGGGGCTGCTCACCTGGTGGGTGACCAACGACTTCCCCTCCTCCGCCGACGCCATCAGCAACCACTTCAACCAGCTCGCCATCGCCGGACTGCAGGGCCTGCTGCACCTCGCCCCCGACAATCCCGCAGCATAAAAAACCCCGCCGGTTGGCGGGGTTTGCCGGCGGGACAAAACCTCAGTCGGCCCGCTCGCAGCCGAGCACGGCGGAAATGTCGGCGCCCGGGTCCGCGTCCCCCAGGTAGCTGAAATCCCCGTCCTGCTGGCGGCGGATCAACTTGGCGAGAATCATCCGGTAGCGGCTGCCGGCGGCATCGAAACGGGAGCTGACGTCGCGGCGACCGCGCTCTGCCTGGTACAGGGGATTCTGCTCGCTCATCATCGAATCATCCTGGGGGCCGATGCCGTAGGAGAACAGCGGGAACAGGTTGCGGGCGATGAAGGGCGCGTCGGTGATGTTGAAGGTGTAGTTGTTGCGGCACAGGTGCTTGGATTCCGGGATCAGCGGGTGGAACAGGGGCTGGGAGAACCCGGGGGTGAACTTGCCGTAGAGCACGATGGCGCCGCTGCGCACGTGGACGTGGGCCACCGCCTTGTAGTCGGCCTTGTCGCTGGGGATACCGAGGCGGCGCAACGCCGGGGGGACGGTGCGGCCGGTCACGGTGCGGATCATGGTCACCGTCTCGGAGGTGGATTCCACACTCACCTCGTCGCTCTCGTTCTCCTCGTTGCCGACGAAATTCGAGTGCAGGTAGTCGGCGTGGACCAGATCGAGGAGGTTTTCCGACGCCAGCTCGTAGCTGCAATGAAAGTAGATCTGCCCCCACTTGTTGGGGGACAGCTTGGCGCCGGCGCGGGGCAGGTAGGGGATGTCGGGCATCAGCGCCTCGTCGGCATTCTGCGGGTTGCCGTACCACACCCACACATAGCCGTAGCGCTCCAGCACCGGGTAGCGGCCACTGCCGGCGGTGAATTCGCTGGCGCGCCCCTTGCTGACCTCGAATTGCAGGGGATGGAACTCCGCCGCCACCGCCTTTGCCCCCTCCCGCCACAGGTAGTAGGGCTGGGAGTGAATGAGGCGGCGAATGGGCGTTGCGCCGACGTGGGGGGCGTGGGCGATGGGAAACCAGGCATCCCTGAGGGCGAAGGCACCGGGAATGAATTCCTCGCGGACGATGGCGCTGGATTGGTCGGCGCCTTGCGGCGCGCTGGACAGTGCTTGGGTCATGGCTATTACCTCCTGGCAGTAAGCCTAGCGGATGCTCAACCGATTGCCACCAGGGTGGCGCTCCTGTTGGGGGACTCGGTGGCGGCCCGGGACAGGGCGCGCCAGTCCTCGGCGGGGCCGGGCAACACCCGGGTCAACGCCTCGGTGTCGACCTCGGCGCGGGGCGACAGCGGACTCTTGCCCCGGGCAAACCACAGTTTGTAGAGGGGGGAGAGCTTGCCGTGGGCCTCGGGGTCGACCACGGCGCGCCAGTGAAGGGCGGTCATGCCGCGGGCATGGGGGTGGGCGGCGATGAGAATCTCCGCCATCAGCCGCTCGCTGCGGGCGTCCAGCAACTGGGCGGTGGTCTCGCCGGTCACCAGGGCGGTGTGGGTGCGCAGCAACAGGGGGAAATCGGCGCGGTGCCGCAGAGGGCCGATGTGCAGCGCCTTCTCCCCCACCAGGTTCCAGCGGGCGGCCCGCTCGACCACCACCAGGCCGTTGTCGAGGCGGGGATCCCCCTGGGGCTTGTCGGTGAAATAGACCCCGAGGTAATCGAGGAACAGGCCCGGCGCGTCGAGCAGGCCCGCCACCACCTCCCCGTGGCCCATGGGGTGGATGAGGGCACCGCGGAACTCGCGACCGCGCACCCGGTAGGGTTGCTCCGGCAGCGACGCAGGGCTCGCGGCCTCGGCCTTGCCGGCCCAGAGGTACACCAGCCCGCGGCGCTCGGTTGCCCGGTAGGTGAGAATGCCGCATTGGGGCAGGCGCTCCCCAGGGGCGAGGTTGGGAAAGCCGCACAGCTCGCCGCTCTCGCCGTTGAAGGTCCAGCCGTGGTAGCCGCACTGGATATCCCCCTGCGCCGTGATGCGACCGAGGGACAGGGGCGCGCGGCGGTGGGGGCAGCGATCCTCGACGATGCGCACCACACCGAGGCCATCGCGATAGAGGGCGTAGCGCTCGCCGCCGAGATAAATGCCGAGGGGTTTGGTGGCGGTCACGTCCTCGCCGTGGCAGACGGGCCACCAGAGTTCTTTATCGGTCATGCTGTCCTCACCTGAGTGGTCGATCGTTATGGTCATCCTGGAGCGGGCGCGGGGCGACGCTGGGACGGCTTATTGTGGGGAATAACCGCAAACTCCGCCAATCGACAAATCGCCGTTTTTGTCCAGCGACAGGCCGCGCCACCGGCGCGGGAATTCGGACAGACCCGGGGCTCTGTATATGGACCGCAACCCGGAATTCCGCCACTATTGGCCGCGGCAGTGCCCGCCGGGCGATGGTATCGGCGCGGGCCAGACCCATAACGACCCGACCCGCGCCGCCGGCGCGCCAAGGGCATGGATACATGCCGGGGCCCGCCCCCGCACCGACCCCTAAGGAATAATCCCATGACTCAAAATACTCTGCGCGACGTGGAAGGCAAGGTTGTCATCATCAGCGGCGCCCAGCGCGGCGTCGGCCTTGCCACCGCCAAGCGCCTCGCCTCCGGCGGCGCCCGGGTGGTGATCGCCGACCTGCCCGGCCTCGACATGACCGACGCCGCCGCCCAGGTGGCCCAGTACGGCGAGGTGGCCCACGGCAGCGTGGACATCGCCGATGAAAGCAGCGTCAAGGCGTTGATGGAGTTCACCCTCGACACCTTTGGGCGTATCGACGCCCTGGACAACAACGCCGCCCGCCAGGGCCTGATGAACGACGTGGATGTCCTCACCATGGATGTCGATGTCTGGGACAGCGTGTTCGCCGTCAACGCCCGGGGCACCATGCTGATGTGCAAGCACGCCATCGCCGCCATGCTCAAGACCGGCGGTGGCGCCATCGTCAACATCAGCTCCGGCACCGCCCTCGCCGGCCACCTGTACCAGACCGCCTACGCCTGCAGCAAGGGCGCCATCAATACACTCACCAAGTACATCGCCACCCAATACGGCGATCGCGGCATCCGCTGCAACACCATTTCCCTCGGCCTCATCAAGACGGAAAGGCTCGCCGAAACCATGCCCCTGCCCATGCAGGAGATGTTCATCAGCCACAAGCTGGTTCCCCGTCTCGGCAAGCCCGAGGACATCGCCGAGATGGTCGCCTTCCTGGTCTCCGACCGCAGCCAGTGGATCACCGGCCAGACCTACTGCGTGGACGGCGGCATCCAGGCCAAGGGCAGCCAGGTCACCGACGAGCGGCGGATGATGCGGGACATGGGGTTTGGCATAGGCAGCTGATGTCCTCGCCCCGCGACCCCGGCGGGCGTCATCCTTGCCTGCCGGGGCCCACTACCTATAATCAAACGCCCGCAGCAAGGATTCCCCAACAACACCAATAACCCCGGCGGGCACCGCCCCTCCATTCTTGTCCAGGAGTCACCATGAAAATCAGCTTTGCCGTACCCAACTGCATGAAAGTCGCCGCCATGACCCAGCCCTGGGAATCGGCGATGACCACCGCCCAGATGCTCGACACCGTGAAGCTCGCCGATGAACTCGGCTTTCACGCCGCCATGCTCGGCGAGCATTTCATCGTGCCCAACGAGCACATTCCCCTGTCCGGGGATCACTACCTGCACAGCACCGTGGCCCTCGGGGTGATCGCCGGCCACACCTCCCGCATCCGCCTGCGCTCCTCCGTCAACATCCTGCCCCTGCAGAACCCCGTCGTTCAGGCCAAGGCCTGGTCCACCCTCGACTGGCTGAGCGGCGGGCGCTGCGCGCCGATCTTCGGGGTGGGCTGGCTCAAGGAAGAGTTCGATATCCTCAATGTGGACTTCCACAAGCGCGGCAAAATGTGCGACGAGTATCTCGAAGTGATGCGCACCCTGTGGACCGAGGACGCGCCCCGCTTCAAGGGAGAATTCGTCTCCTTCGACAATGCCGCCTTTGCCCCCAAGCCCGCCCAGAAGCGCCTGCCCATCATGCTCGGCGGCGACGCGCCGGCGGTGCTGAAGCGGGTCGGCAAGTACGCCGACGGCTGGTCGCCGTTCCAGACGCCCCCGGAGAAATTCGCCGAAGCCCTCGACCTGATCAAATCCCAGCCCGAGTACGACGGCCGCCACATCGACATCTTCTTTGCCCTGGAGATGCTCAATGTCGGCGCCCACCACGAGATCAAGGGCGACGACCGCGCCAAGGGCGCCTGGGACGCCGCCAAGATCATCGATCAATGCGCCTGGCTGGCGGAACTGGGCGTCACCGACACCATCGTGCCGCGCCCGCCCCTGGAGGGTCTCGACGGTCTCAAGGATCACATGCGCTGGGTGGCCAGTGAAATCATGCCCAAGGTGGCGAGCCTCTGACCGAGGCTGCGGAAACCGGCATCCCGCGCGCCGGAAAAATGAAATGGTAACAAAAAGGCCAGGCCATCCCTCGGGGTGGCCTGGCCTGTCATACAGCCCCTGGATCGCCCCTCAGGCGATCACCGGCACCTTCAGGCGGTGACGTGACCGGGGGCTGGTTTCCCACACCCCCTCACCATTTGGATCAAGGTGCAGCCCCGGCAGGCGCCGCGCCGCCTCCACCACCAGCTTCGGCAGAATCATCCGGGTGATGGCGTTGCCGATGCACACGTGGGTGCCGTTGCCAAAGGCCAGATGGCGCATATTCTTGCGATCGACGCTGAACTCAAGGGGATTGTCGTAGACCTCCGGGTCCCGGTTGGCCACGGAAATCATGGTATAAACCGGCATGCCCTTGAGAATGGTTTGCGGGCCCACCTCTACATCCTCCGTGGCAAAGCGCATCACCAGGGTCACCGGCGCATCGAGCCGGAACACTTCCTCGCAGAAAGGCTTGGCCAGGGATTCATCCTGGCGGATGCGCTCGGCGATCTCCGGATGGGCGGCGAGGTAGTGGATGGCGGACGCCGACATCGCCGACACCGTGGGCACCCCACCGGTGAACAGCACGCACACCATGGCCATCATCTCGGCATCGCTCATGGTGCCACTTTCACTGGCGGCGGCGATCATGGCGAGCACGTTGTCGCCACCAGTCTTGCCCGCCTGCGCCAGCACGTCCCGCAGATAGGCCTCGCCCCGGGCCCAGGCGTCCAGATACTCCTTGGGCTTCGGATCGCCGAGCTTGAGCTTGTCGAGCAGGAAGAAGGTTGCGCCAAACTCGAAGAAGATGTGCTGATCCTTGGGGGGAATACCCAGGAACTCATCGAACAGCACCTTCACCGCCAGGGGCTTGCCAATGTCCGCCATGCCGTCGAACGCCTGCCCGGCCTCGATACGGCCGAGCAGCTGGTCGATGATGGTGTCGGTGGCTTCCGCCAGCTGCCTGACGCGGCCGGGGGAGAAGGCCACGTTTACCACCCGCCGCAGGCGATCGTGCTGGGGCGGATCGGAATAGTTCATCACCGGCATGCTGTTGAAGAAATCCACCCGCTGCATCCCGGGCAAACCCTTGGGCTTGACGCTGGAAAACTGCTCCCAGTTGCCGAGCACCTGCAGGCACTGGTCGAACTTGGCCACGTAGGCGGAGGCGATATCCCCCTCCATGGCGATAAAGGCCGGGGATTTGGCCAGCAGGTCGCTGTGATAGGCGGTGGGGTCGGCGCGAAACGCCGCTGAAAAAGGGTCGAAGTCTTCAAACACCAGGTGTTTGACGGAATCCACTGTCGGAGCTGTCATCGGAATTTCCTCCCATGCATGACGGGCTGTTATCGGTGGCCAGCGCCGCCCTCTCGGGAATCAGGGGAAGCCGGCCGATCATTGTCATCGCCAGGGGCGCCGACCGGGGCCGCCCCGCGGGACGTCGAACCCCGGGGCTGCCCCTGCCCACCCTGGATGAACAGAGGCGGCCAGATAGCCACCATTTGCGATGATTTCAACCCTAACACCGGAGCATAAAAGTTTCAATATATTATGAATTGTAACTTTATATTCGAACCAAACCCCCGAAAAAAGGGGGCGCCCACAGGGCGCCGGACGTGCGGCACAGGGGCTGGCAGCCCCCTCAGTCCGGCCCGACCGAAGTCGCCTTGCCCTCAAGATAAGGGGAGACCACCTCGTCCCGCAGGGACCTGGCCGCCCGCAGGTAGTGGGCAGCGGCCCACAACAGCCCGAGGGACGCGGTGACCATGGCGAACTGAATGCCCTCGGCGGACGCGGCGCCGCAGGCACCGGCAACCTCGGCGGCGAGGGACGCCATGTCCTCGCCCTGGCAGGTGACCGCGAAATCCCCGCCGGACACAAGCCCCGCGAACGCCCGGCCGGCGAAGAAATCGCTGGCCCAACCGAGAAATACCGGCCCGGCACCAAGCCCCAGCATCGCTGACGCCAGGCCGTGAATGGCCGAGGTGGAGGCCCGCATCTTGGGCCGCACCAGCCCCTGGGTCACCGTCTGGGTGGTGGGCAGGAAAGCGTAGAAGGTGATACTGCCGATCACCATCAGCACCACCGCCGGCACCAGGCTCTGCTGAAAGAGCGCCAGCACATAGAACGGCCAGGAGCCCACCAGCCCGATGGCCGGGAGCCAGGCGTACCAGCGAAGGTTGTGGCGCCCCGCCCAGTCCGACAGAAGGCCCCCGGACAGGGTGCCCACCGCCGCGGAGACGCCGAGGATAATCCCCAGGATCATCCCCGCCTGGGCGTGATCCAGGTCGAAATTGCGCACCAGGAAGGGCATCAGAAAGAAATTGTTGCCGTAGGCGACAAAACCGATGATCGCCGCCCCCAGGGTGAGGTGGACAAAGGCGGACTTGCGCCACAGATAGGGCAGCACCTCCCTGAGGGGCGGCACCGGATCCTGATCCAGCTTGCCATCGGAATGGCCCCGGGGCGGCTCGCGGAGGGCGAACCAGGTGAGCAGGCCGAGCAACATGCCCGGTGGGCCGATCACGAAAAACACCGTGCGCCAGCCGAAATTCTCGACGATCCAGCCCCCCAGGGCGGCCGCCAGGAACGAGCCGATGGGCACCGCCAGGATAATCACCGAATAGGCGGTGGCGCGGCGGTTGGGTTTGAAATAATCGGAGATCAGCGACACCACCGTGGGGGTGAACCCCGCCTCGCCAATGCCCACCCCCATGCGGAACAGCAACAGCTGCCAGTAGGCCATGGCAGTACCGCACAGCGCCGTCATGGCGGACCACACCGCCACGCAGACGGCGATGATCCCCACCCGGTTGAAACGCTCCGCGAGGCGGGCCAGGGGCAGGCCGAACAGGGTGTAGAAGGCCGCGAAGGCGAGGCCACCCAGCAGCCCCAGCTGCAGGTCGGTGAGGGCGAGATCCTCCTTTACCGCCTCCCCCACCGAGGCGAAGATCACCCTGTCCATGTAGTTGAAGGTGTACACCAGCATCAGTACCAGGATGATTTTCACCTGGCTTTGCCCCCGGTAGGCGGGCAGCGCGGTCTGCGCCGTTGCGGCGGGGGAGTCGGTCGGATTCATCGTTATTATTCCTAGGTCAGTGGACAGTTCCTGGGTCGGTAAAAGCTCACAGCAACTGGCAGGCCTCGTCGAAATCCAGGCGCGGATTGCGGGGAAACAAGCCCGCCTCGGCGCCGTAGCCGAGATTGCAGAGGAAATTGGCCCGCCAGCGCCCGTCGGGGAAGAACTCGGCATTGAGGGTCTCGGCATTGAACCCGGACATGGGCCCGCAATCGAGGCCGAGGGCCCGGGCCGCCATGATCAGGTAGCCGCCCTGCAGGGACGAGCTGCGCATGCAGATTTCCGCGATCAGCGCCTCCTTGCCGGCGAACAGGGCGCGGTAATCCCGGGCCGGGAACAACTTCGGCATCAGTTCGTAAAACTCTGTGTCGTAGGCCACGATCACCGTGCAGGGCGCCCCCATGGTCTTGGCCAGGTTGCCCTCGTTGATGTGGGGGCGCAGGCGCTCCTTGCCCTCGGGAGTGCGGACGAACACAAAGCGCCCCGGGCAGGTGTTGGCGGTGGTGGGCCCCCACTTCACCAGATCGTAGAGGCGCCGGATCAGGTCGTCGCCGACGGGGCGGTCATGCCAGGCGTTGTGGGTGCGGGCGGCTTCGAAAAGTCTCGCGAGGACGGTATCGTCGATGGGTAGGTGCACGCTGGCTCCTTGTGGTTTCGGTGGTCAGATCCCCGACGACGGCGACAAGCAGCCCCGCGGGGGCCTCAGGTTAGCCGATCGAGGAACAGTGCGACAGCCCGCCCTGCCGGGGATTTTCGCCCCTGAAAGACTCAATCCACCGCCAAGGGGAGCGACACCAGCTGCGCCTCGCTGGCGGCGCCGAAATAGCGCGGCGCGAAGTCCTCCTCGGCGAGCCGCAGGCGCGGAAACCGCGCCAGGAGTTTATCCAGAGCGCGGTGAAGGACAAGGCGCGCGAGGCGGCTGCCGGCGCAGAAATGGATACCGCCGCCGAAGGTGAGTATGCGGCGGTTGGGTCGGTCGAGGTCAAACACCAGGGGATCGGGATACCGTTCAGGGTCGTAGGATGCTGCCTGGGGGGAAACATACACCGGCATTCCCCGGGGCACCGGCACACCGCCAATCTCGGTATCCACCAGGGCATAGCGGGTGACGATGAAATAGCCGGGGCCGTGCAGGCGCAGGGCTTCCTCCACCGCCGAGGGAATCAGCGCGGGCCTCGCCCGCACCTCAGCCAGTACCGCCGGGTGGCGGCACAGGGTGAGCACGATGGCCCCCATGGAGGCGGCGGTGCTCTCCAGGGCCGCGGCGCTGAAGGTGAAGATCAGATCGAACAGCTCCTTGTCACTGAGCAGGTCGGAGCCATCCCGGGTGAGGATCAACTGGCTGAGCAGATCCGCACCGGGGCGCGCCCGGCGCGCGGCGATCAGCTGGTCGATGGTCTCGGTGGTGGCGGCGAAGGCGGCGTGGTACTCCTCGGGGAAGGGCTCCCCGGGGCGGGCTTTGGCGGTGAGCGGCAATGCCCGGTTCATGCGGATGAATACCGCCTTCTGGTCGCCATCCAGGCGCAACACCGTGTCGAGGAGCGCCACCACCATCAGCTCCCGGGCAAAGGCCGGCATCAGATCGAAACGGCCATCAACCACGGGAATGGCCTCGATCAGGTTATCCAGGGCCCGGTCGATGCCATCCTCCAGGCGCTGGACGGCCGGGGCGCTGAACGCGGGGGCGATCAGGCGGCGAATGCGCCCATGGCGCTCGCCCTCCATCTTGGGCAGCGTCTCGACGGCGGCGAACTTGTCGGGCTTGAACTGGACGAAGCCCCCGGCGGCGGGGTCGGCGGGCCGCACGGTGGAAAACCGGGCGCTGTCCTCCAGCACCTCGACCACGTCAGTGTAGCGGCAGCAGACAAGCTGGGGATGGCCATTGTGCAGGACATAGAACGGCGGCCAGGTGGCCCATTCGGGCAGTATGCGGGCAAAATGCTGCCGCAGCCGATCGCCGCCAAGATCGATGTCGACAATACGCTGCCCGGCGAGCCAGGCGAGATCCCCCTGCTCCATCGTCACCCCCGTTCAGCGGACCCGCTTCACCTGCAGTATCTCCGCGATATCCGACCCCTTCGCCATGTCGGCCTGATAGCTGTAGTCCCCCGCCGCCTGGCGCGCCACCAGGGCCCCGTGGCGGCGGCGGTAGAGCAGCCCGGCGGTGTCGAAGCGCGTATTGTTGTTGTCGGCGGCGGGCGGCGCCAGCACGTAGTGGGGATTTTGCGGGTTGAGCATGCGCTCGTCCTGGGCCGCCACCATCGGGCCGGTTCCGGGCCAGTTGCGCCGGTAGTAGGGATCCGGGCACTGCTCCACCCCAAAGGTGCTGTCGGCGCGGGTCAGAAAGCGCGACTCCGGCGTATTGTTCTGGATCAGCGGCATCGACGGGGCAGCGCTGTAGTGGGCGTGCAGGAAGCAAACGCCGCTGCGGATGAACACATGGGTGAAGAACACCACATCCTGGAACGGCGCGCGGATGCCGAGCACGGTTTTCTGATAGGCGGACGTGGGGCGCCGTTTGGTGGTGCGCACCATGGTCACCGTCTCGGAGGTGGATTCCACCCGGACGCTGTCCTCCTCGGACTCGTGGGTGCCGCCGAAATTGCCGTGGACGAAATCGATATGGGTGAGATCGAGGATATTCTCCAGCACCAGCTCGTAGGCGCAGTGGAAATAGTTGCTCTGTCGCGCGTAGGCCGGCGCGCCCCGGGCGGGGGAGAGAAAGGGAATATCCGGGATCAGGTCCGCTTCGGCGTTGGCGGGGTCGCCGTACCATACCCAGGCAAAACCGTAGCGTTCCACCACCGGGTATTCCCCACCCGTGGTGAAGGCGCTGGCTTCGCCGCGCCGGGCCTTGAGCTCGGCGGGATGGCACTCGGCGGCGCGCAGGCGCTCGCCCTGGCGCCACAGATAAAAGGGCTGGCCGTGGACAAAGCGGCGCGCGGGGTCGCGGCGAATGGCCTGGCTGTGGGCCACCGGAAACCAGGCGTCGCGCAGTACATATTTGCCCGGCTCCCAGGGCCCCAGCGGCTCCTGCCCCCGGCCCTTGTCGACAGCAGCGCCCGCGCTGGAATCCACGGTCATCATCCTCGTTACCTCGCCGCCACACCGGGCCTTGTCAACGCCCAGGGGATACGCCCTGCAAAGACGCTGGAAACATAGGGATGCACCGCCACCATGGCGGCGGGATCAACGCCGGGGCGGAGCGAAAACGCCAGCTTCCCGGCGGCGGCCGCGGCCTTGCCCCCCGGCGGCGTGGCGCTCCAGCGCCAATAAAGGGCGCTGACACAGTCGCTGACCGGCGCCATGTGCAACGCCGCCGACAGCAGTACCCGATTTGCCCCGGGCTCCCGCAGGGCGATCACCGCGGCACGCCCGTCCAGCGTCAAGGCCACCCGCAAGGCCAGGGGATACTCCGCGGGCGTGCGCCGGCGCCGGCGGGCGGTCGATGTCCAGTCGGCGGCGCGCTCCACCACCAGTCGCCCGCCCTCCTCCACCGGCTCGCCCAGGGGATGGGCATCGATAAGGGTCACCCGGGGAATGTCGAGCAGCAGCGAGGGGGCGTCGAGGAGTGTCGCCACCAGGTTCGTCCACGGAAGGGTAATCAAGCTCTCCCCCTCGCCCCGGGCCGCGCCAGGGGGCACTGGGCAGTCGGGCAATCGACTCCTATCGGCGCCGGCGGCGGGGCCATCCCAGACGAAGATCAGGCCGTCGTGCTCGGCACAGGCAAAGTGCCCGACGCAGTATTTGCCGGGGATGGTTTCGTGGCTGGCGAGGTTCGGAATCCTCAGGCAATCGCCGTTCTCGCCACTGTAGCTCCAGCCGTGGTAGGGGCATTCGAGCCAGCCCTCCGGGGTGATGCGACCGAGGGACAGCGGCGCCTTGCGGTGGGCGCAACGGTCCTCCAGCACCCGGGGAGCGCCCGCCAGGTCGCGGAACAGGGCGTAGCGACGCCCCGCTACCATCCGCCCCCGCGGCGCGGTGGCGTCGAGGCGGGACGACAGGGAGAGGGGCTGCCAGGCAGCGGCCCGGGATTGCGTTGCCGACATGGGAATTCCCCCGCGGGGCGCCGGGCGAGATGGCGCCCTGTGGCGGGCGGCCAGGTCGGTTCGCGCAGCGCTATTTATCATTAAGTAAGTAGCGGCGAGTCTAGATCGCCCGCGGGAAAGCTGTCAACCTGTGGCCCCACCGACTCCAGGGAATCGACACCATGGCAGGCGCCGCCCCATCGAAACGGACAAAGACCACCCCACCACGCAGGCGCCAGCCCGAGGAAGTGCGGGCGCGGATCCTCGATGCCGCCATGTCCTGCTTCGCCGACCGCGGCTTCGATGGCACCAGCGTCCAGCGCATCGCCCGACAGGCACAGGCCAGCGTGCCGCTGTTGATCTACCACTTCCAGTCGAAGGAAAACCTGTGGAAGGCCACGGTGGAGGAAGCGGTGCGGCGCTTTGAAACCCGCCTCGACGACCTCAGCCAGGACGCGGGTCTCAGCGCCACGGAAAAACTCCGCCAGATCATCGTCGCGCTGGTTCAGGTAAACCGCGAACGGCCCGAATTCCACCGCCTGATGTCCCTGGAGAGCCACCGCCACACCGAGCGCCTGGAATGGCTGTGCGCGCGTTTTGTGCGCCGTCACTTCGCCACCATCGTCGCCATCATCACCGCCGCCCAGGCGGAAGGCAGCGTGCGGCAGGTCGCACCCGAGCGGCTATCCCACGCCCTGGTGGCGATGGCGGCCATTCCCGGCCAGGGGGCGGAGTTTTCCCTGGTGACGGGCCACGACCTGTTCAGCGACGATGAAACCCAAAAAACCCTCGACACCATCAACCGCCTGGTGTTTGTCGATCTCTAAAACGAGGGCGGGGCCCAAGCCTGTGCACCCGGGCGCCAAGCCGCTAGAATCCCCCGTCACCCACCCCGGGTGCGCCACGATAACAACCCGATAACAGGGAGATTTCCGATGAACGAGTATGTACTGGTGGTCTACAGTAACCCCGCCCCCGGCCGCGAGGCCGAGTACAACGACTGGTACAACAACCAGCATCTGCGGGACGTGCTGCAACAGCCGGGCTATGTCTCCGCGCGCCGCTTCAAGCTCACCGATTTCAAGCTCGACGATGCCATGCCAAACCCCGCCCACCAGTATGTGGCGTTCTACAACATGGTAACCGACGATCCGGAACAGGCCCTGAATGACATGAAGGAGCGGGTCAACCAGGGCATCATCGGCCTCACCGATGCCATGGCCCCGGATTTTCTCGCCTTCTGCTATGCCGCCGCCTGCCCGCAACTGGACGAATCCCAGGTCAAGTAGGCCCATCACACCCTGGAGCCCCCCATGACAGATCCCATCCGCGTCGGCATCATCGGCGCCAATCCCAACGGCAGCTGGGGCACCCGCGCCCACCTGCCCGCCCTCGCCGCCCTCGATGACTTCGCCATCACCGCCGTGGCCACCTCCCACCAGGACACCGCCGAGGCCACCGCCCGCCAGTTCGGCGCGCCCTTCGCCTTTGGCGACCCGCGCCAGCTGGTGGCCCTGCCCGACGTGGATGTGGTGTCGGTGTGCGTGCGGGTACCCGCCCATTTCGAGCTGGTGAAGATGGCCCTCGAGGCAGGCAAGCACGTCTACTGCGAGTGGCCCCTGGCGCGCAATGTCGCCGAGGCCCGGGAACTGTGCCGGATGGCCGACGCCCACCCCCACCAGGTGACCATGATCGGCCTCCAGGCGCGCCACGCCCCCGCACTCCATTTCGCCCGGGATCTCATCGCCGCCGGTGAGATCGGCCGGGTGCTGGCCTGCAGCCTCAACCATTCGGTGGACTGGATGCCGGCGCTGCCCGCCTCCCTCACCTACCTGCAGGATTACGCCAGTGGCGCCCATATGCTCAGCATCCCCGGCGGCCACTCCATCGACGCGGTGCGCTGGCTGCTGGGGGACTTCCGCGAGCTGTCGGCCTTCGTCAGCACCCAGATCCCCGCCATCAGCGTGGTGGATACCGGCGACACCTTTCCCCGCACCTCCCCCGACCAGGTGCTGCTGTCCGGCATCGTCGGCGACGGAGTGGTGACCTCGGTGCGCATCCAGGGGGGCTCCCCCCAGGGCACCGGCATCACCCTCGAAATCAACGGCGACAGGGGTGACCTGCTGATCCGCGCCGAAACCGGCGGCCGCGGCATCCAGATGACCGACCTCAGCGTCCACAAGACCACCGGATCCGGGCAACTGGCGCCCCTCGCCATTCCCGATGTCTATTTCAATGTGCCGGCGAGCATCGGCGCCAATCCGCCCCTGAACCTCGCGAAAAGCTACCAGGCCCTGGCGGGTGCCATCCGCCACGGCGACCGGGTGCCGGATTTCCACGACGCCCTGGCGCTGCACCAGCTGCTCGACGAGCTGATGCTGTCCTCCCGTGAGCGGCGGGTGATCGCCAGGGCCTGAACCCAGAGCAGCCAGCGGAGAATCCCATGTCTCGACTCAGCGACAAGGCCATCATCGTCACCGGCGCCGCCGCCGGCATCGGCCTCGGCATCGCCGCCGCCTGCCGCCACCAGGGCGCGGCGGTGGTGATGGTGGACAAGGATCCGGCGGTCGAGGACGCCGCCCGCGACATCGGCGCCATCCCCCTGGTGGCGGACGTCACCGCGCCGGACAGCGCCCAGCGAGCCATGGACGCAGCCCTGCGCCACTTCGGCAGGCTCGACGGGCTGGTGAACAACGCCGGCCGGGTGGACGAGGCGGACATCCTCGAAACCAGCGCCGACCTGTGGCGGGAAACCATGGCCCTCAACCTCGACGCCCCCTACCTGTGGAGCCAGGCGGCCATCCCCCTGATGCTCAAGGCCGGTGGCGGCGCCATCGTCAATATCTCCACCATCGAGGCCACCCACGTGCGGCCCCGGCACTTCCCCTACGTGGTGTCGAAAAGCGGCCTCAACTGCCTGACCCGGGCCATCGCCGTGGATTTCGGCCGCCGCGGCATCCGCTGCAACACCCTCTCCCCCGGCTCCGTCGACACCCCCATGTACGACCGCTACACCGCCCTCTACCCCGGCCTTCGCGAGCACCTCATCGGCCTCAACTACGCCGGCAGGCTCGGCACCGTGGAGGAGATCGGCGCGGCGGCGGTGTACCTGCTTTCCGACGAAACCCCCTTTCTCAACGGCCACGAACTGGTCATCGACGGCGCCCGCACCGTGGCCACCTGACCGTCGGCCATCCACTTGCCAACCACAATAAGGAACTCCCCATGAGCCAACGTTTTGCCAACAAGATCGCCCTGGTCACCGGCGCCGCCAACGGCCTCGGTCGCGCCACCGCCCTCGGCTTTGCCCGCGAGGGCGCGAGCCTGTGCCTCGTCGACATCGACGCCGCCGCCCTCGACGACACCCGCCGGGAGGCCGAGGGCCTCGGCGCCCGGGTATTGGCCGTCCCAGTCAACCTCGACAGCCGCGCCACCTGCCACCGGGTGATCGACGACGCCGTCGCCCACTTCGGCAAGCTCGACGTGCTGTGCAACATCGCCGGCATCGTGCGCATGCACCACCTGGCGGACATCACCGAGAACGACTGGAACAGCCTGATGACCATCAACCTGGCGGCGCCCTTCTGGCTGTCCCAGGCGGCCATGCCCCACCTCATCGCCAGCCACGGCAATATCGTCAACTGCGCCTCCCAATCCTCCCTGAAGGGTTCCGCCTATATCGTCCCCTACAGCATGACCAAGGCCGCCATCAACATGATGACCCGCTCCATGGCCATGGAATTCATGAACTCGCCGGTGCGCATCAACGCCGTATCCCCGGGCACCATGGCCAACACCAACATGACCAAGGGCGCCAGCTTCCCCGAAGGGCTCGACCCCAACCTGTTCATGCGCTACAGCGGTATCCGCCCCGCCAGCGAACCCGAGGACGTGGCATCGATGTTTCTCTACGCGGCCTCCGACGACGCCCGCGCGGTGCACGGCGCCATTCTCTGCGCAGACGGCGGCACCACCGCCGACTGACCCCGGCCCACCCAGGAGACCCCGTGCCCACCCAACTGTTCATGCCCGCCGACGCCGACATCGGCGCCGGCCATGTGGTCAATACCGTGCCGCCCCGCTGGTTCGAGGCGGCGCGCCTGCCCCTCTACCACGAGGTGGAAACCCGCACCGGTCCCGACGCCCTGTTTGGCCTGGTGCGCAAGGCCAGCTACGAGTACCTGCGGGAATTGTGGCCCGGGGAGGCCGTGGAAGTGCGCACCGCAGTGCGCCATATCGGCACCACCTCGGTGCTGTTTTATCAGGAGGCCTGGCAGCGCGGGCAACTGGCCGTCACGGCGGAAACCCTGCTGGTGATGATCAGCCGCACGGAGCGGCGCAAGGAGGCGTTTTCCCCCGAGAGCCGCGCCTTTCTCGCCACCCTGCTGGAGAGCCCCTGAGCGCGAGGGGGTGGCAGCGGCACGATCCAGATCGAACAACCCGAGAGCCAGGCCTTTCACCCAGCGACGCCAGCCGACACGGATTGCACGTGCCCGCAGCCCTTAAAGGCCCGGGATTTGCCCCGCAGGGGTCT
>Ga0172382_10004230_pt1 | contig 22129 bp, 21 predicted proteins | sample Leawel138RmetaG_FD_122245 | JGI IMG/M metagenome (GOLD analysis project Ga0172382, IMG submission 122245) | Leachate microbial communities from a municipal landfill in Southern Ontario, Canada - Leachate well 138R metaG | ecosystem: Engineered > Solid waste > Landfill > Unclassified | place... | reverse complement strand
CTATTGATCTTAGCAATTTCAATAACGGAACTTATTTTGCAAAAGTTAATGGCGAAGTTTTCAAATTTACTGTTATAAAATAATAGTTAAAGAAAATATAAATAAAAAAGTCGGAACAAATTTCCGACTTTTTTTATACCTATAATTTATAATTTTTATACTGACCAATATCCCAACCTAAATTAGAAAAAAACTTTTTAAGCTTATCTTTAAATTTCATTTTATTCAAAGATAAATCATAATCAAATTTCCAATTTATTCTTTCAATTCTAGCTTGCATTTGCATAGGGTGAGTGCCTTTAAACTTTTTTAAAATATCAATATTTGAATAATCAAATTCTTCTGCTTTAATAATATTTTTATCCAACCATTCATCATCATGCCATAATTTGTTAAAATCTTCTTGTTTTTTCTGCATAGCTCTTGGGTCTTTTACCCAACCATAATGATAAATATAAGCGTTTATTGGTGCAACCTTTAGTTTTTTATTATTATCTTTTCTAAAACCTTGGGCATCACGGTATGAAAAAATGTTTTTATTATTTCTTACAACTCTAATTTCGTTGCGATACCACTTAAAAGACTCACCAACATAATCATAAGACCCATAAAAATGTAAATATTTAAACAAAAGTCCATCTATTTTTGTGTTATGAAGATGTTCCTTCATTGCGTTTTTTATTACAGGCAAATATTTTTCATGAACCACCTCATCGCCTTGAATATAAAAACACCAATCATAATCCTGGCTAATATGCTGAAAGGCTTTATCTGTTTCCAAAGCCAAAACCCGCCCGCCTTCACGCAAACTATCATCCCAAACAGTTTCAATAATTTCTAACTTTTCAGGCGAAATATTTTGTATCAACTCCAAAGTTTTATCTTCTGAATTTCCTACTGCAACAACAAATTTATCGCAAATTGGCAAAATAGAACTAATAGCTTCTACAATTGGATAATCATATTTTATAGCATTTCTGATAAATGTAAAACCACAAACTTTCATAAATATTCTTCTAAAAAAAATTTTAATTTATTTTTATCATTCTCAAAGTAATTTTGGTTTTGAAATTTTATTTTAGAAAAATCAAAATCATATAATTCTTCTTGTTGCAAACTTATAAAATTATATTTAGAGTTTAGTCTTCTTGCTAAATATTCTTGCTCTGGTTGCCCCGGAGTAGGAAGAATTATTACATTTTTATTAAAAACCAACATATCCATAATAGAACTATAGCCACTTCTGCAAATAATGAGTTTTGCTTTTTTTAAATAATTATAAAAATCAGAATCTGAACAATGATTTAAAAAATCTATATTAGCCTCATTTTCAAGCACTTCCTTACTTTGGGGCAATCCTCTTATTATAAGCGAGTTAATGTTTTCTTTGCGTAATTTATCCAAAACAATATTTTCAAAAATACTTCGCTGTGGTTCTGGTCCTGAAACTATTGCAACAATTTCATAAGTTTTTGAATCTTGTTTCAGACTATAATTTGCAAAATTTTGAAATCTAGAAAGTATTCCTATATATTTAAGATTTAATTTACTTGGATTTTCAGACATCCTACCTGCAAATTCCGAATCGAAATTATCAGGAACCCAACAACAATCATATTTTTGAATAATTTTTTTATGAATATTTGTCAAAATTTTACTGCAAAGATTATTTTTTTCTTTTGTAAAAACATTTACTTGATGAGAAATATAAATAGATTTTACATTTTTAGAGAAAACCCCCGGCCTATTATCCGAAATTATTGTGTCTATATTATAATTTTTAATAATTTTTGAAACTTTTCTTCTTTCTATAAAAACATTAAAAACTAATAAAATCGCACTCAAAATATAATTAAAACTTATTGCCTTCCTCCTTCCATACTTCATTTTAGGAGCGAATAAATATAGGCTTTTACAATTTGGAAATCTTTCGCTCAGCAATTTAAAAGATTCACCATTACCAATTATAAAAACATTTTTATTATTTTCTAAAAAATATTCAATAATTGGGATTAGCCGGCTTGCGTGTCCAAGTCCCCAATTTAAAGGGCTAATTAAAATATTTTCACTTTTTTGCATTAAGGCGTTACCAAAGTTTCAAAACCCAGCTCATTAATTTCTCCTGCAATTTTATTCAAACAATCTAAACTGCACTTTTCAATTCCTTGCATTGGAGTTGCTCGCGAAATAGAATAAACCATTACTAAACTTGGATTTATTTCTTTTAAAACTTCATAATATTTTTTCAAAGATTCATCAGTAGTATTATCAAATTTTCTTTCAGGCGTATTAGCTTTTATAAACATTGTTTGAATTATAGGTTTTTCGAAATTTTTAATAATAGCATCTGCTATATCTCTAATTTGTGGATTTCCTTTTGGCTGGTTTATAAATTCATAATCCTCCTGTATCATGGTGTCAATCTTTAAAATTGGCATTTCTATTTTTTGCAAAGCAGTAGAAATTTCAGGTTTGTGCAATTTAGTGGCATTTGTAAGTACAGCAATTTTAATTTTTGGAAAATATTTATCCCTTAATTCTATAGTGTCATCAATTATTTGAACAAACTCCGGGTGTATTGTTGGCTCGCCATTTCCTGCAAAAGTGATTACATCAGGCGGGTTATTTTCTTGTTTTGCTTTTTTAAGAAAATTATCTAAAGCAAGTTTTACCTCTGAAGCTTTTGGGAGTATTTTCTTTTCAGAAAAATCAGACCAACCACATTCGCAATATATACAATTATAATTGCAAAATTTTGAATCGTCAGGAAGCAAATTCACTCCTAAGGAAACTCCTAAGCGTCTTGATTTTACAGGACCAAAAATAATTTTATCAAACAAAAAAGTTGTCATATCTTTATATTATTCTTTTAATATTAGTGTTTTCTTTTAATTTCATATTTTGCAAATCTATATCTTGGATTAAAATAAGACCAGGATTTGAATTTATTTTAAATTTCCCAAAATTCTTTTTATCAAAAGCTTTAGCAGCATTACTAGTAGCCATTTTCAACAAATCTACCAAACTTAGATTAGAATATTTTTCTTGCAAAATTTTCAATTCTTTTAAAATATCTAAACTATAATTTGAAGCTAAAGAATCAGTCCCGATAATTATTCTATCTTTTTCGGAATAAACCATATTTTCGTTTGGAAGTTCATTATGTAAAAGTAAATTTGAAGCAGGACATAAACAAAAATAAATATTATTATAATTTTTCAAATATTCAATTTTGGTTTTTACATTATGCACTAAAATTACGGATTTTGCTTTTTTAAATTTTTCAAATTTTGAATAAACTTTTTCTAAGTTAAGATTATGCGAAATTTTTGGATTAAACAAGCTTAAAAATTCAAATAATTTATTTTCTTTATTTTCAAAATATTCTTTTTCTTCCTTAGATTCCATAAAATGGATAGAAAAAATTGAATTTTTAGAAAATTCTATAATTTTATCCAACAAAGTTTCCGAAACAGAATAAAATGAATGTGGACTTAAATAAACCTCCAAGCCCTTATTTTTAAATTTTTTATAAACTTCAAATATTTCATTAAATCTTTTTTCGCTAATACTATCATCCAAACCGCTTTGTTCGGCAAAATTTATATATTTAATTTTTGAATTATGTTTTATCTCAAGGCTTAAGTCAGTATTTACAATATCTGCACATAAATTAACGCCTTTTAAAAACATTATTTCATCTGCATTTTTTATTTTTTTAAAATCTACAATTTTATTTCTATTCTCAATCATTTTTTGAATAAAAGAACTTAATCCAACACCATTATTTTCAGCAGAATTATTATCAGAAAGCTCTAAATGACAATGAGAATTAATAAAACCTGGAGATAAAATTCCATTATAAAAGCTCATAAACGGTTTTTCTTTTAAAGCTTGATTTTCCTCACTTATATATTTTATTATACCATTTTTATCAAGACTTATGAATGCATTTTTTATCAGCTTTTCGCCGTCAAAAATATAATTAGCAGCAAAATGACGCATTTTTAATGAATATTTCCTTTTTCTAAATTAAACCTCTTCACTACTCTTTCACAAATGGCATCTAAGCTATCCATATTATTATTAATATAAAAAACAAGTGTCGCCTCAAACTCTTGTTTAGAATAATTATATTTTTCAAAAACACTTTGATAAACCAAAGAATCAATCAAGACATTATCTTTGGTTTTCATAATTTTAGAAGTAACAATTGCATCAGCTAAATGCACGTCATATAACATTAATTCAAAAGTTTCTTTAGGAATTTGATTTTCTGCTTCCAAGTTTATATCAGTTTTACCGTCATAGCATGAAAAAATCAAAAAACTGAGTGAACATATTAATATATAGTATTTGAAGTTCATTAAATATTATGTTTTATTTTTTTATAAAGTTCAGATGCAAAAACAAAATCGTTTAATTCTTTACAATCAGAATTAAAAATTTCCACTCTATTTCCTTGCCAAATATTTTCACCTTCAAAAATAAAATTTATATTATCACCAATTTCCATCACAGAGTTCATGTCGTGAGTGTTTATAATAGTTGTAATACCGTATTCTGTTGTTATTTCTTTTATTAATTGGTCTATCAAAATAGCAGTTTGAGGGTCTAATCCGCTATTTGGTTCATCACAAAATAAATATTTAGGATTTAAAGCAATAGCTCTGGCAATAGCTACACGTTTTTGCATACCTCCGCTCAATTCACTTGGGAATAATTTGTTGGCATCTTTAATATTCACTCTTTCCAAACAAAAATCAACTCTATTTTGTTTTTCAGCCTTAGACATATTAGAAAACATATTTAGGGGAAACATTACATTTTCTTCTACGCTCAAAGATGTAAATAATGCCCCACCTTGAAAAACCATTCCAATTTCTTTTCTAATTTCTCTTTTAAAATTTAATTTCGCACTAATAAATTCTCTATTATCAAAAAATATTTCTCCCTTTTCGGGAATATGCAGACCAATTATAGATTTTAACAAAACAGTTTTTCCTGAACCGCTTTTCCCAATAATCATATTTATTTTAGAAGCTTGAAAACTAGCACTAAGATTTTTTAACACATGATTTGTTCCAAAATATTTGTCTATATTTTTTACTTCAATCATGTTAAAAGAAGTTTAGTTAGTATTAAATTAAATAACAGAACTACAATAATACTGTAAACCACAGCTTTTGTACTTGATTTTCCGACTTCTAAAGCACCTCCAAAAGTATAATAACCTTGAAATGCAGAAATTGAAGTAATAATAACAGAAAAAAAGCAAATTTTTATTATTGAATAAGTTACATAAAATGGGACAAATGCATAATGCAATCCGTGAATATAATCATAAACAGTAACAACATCAGTGCTTAGAGCAATTAAAAAACCGCCTAGTATTCCTAAAATTGTACTAAGCAAACTAAGTATAGGAAATGTAATTAAAGCTGCAACAATTTTTGGTAAAATTAGATAACTAGCAGAATTTAGACCCATAATTTCTAAAGCGTCTATTTGTTCTGTTATTCGCATTGTACCAACTTCGGAAGCAATATTAGAGCCAACTTTTCCTGCTAAAATAAGACAAACCATAGTGCTTGAAAACTCTAAAATAAAAGTATCTCTAGCACTTAATCCTATTAAATAACGTGGAATTAAAGGCGAAACAAAATTAATAGCAACTTGCAAAGTAAGTACTGCCCCCATAAAAACAGACACAATGCTAACTATACCAATTGAATCTATTCCAATTTGTTCAATTTCCTCTCCTACACGTTTTAAAAAGATTTTAAATCTAACTGGTCTTTTAAAAACGTTAATAATAAAAATCAAATATTTCCCTAAAGCTGTTAACAAAATAAATTTTATAAATATTTTTACAAATTTAACTAAGTATCTTGGATTTTTAAAATAATAAGCGTATTTTGTGAATTAATTTAAATTTTAATTTTATGAATTTTAATTATTGCGTAATTATGGCTGGTGGTATTGGTAGCAGGTTCTGGCCAATAAGCAGAAGCACAATGCCTAAACAATTTTTGGATATTACAGGCAATGGCAGAACTTTACTACAACAAACTTATGATAGGTTTTCGAAAATTATGCCAAATGAAAATATTTATATAGTTACTAACGAAGAATATACAGAAATTGTGCAAGAGCAAGTTCCACTTATTCCAAAAGAAAATATTTTAGGTGAGCCAATGCGTAGAAACACCGCTCCTTGCATTATGTATGCAAATTTTAAAATAGGTTTAAAAGACCAACTTGCAAATATAGTTGTTAGTCCGGCCGACCACTTAATTGTAAACGAAGAAGAATTTTTACAAAATATTAAAGATGGTCTAAAATATGTTGCTTTTCAAAATGTAATGCTAACTTTAGGAATTACCCCCGACCGCCCTGCAACCGGGTATGGATACATTCAACTCTCGGAAAATAAAAAAGAAGATTTAATAGTTAAAGCTAAAACCTTTACTGAAAAACCACATTTGGAATTAGCTAAGTTTTTTATCCAAAGTGGAGACTTTTTATGGAATTCTGGAATTTTTATTTGGAAAACATCAGTTATAGATAATGCTCTAAAAGAGTTTTTACCTGAACATTATAACTTATTTAATGAAAATATTGCAAGTTTTAATACACCTGATGAAAAAAAAGTAATAAATAGAATTTATTCTGATGCTAAAAGTATTTCTATAGATTTTGGAGTAATGGAAAAAGCTACAAATGTTTTTGTTATGAAAACAAATTTTGGTTGGTCTGATTTAGGAACTTGGGATTCGCTGTACAAACTACACGACAAAGATGAAAACGAAAATACTGTAATTGGAGACAAAGTCTTAGTAAACCAAAGTTTTTCTAATTATATTAATATAGATAAAAACAAAATAGCTATTTTAAACGATTTAGAAGATTATATTGTTATAAATACTGAGCAAGCTTTATTAATTTGTAAGCGGGAAAACGAACAACAAATTGGTGAATTACTCAATGAAGCCAAACTGAGATTTGGTGAAGATATAAAATAAAATTTTAGGCTAAAGGCAAGCAAATTGTAAAATTACTTCCCTTACCCTCAATACTTTCAACAGAAATTTTACCCTTTTGTTTTTCTATTAATTCTTTACTTATTACAAGCCCTAAACCTGTGCCTCTTTCACTTTCGGTGCCATATTCTGAACTTATTACCTCTTTACTAAATATTTCTTTTTGTTTTTGTTCAGACATCCCAATACCTTTATCAACGATATTAATGTTTACAAAATCGTTAAATCTTTCTACATAAACTTTAATAACAGAGTTTCGATATGAAAACTTTATGGCATTGACAAGTATATTTCTCACAGCAATTTGAGTCATTACATTATCTATATCAATATAAAGAGGTTCCCCAAAATTGCTTATTATTTCAATATCTTTTTCGCGTGCCGGAATTGAACAAAACTTTATTACCTGCTCAACCAATTCATTAATATTTAACATTTCTGGCTTTACTTTAAAACTAGATGTTTGAGTTAAAGACCAATCTAATAATGTTTGTGTTAGTTCGTATATTTGCTTTGAGGAGGAATTAATTACCTGATTAGTTTTTTCTAATTTTTCATATTCTTGATTACGTAAAAATTTCATTTGCATTTCACTAAAACCCAGCAAGCTATTAAAAGGGTTTCTAATATCATGAGAAATTATTCTAAATAACTTATCCTTAGTTGCATTAGATTCTTCTAAGGAATTATAAAAATGCAGCATATTTTGTTTAAAATGAGAAGACAGAACAAAAATCATAAGAAAACAAATAGCTAAGATAATATGGTTGGGGGCTAAAAGTATTTTATCGTATTCCAAAAAGTTAAAATAAAAAACTATAGAGAAAAAAGTTATAGGAAATAAAATAAACATTATGTTTTTACGCCAGCTATCAAATAAAAATATTGGCATAATCGAGGCTGCTAATAATAAATATTCTGACTGTCTATTTATATCATATTTAAAAAATGTAACGAATGCCACACCCACAATAAAAGCCAAAACAATAAATACTTTATTAAAATTATAAAATTTTTTGTACTGCAATATTAATGAAGGTATAGAAACTAAAAATACTAAAGACAAGTCGAAAATTGCGAGAATTTGATTGCCTATTATAAAATTTAATATGGTAAAAAATATTAGAAAAAATGTAACAGAAAAAACAATAACATTTATTAACCTATATCTTCTAAGCTCAAGATATGGCAAATTTTCATCTATTCCAAAATAAGATAATTTAGTAAAAAAATTTTTAAACTTATGGTTTTTTGTAAAAGATATCATTATGTCTGAATATAACTTAGTATGTGTTCACAAAAATATTAAAATAATTCTTATCACAAAACAATAATGTTATTTTAAAAGAAAATTTTTAAAATTCTAACAAAAAATTACCATTTAATTATTCTCTGAAAATTTTCAATTTCAGTGATATAAACATTATTTGAATTTTGCGGAATTAATTCTTCAAGTTTTTCAGGCCATTCAATAAAAACAAGAGCATCAGTCTCAATATATTCTTCAAATCCAATATCGTAAATTTCTTGAATATTTTCTATCCTATAAAAGTCGAAATGATAAATTAATTCAAATTTTTCGCTATTATATTCGTTGACAATAGCAAAACTTGGGCTTGTAACTTCAGTTTTTACGCCTAATTCTTTGCAAATTTCTTTTATAAAAGTAGTTTTGCCAACTCCCATTTCGCCATAAAATAAAAAAATACGTTTATCCCCAATTTGCTCACAAAACAATTTAGCTGCAAGATTCAAATCTTCTAATTTTTTAACTTCAATCATTATCTTGGTTTTAGGCATATTACCGGGATTATCATTTCTTGTAAAGATACTCCACCGTGCTGAAAAGTATCTTTATAATATTTTACATAATGATTAAAATTATTTGGATAGGCAAAAAAATCATTAGCCGTTGCAAATGCGTAAGTTGAGCTAATATTTATTTTAGGTAGATAAGCCTCACTAGGATTTAGAATTTCAAACACTTCTTTTTCGTTATAAGTCAAATTTTTACCCAATTTATATCTCAAATTTGTGCTTGTATCTCTATCTCCAACAATTTTCACAGGGTTTGAAACTTGTACACTTCCATGATCTGTGCTAATAATTAAATTCACTTTATGTTTGGCTAAGTTTTTTAATAAGTCTATCAAAGGCGAAAAACTAAACCACGATTTTGTAATTGCCCTATACGCCGAAGTAGAGTTTGCCAATTCTCTCATCATTTTTTGATCGGTACGTGCATGAGAGAGGGCATCCACGAAATTTATTATAACTACAACAAATTGATTATTTAATATGGAATTTAAATTATTTGAAATTCTATTACAAAATTTAATATCTGTAACTTTCTCGAAATGCAAACTATTTTTCACATTATATCTTTTCATCAAAGCTTGTAGCATCTCTTCTTCATATAAATTTTTACCACCTTCTTCATCATCATTTTTCCAAAGTTGTGGATAAAGTTTATTAATTTCGGAAGGCATAAGCCCGGAAAAAATTGAATTTCGAGAATATTGTGTCGCAGTAGGCAAAATTGAATAATATAAATCTTCTTCAACTATATTATAATATTGGCTAAGCAAAGGTTCTATGCTTTTCCAATGGTCAAATCTCAAATTATCCATTAAAAGAAAAAAAACTTTTTCTCCATTTTTCAAAATTGGAAAAACTTTTTCTTTCAATAAATTTTGCGAAGTCAATGGCTTATCGGAATTAGTTGTTTCAAACCAAGACGTATAATTTCTTTTTATAAATTTTGCAAAACTAATATTAGCCTCATCATATTGCATTTTCAAAACATCGTCCATGGTATTATCATTAGCTTCACTAAGCTCTAATTCCCAATAAGTAAGTTTTTTATAAACATTTACCCAATCATTAAAACTCATGCTTTCGTTAATTTCGTTTGCTAATTTTCGAAATTCTGATTGGTATGCAATAGTTGTTTTCTCAGTTATAAGTCTTTCTTTATCAATATGTTTTTTGATTGTAAGTAAAATTTGGTTTGGATTTACCGGTTTTATTAGATAATCACTAATTTTTGAGCCAATAGCCTCGTCCATTATATTTTCTTCCTCATTTTTTGTAATCATAATTATAGGTAAGAAAGGATAAATAGCTTTAATTTTTGCTAAAGTGTGCATACCGCTCAAACCAGGCATATTTTCATCTAAAAACACCATGTCGAAGTCTTGGTTTTGCACCAAAGTTACTGCATCGCTACCATTAGTCGCAGTTTGAAGTTCATAGCCTTTTTGCTCTAAAAACAGAATATGAGGTTTTAGCAAATCAATTTCATCATCCACCCAAAGTATTTTAATTTTCTTTTGCTCCATTATTTATAATTGTCATTATAAAACTGCATATATTCATTAATGTTTTTTAATTTTTGGAGTTTTGTAAAATTTTCAGCAGAAATAACGAATATTTTATATTGTACATTTGCTAATTTTGAGAATACATCATCGCTATTTGCAATCATTTTAGAGTAATTAACCGATTGTCTTTGATTTTTAAAAGCTCTAACTGTAATCAGCTCTGTATTAGAATTATATGGTGTATTTATTACATTAAAGGTTCTCATACTAAAATTAAAAATATTAAAATTTCTAATTTCGAAACTCAATCTTTTAACATCAATTTTTGAAGGATCCAACATAATAACATAATAATGTTCGTCTAAGTCGTTAAATTCAAATTGTTCTTTTGGAATACTATGTGCGAGACTATCTCCTTCAGTTTCAATTTTTGCCAAACTCTCTGTCGGTCTGGATTTCAAATCAGCAATTAAACCTTCAATATCTGTAGTTCCAAAATACTCTAAAATAGCTTGAGCCACATTTGATAATTCGTGTTCAGAATAATCCTGCATAAATCTTATTAAAGCATTTTTAAAAACATCTTCATCCTCTGTCCTACCAACAGTAAGCACCTTCATAAAGTCAAAATTTGCACTTAGAACATTATCTGGATTTTGATTAATATAATCTGTAGCTATAGAATTTACTTTAGCAAATTTTCCACTCATATAATCGTCATAAACTTGGATATATAAGTCTTCATCTTGTCGGCGTTTTTGCTCAAGCTCTTTCACAAAATTAGGATTTAAAAGTAATTTTGCATAATTTGTTTCAGGAAATTTTTGAATTACCAAATCTTTATATTTTGTTTCTTCTGCAGAATTATTTACTAGTTTATTTAATAAATACAGATTATAATAGGTCAAAAGTAAATATTCATTATTTGCATATCTTTTATTTAGCTCTTCGTATGCACTAATGGCTTTTGGATAATCATTAAACCTATCTTTATACACTCTACCCATATTAAACAAAGCTTCTTGAATTAGTTCATGGGATAAATTCATTGCAGAATCGGTGAGTGGAATATCTTGCAAATAATATTCTCTTGATTTATTTGAGCCTTTAGATTTTTTCGTAGTTTCACCATCAGCCAATTCACCGTCATCATCATCATCATCGTCATAATCAATAACAGCTTTATTTTTTCTTCTCCAATGGTCTTCATTTTTTCTTGTTCCCCATTTTTTATTAAATTCATTTTTCCCAAAACTCAACTGTGCCGGATTATAAAAATACCAACCACCACCAGCTGGAGCGTCAACTCTATTCATAGAATGTCCTCTTTGCTGGTCAAAAATCATGGAGTTTATTTGGTCTTGCTGGGCTTGTTCGCGTTCAAGTTGTTCTTGCTTAACAATTTCGGCTATAATATCATCAATAATTTTATTTCTTTCTTTTTCAGGCATTTTTGCCAAACGCTGCAAACTATCTTGCAATTCAAGTTCATCAGTATATCTTACTAATTCATTCAAATTATTTGATCTTAATCTAATATCTCTATATTTTTCATAAGTCGAGGGCAAAAAAGCCATACAAGTATCGTAATATATTTGAGCATTTTTATAATCATTCTCATCAAAATATATTTCTCCTAACTTCATACACGAAATAGCTTTTTGGTAATCATTTGATACACTTGCTTCTGAAGAAAGTCTATAATTTTCCTTAGCACTTTTAGTTTGTCCTGCTCTTTGGTCCATTTCGGCAATAGTGTAATATATTTGATCTTTATATTCAATATTTTTATCGTCTCTAAGCATCTTTCTCAGCTTTTTACGAATATCTTTAGAGTTTTTACTATGTCCCATAAAACATTTAGCTTCATTTATTCTAGCATTAAACTCCATTTCGTAAGTTCTGGCTTTTTTTGCTACCTGTCCGTAAAGTTCTGAAGCTTGAGCTAAATTTCCTTGATTTTCATAAATCTGAGCTAAAATATAAGTGTACCTATATTTTAAAGCTTTCTTTTTAGTATTTTTTATTGCTCTGTTAAGTTTTGGAACAGCCTCATCATATTGCTTTTGTTTTAAATAATAATCTGCATAAACAACAGAAAATTCTGCATCAAGTTTTTTTGGTAAATCTTTTTGAGCTTCAATAAAATCTAAAGTTTCTTTAGCTTCCGTAAAGTTTCTATTTTCTGAAAATGTCCTAACTAAATATAAGTTGGCAAAATGCCTAGTTTCCAATTCCGGAAATTGGCGTGCTATAAATTCAAAATTATATCTGGCTTGCAAATAATCTCTTTTTATAAAATACGCTTTCCCCATAATCATATAACAATCATCAACCCATTTGTTAAATTCCTTTTTATCATAAAATTCTCTATCTTTTTTTGACATATTTTTGCCTCTCATGTCAGGCTTTTTTGTTATAGAATGAATTTTTATTCCTTTGGAGGCTTTTTGAATAACTTTATCCATTTCGCCACTGGCAGAACTTGCTAAATCTTCTTTACTTTCAACAAAAACCGGTAAAATTTCGTTATAATTATCTGTATTATTGGAGTTTATTCTATTAATTCCACGTTTATAAGCTTCGTTGGCATTAAAATAAATATTATATTTTAAAACTAGATTATGATAAGCTCTACTTGAAGATGTGTTTTTTTCAACAGAACAACCCATTAGAAAGCTGATTCCGAGAAAAGTTAATGCTAGTATTATTTTATTTTTCAAGTTCATAAGTTTACTGAGATGATAACTTAAAATATTTATTTTTATTATTTATAATTAGCATAAAATTTATTCAACTGTTACAGATTTAGCCAAATTTCGCGGTTGATCAACATTACAGCCTCTTTTCACAGCTGTATAATAAGACAATAACTGAAGTGGAATAACGGTTAATAAAGGCGCTAAAGCAAAATCAGAATGAGGAACTTCAATTACATAATCAGCCATATTTTTAATAGTTGTATCTCCCTCGGTAACTACAGCAATTATCAAACCTTTTCTAGCTTTTACTTCTTGAATATTTGAAACAATTTTATCGTAAGAATGGTCTTTTGTTGCTAACACAATTACTGGCATTTTATCATCAATCAAAGCAATTGGTCCGTGTTTCATTTCTGCTGCTGGATAACCCTCGGCGTGGATATAAGAAATTTCTTTAAGTTTTAAAGCTCCTTCAAGAGCAACAGGAAATAAATACCCTCTACCTAAATATAAAGCATTATTTGCGTCTTTAATTAGATCTGCAATTTTCTCAACAAAATCTGCTTTTTCTAAAATCTTTTCTATTTTTTCAGGAATAAGGTAAAGCTCATCAATTAAATCTTCGTATTCTTTTTTAGTTAATCCTTTATTTGCATAACCAATAGCCATAGCCATCATAGTTAAAACAGTTACTTGAGCCGTAAAAGCTTTAGTAGAAGCCACTCCTATTTCTGGTCCGGCATGAGTATAAACTCCTGCAACTGTTTCGCGTGGTATGCTTGAGCCAACGACATTACACACCCCCAATACTAAGGCACCGGCAGATTTTGCCAATTGAATTGCAGCAAGAGTATCGGCAGTTTCGCCACTTTGTGAAATTGCAATAACTATATCGCCTTTATTTATTACTGGATTTCTATATCTAAATTCGGAGGCATATTCAACTTCTGTGGGAATGCGGGTAAACTCTTCTAAAAGATATTCTCCTACTAAACCGGCGTGCCAACTGGTACCACAGGCAATTATCAATATTCTTTTAGCTGATTTTAATTCTTCAAAAACATCATGTAAACCACCGAGTTTCAGTGCTTTTGCTTCAAAACTCAACCTACCTCTGCAAGTGTCTTTAATAGCTTTAGGCTGTTCATAAATTTCTTTAAGCATATAATGTTCAAACCCACCCTTTTCAATCTCATCAAGTTTTAAATCTATTGTTTTAATATCTGGCTTTTGTGATACATTTTTTAAATTTGTTAAATTTAAACTATTTTTGGTAATAATAGCAATATCTCCATCATTAAGATAAATTACACTATTAGTATATTCAATTATTGGCGTTGCATCTGATGCAATAAAATATTCTTCTTTTCCAATTCCAATAACTAAAGGACTTCCTTTGCGAGCGGCTATAAGTTTATCTTTTTCTGATTTAGCAATAACAACCAAACCATAAGCACCTTCAACCATTAATAAAGCTTGGCGGACAGCCTCTTCGGCAGAAAAAGGAATATCGTCATTTATATGGCTTAAAAAAACATATTCTATCAAATTAGCCAAAACCTCGGTATCAGTTTCAGACTTAAAAGAATATCCTTCGTTTTCTAGCCCTATTTTCAGTTTAGAATAATTTTCAATAATACCATTATGAATAATTATAAAATCTCCATTCATAGATTCGTGTGGATGTGCATTAATATCTGTTGGCTCTCCATGAGTAGCCCAACGGGTATGTCCCATGCCAACAAAACCATGAATATCTTCTTCTGTCAAAATGCTTTCCAAATCACTAACTCTTCCTTGACATTTATAAACATTAATATCATTATTAATTAATGCAATTCCGGCAGAATCATATCCTCTGTATTCCAAACGCTTTAATCCCTTAATTAAAATATTACTTGCTTTTCTTTTTCCAACATAAGCTACTATTCCACACATATTATATAATTTTAATATATTGAATAATAAAACTCCAATTTCATTCTGTCTTTGGAATCTCCATTTGCATTTAAAACAACTCTATATGGTATAGTTCTATTGTCGTTAGCAAAAAGATAAATTCCTAAATCTTCTTTTCCGTTAATAAGCTCTTGTATATGAAATGGAATATTGAATTTATATGTATATTTATTTTCTAAAACACCACCAAAATACGAATTATTCAATTTATAATCTGTTAAAAAATCATATTTCCCGCTTTCAGTCATTGCTATTAGCGTTAACCTTGGTGGAGGCAAAAACACATTTTCTTCAGTATCGGCTTTTAATGTTATTACTAATTGTGCTTTATTTATTGCAATATTTTTAGTGTCGAAATATTCAATAATTTGTGGAAATTTTATCTTAGTTCTTAAACCGGCCAAACTTTGTATATAACAATAATCCGACAATAATGTAGAATCCGCTAACACATTATTAATTTCTGACTCCGCATTAGAATAATCATGTTCATACATATTAATTATAGCAGATTTTGAATTAATCAAAAATTCATATTCTAAAGAATCATTATAATACAAAACCATTCTAGAATCCGGATGAATTAAATTTAAACTATAAATACAACCATCACTACTAACAGGATCAGTATATACAAAAATTCCATTAAAATATTTAATAAATGTAGTATTATTAATAAATTTATCTTTATTTTCGGATTTTATAAAATCTTGAGCCAAGCTTTCGGGTAGTTTAATTTTCATTAAGCTATCCTGTCCAAAACTAAGAGTTTCGTTAGTCAAAATTTCGTAATCTGTAGGATTTAAAGTAAAATTAGAATAATAAACAGAATCGTAATATACTTCTTTATTCAATTTACAAACTGTAAGTATTTGGTTGCTTGATGTGTTTCCATAAACTGAATTATACTTTAAATGCAATTCTAAACCATTGATTTTACTTACTACCGAAAAATCGACATTACTTGAAGAAATTCTTGTATGACAAAGGAAAGAGGCTTTTGTAAATCCAAAAATTGGATCTATATATGAGCCTAAAGGCGATAAAGTTCTTTCATCAGAAGACAAGACAAAATCAGGTACAGTATAACAATCTACATCAATAGTATCGGCGTATAACTGCATTTTGTCGTTACCCGGGATTAAGTCTAATCCTATATCGCTAGGTTTTTCCTCACAAGAATTAAATAAAAATATGCTAAAAATTACTAAAGTAAAAAAGTACAAAGTTTTACTATAAATTTTCATTAAATTTTGTTTTTAAATAATTTGTTATAGAAATCCGCATATTTATCAATATAGTTTTCAGGATTTTGAAACCTTAGCATTGGTTTTTCAAATTCTTTAAGATAGTTTTCTAGATTTGCATCTAAGGATTCAGTGCCAATAATTATTCCGTCAGAATATTCAAAAGCAAATTTCATTAAATTTTCCCAAGATGGGGTATTAATTAATGAAACATCTTCGGACGTGACACCATTTTCCATTAATTTAGTAGGCAAATTGTTATTTAATTGTTTTTGAAATTTATCGTTATAAACAGAATAAATTATTTTAAAACCATTGTCGAAAAGTGGTTCATTATTAAAAACCTTTCTCATATAATAAGGGATTAAAGATGTAAACCAACCATGACAATGTATAATATCCGGAGCCCAACCTAATTTTTTCACAGTTTCAACAACACCACGAGAATAAAAAATTGCTCTTTCGTCATTATCTTTAAATTCCTTTCCTTTTTCTGTTAAGGCAAATTTTCTACTAAAGAAATCTTCATTATCAATAAAATAGACTTGCATTCTTGCCGGCTGTATCGAAGCCACTTTAATAACTAGCGGATGGTCTGTATCGTCAATAACCAAATTCATTCCACTTAATCTAATTACTTCGTGCAATTGATTTCTTCTTTCGTTTATACTTCCAAACTTTGGCATAAACGTTCGAATTTCACAATCACGTTCTTGAATTCCCTGAGGTAAATAACGCCCAACCAAAGACATCTCGGTTTCAGGGACAAAAGGCGTTATTTCTTGAGTAACAAAAAGAACCCTTAATTTCATATTATAATTCTAAATTTTAAATAAAATACAAAAATATAAAAATATTTTCAAATTTCCACACATTTTCAGCAAGATATTAATTAAAAGGATAATTATCAACAAAATACTTAGGCTATAATTTTATTAAAACAGTTTTATAACAAGTTTTTTATACTTTGATATTCTTTGTAATAGTTTTAATTTTGCAAAAAAAACATAATGCAGATTATAATAGGTGTTTCAGAAATAATTAAAGCCCGCAAGAGTATAAAACAAAACTTAAAAATTGGTTTTGTTCCTACTATGGGGGCTCTGCATCAAGGACATATTGCTTTGGTAAAGCGTTCGGTAAAAGAAAACGATATAACAATAGTTTCTATTTTTGTAAATCCTAAACAATTTAATGATAAAGCAGATTTGATAAATTATCCTCGAAATATTGAAAATGATTTAGATTTATTGGAAAAAGCAAAATGCAATATTGTTTTTATGCCCGACAATGAAGATATTTATAATAATTACCAAGGCTACCAAACAGATTTAAAAGGAATAGATAAAATTTATGAAGGCGAATTCAGACCCGGGCATTTTCAAGGAGTAGTTGATGTTGTTTACAGGCTTTTTGATTTAGTTAAGCCTCATAAAGCATATTTTGGCGAAAAAGATTTTCAACAACTAGCAATTATAAAATTAATGACTAAAAATGCTAATTTACCAATAGAAGTCATAGCTTGCGAAATTGTTAGAGAAAAAAGCGGTTTAGCAATGAGTTCAAGAAACGAAAGGCTTAGCGATGAACAAAAAACAGTTTCAGCAAAAATTTATAAAACTATGCTAAAACATACGAAAAATTTAAAACCAAATCAAAAAACTCAAGAAATAATTCAAAAAATAAAAGAAGAGATAGACAATACAGCATTTTTAAAAACAGAATATATAGTTTTTTGTGAACAGGAAAGCTTAAAACCTGTTTATACACTTGCTAAAAATACGGATGTAAAACTTTGTTTAGCAGTTTGGTGTGAAAAAATAAGATTAATTGATAACATAAGTTTGCATATTTGAAAAAGTATTATTTAACTTTGCAACGAATTTAGTTTAGTATCATGAATATAGAAATAGTAAAGTCAAAAATTCATAAAGTTAGAGTTACAGAAGCTAACTTACAATATGTTGGGAGTATCACTATTGATGAAGATTTGATGAGAGCTTCTAATATTATTGAACACGAAAAAGTTCAGGTAGTTAATATTAATAATGGTGAGCGTTTTGAAACTTACGTAATAAAAGGCGAAGCAGGTTCAGGAGTTATTTGCTTAAACGGACCGGCTGCAAGAAAAGTAGCAGTTGACGACATTGTTATAATTATTTCATACGCTACTATGGATTTTGAAGAAGCAAAAACTTTTAAACCCTCATTTATTTTCCCCGACACTCAAACAAATCGCTTATTATAATTATGAATAAGTTAGATTTTATTGAATCAAAAATTATAAGTACAAAAAACTTACAAGAGTTTATAAAATCTTTAAAAGCAAATAATGAAACTATTGTTTTTACAAATGGTTGTTTCGACATACTTCATTACGGGCATATAAATTATTTAGCCCAAGCTGCCGACTTAGGATCAAAACTAATTATAGGATTAAATTCTGATTCTTCTGTAAAGAAATTAAAAGGCGAGAATAGACCTATAAATAAAGAAATGGAAAGAGCTTTTATTTTAGCTTCACTTTTTTTTGTTGATGCAATAATAATTTTTGAGGAAGATACACCTGAAAAATTAATTCAAGAAATAAATCCTAACATATTAGTAAAAGGTGGTGATTACAAGATAGATGAGATTGCCGGGGCTAATTTTGTGTTAAAAAATGGAGGAAAAGTTGAAATAATTAAATTTGTGGATGGATATTCTTCAACAAAAATTATAAATAAAGTTTCAAATATTTGAATTTTATTTATATTTGTAAATTATACTAAATTGTAGAAATATGAAATCTTTAAAAATTACTTTATTACTATTTGTCGGCGTTTTAATTTTTAATAGTTGCAAAAATTATGAAACCGACATTCTAGGTACGTGGAATTTTCAAACCTTCGACAATAGTCCGCAAGGCTCGGTAACTTGGGCATTTAAAGATGATGGAATTTTAATTAGAACTTCTTCTTTATCTGAAGGAATTAATTTTGATACTTGTAATTATAGTATTGATAAAAATTTATTTAAAAAGCACTTAATTATTACAAATAGTAAAGATTTGCCAGGTTTAACAAGTTTGAACGGAAAATACAAAATAGAAGTTTTTAAAGAAGATATTTTAAAAATGACAAGGTTTGAACTCGGTAGTGGTGAAAGTGCTGGTGCTTATTTACGTTGCGAATTGTTCCGCAAACAATAAATATGGCAAAATTTAAAACAGTTTTTGTTTGCCAAAACTGTGGCTACACTGCTCCAAAATGGTCTGGCAGATGTTCAAACTGCGATAGCTGGAATTCTTTTATAGAAGAAGTTGAGCTAAAAGAAGATAAACAAAAAGCAAAAATTACTGCTGTACCTGGGAAAGTTTCGCCTATTCTTGAAATTGAAAAGAATACTTTTTCAAGGCAAAAAATGTTTTTTTCTGAATTTGACAGAGTTTTAGGCGGTGGTTTAGTGCCTGGCTCTTTAGTTTTACTTGGCGGTGAACCCGGAATTGGAAAATCTACTTTAATTTTACAATCTGTTTTAAATTTAGAAAACAGCAAAGTACTTTATATTTCAGGAGAAGAAAGCGAAAATCAAATAAAGCTAAGAGCCGACAGAATAGGAATTAAAAATACCAATTGCTTTATTTACACCGAAACTAACATAGAAAAAATATTAGCCAGCATAAAAGAATTAAACCCTGATTTAATAGTTATAGACTCTATTCAAACCATTGCCTCTCAAGAGCTTAGCTCCTCACCTGGTACTGTTTCGCAAATAAGGGAATGTACACGACTTTTACAAGAATATGCAAAATCAACTTCAACTCCTGTTATTTTGATTGGTCATATAAATAAAGATGGAGATATTGCTGGTCCAATGTCTTTAGAACATATTGTTGATGTAGTTTTGCAATTCGAGGGCGACAGCAATTATTTTTATAGATTATTGAGACCTAAGAAAAACCGTTTTGGTTCTACTTATGAAATTGGAGTTTTTGAAATGACTGGCGGAGGCTTAAAAGAAATTAGCGACCCTGGAAATATTCTTTTATCCGGCGAAAATTTAAACCTTAGTGGAGTTAGTTTTGGCACAATAGCCGAAGGTTCACGTACGCTGATGATAGAAGTTCAGGCCTTAGTTGGAAATGCAGTTTTTAGCTCACCACAACGAAACGCCACAGGTTTTGATTCAAGACGTTTTCAAATGTTGCTTGCAGTTGTTGAAAAAAGATTAGGTTTAAAACTTTCGCAAAAAGATATATTTTTAAATATTGCCGGTGGACTAAAAATAAACGACCCAGCGGCAGATTTGGCTGTTATTGCAGCTGTAATCTCATCTTATTTTGATAAATCACTCAAAGAAAATTCTTGTTTTATTGGTGAGGGTGGCCTCTCGGGGCAAATTAAACCTGTTGCTTTTATTGAAAAACGAGTTAGCGAAGCATCAAGATTAGGATTTACAAAAATTTATATGCCAAGTTCACAAAAATCAGAAGTGAAAATTAAAAATATAGAATTAATTACTGTACCCGATATTAAAGATTTTGTAAGTAAAATTTTAAAGTAAAATTGAATTTATTACTGAAACAATATTACAAGCAACCACTCCAGCAGTTTCGGTGCGTAAGCGACTTTTACCAAGACTGATTTCTTTAAAACCTGCATTTTTACACAGCTTAATTTCATCTTGGGTAAAATCACCTTCAGGACCAATTAAAATTAAATAAGAAGAGTTTTTATTTAAAATTGATGCTAAGTATTGTTTTTCGGCAATATCAAAACAATGGGCAATAAATTTATGCTGGTAATTAAGATTTTTATTTAAAAATATCTCTAAATTTATGTACTCGTTAATTTGCGGATGATAAGCCTTGTAAGATTGTTTCATTGCAGCTTGGGCAACTCGGTTTAGCCTATCATTTTTCACAATTTTACGTTCAGAATTTTTACAAATTATCGGGGTAATTTCATCAATTCCTATTTCCACAGATTTTTCGACAAACCACTCAAAACGCTCATTCATCTTAGTTGGAGCAATAGCAATATGCAAGTTATAATTGCGTTTTTCGTAATTTTCTGTATGCTCAATAATTTTCAAAATTACTTTTTTGGAATATATTTCAGAAATAATTGTTTTGTATAAATTTCCTAATCCATCAGTCAAAAAAACCTCGTCACCAATATTTAATCTTAAAACTTTAACACAATGCTTTGACTCTTCTTCGTTTAAGACATGAAAATTACCGGAAATGTTTTTATCATAAAATAAGTACATAAAAATCTTTTTGCAAATTTAAGGATTTAAAAGCAAAACCTAAGTTTATTCTTGATATTGTTTAGCCTTTTCATAAGCATTTTTGTATGTATCATCAAAATTTTCATTAAGCGACTTCACTACACACACATTTCTATAATAGTAAGCCGAATGTTTTGCACAAAGTTTTGTGCCAATTTTTTCAAGTTTGTTTTTATCTCTTTTTAAAAATGCAATTGTACCTTTATAATACAATCTCCAGTCTCTATCAAAAGTTAAACTAAAAATATCAGATGATTTTTTTAAATATTTAATTGCAGTTTGATAATCATTATCATAAGCATAAACTTGACCTATATGCCAGTAAATACTGTTTTTATTTTTACAATTTGAGCTTTCAATACTATCAAATAAAATTTCAAGAGCTTGAGAATATTTTTCCTCTTCAGCAAAAATCCTCCATTTTTCTGTAGTTCTAAGATTACAAATTACAGACTTATTTTCTTTGATTTGGTCGGCAGAAAAGCACTCGGATTTACAAATTTGCTTAGCTGTACTTAATTTTGTTTCTTCAAAATTTATTGATTTAATATTATTTAAAATATCATTAAAATCTGCATTTG